>Ga0207701_10006063_pt1 | contig 12093 bp, 21 predicted proteins | sample KBSSwiSSwithPhiX_FD_184294 | JGI IMG/M metagenome (GOLD analysis project Ga0207701, IMG submission 184294) | Switchgrass rhizosphere bulk soil microbial communities from Kellogg Biological Station, Michigan, USA, with PhiX - S5 (SPAdes) (version 2) | ecosystem: Environmental > Terrestrial >...
ACGACCCAATACTCCTCGCCCCGCTGCTCGACCCGCAGCTCACCGCTCCGGCTTGTCGCGAGGAGGCGACCTTCATCCGCCGCGGTCGCACGACCCGCGGCGGTCAGCCCGACCACCAGCACCGCCGCGAAAGAGAAGAACCTACGCAAATTCCGGCGCATCGGTCGGATCGTGTCTAAATGCTGACACCTTGGCAAAGCCTTTTATCGCCATTGGAGCTAGGAGTCGCTCTTGGGCAGTGTTGCGTCCGACACCAATTCGCCGAAGAACGCGTAGCTTGCTTTCCCTCCAGAAATCTCGAGCCGCCAGTGGGTGAAGTCCGTGGCGCTATCGCAGCTATTGCCGCGGCCCTGAAAAACCAGCGTATAACGAGCGAGCGCAGTGAAGCCGGACTTGAAGATGCCATCGCCGCTGGCGACACCTTCGAAACGCCACGTCCAGACCGGCTCGTATTTCAGGCGGAGCGGACCGTCTTGATTAATCAACGATACCTCGCCCCGGTCAGCGAAAGTCGGGCTTGAGAATCAAGATGAGAAGCACGAACAGCGCGAACAGAGCTCCCGGGATTGCCAGCAGGAGGAGAAGAATGATCGCAACAGCGTGCTGTCCGGCGGAGCGCAACCAAACGCTGCCTCCTACCACCCCTGCCAAAACGGCCAGGATCGCCAGCCATGGCAGAATGTTGAACGATCCTACCCTGCCTCCGGCAGACAGGAAAAAAAAGAAATAGAGCGCCACCGCTGCAATAACTGCGTCGATAGCCCAAAGGAACCAAAACCAAAACTTCACGGCCAATTGTAATTACGGTGCATCTAACGACCCAAGCTCAGCGACCCGGCCCACGAGACGCGTGGATTGTAACCCGGGGCGCGACGGCCCGGGTTCGCTGCAGCGCATGGTTAGGCGGCACGGCCTGCATCACAACAACTCTCCGGTCGCCTGTTTGGGTGTTCGGATAAGCTGATCCTCGTATCTGAACCATGTCGGTGATTTGTCGTCGGCTGCCTTCCAAGACAGGACAATCTTCCACGGTCCATCATGTCCGAAAGTGAACTCTGCGGGAATCTCCGACCGTCTCGGTGCCAACTCCTCACCTCGCTTGCCCGTGAATGGGTCAACACTGACAGTGGTGTAAGACTGCGCTTGGCGAGGGCGATAGAAAACTTTGCAGCCGAGTATAGTCTCAAGGCAAGGCTTGCCAGCCGCGTGCATACGCATAGCGATGCGCTCGATCTCTTCGTCGGTGGGAATCTCGACAGCAACGGTCTTCCCGCGCTTGGCTTTCAGTTGTGCGTGAATGGTATCCACAATTGTAGTGCCGCCTAACGAGACGAAGCTGAGCTATCGTCATCGAAACCGAGTGTGGCTTCGACTGAAATTATTTTAATCATCTGAAATGTGGACGCGCAGCCGGTGGCGGTTTGACATCGCGTCACCGACTAGCAGTTGATGTCGCTCTGTGCCCGCCTCTCGTAGATTTCGCTTATTGTCGACGTGTTTTCGCTCAACCACAAAAGTTGTCGGTTAAAGCGTTCTTCGCCCTCGGTATCAATCGGCTGCGATTCGCGGGCAACTCTCAGTCCTTCCATGAATTGCACACGAGCACCGTCGGAATCCCCGTTGCACGCGAGTGAAAGTCCGAGTGCTTCGTAAGCCAACGGATTCGTAGTATCCCGGAGAACAGAGTTGTTGGCCATCATTTGCGCGAGCGGAAACATGTTCAATCGGCCATACGCGAACGAACACAATGCTGCAATGTCGGATCCTAACCTCCGTGTCTCGGGCACCTTGGCCTCATCCGGTTCGCCCGCAAACCACAGACCCCAGTCGGCGAGTTCCGCCGCTCTTCGTGATTTGCCTTCTTCGTAGCATCTGGCGGCGGCCGCAAGCATTCGCTTCATACGCGCAATTGGGTCAAACGATGTCAAAGCCCACAGTATCGGCCAGAGACGCCAAACGATGTAGATGGCCCACGCAGCCAAGCCAATCAGTAGCCACTTCAACATTTTAGCTTTCCTCTCATTGGCTGAATGGCGGTGCAATTCGGACGGGACGTAAGCCAAGCCTCAAGCGGCACAGTACGTCCGACGAAACAAAGTTTCGTTTATTTCGGCATTTATCCAGGGGACGCTCCGGATAAAAGGAACGCATAGCGCAGGCGCTTTTACCGCGAATACAGTTCGACGATGAGCTGTTCGTTGACGATCGGCTGCATCTCTTCGCGTGACGGGATGTGCGCGACTTTGCCGCTAAGCGCGTCGCGATCGGCGGTCAGCCAATCGGGCACGGGAGCGATCTGGGTCAGGTCGAGATTACGGAGCACCAGCTGGCGCGACTTCGGTTTGTCTTTGATCGTGATTTCGTCGCCGGCTTTCACATTGTAGGAAGCGATGTTCACGCCGCGCCCGTTTACAAGCACGTGACCGTGCGACACCAGCTGTCGAGCCGCGCTGCGCGTATTAGCCAAGCCGAGGCGGTAAACGACGTTGTCCAGTCGCGTTTCCAAAAGTTGAAGAAGCGTTTCACCGGTTACGCCACGTTTGCGCAGCGCGTTCTCGAAGATGCGCCGGAATTGGCGTTCCAGCAGTCCATATTGATAACGGAGCTTCTGTTTTTCCCCGAGCGCAATAGCGTACTCAGACTGTTTGCGTCGCGAACCCCTGGGGCCGTGCATGCCGGGCGGATAATTTTTCCGCTCCAACGATTTGGAAGAGCCGAAGATCGGCACGCCATAACGGCGGCTAACTCTGGTTTTTGGTCCGGTGTATCTGGCCATCTCAGTAAGTTGATGGTTGAGAGTTAATAGTTGATAGGATCAGACGCGGCGTTGTTTTGGCGGGCGACAACCATTGTGCGGGACGGGAGTAACATCGCGAATAATGGTGAGATCGAGCCCGATTGCCTGCAAAGCTCGCACCGCCGATTCGCGCCCCGCTCCGGGCCCTTTTACCAGCACTTCCACTTCTTTTAGTCCATGGCCCATCGCCTGCCGGGAAGCATCCTGCGCGACCATCTGCGCCGCGTAAGCGGTGCTCTTGCGCGAGCCTTTAAAGCCAACTTTGCCGGCGCTTGACCATCCAATCACATTGCCTTTCATGTCGGTGATCGTTACAATGGTATTGTTAAACGTTGAAAGAACGTGCGCGATGCCCGTATGAACGTTCTTGCTGCCTTTGGCTTTGACGATTTTCGGTTTCCCGACCGTGTCAGCAGAAAGCGAAAGGCTTTCGGGCGCTGCGGCGGCCCCGGAGACTTTTGGCGCCGCCTCTTCTTTTTTCTTTTTGGCTGCTTTTTTAACCGGCTTGACTGCTGGCTCGGCCTCTGAAGTTGCCGGCTTGGAATCTGCATCCGCCGAAACCTTGACCGGCGCACCTTCCTGACCGGCTGTTGCCGCTGGCTTGGCTTCGGGGGAATCGGTCGAAGTGGCTGCTGGGTCCGGCTTCTCCGTTTTCGATTCTTCTCCCGCGGCTGCAGGATCGGTTGGTTCGTTTGATTCAGCCATTTGAAATTAGTCGTTAAACTTTGCCGGCTTTGGCTTCGGGGTTGCGGATCACGCCGACGGTCTTGCGCGGGCCTTTGCGGGTTCGGGCATTGGTCGATGTCCGCTGGCCGCGCACCGGCAAGCCTCTCCGATGCCGGATACCGCGATAAGAATTGATCGCCTGGAGCCGCTTCAAATTGCCTTGCACGTCGCGGCGCAGATCGCCCTCGATCTTGAGCTTGTTGTTCGTGATCGCATGAATGATTTCGTTCAACTGCTGCGGAGTAAGATTTTTCGCGCGCAAATTCGGATCGATGTTCGTTTGCTCGAGAATGCGCTTGGCCGTGCTCAAGCCAATTCCGTAAATGTAGGTAAGAGACGCCTCAATGCGTTTGTCGGCGGGAATTTCAACTCCGAGTAATCTTGGCATAACTAATCACTTCTCACGAATCACCCTTGCCGTTGCTTATGGCGCGGGTTTTTGCAGATCACGCGCACCACGTTCTTGCGCTTCACGATCTTGCAACTGGCACAAAGTCTTTTTACTGATGGTCGTACTTTCATAAATAATCCGCGAAATGGGAAACGCGGAGAGGCCTCCGCGTTGTCACTTATGGCGATAGGTAATTCGCCCTTTCGACAAATCGTATGGTGAAATCTCTAGCATAACTTTGTCTCCTGGCAAGATCCGAATGAAATGCAACCGCATTTTCCCGGAAATATGCGCCAGCACACGATGGCCATTGGCCAGCTCAACCCGAAACATCGTATTGGGCAGCAACTCGACGACTGTGCCCTCTACTTCAATTGCGTCTTTGCGCGCCATGTCAGGATTTCTGGCTCATCCTTCGTAATCAAAACCGTGTGCTCGAAATGCGCCGAAGACAGCCCATCGGCCGTGACCACCGTCCAGCCATCCTCGAGCAATCGCACGGCGGCCGTGCCCAAATTAACCATTGGCTCGATCGCAAGCGTCATTCCCGCCTTGAGCCGCGGGCCGCTGCCGCGTTTGCCGTAATTAGGGATTTGAGGTTCTTCGTGCAGTTTTCGCCCAACACCGTGGCCGACAAATTCGCGCACAACGGAAAACCGGTTGCGCCGGGCTTCATCTTCAATCTCTGCGCAAATGTCCCCGAGGCGAGTGCCTTCGTGTGCGATTCGGATTGCCCGCTCCAGTGCATTCTCCGTTACGCGCATGAGCAGATCGACACGTTCATCCACCATTCCAACCGCTACGGTCGAGGCAGTGTCCCCCACCCAGCCGTCTTCGATCACGCCAATGTCCAGCTTTACAATGTCGCCGTATTGAACGCGGCGCTGGCTCGCTATGCCGTGGACCACTTCATCATTGAGCGAAATGCAGATATTGCCCGGAAACACACGGTGACCGAGCCGATAACCGAGAAAGGCGCTCTTGACCCTGGCCTCCTGCATGAAGACAGCGGCCGCTTCATCGATCTCCTTGGTTGAGACCCCTGGTCGCACAAGGTCGCTGACACGATCGAGAATGTCGCTCGCGGTGCGGCAGGCGTGTCGCATTTTTTCGATTTCTCTGCCGCTTTTGATCGGAATCATTTGGAGCTCTTGCTCTCGATCAGCCGGGAGATATCGGCAAATACCGTTTCGCGATCGCGGTTACCGTCGATCCGATGCAAGATCGACATCTTGCCGTAAAAGGCGGCGAGCGGCTGGGTCTTCTTTTCAAATTCAGAAAGGCGCGTTTGCAACACTACCTCGTCATCATCATTGCGACGCACGAGCGATCCGTCGCAATAAGGACAAACTGGTCGTTCAGCGAATTTTGCGCTTTTACCGCTGGTGGTGAAGCCGCATTCGGCGCATTGGAGCCGGCCCGAAATGCGATCGTGCACGGTCTGTTCCGAAACTTCGAGCCAAATCGCCAGGTCGAGCGCTATCCGCAGCCGAGTCAGGATCGACATCAAACTCTCCGCCTGTGGCAGCGTTCGGGGAAAACCATCAAACACGAATCCGTGTCCGCCGTGCAAACGCAGCCAATCTTCAATCAGCTCAACAATAATTTCATCTGAGACGAGGCCACCGTGCTGGATGACTTCAGCGGTTTTCTCGCCCAGTGGCGTCCCGAGGTCTTTTTCCCGGCGCAAAATCGCACCCGGCGAAGTGACCGGAATACCGAATTGGCGCGTGATCATCTCCGCCTGGGTTCCTTTTCCGGAACCGGGTGCGCCAAGAAGAACGAGTCGCCTTTTCACCTATCGGCCGTAGAGAAAGATCGCGACGCCAGCGATGATAAGCGCAGCGATACCGACATAGAGCCACATCAGCGTGCCGCTCGCCGCCGCTTCGCCGCGACTGTAGGAGGCGCGATCAAATGATCGTCCGCGGATGCGGCCCTTGCGCAAGAACCCGTCGTAATGCCGTTGAATCAAATGCGTCTCCACCTGGCGCATGGTATCGAGTATGACGCCGACAATAATCAACAAGCTGGTGCCGCCGAAAAATTGGGCCGTGATGACGGGAACGTTCAATCCCTGGCTGAGCAGACTTGGCAAGACGGCTATTAAAGTAAGAAAGATCGCTCCGGCGAAGGTCAGCCGCGTCATCGTGAAATCAAGAAAGTCGGCTGTGGGTTTCCCCGGCCGGACACCGGGGATGTAGCCACCATATTTTTTCAGATCGTCCGCGATTTGGGCGGGTTGAAATTGAGTCGCGACCCAGAAATAACTGAAGAAGAAAATCATTGCCGCGAGCGCGACGTAGTGCGGCCAGCCGTTGGAAAGCTCGGCGGCGATCTTCGCGGCTGTGGGGCTGTTTCTAAATCCGTATTGCACAATCGTCGCCGGGAAGAGAAGTAGCGCCCAGGCGAAAATGATTGGCATCACACCGGCGTAGTTAACTTTCAAAGGCATGTACTGTGTCTGGCCCCCGTACATTTTGCGCCCGACCACGCGCTTGGCGTACTGCACAGTAATCTTTCGCACGCCCTGGGTGATCGCGATTACCGCAGCGATGACAATGAACAGGAACGCGACCATGAGTACGAGAACGGCCGGGTTGACCTGGCTTGTTCCCGTTTGCGCTGAGGGCACAAAAGTCTTCCATGCCTGTGCCAAGGCTGCGGGCAAACGCGCGACAATTCCAATAGTGATGATGAGCGAAATTCCGTTGCCAATTCCGCGCTCGGTAATTTGATCCCCAAGCCACATCAAAAAAAGCGTACCGGTGGTCAACGAAACCACGGTGACGATTCGAAACTTCCAGCCAAGATCATCCACCAGCGGAATCCCGAGGCTCCTGATCGTGTCGGTGATCCCCGGCAGCATCGTGTGATACGATTCCGGGTGCTGAAATGACAACGCCAGCAGGTAGCCTTGGAAAATGCACAGGCCGAGCGTCGCGTAGCGCGTCAATTGCATGATCTTTTGCCGGCCGCCATCTTCGCGTTGCAACCTGCCCAGCCGGGGAATCACCGCGGTCAGCAACTGCATCATGATGGATGCGCTGATGTAAGGCATGATGCCCAGAGAAAAGATGGCGCAATTTTCAAGCGCGCCGCCGCTGAACAAATTGAAGAGGGCGGCAAGACCGCCTCCAGTCCGGCTGGACGCGGTCTCAAACCATTTTTGCAAGACGCCCTGGTTGACTCCGGGAGTCGTGATCGCCGCGCCCAGGCGCACAATCACAATTACCGCCAGCGTAAACAAGATGCGCCGGCGCAATTCCGGTATCTTAACCGTATTTAGAAACGCCGAAACCATCCGCTAAATTTGAAACATTGTCCGTTGGGAACCTAGCGTTCCCCGGATGTTTTCTCTTTCCTCTGCGATCCCGCTTTAGGCGGCATTTTTCTTGTCGACCGCTTACGCGCGCTCGGCTTTCGGGGCGCTTTCTCCCTATTAAGATCGACGTCCCCATGGGGGACCGTTTCCTTCGGTGCCCGGCTGTCGCGCAAGGTGATGGTTCCCCCGGCCTTCTCAATTTTTTCCCGGGCCGCCCCGCTGACTTTGTCGGCTTCGACCGTCAGGCCGTGTTTCAGTTCGCCGCCGCCAAGAATTTTGATTCCAACAAAATGACCGCGCACCAGGCTCGATTCCCGCAGCGATTGCTCGTTTACCGTTGCGCCCGCCTTAAACTCATTCAGGTCGTCAAGATTGACAATCGCATAGTGATTGCGAAAAGCGGCGTTGTTAAATCCCCGTTTTGGCAATCGCCGAATCAGCGGCATTTGGCCGCCTTCGAACCCGAGCCGAATGCTGCCACCGGAGCGCGCTTTTTGCCCTTTGTGACCTTTCCCGCTTGTTTTTCCGTGCCCGGAACTTTCGCCGCAGCCAAGGCGTTTGACGCGATGCCGCGAACCGGGACGCGACCGCAAATTATGAAGGCGCATCGTTTGCCTTTCCGTCGCCGGACTGAATTCCGCGCACCTTGAAAATTTCGTCGCGCCGGCGCAGCGATCGCAGAGCCGCAATCGTTGCCTTCACCACGTTCGCGTGATTGCTCGAGCCTAACGACTTGGCCAGCACGTCGCGAATGCCGGCCGCTTCGGCCACCGCACGCACACCGCCACCGGCGATGACCCCTGTTCCCGGCGACGCCGGGCGCAGAAGCACCCGCGCCCCATCGAATTCGCCAATCACTTCGTGCGGGATCGTGTTTTCGCGCAAAGAAACCTTTTCCATCGATTTACGCGCCGCCTCGGACGCTTTCCGGATCGCTTCCGAGACTTCGTTCGCTTTGCCAAATCCGCAGCCGACTTTCCCATCATGATCTCCGGCCACGATCAACGCGCTAAAGCTAAAGCGCCGCCCGCCCTTGACCACTTTCGCGCAGCGATTGATGAACACGACTTTCTCGGTCGTATCGCCCCTGGCCGCGGGCGTCCTGTCCGGGTTGCGCGAATCTGGTCGCCTGCCTGAAGTCGTTTGTGCCATGAGTTAAAATTTTAGGCCGCCGGCGCGGGCTGCGTCCGCCAAAGCTTTCACTTTCCCGTGGTAAAAGAAACCGCCGCGATCAAAAACGACGCGATCGAGGTTCTTCGCAAGCAGACGTTCCGCGATCGTTTTGCCTATCCGTTCGGCCGCTGCGCGGTTGGCAGCGGCTTTACTTTTGCCCGGCGATGAACCCTCGATTGTTGATGCGGCGACAAGCGTGCGTCCCGCGCCATCGTCGATAACCTGCGCATAAACGTGTTTCCCTGAAAAGTGGACTGCCAGCCGCGGCCGTTCCGCCGTGCCCGCGACCTTTTTCCTGATCCGTTGATGAACGCGCTGCCGCGCCGCTTTACGAGTCGTCGCCATATTTACTGGACGGTCTTGCCTTCCTTGCGCCGAATCTGTTCGCCGACATAGCGCACGCCTTTGCCCTTGTAGGGTTCCGGCGGATAAAAACTGCGAATGTCTGCCGCTACCTGACCCACTAGTTTTTTGTCCACCCCTTCGATATTGATCTTGGTGGCGTCAGTCACGGTGATCTTAATGTCCTTTGGAATCTGAAATTGAACAGGGTGCGAGAAACCGAGGCTTAGACTGAGGGTTGACCCCTGGACTGCGGCCTTGAAACCGACACCTTCGATTTCGAGCTGCTTGGTAAAGCCCTGGCTGACGCCCTCCACCATGTTGTAAACCAGGCTGCGCGACAGGCCGTGCAGCGCTTTCACACCGCGCGTTTCCGCTGCGCGCATGAGCGACACCCGGTTGTCTTTCACGGTTGCCCTGATGTCGCGCGGCAGCTTCCAGTTCAACTTTCCCCTGGGTCCTTCCACCGATACCAATCCGTCATTGTCGATGTTGACTTTAACTTTCTCGGGAATCTCGATCTCTTTATTTCCGATTCGTGACATAAAATTTACCAAACATAAGCCAGCAGTTCGCCGCCGACTTTTTGTTTTCTCGCCTCGCGCCCCGATAGAACGCCGCGCGAGGTGGAAAGAATCGCCAGGCCCATTCCTCCAAGGACTCGCGGGATTTCATCCGCGCCGACGTAACGGCGCAATCCGGGCCGGCTTATCCGTCGTAGGTCCGCGATCGCACTGGAGCGATTGACGATTTTGTTTGTGATTTTAATGCGCGGATGCGCGCCGCTCGTGTCGATCGAATAATCGGAGATATAACCTTCCTCCTTCAGGATGCGGGCCATCTCTGCCTTGATCTTCGAGTACGGAACGAACAGTTCCGGCTTTTGCGCACGCGTACTGTTGCGCACACGCGCCAGAAAATCGGCAATAGGATCGGTAACAGTGCTCATGGAAAATCAGGCAGCTTGCGCGGCGGGCCTTGCCCGGTCGCTGAACGGCATCCCCATCTCGCTCAAGAGCGATTTGGCTTCCTCGTCCGTTCGTGCCGTGGTGACGATAGTAACATCAAATCCGATGTTGCGCTTGATTTTATCGAGCTCGACCTCGGGAAAGATCGATTGGTCCGAAATTCCCAGTGTATAGTTGCCGTGCTCATCGAAACAGCGCGGCGACACGCCACGAAAATCACGAATGCGAGGCAGCGCTGCTTTGATGAAGCGCTCGAGAAATTCGTACATGCGCTCACCGCGCAAGGTCACCTTCGCGCCAATCGCCTGGCCTTTTCGTAATTTGAAATTGGAAATGCTTTTCTTGGCCAGTGTTTCCACCGGGCGTTGGCCCGTGATCAAGGCAAGCTCCGCCTTTGCCTCTTCCAGCGCCTGCTTCACGTCCGATTGCGAGCCGACCGAGGTGTTAATCACTACTTTCTCGACCTTTGGAACCTGGTGAACGTTCTTGTAGCCGTGCAGCTTTTGCAGCGCCGGCATTACCCGTTCCTTGTAATCGCGATAAAATTCGTTTTCCATTTCTCAACAAAGCTGCCCCTAGCTTTTCTTTTTCTCCGGTTGCGCTTTTGATTCCTTGCCTTTTACCGGTTTCCCGTCGCGTTCGATCAATTTCACATTGGAAATATGAATCGGGCCTTCGCGTTCCGCGATCTTACCGCTCGGATTGTCCTGCGATTTCCGGAGATGCTTCTTAATGATCCGCACGCCCTCGACCAGAACACGCCGCTTTTGCGGAAAGACCGCCAGAATTTTCCCAGAAGAACCGCGAAAATTCCCGGAAACGACCTCGACATGGTCGCCCTTTTTGACGTGGCACTTGATGCGATTCATAAAACCTCCGGTGCCAGTGAGACAATTTTCATGAAGTTCCGCTCCCGCAATTCGCGGGCTACGGGCCCGAAAATGCGCGTGCCGCGGGGATTCAAGTCTTTGTCGATAATCACGATCGCATTATTATCGAAACGCAGGAGAGAGCCGTCGTCGCGCCGGATCGGCTGTTTCGTGCGAACAAGAACTGCGCGCACAACTTCGCCCTTCTTTACCGTCCCCGTAGCACTGGCTTCCTTCACGTTCGCCGTGATCACATCGCCGATGCCGGCATAAAGCGTGGACTTACCGATCACGCCGATCATCGTCGCCATGCGCGCCCCACTATTGTCCGCCACATCAAGTCTGGATCGAAGTTGCACCATAAGAATTTCCTCTCCCTCTTCCTCTTCTCTCTACTTTTGGATGACCTCCACCAAACGCCAGCGCTTTAGCTTGCTCAGCGGTCGCGTCTCCATAATCCGAACCGTGTCGCCCGTTTTTGCCTCGTTCTGCGCGTCGTGCGCGTAAAACTTTTTCATCTGTTTAACGATTTTACCGAACTTGGGATGGGGCACGCGCGTGACCGTCTGCACCACAATCGTCTTGTTCATGCTGCTGGAAATCACTTCGCCGGTCCGCGTCTTGCGCGAGCCACGGGTGACGGAGACGGGGAGCAGCGGCGGCGGTTGTTGATCGTGCTTAGCCATAGATTAGTTTTTCGCAGTCTCTTTCTCGCGCTGGGAGAGCAGGGTCTCGATGCGGGCAAGATCCCGCCGCAGTAAACGTAACCGGCTTGGCTGCTCGAGCTGGCCGCTCTGCTGTTGCAAGCGCAGATGTAAACTTTCCTGCCGCAGGTCGCGTCTTCTGGTCAGTAGCTCGTCCGTACTCAATTCGATGATCTCTTTCATTTTCATGGCTGGCTAGGCGGCGGCGACGTGGTGCCGGCTTAAAAACTTCGTTCGCACCGGCAACTTGTCCGCTGCCAGCCGAAGAGATTCACGCGCGACGGATTCGGGCACACCGTCCAGCTCGAACAGAATATTACCAGGCCGCACCGTCGCGACCCAGAACTCGGGCTGGCCTTTGCCCTTGCCCATGCGGGTTTCCGGCGGACGCCCCGTGACCGATTTGTCGGGAAAGATGCGGATCCAGAGTTTGCCTTTGCGTTTCATGTTGCGCGTTAGGGCCACGCGTGCCGCTTCCAGTTGCGTGTTGGTGATCCAGGCGCGTTCGAGAGTCTGCAAACCAAATTCGCCAAAGTCGATTCTGAGATTGCGTGAAGCAGTTCCCTTGCGACTTCCTCGCTGGGTCTTCCGATACTTCACGCGTTTTGGCATCAATGGCATAACGATTCTCCTTAAACGGCCTCAGGGACCGGCGGTGGCGGGGGGACTGATGGCCGCGGTGGCGGGGCTGATTGAGCCGGCGCTTCTTCCTTTTTACAGATCCAACATTTCACCCCAATTTTGCCATAAACCGTATTGGCTTCCGCGAAGCCATAATCGACTGCTGTCCGCAGCGTG
>Ga0207701_10006064_pt1 | contig 12091 bp, 7 predicted proteins | sample KBSSwiSSwithPhiX_FD_184294 | JGI IMG/M metagenome (GOLD analysis project Ga0207701, IMG submission 184294) | Switchgrass rhizosphere bulk soil microbial communities from Kellogg Biological Station, Michigan, USA, with PhiX - S5 (SPAdes) (version 2) | ecosystem: Environmental > Terrestrial > Soil...
TCGCCGGCAAGGAGAAGTGACAAGGGAGAAGGGAGAAGGGAGAAGGGACAAACCTCCGAAAAGTGGCGAGTTCTCCCTTGTCCCTTGTCCCTTCTCCCTTGACATGATGGCTTTCATCAGCCTGCCAACCCCGGATGACGCCCCTCCTACCGTAAGATGACTGCCGCCACGGTCTCGCGTGGCAGTCAAACGACGGAGCGTGTCATGTGGAATCGATGGGGGATTGCCGCCCTGGTGATGTTCATCCCGGTCGCGGCGCCTGCGGGGCAGCAGCAATCGACCGCTCCCGCGCCGCTCCCGCCGATGGCCGCCGAGCCGATCCCGCTCTACAAGACCGGGCTGGGCTCCTTCTCCCGCAAGATTTCGTCGTCCAACGCCGAGGCCCAGGCCTACTTCGATCAGGGTTTCCAGCTGATGTACTCGTTCGCCAAGAACGAGGCCATACGGTCCTTCCGTGAGGCATGGAAGCGCGATCCGCAGTGCGCCATCTGTTACTGGGGTGAAGCCTGGGCGTGGGGATCCAACTTGAACCAGGTGATCGGGCCCATCGATTCGCCGTTTGCCTACGCGGCGATCCAGAAAGCGCGCGCGCTCGAGGACAAGGCGTCGCCGTGGGAAAGATCGATGATCGAAGCGATGGCCCAGCGGTACGTCGAGCACTTCGACCCTGCGGCGCGCGGCGCCCAGGACACGGCCTATGCGCGGGCCATGGAAAAGGTGTTCGAAACCTATCCCGACGATCTCGATGTCGGGACGCTCTACGCCGACGCGCTGTTTCATCTCGTCCCGCGGCCAGGCCCGCCGCCGGGCCGCCGCCCGCGGCTCCAGAATCTCGATTCTCCGAACATCAGGCGCATCCACGAAGTGCTGGAGCGGCTGCTCGCCCGCGATCCGCGTCATCCGGGAGCGTGCCATTGGTACGTGCACGCGACGGAAGCGACGCCGAAAGTCGTGTCGGCGCAGGCCTGCGCCGAGACGCTCGGGATGTCGATTCCCGGTGCCAGCCACATCAACCACATGCCCTCGCACACGTTCAACGAAGTCGGACGCTGGGGCGATTCGGTCCGAGCCAACATCGAGGCGTGGCATTCGGACCTGAAGGCGGGTTCGGGCGAAGGCTTTGCGATCTATCCGGTCCACAACCTCCACATGCTGGTCTATGCGGCGGCGATGGACGGTCAGGGAGCGATCGCGATGCGAGCCGGAAAGGACTACGCGAAGCTCACACGCGGCGACACGATGTTCCAGGTGCTCTCGCTGATCCGCTTCGGCCGGTTTGACGAGGTGTCCGAGATTCCGACCCGGCCGGAGGGCGACATCGCGACAGGTGCGTGGGAATTCGCCCACGGCTATGCGAAGCTCCGCGGCGGCGAGGCCCAGTCCGCACGCGGGCACCTGGAGAACCTCCGGAGGATCGCCCAGTCCTCGTCGGCCACGACGTACTTTGGCGCGCGTCATCCGGCAGGCCGGCTGCTCGGCGTGCTGGTCGAGATCCTCGACGGCGAGATCGCTCGAGCCGCCGGAGACCTGTCAAAGGCCATTGCCGCGCTCGAGCGGGCAGTGGCGCTCGACGACGAGCTCGAGATCGACGAGCCCGAGCCGCTGCCGTTTCCAGCGCGGCATTGGCTTGGGGCCGCGCTGCTCGACGCGGCGCGTCCTGCCGACGCCGAACGTGTCTACCTGGAGGATCTGCGGCAGCACCCGCACAACGGGTGGGCGCTGTTCGGGCTGCAGCTCGCGCTGAAAGCGCAGGGGAAGCCGGCGGCCGAGGTCGAGAAGGATTTCAGCGCCAGCTGGAGCCGGTCGGACACATGGCTCCGCGCGTCACGCTTTTAACGGCCCGCGATCCTCCTCCGGCGCATGTTCCAGCGTCGAGTCGTGGCCCAGCACGAGCACGAGAATCATCGCCAGGACGCCCATGGCCGAGAGCCCCAGCAGGCCCCCGGTGTAGCTCCCCGTCCAGTCTTTGATCGCTCCCATCGCGTAGGGGCCCGCGAAACCGGCCAGGTTTCCTATCGAGTTGATCAGCGCGATGCCGCCGGCGGCGGCAGCGCCCGACAGGAAGGCGGTCGGCAGCGTCCAGAACACCGGCAGGTTGCCGAAGATGCCGAAGCCCGCAATTGAAAGGGCGAGCATCTTCAAGACCGGGTTCTCGAACATCGTGGAGAGAGCAATGCCGGTCGCGGCAACCGCGAGCGCAAAGGAGGCGTGGAACCGCCGCTCCCTGTGGCGATCCGAACGGTGGCCCCACCAGACGATGCTGACCGTGCCGACCACGTACGGCAGCGCCGACACGAGCCCGGTCTGAAGGTTCGTCAGACCGAAGGCCTTGACGATTTGTGGAAGAAAGAAGCTGAGGCCGTAGTTGGTGGCGACCGCGCCGAAATACACGACGCTCAACGCCAGGACCTTCGGGTTCAGGAGCGCCTGCCCGAGGCTCAGGTTGTGGTGGGTGGTCCGGTGCGCGTGCTCGGACTCCAGCCGCCGCACCAGCCATTCACGCTCCTTCGGAGGTAACCAGGCGGCGTCCGCCGGGCGATCGGTGAGGTAGAAAAAGACCACGACCGACAGGATCAGTGATGGCGCCGCCTCGATGATGAACAGCCACTGCCAGCCTTTCAGACCGAGTATCCCGTCGAGTCCGAGCAGGAGACCGGAGACCGGCGCGCCGAGCACGGTGGAGAGCGGAATCGCTGCCATGAAGTACCCGATGATTCGCGCTCGGTAGACTGCCGGGAACCACAGCGTCAGGTAGAAGATGATGCCGGGGAAAAACCCTGACTCGGCGACTCCGAGCAGGACCCGCAGGACGTAGAAGGACGTCGGTCCCCCCACGAACGCCATCGCGCCGGAAATCACGCCCCACGTGAACATGATCCGCGCGATCCACTTGCGCGCGCCGAACCGTTCCAGCAGCAGGTTCGAAGGCACCTCGAAGACGAAGTAGGCGAGGAAGAAGATGCCGGCGCCGAAGCCGTATTGGGATGCCGAGAGCCCGAGGTCGCGGTTCATCGTGAGCGCCGCGAAGCTCACGTTGACCCGATCCAGGTAGGCGACGAAATAGCAGACGACCAGGAACGGCACCAGCCGGGCCGAGACCCTGGCGATCGTGGACTGCTCGAGCGCATCCACGCGAGGTTCAGGTCGTTGTTCCAATGCACTCTCCGGTGACATGGCCGCGATCGGCGCGGCGAGTATATAGCGCCGGCCGTCGAGTCGAACCACGACAGGCTTCCCCTTGCGGCGGTTGCGGGATACGCTGGTCAGCCGAACAGGGAGGATTGGAGTTCCTACATGAAAAAGCCCGTCCCGGCGGAATCCGCCTCTGCACGAATCGACGAGAGGATCAGTGAGCTTGGCGACTGGCGCGGGAAGACGCTCGCGAAGGTGCGTCGAATCATACACGAGGCCGATCCGGAGATCGTCGAAGAGTGGAAATGGGCGAAAGCCACTTCCCCGGGGACTCCCGTCTGGTCCCACGCCGGCATCGTCTGCACCGGCGAGACCTACAAGAGCGTGGTCAAGATGACGTTTGCCAAAGGAGCGGCGCTGAAGGACCCTTCGCGTGTGTTCAACGCCGGCCTCGAAGGGAATGCCAGGCGCGCCATCGACATCCACGAAGGCGACAAGGTCGATGAGGCGGCGTTGAAGAAATTGATTCGCGCCGCGGTAGCCTTGAATCTCGAGGGCAAGAGTAAGCCGAAGCCCCGCTGATCTGCGGCCCTTCCGGACCCCGGACCCCGGATCTACCGTCCCCCCTGGCGCTTGCGGGTGATCCGCCTGGTCTCGGACGCCCGCTCGGCGCTCCAGACATGAAGCGTCAGCTCTGCCGATCCCACGCTCACCGTGTCTCCGTCCGCCAGCGCCACGGCCTCTTCCACCAGCGCGCCCTTCAGGAGCGTGCCGTTCTTGCTCGCCAGATCCTGGAGTGAGATTCGTCCGCTCCGGCTGTCGACGATCACTCGCGCGTGGCGGCGGGACACGCTGGTCGTGTTCAGCCAGACGTGGCATTCCGGATCCCGGCCGATGTCGTTCGGGCCCTCGACCAGCCGGTAGGTCTTGTTGCCCTCGGCCAGCCAGCATCGTAACGTTCCGGGCCGGACCGCCGGAGACTCCGCCGTCGTTTCTCCGCAGAAGGCATAGCCGACGCCGTGGACGGTCCGGATGAACCTCGGATCCCGCGCGTCGTCTCCGAGCGCGCGTCGAATCTCGGTGATCAGTACGTTCAAGCTGCCGTCCACCACGTGCGTATCGGGCCACATCTCTGCGTGCAGGTCGGCCTTTTCGAGCACTTTCGGCCGGTGCTCGAGAAGCAGGCAGAGCAGGTCGAAGGCTTTCGGGGACAGATGGAGACCAGCCTGGCCGCGGCGCAGCTGCCGCGTCTCCGAATCGATGGTGAATGGACCGAATGCCGCTGTCACGGGCTCCCTTCGCGAACTAATAGTTTCTTTCGGATTTCCTTAGGACATGGACGTCCGCATTGCAGGATAGTTGGTCAATCGGGGTCCGGGATCCGGGATCCGGGGTCCGCGGGCAGTGGTACTCAGAGGCAACAAGCCCTTGAACTATGCCGGTTGCCTCTAACTAGCACACACGCCCGGACCCCCGGACCCCGGACCCCGGATCCCGGAACTCGAAGCTGCCTGAACCCGTCATGATTGAAATGTCCGCGACACCCCCCCGAAGGCCGGCTCGGGACGTCATCGACGCCGTCGTGGACAACATGAAGCAGAACCTCGAGCCCCTCAAGTACTCGACCCTCGCGCCGAGCCGCTACACGGTCTACCTCCACCCGAACGAGTATGCGCGGCTGGAAGGGATTATCCCCATTCTGCGGCAGCAGACCGCCCAGGCGCTCTCGGAGGAGCTCGAGAAGCTCAATGGCCGGCCGTTGCTCGGCGGCCTCATCCGCCGCTGGCGCGCCGCGCCGTCCGAGCCGCACTTCCGAAACGCGGCCGGCGAATGGCAGATCGAGTTCCTCGCCGATCCGGACGGTGAGATGGCGGAAGGGGACCTGCTGATCGACTCCGAGCTCATCCTTCCAGCCAATCCGGACCTCGGCGTGGGCGAACGGACCCGCCGCATCACGACCACGCACGGCCAGCGGACCGAGACGCGCGAGCACACGATCAACCGGCTCCCGGCAGCAGCCGCGAAGACGGTCGCCCGCCTCGAGTACGACGACGACGGCGGGCACCACTCGTACGAGGTGTCGAAGGATTCGGTCACGATCGGGAGGGGCGGGATCGCCTATCCGGTCGATGTCCGGATCGTCTCGTCGCCGGACGTGTCGCGCGCGCACGCACGCCTGCGCCGCGATCCCCAGAGCGGCCGCTTCTTCATCATCGATCTCAGCACGCTGGGTACGACGCTGAACGGCAGGCACATCCCGAAGGGTTACGACGAGGTCGACGGCGGCAGGCGCGAGAACGGCGCCGAAACCGCGCTGCCGGAGACCGCGGCGATCGGGCTGGCCGACACGGTCGTGCTCGAGTTCCGCATCGTTCGATGATGACCAGCGGATCCCTCGGGGCGGTCAGTGCCGTGCGGGCAGCGGGCAACACCGATCCGGGTCTGCTCCGCGACGTCAACGAGGATCGCTTCCATCTCGATCTCGCGCGCGGTCTTTTCATGGTCGTGGACGGCGTCGGCGGCCAGGCGGCGGGCGGGAAGGCGGCAGACACTGCGGTGAGCCTGCTCCGGGCGCGGCTGGAGCGTGAAACCGGCCCCGTGCCGGAACGGCTGCGCGAAGCCGTCACCGCCGCCAACAACGAGATCAACCGGCTGGCCGGCCTGCGCCCGGAATGGTCCGGCATGGCCTGCGTCCTCACGGTCGCAGTCGTCGAGGAGGATCGCGCCACGATCGCCCATGTCGGAGATACCAGGCTCTACAAGCTGCGAAGCGATCGGCTCGAGAAGGTGACCCGGGATCACTCGCCGGTTGGCGAACGCGAGGATGCGGGAGAGATCTCCGAGCTCGACGCGATGAACCATCCGCGCCGCAACGAGGTGTATCGCGACGTCGGCTCCGAGCCTCACCAGCCACGCGATCCGGAGTTCATCGACGTGCAGACGATCCCGTTCGAGCCCGAGGCCGCGCTGCTCCTGTGCAGCGACGGTCTCACCGACGTCGTCGACTCGTCGTCTATTTTGCGGGTCGTCACGCAGTGGGCGGGTCACCCGCAGCAGGTCGTCGACGGATTGATCGAGGCCGCGAACGCCGCCGGCGGCAAGGACAATGTCACCGTTGTCTACGTGGAAGGAGAGCTGTTCGCCGCGACCGGCGCGGGTCTGCCCGGCTCCGATCAGGAGATCACGCGCCGGCACGGAACCGCCGCACGGGAAGCCGCCGCAAAGCCGCTTCGCAGCGGAAACGATCGCATCTCGGGAAACACGCGCGAGGGCGTCGTTCGAGCGCTGCTGGTAACCCTGCTCACACTCGTGATCCTGCTGGTCGTCTTCCAGGCACCAACGGAGGTTCCCCCGCGAGGCACGGCCGCGCCGCCTCCCGGAGCGGACGACGGCTGGCGCGTCACCGTGACGGCGTCACAGTCGATTGCGGACGCGCTGCAGAATGCCCGCCCCGGCACGACGATCGTCGTCGCGCCCGGGCAGTATCGCGAGATGTTGATGCTCAGGAGCCACGTCCGGCTGGTGAGCGAGGTCCGGCACGGGGCGGTCCTCCGGCTGCCGGGCTCCGCGCCCGAGGCCGCCGCCGCGATCGTTGCCAGCGACGTGCAGGAAGCCGCGGTCGAAGGATTCCGCATCGTCGGAGACGCGGCCACGCCGCTCGGGACGGCGGTCCTGATGAACGGCTCGACGGTGTCGTTGTCCCAGCTGTCGATCACCGGGGCGACCCGCGCCGCGATCGATGTCGGCCGGGGATCGCGGGCAGCCGTTACCGCGAGCGATATCCAGGAGAACGCCGGCGCGGCCGTGGCCATCCGCGGCGGCGGGGAGGCGATGCTGTCCCACAACGTCTTTTCCAGGAACGGCGGGGGCGGAGGGAGCAAGCCCTTCGTGGTCGAAGGTGGGAGCAACGCGCAGTTTGTCGGCAACGTGTTCCAGGGAATCGGCCCCGAGGCTGTCGTCACCCTCGACAACCCTGACGCACGCGCGGCGCTGACCCGCAGCAACTGGTTCGTCGATACGCGTCCGGCCGGTTCGTCGCGCCCGCCGGCGCGCGGCCGCTGAGGAACATGGCAACCGTCTCTCACGTCGGGGCGTACGAGATCCAGCACCAGATCGGCTCGGGTGGCATGGCGCCGGTGTTTCTCGCCACCGACACGCGCAGCGGGTGTGAGGTGGCGCTCAAGCTGCTCTTCATCGACAACGATCACGAGGGCCAGCAGATCCTCGAGATGGAACGTGGCGGCGCGACACTCCAGGAACAGTTCGGCCGGAGCTGCCGGTATGTGCCCGCGGTGTACGACCACGGCGTCGAAGGACCGTACTTTTTCATCGCGATGGAGTACCTGGCCGGCCGCAACCTGTCCGAGGTCATCGCCGCGGGAGCGCTGACCGCCGATCGGGCGCTGAAGATCGGGATCCAGTTATGCGAGTTCCTGGAAGCCGCCGACAGCTTCACCGGCACGCTCGACGGACGCACGGTCCATTCATTCCTGCACGGCGATCTGAAGCCGCGGAACATCCGGGTCCTCGACAACGACGAGATCAAGGTCTTCGATTTCGGCATCGCCAAGGCGCTGTCGCTCAGCCGGAAAGTGACGCGCAACGATTTCGGCAGCAGCGCCTACATGTCGCCGGAACGGATCGAGTCGGGCAACATCGACGCGCAGGCGGAGTTCTGGGCGGTCGGCGTGCTGCTCTACGAGATGGTCAGCGGCGTGCAGCCGTTCCGCGCGCTCGACACGGCCCGGCTCGAGCGGCGCATTCGTGATCGCCGGCCGCCGGCGGCGCTGAGCCAGGATTGTCCCCCGGGACTGCAGGCCATCATCGCCAGGCTGCTGACCGGCGCGGTCGACGATCGATATCGAACCGCGAAGGAGATTCGCGAGGAGCTGCAGCGCTGCGTAGAAGGGCAGCAGACGATCGCCGAGCACGAAGGATGGCCGCTCCGCAGCCACGACGAACCCGCGACCCGACGCACCCGCCGTCCGGAGGCGGAGAACGACGAAGCCACGCGGCGGACCATCCGGGAGCGTTCCCCGATCGCGCCCGCACCCGACCCGGCGGTTCCCGCCGCTCCACCCGCGGCAGCCGAAGTCGCTGCTCCTCCGGCCGCAGTGATCGCCCGGCCGACCTGGCTTCCGCGTGGACGTCGCCTGGTGAAGATGGTGCTCATCCTGATGGTGTTGACCATCGTCGCGAAGGAGATCCGCGTCAACATCGCTGCCAATGCGCTGGCCGGCGTCGTCGGGAGCCAGGACCTGTCAGCGATCAACCGGACCTGGAACCAGTACGAAGCGCTCGTCGACGGCAGCCTCCAGATGGGGGGACGTCCCCTCGAACGCGCGTTGCTCGCCCGCACCATGGCGCTGACCGACGACGTGATCGCGAAGTACCGCGATCAGAACGTCATTGTCTGGGAGAGCCAGTGGGAACAGGCCCGCGATGCGCTGAACCACGCGTGGAGCCGCAATCGGTCGAACCGCTCGCGGCAGGCGGCGCTGCGCTACTGCGAGGGACAGCTGCGCCGGATCGACGGCGAAGCGCGGACCGCAGAGCTGCGCGCGGCGTCCGACAAGGGCGACTCGAGGACGGCGGCGGAGAAAGGACAGGCGGCGGAGCGCGAGCTCGCCGCGGCGGTCACGGCGTTTCGTGAAGCCGCCGAGCTTCGCCCGAACTGGCCGGATCCCTTTCTCGGGCTGATGCGGACGTTCGTCGCACAGGAAGACATCGAGCGCGCGGCCGACGCGCTGACGCAGGCGCAGAAATTCGGGTACGCCGCCGATCGCCGCGACTGGTTCTATCTCGCCGAAGGCTATGTCGTACGCGGCGCAAGGTACGCGGCGGTCAAGGAGCTCGATTCCCTGACGCGCGCGGCCGACGCGTACGCGCGCGCCATCGAGCTCTATGGCAGGGCGTCCGGGTACCGCAACAGCGCCCAGCGCCTGCGCGATGCACAACGGCAGAAGCAGCTGATCGACACCGAGATCCAGGCCGTTTCGGTCTCGGAGCTCGTGGGCGAGGATTCGGGCCGCGCGGCATGACCATCACGTATACGCTCGCCGCCGAGCGCGACCAGCAGCGGCAGCGTGCCGCTGTCCGCGTCGCTCCGTTTTGGCCTCTGGCCCTGGCCTCGTGCATCGCGCTCATCGCCATTGCGCTGACCTACAACGGCCGGTTTCGCGTGCTGTCCGCCGGCGCGGCCGGACGCGACTCCGTGGTCAACCTGAACGCGGTGCGGGACGCCGCAGAGCTCGAGCCCGCCCTCACGGCGGTCTACAACCATGCTGACGATCGCCGGTTTGCCGCACGCGCCCTGTTTCAGTTCCTGACCGCCGATCCGGCGGCGCCGCGAGACCTGCCGAACGTCGGCAGCATCGCGCGTGCGACTGTGAGCGCGGATGCTATCCGGCACGCCAGAACCCTGCAGGTGTTCCCGGAGCGCCTGTCCGCGAGACGCACCTCTGGCAACGGGGCCGGCATACCGGCAACGCTGCCGTTGTTCACGGCCTCGGACGTCGCAGCACTCAAGCCGTACGTCACGGTCAGGACGCGGGCTCAGTTCAGAAATCAGCTGTTGTGGCTGACCGCCCTCTATGTGCTGGCATTCCACGCGTCCGCGTTCCTGTGGCGACTGAAGAACCGCCGCAGCGACGTATGGTTGCTCGCCGCGGTCCATCTGCTCACGGGCATCGGCTTCGCCGTGCTCCTCAGCCGCCCCGATCCGCTGCGTGACACTCTGCTTTTCGTGCGATACGCGGAGACGACCATCGTTGGTCTCGCGCTGATGGCCGGCCTGTCGATGATCGATCTCACCGCGGCGGGATTCGGAACGTTCAGTTTCCTGCCACTGGCCGGGGCGCTGTCGCTCTCGGTGCTCCTCATCGTGTTCGGCAGCGGCCCGGGCAGCAGTTCAGCCAAGGTCAACTTCGGCCCGTTTCAGCCGATCGAAGCCATCCGGCTGCTGCTCGCGTTGTTTCTCGCCGGGTACTTCGCGCGCCGCTGGGAGCTTCTCCGCGAGGTGCGACGGAAAACGATCCGCAACCTCCACCTGCCGTCGTGGATCAACGTGCCGCGGGCGGACTACGTCATCCCGGTCATCGTGGGCGTGGCGATGGCGCTGGTGTTTTTCTTTTTCCAGAAGGATCTCGGACCGGCGCTGTTCCTGTGTTGCGTGTTCCTCTCGATGTACGCCGTCGCGCGCGGCCGCGTGGCGATGGCGGTGGCCGGCCTGATCATGCTGGCCGCAGGGTTCTATCTCGGATATCGCCTGCAAGTTTCAGCAACGCTGGCCGATCGTGTCCGCATGTGGCTGTCACCCTGGGACAATGCCGCGTCCGGCGGCGATCAGATCGCGCATGCGGTCTGGGGCATGGCCACGGGCGGGACGTTCGGGACCGGGCTCGGCCTCGGCGATTCGCGGTATCTGCCGGCGGGCCACACCGACCTGGTCCTGGCGGCGATCGGCGAGGAAGCCGGCGTTGCCGGCCTGATCGGGGTTGCGGCGCTCTTCGCGGTGCTGGTCTGGCGCGGCTTCCGCACGGCACGCCTGGCGTCGAGCGATTACGGCTTCTTCCTGGCGACTGCGCTGACGCTGTTCCTGATCCTGCCGGTGTTGATCATGGCGTCAGGCGTCATGGGAGTGACGCCGCTCACGGGAGTAGTCACGCCGTTCCTGAGTTACGGGGGATCGGCGATGCTGGCGAATTTCGCGGCGCTCGGGATGCTCGCCTCCATCCACGCGAATGAGGCGGCTCCGGGAGACTTCGGCCCGTTCCGGCGGCCGATGATCTGTCTGTCCGGTGTCCTCGGCGCCTGCGCGCTGGCGCTCGTCGCGGTTGCGATTCGGGTCCAGGTGGTGCAGGCCGACGCCCTCGCCGTCAGGCCGCATCTCGGCATCCAGGCGGACGGGGGACGGCGCCTGGAGTACAACCCGCGCGTCATCGATCTGGTCCGGACCATTCCGCGCGGCACCATCTTCGACCGTAGTGGTGTGCCGCTGGCCACCAGCGACACCGCCGCCCTGTCCGCCGCTCGCGCGAAGTACGAGCCGCTCGGCGTGGCCGTTGGTACTGCGTGCGTGGATCCGGATCAGCGCTGCTATCCGCTTGGAGGGCGCACCTATCATGTCCTCGGCGATGCGCGCTCGCGCGTGAACTGGACCGCTTCGAACACGTCGTTCGTCGAAAGAGATGCCAACGCTCGACTGCAGGGATTCGACGATCACGCCACGACGATCCAGACGACGAACCTGGCCGGGCAGCCGATGTTCACGGTCCAGCGCGACTACCGCGACCTCGTGCCGGCGCTTCGCCATCGCTACGAACCGGAGCACCCGGCCACGATCGCGCTGCGGACCAGCGCTCGCGACATCCGGCTGACGCTCGATGCCGGCTTCCAGGTGCGGCTGTCGGCCATTGTCCAGGATTACGCCCGCCGCGCGCAGGGCAGGGCCGCCGCCGTCGTGATCGATCCCGACACCGGCGCGCTCCTCGCGAGCGCGAGCTATCCCTGGCCCGCGATGGAGGGAGTCATTTCCAGTAGTGGCGTCGGGGCTCGGGACTCGGGACTTGGTGAGGACGACACGCGCGACGTGCTGCTCGACCGCGCACGGTACGGTGCGTATCCTCCAGGGTCCACCTTCAAGCTGGTGGTGGCAATGGCGGCGCTCCGCGAGGGACGCGGCGCCGCGGACCACACATATACGTGTACCGGTCTTCCCGACGGCCGCGTGGGCGCATTCATTCGCGGCTGGAGCCGGCCGGTGCGCGACGACGTGCTCGACAGGCATCCGCACGGGACGATTGGGATGCATGACGCGCTGGTGCATTCGTGCAACGCCTACTTCGCGCAGCTTGCGCTCGCCCTCGGACCCGAGCCGCTGCTCGATGCGGCGGGGCGGTTCCGGATCCGGCTGGCGAAGGAACCGAAGGACGGTCAGGCCGCCGGCTTGGCGCGGCGC
>Ga0207701_10006071_pt1 | contig 12082 bp, 8 predicted proteins | sample KBSSwiSSwithPhiX_FD_184294 | JGI IMG/M metagenome (GOLD analysis project Ga0207701, IMG submission 184294) | Switchgrass rhizosphere bulk soil microbial communities from Kellogg Biological Station, Michigan, USA, with PhiX - S5 (SPAdes) (version 2) | ecosystem: Environmental > Terrestrial > Soil...
GCGGCACATCAGCCATCAAGCGAAGCCTGACAGATGTCTCAAACAGCTCTTTCCACTCGGCTATGTAATCCTTGTCGCTTCGTTTGGGCTCTCCGCTTGGATCGAAATGAAGATCCCAGAAACATTTGATTGAAACTTTTCCGTCGATCCATGTCAGTGTGTGACCAGGCAGGAGACGATTGATTCCTCGAAACAGAGTTTGAGTACCCGACGGTGCATGATTCGCGAGGTAATCAGGCAAAACGTCGTAGTTAACTTCCGCTTTAATGTCTTCCGATGCGAGTAAGGACTTGATCTCTGAAGCGAAATAGAGCGACCCATCCTGAGTTTGGGCGTAGTAGAGTGGTTTGACGCCAAGGCGGTCGCGAGCAATGAACAGCTTTCGTTTGTTGCTATCCCAGATAGCAAACGAAAACATTCCTCTCAAATACTCGACGCAACCTTCCCCGTGCTCCTCGTAAAGATGAAGGATGGTTTCCGTATCACAATGAGTTTGGTAGACGTGTCCGCGCGCTTCCAATTCCGCGCGAAAATCTGCGTGGTTATAGATTTCGCCGTTATAGGTAATTCTCAAAGAGCCATCTTCGTTGGTCATCGGCTGATGACCAGCCGCAACGTCTACGATGCTTAATCGACGATGGCCAAGACCAACGCTTCCATCGATGAAGAATCCTTCGTCGTCAGGACCACGATGACTGATTACATCGCACATTCGCCTCAACACACTCTCATTTGCTGAGCGACGCGATTTACTTGAAAAAGCTATTCCGGCAATTCCACACATAAGACTTCCGAACTTCTATTTCCTTAGACAACTAACTTTTCAATTTCAGAACGATCCGCAACGACATACTCCTCTTGATCGGTTCGTTTCACAACAACCCGATCGCCCATCTGAAGTGAATGACCGCCGATAAGAACGAGCTTTTCAAGGTCATCTCGTCCCACCTCGGACCGGACTAATGACCATTGAAAGTCTGTTGAAAAGCCCTCAGCTTCAACGCGTTCTCCGGTACGAATCATAACAAGGTCGCGCCAACTGTCATTCACTATAGCGAAAGCTTTTCCACCGATTGCCGGTAACTGCTGAACTTTCCAACTGCCCGAGACCGGCAACATAAAGGTCACTGCACTTCGCGATTCGCCCAAAACCGCTGAAAACACACACACTTTTCCTGGGTCCCTCTTCAAGTAACAGTTCGAAACCCACGCATCTTCCTGCCTCCAACTACCATTTTCGGCAAAAGAGTGAAGTTCAACGGCAGAATCAACAAAAACGTCGTGACCCGCCGGACTTTTCGACAATCGAGGCTCGATGAAAGGCGCAAAGTGAAACCAAATATCAGCGGGTTCGCCCATGGGGGCCGTTAACTGATCCTGAATGATCCAATAGTTCTTTTTGAGGAAGAAAATGGCACGCTGGTGGACGGCAGGGTTTGAAAGCCGAAGATACCCATCGTGGTCACCCTTGAAAAAGTCGAATGACTCATGACTAAGCCAGGTTCGTCGCGTACTTCTGGCAATATGCTTCCAGGCGAAAGGACCGTCAGGCTCAGACGACGAAAGCTGACGAAGCGTCAGTGTGTTGTGCGCAGACGTCCCTCGAAACCAATCTCGCAAACCTGAGTCGCCAGTGTAGGTGTAGGTTCCCGGATCAACCACTGAAGTTTTTCCACTGACAGCGACATCGATCGAGAGCGCATCCGCGTGGGCATGTCCACAGTTAAGAGTCCCATGAGGGCCACAATCGACAACGAGGTAGTTGGCCGTTTCGTCCCACGAATCACGCATCACATAATAGCCACCAGCTTCAAATGATTGGGATAACTTCTCAGGCTCATGAGTCGCAAGAGAGTCGTAATCTGACAGACCAGAAGGACCAAGTAACCACAGAGTCTCAATGTCAACGTTCCGGGCCACAAACTTATAATCCGGTCTCTCAAACAACGCTGCGGCCGTAGATAGGCAGGCACGGAAATCATTTGCCGGCTTTAGATTCACCGAAATGAGTCGTCCACCGTCATCATCTCCAATTAATGGTGTCGTTCCGTCGGGCCGGGTCAAATACATCAGGTGATCGAGTAAGGAAACTAGCTTCTCTTTAACATTAGGGCTAACGGCCTTTCCTTGAGCAAGCGACAAAACGAAATAGTGAAGATAGAAATCCGTTGTGTACCGGTGGTAATAAGTTGTTTGCTCAAAGTAGACGCCGTCTGGTTGTACGTGCCGGTCTAGCTCTCGTAGCAATATCGCTTCGCCGGCGTCCTTCCATCGGCTCGCTTCACGAAACTCAGGAAGCATGTGACCTAAGTAAAAAAGTCCCAGGCCTTCTCCAGTCAGGTGAGTGTTTGGACTGTAGTAGGTTGAAAGGAAAGTTTCGAGATGCCGGGCGTTGAGATAAAGAAACTTGAGAGCACGTACAACTACTTCGGCGGTCACGGCCGGCGAATCCCGAAAAAACTGAAACGCCCACAACCACGAAATAGAACGAAACGCTATTTCAAGGCTGCTCGACCAGTTGATTCCCACCTTTGGAGGATTCTGATCCATCCAGCCCGTTATGTGTGTGACAAAAGTCTCAGCGAACCGCTCGTCCCCTGTTAACCAGTAAGCCTGGCCCAGAAGGGAAAAGTACTGATGACGATTCAACTCCCAAACGATCTTTCGATCGCCAGTTTCGTGAGTGTCAAGATTGTTCAAACTACTCCAGTGAACCAAAGGGGAACGCTGACCGGAGATGGGGTTGAAATGCCAATCAATTGGATTGCCAAAACTCAGATTCTGAAAACCAAACAATCTGAATCGCCCTTTGCTAATCTCATTAGCAGTATCGATCACGTCTCTCGAAAAACCTTCCCACCTTTTTCGCAACGCACTCGCGGTCTGCTCGCGGTCAAGAAAGCCCTTGAAGAACCCCCCCTGCTTTATGAACTTGAAATCTTTACTAAGTTGGTTTGAGTAGAGAAGCGCCTCAAAGGCTTCATCCGAAGGTAATCTAGAGAGAACAGACAACCCTCTTCGCTCGCGAAGGCTTTGCAAAGTTTGAGTGCTCCTCACAAAGATCTCGTCAGCGCTTAGGGCTTGTGCCTTCTTAATAATTTTCTTTAGACCGCTCATCCTGTTACATCTGGGAGCACTTCAACTCTGAAAAGACTTAGATCGAAAGATTCTTGACGACGCGACTTCGAGATAACCATCTCAACGCATTTCGTGAGTTGTTCTGAACGAATTCTTGAACTCTTCAAAACCGCTGATGTTTTGCGCAAAGTGTGGCAGGTCGTGCTCAGCCGAGATGCGGCTTAGTTTGAAGGGATCGGGCTTCAATTCGTTAAAACCATGGGTAGCGGTAACGGCACAATCGTAGCCGGCTAAACGCACTTCTTCGGTAACTTGATCGTTAGTAGCGCCATTGGGATAACAGAAAACAGGCACGTCATGGCCCAACACATTCTCGAGACGCACCTTGGAATCCCGCAGTTCTCTGCGCACGCGCTCGATATCAACCTGAGTAAGCATCGGATGAGAAACCGTATGCGAACCAACTTGAACACCATGCTGCTCCATCTCGATTAATTCATCCCACGTCAAAGCCTCAAACTCAGGAGTGGGTACTTCCGGTATCTCTACGTCCATTGCCGCAGCAAACTTTGCAATAGCCAATTCCTTCTCTTCGTCAGCCAACCTCTTCAAATGCAGGTTTATGTCGGACGCAGCTTGAAGTTTCGAAATGCGGTCACTGATTTCACGCCGCACGACATTCGAACCGTTTTCAAATTCAATCGTTCTTGCCTGTGTGTGCAACGCGATAAACCTGGCCTTATCGGTCCAGATCCACTTCTTGCGATCCATAAAATCAGTCACCACGAAAATCGTGGCTGGGATGTCGTATTTTTTCAACAACGGCAACGCGACCTGATATGCGTCTCGATACCCGTCATCTATGGTAATGACCGCTGTTCCAGGTTCGACTTGATCTCCACTGGTTAGTTTTTGTATCGCGTCCGTTAGAGATACAACGCGGTATCGCTGTCTTAAATACTTGAGGTGACTTTCAAAATCTGATGAGAGAGTGGAAAAGCTCCCAGGTTCATTTGTGAACCGGTGATACATCAGGATCAGCAACTTGTGCCTGTTAAGAAAACGAAACGGCGCGAAGAACCCCGACTGATGGGCTAGTTTTAAGGCAGTTTGTTTCATTCAGGGTTGCGCTTCGGCGAGCTTCCATTTTGGCTTTGCGCTGAGCGAAGCTTGAGTCGTCGTCGCAGTTCGTCTTTCTCTTTCTTCACAGGCAGGCGATAACGATGGCCTTCCTGTGGGTTCTGGGGAATCCGAGGAGCCGCGCCTTTGGCAATCAGGTCGACGGCTCTCGCGACCAGCGATGCGCATTTCCCCGCAAGCTCAGAACGATAATCAGAAATAAATTTTTCAAAATCAAGACCATACGATGCGTCATAAGACAGGGGCACTCGGTCCTGGACGATAACGTCACCAGTGTCGACTTTCTTGGCCATCCAATGAACGGTGAGACCGAGTTCTGATTCATTATTAAACAGTTCCCAGAAAACTGGCGGACCACCTCTGTAATGTGGAACCAGGCCGCTATGAAAATTAATCGATCCTAACTTAGGTGAACCAAACACTGTTTCCTTCAATATGTTCGTCCCAAACACTACAGCCAGATCAGCATCAACGGATCGTATCAAGGAAATTGAATCAGACGCGTGATAGTCGGTGACAATATGACAGGGAAAGTTATTCGCAGTAGCGAGTCTTTTCATGTCGTCCAAAGAGCCACCACCGGATGAATGATTCTCTTCGCGAGTACTAACGAATAACTTCTTACACGTTTCAAGATATCCATCGTACCGAACCGATCGCTTTAGCTTTTCGACTAAGCTTCTCTTGGGAGGATTGGCAGTCTCAACAAAAACACCTGCAACCTCGATAGAGTCAAGTGCGCACAATTGTTCAAGCACTTTCTCGGCTCCGCCGTGAGTTAGAAGTATTACGCGCAACTTCGCTTCATTCATCTTGAGTCGTTGTTCCTGCTGGATCATTACTTACTCAGAGTAGTTGCTTGCTTTCGATAATGCTCTTTCATCAGGAGACCCAAGAGTCTCGAGATAGCATAACAGCCACTCCTCCCGAACCTCGTCCCACGTATACTTTTGGCTTTCAGCTCTAGCGTTCTTGATCAATCGTTCGGCGAGTTCGGGGTCGGAGAGAAGGCGAACCGCATTAGCGGCAAGTTCTCGATAGTCTCCTTTCGGAACAAGTAATCCAGTTTGCTCATGGACTACCATGTCAGGAATTGCCCCTGGGTCACTAGTAATCACCGGTAAGCCACAGTTGAACGCTTCAAGAATTGAAAGCGGTTGATTGTCGACTGAAGAACAATTCAAAAACACGTCAGCCTCATCATAAACATCCACGATCCGATCCTGACCGACGCGCCCGATAAATTCGGTGTTGCGCAACTCAAGATCACCCGCAAGACGTTTCAAAGCGAGCCGGTCGGGACCGTCACCTGCCACGATCAATCGCGCTTCAGGGTAATGCTTTTGAATCAATGAAAAGGCTTTCAAGACATTATCGACGCCGTAGTGCCACTCGAAACTCCGATTCGACAGAAATACAGGTCGAAGCGGCCGTCGCTCTCGGAACTTGAATCGATGACTGTCAACGAGGTTAAAGATTGGTCGAGCATTCAACCCGAACTTCCGGAACACAGAGACCAGGTATCTAGAAGGTACGACAATCTCGTCGACGAGTTTGATAGTCGGAAGCGCCGATCTGGACCACCGACTGAGATGATCTTCAGCTTCACCGCTGTGATAGTTGAGCAGTAGCTTCTTACCAAACAGTCTGCCAATGAGAATGGCTGGGGTTGGGGCGAGCACAAATGACAGATACGATGCTGAGTAAATGTGAATAAGATCGTACTTGGGAATGGTGAATAGCAAACTAAAGCAATAAGCCAACGAAGTAAGGATGGTGCGAACGTAGGCGATTCTTTGGAGTTTGCCGAAAAGGCCCGAAAGCCTCGGGTTTATTGGTAAGAAGCCCGTTTCAAGTTGTGACTCCCGCTCGAAGTGGTGGAGGAGATTTGCAGCTTGAATTGACTGTCCGCCTAACATCTCCAAGGACGGCGCAATAATCAGGACTCGAAGGGGCCTGTTTGAAAACGCAGTCTCAGTTTTTAAAACACGACTAGGCATTGGGAGTTATTGCACCCTGTGAAGTAGTCAGTAGTTTACTGTACAAGTTCTCCGTGGCTCTGACCTGTGCCTCACAAGAAAACTTTTCTTCCACCCTCTGGCGCCCTGCCAATCCCATTTCCCTGGCGCGAGCCGGCTCTTTCAACAAACGTATCAAACGATCGGCCAACTGCTGGTCGTCGCCAGATGGAACGAGAAAGCCTGTGATCCCTTCGACAATTGCCTCGCGTGCTCCCCCAACGTCGGTTGCCACAACGGGGCGCGCTGCTGCCATGTACTCGAGTATCGAATTTGAGAAGCCCTCTGCCTTGGAACTCAAAACGCAGATGTCTGAAATGCTTAGTAACTCAGCGACGAGGTCGCAGCGGCCGAGAAAAACGACATTCTGGTTGACTCCAAGTTCACAACTAAGAACTCGAAGCGATTCGGTCAACTCTCCCTCTCCTGCCATGAGAAAACTCACGTCGGGCACTTCCTTTACGACATAACTTGCGGCGCGCAAAAACATTGGATAGTCCTTCACGTCGTGTCGCATATTCGCGACAATCGTAACAAAGGGACGAGGCTGGCCCGGTCGTTCTTCCGGCAAACCCAACGCTTTCAAGGTGTCGAATCGGTTGAGCTGCGGAACTACTCGGTCCAGAGCGAGTCCATTGTAAACGACCGTAGTTTTGTCATTGCTGACTCCATCCTCTGCCAGCGCTCGTTTGACAGCCTCTGAATTACCGACGATATGGTGGGCCAAGGAGTAAGCAATTCGCTGAACTCGTTTTTGAGCGTCAGTCCTCATGCCGGCTGTTTCTCTCATTGCCGCTATACGTACAGGCACACGTGCCAACGCTCCCGCCGACATTCCAAAAACATTGGTGTAGAAGTCGTGCGTTTGGAGTATCTGAACCTTCTCTCTTCGCAAAAACGAGACGAGCGCCCTTAGCTGGGTCACTGCATTCAGGTCGTAGAAACTGGTTAAAGGAAACGAAGGAATGGGACCTAGATCAAGGCCCTCGATCTCTCTTCGCAAGGGACCCTCATTTTTGAGACATGCTAGTCGCACCTCATAACGGCCTTGATCGTGTAGTAGACGAGTCAGCTGGATCGCCTGTCGTTCAGATCCACCCTGCGAAAAGCTATCTAATAATTGAAGTACGACGGGCTTCAAGAAACTGGGGGCTCGCTTTCAGTTCAACGCTGACGTGACGGTAGGCTGATGGGTCTGAGTAAGGTTTGCCGGCTGATCGATAAACTGACGATGCCATAACTCGAGCATGAACAATGCCCACAGTCCATCAGAGTGATCTCGCCGACCTCGTTCGTGCTCATTGAGAAGTACGTTGATATAGCCTGGTTCAACATAGCCACGTTGTTGCGAACGAGGTTCAGTTAGTGACTCGCGAATTCGCGATCGTAATTGCCGATTAATCCAATCCTGAATTGGCACACCAAACCCCTGCTTGGGCCGGTTCAAAATCTCGTGAGGCACTAGATCAGCAACTGCTTTTTTTAGCAGATGCTTCGACTCAAGTCCTGACAGTTTCAGCTTAGCTGGCATTTGGCCAACAAACTCGATTAGCTTGTGATCAAGGAGTGGTGCCCTTGCCTCAAGTGACACGGCCATACTCGTGCGATCCACTTTCGCAAGAATGTCACCGGGAAGATAGGTCTTACTGTCGATGTAGAGAAGACGATCGAGCGGCTCACCAGTGGTGACCCTCGCGCTGAGGTCTCTAAAGAGTGACGAGACATAACCCTCAGTACCAACCAAGTCCCGAAAGTCCCGGGTATAGAGTGATTCACGGTTGAGACTGGTAAAGGTCGACACGCTATCGAGGTACCTTGAAACGGGATCCAAAGAGATATTGAATAGGTAGTTTCGACCCTTTGTGCCGTGAGGTAGATTCTTACTTAAGGGACCCAGGCCTTGCCGCAATGTTTTGGGGATCAAGTCAAAAGACGCTCGATTCTGGGCGACAATATACCTCGTGTAACCTGCAAAAAGTTCATCGCCTCCATCACCCGACAGAACAACCTTAACGTGCTCACGGGCCAGTTTTGACACTACGTAGTTTGGGATAGTGGCTTGATCCGCAAACGGCTCGTCCATAAACCAGGCAAGTTCATCGACGACACTACAAATTTCAGGTGTAACAAAAAACTCATGATGATCGGTGCCAAATTTTTGCGCTGTCATCCGCGCATATTTCAGTTCGTTGTAACTGTCTTCATGAAAACCGATCGAAAACGTTTTGACTGGTTGGGCCGAATGGCGAGCCATTAAACCAACAATCGTACTGGAGTCGATGCCACCTGAAAGAAAAGCCCCGAGCGGAACATCGGAGATAAGGCGTAATCGAACAGACTCGTCGAGTAGAAATCGTAACTCCTCCAGATAGTCTTCTTCTCGAAGAGATTCGGAAGGATTGAAATTAAAGTCCCAGTACTGCTTAACGTCGAGACGCCCTTGCGAAAAGGTCAAGTAATGTCCGGGTGGGAGCTTCTTAACATTCTTAAAGATGCTATAGGGATCCGGAATGTATCCGAGAGTGAAGTATGCATCCAGGGCTTTCGGATCGATCTCTCGTTCGACATCTGGGTGTTGTAACAGCACCTTGAGTTCTGACCCAAAGATCAGAGACCCCCCTCTAGTAACGCTGTAGTACAGAGGTTTCTTACCAGCACGATCTCTCGCAATAAATAGAACTTGATTTTTTGCGTCCCAAATGGCGAAGGCAAACATCCCGCGCAAGTCTTTCAAACAATCGGGACCAAACTCTTCATAACCATGAAGTACTGTTTCGGTATCACAGTGCGTTTTGAATTGATGTCCGGCAGCCTCAAGGCGATCTTTTAGTTCGTGAAAGTTATAGATCTCGCCGTTGTAGACAATGCTCACGGAACCATCTTCGCCCGAAATCGGTTGATGCCCTCCGGCCAAGTCAATAATCGAAAGGCGTCGCATACCTAAGGCCACACCTCTGTCCAGAGTTACACCTTGGTCATCGGGTCCACGATGCTCAATGATGCGACACATTGAGTCGAGAATGGCTGCACGTTCTTCAACGGGCCGCGCTTGACCAGAATCCCAACGATCAACAAAACCTGCGATGCCACACATTTGTTTTAGTTTCTTTTAATGTTTGAGGCGGTGCCTGGGAAGTCAGCAACCATCTAGTGATTGCATTCAATTCGGACGTAGACGGGAAGCTCTTTGCATCAAAGTTGGAGCAATGTGCAGTCCCATTATAATGAAGCGTAATTTCCAACTGTTGAGAACTCTGTTGGCGCGTCGCAAGGATTCGGAAGCGGAAGAGAAATCACCGGCAATCAAGCTCCGCTTACCAATTGTGCGCTCAGCAACAGCCTCCCGCAACTCGATAGTTTTTTCGATTAGGTTTCGCTCTGCTTGAGAAAGGTCTGAGCGTCTCAGCAGCTTTTTCAACACAGCGATTTCCCCGTTGAGTGACTTTAATCCGTCTGATGCCAAACTTCCTGCATACAGTCTACGCCGAACTAATACTTTCCGCTGATAAGTCATTCGAGCCCCGGCATCTCGAAGCAGTCGTAACCAAAGATCGAAGTCCTGGGAATTGGGCAAGCTCTCATCGAACAATCCTACTTTGAGAACCAGATCCCGACGCGTCAGTACTGTTGAAGTGAGTACGCTGCATGTACTCGTAACCAACGCCTCGAAGGTCACTTCTCCCTCAGAGGGGTTCGTCGCCATGCTGGTCGTTCCCTCCGTTGCCGGTTCTCCAAAATTGACGGCATCGGCGTAGACCAAATCAAACCCCTTGCCACCCTTAAGAAGATCGAATTGTTCGAGAAGAAAACCTGGTAACCAGGTGTCATCACCGTCTAGAAATGCAACGAATTCTCCCCGCGCGGTTCGCAGACCAAAGTTTCTCGCAGCGCCGGCTCCCAGATTCGACTGTTTTAGGTAAATGATTCTCTCGCGATAATCCTCAATCTCAGCCTCTAACTCTTCGGTGTCAGGCGACCCATCGTTGATAACGATCACTTCAAGATCAGTAAATGGTTGATCAAGGACTGAGTCGAGGGTTTCACGGATAAACGGCGCGACCTTATACGCCGGAATTATCACGCTTACGAGTGGTGAATCTTTTTTCGATAACGAATCTGACATTGCTTAGATTGCCAAGAAAGTAGGCTTAGGCTTTGAAACGTCGCGAGTCGCATACAAACGTCTCAGGCAAACTCCGTAAGCCACAAGATAGTAGGCATACCACAAATAAGCTACCGACCCGAAGAAACTCGACACCATGTAGCCTATCAAACTAGCTTCAAGTCCTACCGCCAGGTAAAAAAGACTCTTTTTCCTGTTAGAGGAGGTTTCTTTCGCTATCCGTCTCAAATGTCGCAGCGGAGTAATCAGAAACAACGTATAAAACACCATCGCAGCCAAACCCAACTCAACGCCAACCTGTGTATAGGCATTGTGAGTAGCCAGTCCATTGTCCGAATACAGTGTGTAGTTATTCATCCCAATGCCAAGCAATGGGTGATGAAGTGCAACATAAATGGAGCGCTTGAGATCGGCGGTACGAGCAACTGCAGAACCATCATTGGTGGTTGCTAATCGGGAAAGATAACCGGCCGGGCCAACAACAATCATTACCGCAAAAGCTATCGGTAAAAATATGCCTAGCAGCCATTTGTTCTTTCCTGCGATCCTCCAAAACAGAATAACGGCGGCGCACGCCATTCCCAAAAAGCCTCCCCTTGAAAAGGTTGCGATCAGACCACCTACCATCAGTATTCCAACAGCTCCATAGAACAATTTGGTAAACAGGTTGCGCGAGTCAAACAACAAAGCAACGGCAAGCGGAATGGCCGTTACTAAGTGCAACGCCAGATCGTTAGGATTATCGAATAAGCCGCCGATTGAACCCTTAATCCTCAACCCCTGGAGAGCAAGTCTTCCCGTCCAATAATCAGAAATGGCCGAGACGCTCAACACACAACCTGCCAGAAGGCTAAGCATAAAGAGAGTGCGCAGTCGCTTTTCCGTGCGCAGTACATTGACCATAACGATGAAGATCAAGACTACTTTCAGAAAATCAACAAAGCTTCCCCACGCGCGCATCGGATCAACCGCCTTCGGAATCGACAGTGCAGCAGTCACCAGGAGCAACAAGATCAGAATCACTTCACGTGGACGTGCTGTGAGGCGGTTCTCCAAACCCAACTGCGAGAACAAGAAAACCACGATCGTCGAAACGGCGACGTAAAAGGCGCTTTGCGAGAGCCAACTCAAGCTGGGAGCAAGCTCATAGGGGCGAAAGAAAACCAGGCACGTAAATATGAAGAGGCCGGCGAAAGAGACAGAGTGCCCGCTTTTAACAATCCATTCAAAAGCGCTCTGATCATTAATCGTCGTCTTAGAAGGTTGCGCGTTGTTTAGGGGTTTGTTCTCTACGGGTCGCTCCGAAAGTGGTTCCTTGGGAGCAAAAAGCGGTTCCTCCTGCTCCGGAGCATTTTTCACGAATGACGAACGCTTGAAGGTTTCTTCGTCTATTACCTTTGGTAAGCGACGAGGAGGTAGTGACTCGTAGTCAAACGAATTGGACTTTTCGGACATGCAAAATCTGGTTAAAAGTCTAACAGGGACGCTGTCGCCAGCGTCATCTTAGTTCCCTCGGTACCAAAACCCAAAGAGCCACACACGCTGGGTACTCGTTCATTTTGAGCAAGGCATAGTGTCAGCTGAATCCTAATTCTCATTCTCACCGTGGCTTTAGCCCGGTGAAACGCGCTGTCAACGACCAGGGAAACCGTTTCAACGGCAACAACATACTTGACGAATCAGATATCTGCTTTGAGTCCGCGAAGCGGACGCTGGCGTAAAG
>Ga0207701_10006072_pt1 | contig 12078 bp, 13 predicted proteins | sample KBSSwiSSwithPhiX_FD_184294 | JGI IMG/M metagenome (GOLD analysis project Ga0207701, IMG submission 184294) | Switchgrass rhizosphere bulk soil microbial communities from Kellogg Biological Station, Michigan, USA, with PhiX - S5 (SPAdes) (version 2) | ecosystem: Environmental > Terrestrial >...
TGCGCGAGTCAGCGAGCCCGTTGCCCCATCTCCCTTCCTGACTCCGCGACAAACATGCCGATCGTGCGGCGATGAAGTCAGGTAAGCCTGTGCCGTGTATGGCAATCGGCCTGTGCTCGATGCACTCGCACGGCGCTACGCTTAGCTGTCGATCGCGCGTGAGGCCCGCAGAGGAGACATGGGACTGGATGAAAGACGCAGCTAACCAGCCGCGCCAGGTTTGCTCGAGATCAGCGCAAATACGTGGTGAAGTGCCTCATGCTAGTTTGCCACACATGTGCGGTCTTGATCCAGATCAATCGAGCCGACGTTCTTCGCACGATTTGGACTGCGGCGGTCGACGACGCTAAGTTGCGTATCGCTGGCGCTCTTCATTCACCCACTGTTTGATCATTCGAGCTTCACGCCCGCTGTCTTCACGATCTTCGCCCAACGCGCAACGTCGTCGCGCACCATGCGCGTGAAGGCTTCGCCCGTTTCCCCATTGGGCTCGGCGCCGAGATTGAGAAGCCGCTCGCGCACATCCTGCGCCTTCAGCGCGCGGCCGAACTCACGCGCCAGCAGATCCGTTATCGCTGCCGGCGTGCCTGCGGGGGCGGAGATCCCGACCCACACCGAGACGTTCAGGTTGGGAACACCTGATTCCGCAAACGTCGGCACGTCCGGCATCGCGAGAGAACGCTTCGGTGCGGTCACGGCGAGTGCTTTCAGCCGACCGGACGCGGTGTATGGCTGGACAGAGGCTGTGGAAGTGATGAGGCCATGGATCTGCCGGCCGAGCAGATCGTTCATCGCCGGGGCGGCCCCCTTGTACGGAATGTGCGTCACGTCCGCCTTCGTGATGATCTTGAAGAGCTCGATCGTGAGATGCGTGTACGTCCCATTTCCGGTGGATGCCACGTTCACCTTGCCCTTGTTCGCATGGGAGTAGGCGATGAAGTCCTTCACCGTGCTGACAGGCACGGTGGGATGCACCACGAGCACAAGCGGTGTGTCCGTGAGATGAATGATGTGCACGAAACTGCGGACGGGATCGTAGCCGGGATCGGCATGCAACGCCGGCGCGATCGCCATCTGCGCACCCGTCGAGAGCAGCAGCGTGTGCCCATCGGGTGTCCCGCGGGCGCCTTCCTGAGTGGCAATGAGTCCACCGGAACCGGCTCGATTGTCGACAACGATGTTCTGACCCAGCGACTGCGTGACCGGCGCAGAGACCAGACGCGCGGTCACATCCTGAGATCCGCCGGGCGTGAACGGCACCAGCAGGCGCACGGGCTTCGACGGATATGACAGCTCCGCACGGGTGGACGAGGTACCACGCCGGTCGGCGGCGGACGCGATGTCATACGCCAGGATCGTGGCCAACGTGACTGACAGAATCGGTACGAGCACGGGGCGGATCCGGAGTATTTCAACCATGACTCAAGGGCTCCTTCGGAGGGCCAGACGCTATTCCGTGCCGCCGCGCACAACGCGTAGCGCAAGCTCGGTTGCAAAACCTCTCGCCTGAAGAAAACGCACCTGGCGTGCTCGCTCGGCCGCAGTGCCCGGAACCGTCTTGAACTTCCGCGCCCAAATCGCACGTGCCGCTTCGAGCTGGCCTTCCTTCAGCGGCTCGAGGGCACGTCCGACAATGTCTTCGGGGACGCCGCGGTCGAGCAACGCCCGTCGGAGCGCTGCGATACCGAACCGTCCGCGGCGCGCATGCGCGAACTGCTCGGCAAACCGGCTGTCGGAGAGCCATCCGCGCGCGGCAAGATCGTCGAGCAACGCTTCCAGCGCGAGCGGATCTTCGACATCGTGCGCGAGCTTGCGCGCGAGCTCGGCTCGGGTGTGTTCACGCCGGGCGAGCAGGCGCAGGGCGCGGGCCGTCGGATCGGACTTCGGCTTCGCGCTTTCAGGCTTCGACCGGCGTGGCCGTTCCACCTTCAACGCCGAGGATCGCGCGAATCTTCGATTCGATCTCCTGGGCGACTTCCGGATGCTCTTTCAGGTATTCGCGCGCGTTGTCCTTGCCCTGTCCGATGCGGTCCTTGCCATAGGTGTACCACGAGCCGGATTTCTCGATGATCCGGTGCAGAACACCGAGCTCGATGATTTCGCCTTCACGCGAGATGCCTTCGCCGTACAGGATGTCGAACTCGGCGTTGCGAAACGGCGGCGAGACCTTGTTTTTCACCACCTTCGCTCGGGTTTCGGAACCGATCACCTCTTCGCCCTTCTTGATCGAGCCCACGCGCCGGATGTCGATGCGAACGGAGGCGTAGAACTTGAGCGCGTTGCCGCCGGTCGTCGTCTCCGGGTTGCCGAACATGACGCCGATCTTCATGCGGATCTGGTTGATGAAAATGACGAGCGTATTCGAACGCTTGATGTTGGCAGTGAGCTTACGCAGCGCTTGCGACATGAGCCGCGCCTGAAGGCCCATCTGAGGCTCGCCCATTTCGCCTTCGATTTCCGCTTTGGGCACGAGCGCCGCCACCGAGTCGATCACGACGACGTCGACCGAGCCCGATCGCACGAGCATGTCCGCGATTTCGAGCGCCTGCTCGCCGTTATCCGGCTGAGAGATGAGCAACTGTTCGATGTCCACGCCGAGCTTGGCTGCATATTGCGGGTCGAGCGCGTGTTCCGCGTCGATGAACGCAGCGGTGCCGCCGAGCTTCTGCATCTCGGCGATGACCGACAACGTGAGCGTCGTCTTGCCCGATGATTCGGGACCGTAGATCTCGACGACACGGCCGCGCGGCAGCCCACCGACGCCGAGCGCGAGATCGAGCCCGAGCGAGCCGGTCGAAACGACCTGGATATCGTTGGATATGTCCGAATCCCCCAGCCGCATGATCGAGCCTTTCCCGAACTGCTTTTCGATCTGCGACAGCGCGGCTGCCAGCGCCTTGGATTTATTGTCGTCCATCCTGTTCTCCGTGATAGGTATTGGCAATTATCTCACAAATAACACCGTTTACTGTATATAACGCCAGTATGAGTTTTCGGATGACGCACGCACGATCAGACAATCTTCGCCACGGTCTCGATCAGCACCTCAAGCGCGTGTACGACGGATTGCCTGCGCACCGCCTCGCGGTCGCCGTCGAAGTGACGGGTTTCCGCCCATGGCTCGGCATTTTTCACGGCCCAGGCAAAGCACACCGTTCCGACCGGCTTCTCGGGCGTGCCCCCCGAGGGCCCGGCTACACCGCTGACCGCTACGGCGAGTTGGGCATGGCTTTCCTGCAGAGCGCCGGCGGCCATCTCGCGCACGACCGACTCCGACACCGCGCCGTGCCGCTCCAGCGTCTCGCCCCGTACGCCGAGCATCTCCCGCTTCGAAATGTAGGTGTAGGTGACGAAGCCGCGTTCGAACCAGGCAGAGCTCCCCGGCACCATGGTGATCGCTTCGGCGACCCAGCCGCCGGTACAGGACTCCGCGGTTGTCACCATGAGGTTACGGCGTTCGAGCGCACGGCCGAGGCGTTCGGAGAGATTGTAAATCTGAGCGTCCGCCATCGCACTACCCGATCACGATCCGCGCGCCCGCGAGCACGAGGAGCGTATAGAAAGCTGCGGCGACGTCGTCGATCATCGTTCCCAGTCCACCCTTGATCACGCGCTCATAGTACCGAATGGGCGGCGGCTTAGCGATATCGAACACGCGAAAAGTCAGGAACGCGCCGGCCTGCCAGTACGCGCCCGGTGGAGTGAAGAAGAGCACGAGTAGAAATGCGACCGTTTCGTCCCACACCATCGAGCCGTGGTCCGGTTCGCCGAGTGCCCGTCCCGTGATCTCGCACGCCCAGACACCGACTGCGAACAGCGCGACGAGGACTGCGAAATAGGCAGCAGGTTCGAGACGGGGGCCGATCAGCCAGAAAATCGGAAACGCGAGCAGCGTCCCGAACGTTCCCGGCGCGAACGGAATGAGACCCGCGCCGGCGCCCAGCGCGATGAAATGTGCGGGATGGCGCAGCGCAAAGCTCGCGGCGGGCGGGCGGCTTCGCTCAGCCGAAATGATCGAACCCTCTGTGCGCCACTTTCAGTGGCTTGCCGATCGAATCGAGCACCTGCACGAGCGGTTGTCCGCTTCGGCGCGGGATGACGTTGCCGATCAGCATCACGGGCGTGCGCGCCCGTGACGCCGCTGCCACGACTGCCGCACGCCGCCGCGGCGGCGCCGTGAAGCACAGCTCGTAATCGTCACCGCCCGCGAGCACCGACTCCGCGCCGCGCTTCGATTGGGCGAGCGAACGCACGAGGGGCGTGGTCGGAAGCGCTTCCCAGTTGACCCGCGCGGCCACGGTGGACCGCTCGCAGATATGACCGAGGTCCGCGAGAAGGCCGTCCGAGATATCGATTGCGCTGTGCGCGATCCCGCGTAGCCGCAGGCCCAGCGCAAGCCTCGGGGTTGGAACGTGTAGCCGTTCCTCGAGCGCACGACGGTCGGTGCCCGAGACACGCATCCGGCCTCGTTTGATCTGCACTGCCAGGCCCGCGGCGCCGATCTGACCTGAGACCCAGACATCGTCGCCGACTCGTGCTCCGTCACGCCGCAATGCCTTGCCGCGCGGCACTTCGCCAATGATCTGCACGCAGATCGTCAGCGGACCGCGCGTGGTATCACCGCCGATGAGATCGAGCCGATGCCTGCGTGCGAGCGCCAGAAAACCACGCGAGAAGCCAGAAAGCCAGCGCGTGTCGACGCGCGGCAGAGCAATGGCGAGCGTCGCCCAGCGCGGAGTCGCGCCCATCGCCGCGAGATCCGACAGGTTGACCGCGAGTGACTTGTGTCCGAGGCATTCCGGGTCGGCATCATGGAAGAAATGTCGGCCCTCCAGCAGCATGTCGGCGGAGATCGCAAGCTCGTATCCGGCCCGCGGCTGCACGATGGCGGCATCGTCGCCGACACCGAGCTTTGTCTGCGCAGTACGGTGCGTGAAGTAGCGGCTGATGACCTCGAATTCGGAAAGATGCGCCATACAGTTCGGTGACGGGTGATAGGTGATGAGTGACGAACACCGACGGCCGGTCCGTGCGCCACCTCACCCTTCACTTGTCAGTCGTCACCTGCCCTGTTTCCGGCTTTGCCTGGCCCTGCCCTTGCTCCTGTCGCACGAGCCGGCTCCAGCGCGTGCGCAGCTTCCTTGCCAGATAGAAGTTGAGAATCGCAAACACGATGAAGACCAGGGCGATCGTGAGAAGCGTGCTCGAAGCGACGCTTCCCGCGCCAGCTGACATGACATACACCGCCATGAAGAGATTCACGCCCCCCGCGAAGTAGAACAGGAGAATACGCTTGCGGATAGTGTCGAGAGACGGATCGTTCAAGGCCGGCGCTCCTTCGCACCGGCCGCCCCGCGAGCGGCCGTGACTTCTATCTCGCGCAACTCGAAAGCCAGCTTGTCCATCACTCCGTTCACGAATTTGTAGCCGTCCGTGCCGCCGTAGAGTTTCGCCAGCTCGACCGCCTCGTTGATGGCAACGCGGTACGGCACTTCGAGCTCGCTCTCGAGCTCGTATGCGCCGAGCATGAGAAGACCACGCTCGATCGGCGAAAGCTCTTCAATCCTGCGGTCCAGGTGCGGTGCGATGCGTGCTTGGAGCCGTTGCGCGTTTTCGATGGTGCCGTTGAGGAGCGTGCGGAAATACGCCGTGTCCGCCTTCCCGAAATCGTCGCGCTCGGCAAGCTCCGCCGCGATGATAACAGCGTCCTTGCGCGCGAGCTGCCATTGATAGAGTCCCTGCAGCGCAAGCTCGCGGGCGCGTCGCCGCCCGCTCTTGCGGCCGTCGCGACGCGTCTTACCGCCCTCGACTGCTTCGTCTTTCGTTTGTGCCTCCATTACGTGTTCTTCGCCTCGCCGCGACTGCTGCTCACAGTTTTTTCAGCAGGTTTGCCATCTCGATCGCCGCAATCGCGCAATCCTGGCCCTTCTGCATCATGCGTGCGAGCGCCTGGTCGTCGTTGTCGGTCGTCAGGATGCCGTTTGCAACCGGCACACCGGTGGCGAGCTGCACGGAAGTGATACCGCTTGCCATTTCGTTCGAAACGATTTCGAAGTGGTACGTGTCTCCGCGAATGACCGCGCCGAGCGCTATCAGCGCATCGTAGCGCCCACTTTGCGCCATCTTCTGAAGCGTAAGCGGCGCTTCGAGCGCGCCGGGGACCGTGACGATGAGCATGTCGGATATCTCGACACCCTGCTTGACGAGCATCGCCGTGCAGCTCGAGAGCAGCCCTTCTCCGACATCGCTGTTGAAACGGCTCATCACGATGCCGATGCGCAATCCGGCACCGCGGTGGTCCGGTTCGATCTCATGAATGTTGTCGTAAGGCATTTCGGGGCGGTGACGAGTGACGAGCGAAGCGGGCGAAAGCAGGAGCCGCGGCTTTCGCGGTGACTACGTTGCGCGTTGCCCATCCCCCGGCTGCAGATAGCCGGTCACCTCGAGATCGAAACCCGCCATGCTCGGCATGCGCATCGGCAGGGCGAGCAGGCGCATGCGCTTCACTTTGAGATCCTTGAGGATCTGGGCGCCGATACCGTAATTGCGCAGCGTCATCTTGCGCGGCGGCGCATCGTGCCGGGCGGGCTTCACGCGCTCGAGCAACTCGCCCGCGGTCTCCTCGCGATGCAGAAGGAGCAGGACACCGCAATCGGATTGCGCAATGCGGGCGAGCGCGTCGTGGAAGTTCCACGAGTGGCTGGTCGTGCCGGCATCGAGCAGATCGATCAGGGACGCCGGTTCATGAACGCGGACGAGCGCTTCCTGCGCCGGATTGATACGGCCTTTCACGAGCGCGAGGTGCGTTTGCTCGCCGATACGATCGCTGTAGGCGATGAGTTTGAATGTTCCGTGTACGGTTTCGATATCGCGTTCCGCTACGCGCTGCACCAGCCGTTCCGTGCGGCCGCGATATTGGATGAGATCCGTAATCGTGCCGATCTTGAGCTCGTGCCGGGCCGCGAAGTCCACGAGATCAGGGAGGCGGGCCATCTCGCCGTCATCCTTCAGGATCTCGCAAATGACCGCGGACGGCGTGAGCTCGGCCAGTCGCGCAAGATCGCAACCCGCCTCCGTGTGACCGGCGCGGACCAGCACCCCGCCGCTTTGCGCCATCAGCGGAAAAATGTGGCCGGGCTGAACGAGGTCCTGCGGGCTCGCATCCGGGCGTATCGCAGCCTGCACCGTGCGCGCCCGATCGGCTGCCGAAATTCCGGTGGTTACGCCTTCCGCCGCTTCGATCGAGACGGTGAAATTCGTGCCGAGCGGCGAGCGGTTGTTGCTCACCATGAGCGGCAGGTGCAGCTGACGGCAACGCTCTTCGGTCAACGTAAGACAGATCAGACCGCGGCCATACCGCGCCATGAAATTGATTGCGTCCGGCGTCGCAAACTCGGCCGCGATCAGCAGATCGCCTTCGTTTTCGCGGTCCTCTTCGTCAACGAGCACAACCATCCGGCCGGCCTTGAGCTCGGCAACGATCTCGCCAATTGAACTGATGGCAGTTTCCTGGCGCGCGGTATTCAAGGCGGTATGGATGGGTGTGTTCAGCGCACCAAAACAACAGAACGCCGTCCGAAGATAGTGGATCGAGTCGTGCGAGCAGCGAGCGTGCGTGCGCAATTATAGCCGGTCAGACCAGTCTTGCTCCGAGCACACCGTGCACCGAGTGCGCGACAGGCGCTCTCAGTACCACGTGAAACGAAATTGCGGACGTTGAAAGACCGTGCCGGCGTCACCGGGCTCCGGATCTCCCGTGAATCCGTGAATGCGCGCGTCGGCGACACATGCCTTGAAGCTCGTGAAAGTCCGCTCCGACGTTGTCGTCGCGCCGTGCTGATCGATGGAGCGCCATTGCCACTCCCACGAGACGGCGTTCGCGCTTTGCACCGGCTTCGTTATGAACTCCCACGTCATCGCCTCTCCCTGATCGCGTGGACGGCGAATTGTGCCCTGCACAGACGGCGCACGTCTATGTCGGCCGTTCAGCACGGACGTACGTCGGGAGCGCGCGTCGCGCGGACGTTATGAGCTCGCCAACCGAACATTGCGGCTGATCGCCAGGCAAGACGACGGACGGTCCTCTGTAACGCACGGCCCATGAATTGGCTCTGCATGTCCTTGGCCCGCGCCGTCCATGGATTCACCTGCATACGTAGATGCGGTACAATCGATAATCGTTCTCATCTGAGCCGCAATGATGCGCGCCTGACTGCAACAGCCAAATAGACAGCCAGCCAGGGTTGCTCCCAGCCAGCCAATACCGTAACGCCTCAGGGAGCTTCTCGGCATGCGCCGAAAAACCGTTCGTTTCCGCTTCGACTTCCGTCAACAATCCGCAGCCCCAGGCCGCCGCGCCCAATTGAGCCCGGCGGCGGTCGGCATCGCATCGCTCTCGCTTTTCGGCGCCGAAGGGGGTGCCTATGCCCAGACCACAGCCGCGGAACAAACGCTACCCGAAGTACGGGTGGAGGAAGGCACTGACACCGGCTTTCGGACCGACAGCACGCGCAGCGCCACGCGCACTGACACGCCGCTGCGCGACATTCCGCAATTCGTCAACATCGTTCCGCAGTCGGTCATGCGCTCTCAGAACGCCTCCACGCTGCAGGAGGCGCTGCGCAACGTGCCGGGCATTTCCTACGCAGCTCCGGAGGGGGGCACTCAGGTCAATCAGGTCTTTTTCCTGCGCGGGTTCCCGATTTTCGACAACCTCTTCATCGACGGCGTGCGCGACCTGGGCGAGTACAACCGCGACGTGTTCGCCACGGATTCGGTGGAGGTGCTGAAGGGCCCGTCGGCGCTGATGTTCGGACGGGGCAATCCGGGCGGGCTCATCAATCAGATTCCCAAGTATGCGGATCGGCTCGAACGCAGGGAAGTCGCGCTCACCTACGGCTCATACGACCAGAAGCGGTTGACGGCGGACTTGAACGTCCGCACAGGCGAGTCCAGCGCGTTACGTCTGGTCGCACTAGGCGAGGACTCCGGCAACTTCCGCTATCCGCAGGGCGTCGAGAAATACGGGTTCGCGCCGAGCTTCTGGATGAACATCGGCAACGCCACCGACATCACCCTCTCCTACTACTATCTCAACGAGAGGAGCGTCACCGACTATGGCCAGCCGACGCTGTTCATCAATCAGGGCAAGGGCAGTTTCCTGGGCTTTTCCAACGTCTCGCCCAGGACGTACTACGGCTTCGCCAACAACGATTTCTCCAACTACCAGACCAGCATCGCCACAGCCAAGATCGAGCATCAGTTCAGCAATACGCTCAGCCTGCGCAACGTCACGCGCTGGGCGACTTACAAACGGCAGATGGAGGCGACGATTACGGAGGGCATCCGCCCGCTCGACGTGAACGGCAACCCGGTGACTGCGGCAACGCCGCTGAGTCTGATCCAGGTGACGCGCAACCACGACACGAACCGCAGCCGTGACAACGACGACGATGCGCTCATCAACCAGACGGAAGTCACCTGGAACACGACCACCGGTACCATCAAGCACACCGTGCTCGGCGGACTCGAGCTCGGGCGCGAGCGTCTGGACCGCCAGAACAACCAGCTCGATGCAAACCCGGCCTTGGCCGGAGTTCAGGCACCCTCGGTGATATCGCCGTTGCTCGATCCGAATCCGAACGACCCTCTCAGCTATATCAAGAATCCCAACCAGATAGCACAGGCCGAGGGCGACACCATCGCGGTCTACGCGCAGGATCAGATCCAATTCACCGAACAGTGGAAGGCGTTGGTCGGAATGCGCTATGAACACTACAAAGCGAAGGCGCAGACCATCGGGCTCGCACCGGGCGTTGCATCTGCGGGACCGTTCAGCCGCACCGACAACATGCTGAGCGGCCGCGCCGGCCTGATCTGGCAGCCGACCCGAACGCAGTCGTACTACGTATCGTGGGGCAACTCCTACAATCCCTCCGGGCAGCTCGACGTTGGCGACAGTCCGTTCGCTGGCGCGGGCGGTACCACCGCGCAGACCAACCTCAACGCGATCAACCAGAACCTCGAGCCGGAGAAAAACGAGAACGTCGAGCTCGGCGCGCAATGGGACATCGGCGGAGTACAAGTGCGTTCCGCCGTGTTCCGCAACGAGAAAACCAACGCGCGCCAACTGGATTCGACCGGCACGACCACCGTGCTCGGCGGCAAGCGCCGCGTGGACGGCATCGAGTTCGAGGCAAGCGGCTCGATCACCAGGAACTGGGACCTCTTCAGCGGCATCGTATTCATGCGCGGCAAAATCATCAGCTCATCCCCGTTCGGCGCCCTCACCAACACGAACGGCACTCCGACCGGGCCGATCACGGACGTGGCCGCGTTTTGCGCGCTCCCCACGACGAACTGCGTGAACGTCAACGGCAATACGCCGGCGGAAGTGCCGAAAGTGGCAGGCACGCTATGGACGATCTACCGCCTCGGTGGCGGGTGGGAAGTGGGCGGAGGCGCGCGCGGCCAGCAAGGCGCCTGGCTGACGGATCGCAACGACCCGGGCACGAAGATCCCGGGCTACGTCGTGTTCGACGCGACGGCGGCGTACGTGCAGAAGCAGTACGAGGTGCGGGTCAACGTCTACAACCTTCTCGACAAGTTCTATTACATCGGCGGGTATAACAACAGACCCGACCGTGTGCTGCCGGGCCAGCCACGCGTAGCATCGCTGACCGTGCGTTACAACTTCAAGTAGGCGATTTCTCCAACAGGCGCTCCGTGTATCGCGCCACGAGATCGATTTCGATGTTCACGCGCGCGCCGAGCCGCAGCCTGTCGAAGCTCGTGCTTGCGAGGGTGTGAGGAATGAGGTTTACGGTGAACGCATTGCCGGACACTTCGTTCACCGTGAGGCTCACGCCGTCGACGGCGATCGAGCCTTTGCGCGCAATGTAGCGCGCAAGCGCTTCCGGGACGGAGATCGCGAGCGCGCGGTTATCCCCGATCGGCGTGACGCGTTGGACGACGCCGATACCATCCACGTGCCCGCTCACGAGGTGACCGCCGAGCCGGTCGGCGAGCCTGAGCGCTTTCTCGAGATTGACCGGCGCGTTCGGTTCGAACGCCACCACGCACGCCAGTGTCTCGCTGGAAAGATCAACGTCGAACGTGTGTTCGGTTTTCGACACGACCGTGAGACACGCGCCGTTCACCGCAATACTGTCGCCAATCGCAACATCGTCGAGCGGCAGCGCGCCGGCATCGATACGCGCCCTCAGGCCGCCCGCGGACGGTGTAATTGCGGCGACACGCCCGACTGCCGTGACGATGCCGGTGAACATCAGCGCACCCGCGCCATGACGCGGAGATCCTTGCCGATCATGCAAACCTCCCTGATGTCGACCTCGCGGCGCTGCGCGAGATCGGTCAGCGCCGGCAGATCGAACATGCCACACGCCTTGTCGCCGATGATATGCGGAGCGAGATACACCAGCAGCTCATCGACCAGTCCCTCGCGCAGCAGTGAACCGTTGAGCGTCGCGCCTGCTTCGACGTGCAGTTCGTTGATGCCCCGCGTGGCGAGCACGCGCATGAGATCGCCCAGAGCAACGCCACCCCCACTGCCAGGCAGCGACACGACGGATGCGGCGTGCGCGACCAGCGCATCCTTGCGGGCGTCGTTGCTTGCAGCCGTGACGACGAGCGTGCCCTCGCCGACGATGCGTGCAGCGGGCGAAATCTCCAGTCTGCTGTCCACAACAACGCGCTGCGGCTGGCGCGTCGTCGCGACCTCGCGCACGTCGAGCCGCGGATCGTCCTGTCTCACCGTGCCGATGCCCGTCAGTATGGCGCATGCGCGCGCACGCCAGTGATGGCCGTCGCGCCTGGCTTCGGGTCCCGTGATCCACTGGCTGCGTCCGTTGAGCAGCGCTGTCCGGCCGTCGAGGCTCGCGGCGATCTTCATCCTGACCCACGGCCGTCCGCGCGACATGCGGGAGACAAACCCGACGTTGAGCTCGCGTGCTTCTTCTTCCATGACGCCGGCGCGCACGCTCACACCCGCCTCGCGCAGTCGTGTAAGCCCCTTGCCCGACACGAGTGGGTTCGGATCGGCCATTGCGGCGACGACGC
>Ga0207701_10006076_pt1 | contig 12075 bp, 11 predicted proteins | sample KBSSwiSSwithPhiX_FD_184294 | JGI IMG/M metagenome (GOLD analysis project Ga0207701, IMG submission 184294) | Switchgrass rhizosphere bulk soil microbial communities from Kellogg Biological Station, Michigan, USA, with PhiX - S5 (SPAdes) (version 2) | ecosystem: Environmental > Terrestrial >...
GGCCTCGGCGTCATCTGGCGGGACTGACGTGCTGCACGTTTCATGCTGGCTCTGGGGCGACAAGTATGGCGACGACCATGTCGATCGGCTCGCGGCCGGTGTCGCGCGCCATCTGCGGCAACCTTACCAATGGCGGGTTTTCACGCCTCAATCGGAAGACATCCCGCTCACGAAGATCGTCGGGTGCTTCGCGCGTCTGCGGATGTTTGATCCGCGATGGCAGGCGCATCAACGGATGGTTCCTGGCGATCGTCTGGTTAACCTGGACCTCGACAGCGTGGTAACCGGCCCTCTCGATCCGTTGTTCGATCGAGAGGAACCGTTCGTCATCCTGCAAGGGGCCAACGCGTCGAACCCGTGTCCCTATAACGGTTCCATCATGATGCTTGAGGCTGGCTATCGGCCCGATGTCTGGAGCAGCTTCTCGCTGGAGGCGGCGCGGACCATCGAGCACCACGAGTTTCCCGACGACCAGGGTTGGCTTTGGCACAAGATCCCAGATGCAGCCGGTTGGACGGTCGGTGCCGAGAGCGGGATCTACGCATTCCGCAAACCGGGTTGGCCGAAGGGGGGCGACCATGTGCTGCCGAAAGACGCGCGGCTGGTGGTGTTTCCGGGTTGGCGTGATCCGTCGCTGTTCACGAAGCTGCCGTGGGTTCAGGAGCACTGGGTGACGTGATCGACCCGGCGCGGACGTGCCTGTGGATACCGCCCGAGTTGCGGGCGTTCAAACTGGAGTTGTTCAACCGTATCGGTCAGCACATCGAGGCCAAGGGCGGACAGATCGTCAGGCACAATCCGGAACTGCTGCGCGCGATCGACCCCGACGTCATTCCTATCGTCGGCTGCACGCCGCTGCTGACGACACTGATCGCGGAATGGCGTGAGACGAAACGGACATTCATCTACTGGGACCGAGGTTATGCGCGGCGGGTGTTCGCCACCTGGCTGCCGAAAGGCGAGAACGGTGGCTACTACCGGTGGCACATCAACAGCTACCAGATGACTGCCTCGCGCGACGTCCCCGGTGACCGGTGGGACGCCTTGCGCATTGAGGTGAAGCCGTGGCGGTCAAAGGGGGATCACGTCGTCATAGCGGCTCCCAGCCGCACCTACGCCCGGTTCCATCGGTGCGAGGGGTGGATCGCCGATACGATCGACGCGCTGGCCAGAGTTACGAACAGGCAGCTCGTCATCCGCGACAAGGAGAGCAAGCGACCGCTGCAGGCCGACCTGGAGGGCGCGCACGCGCTGGTCTCGCACGGGTCCATAGCGGCAGTCGAAGCCGTCATCTGCGGCACGCCGGTCTTCGTGCATCCCGACAGTGCCGCCCGGTTGGTTGGGCTGACGGACATAAAACAAATCGAGCAGCCGGTGATGCCCGACCGGACACGGTGGCTCCGCTCTCTCGCCTACTCGCAATGCAACGAAGCCGAACTGGTCGACGGCACTTTATGGGGCCTTCTGCGATGATCGCCATTCCCGTCCCGAACACCGATCGCAGTCTGCTGACCATCGAGGAACTGCGCGCCGCGGCCGGCGTGCCGGCGGACGACACCAGCCAGGACGCCAGACTGATAATTGTCGGGGACTTCGTCTCGGCGGTGATCACATCCGCCTGCACGTTGATCAAGGACGGGGCCGTCCCGCCGAACCTCCGCCTCGAAACGATCCACGAGACCTGGCGCAACCGCCGCCGGCAGCAGTCACTCATCCTGTCCCGATTACCGGTGGTCGAGATCATGTCGGTCACTGAGTTGGGTGCCGAACTGGACCCGACCGACTTCGCGGTTGATCAGGGCATGCTGACGCGCCTCTACAACGGCAACAGCCGAGGCTGGTGGGGCGAACCGCTGGGCGGAGAGATCGTCGCGATCTATTCCGCCGGCTACGAGGAAGTGCCCGCCGACCTGAAGTATGCCGCCATGCGATTCGTTCAGGTGGAGACGGCACAAGGTGGCCGCGATCCGTTGCTGAAGATGAAGCGGATCGAGGGCGTATCGGAATATCAGTGGTGGGTCGATCCGACCCGCGAAAGCATCATCCCGTCCGATGTCGTGAACATTTTGCAGATGGGCGGCTACATCAATCGGATCGGATCGTTCGCGTGAGCGCCACCTCTGAGATGGAGGTCCGCGAACTGAACAGCGCGCTCGCCGCCGACGGCCAGGACATCACCCTGCGCCGCTTCAGCGGCACGACGACCCGCACGAACATAGATGTCCAGGTCCGCGCCTTCGTGCGCCACTACGAGGCGAAGGAACTGACGCCGGCCACGGTGCAGGGCGACACCAAGATCATCATGTCGCCGACCGAGATCATCGCGGCTGGTTGGCCCGGTGCGGAGCCGCCGGGAGCGGCGGACGCGCGGGTGCCCCGGCGAGGCGATCAGGTGCTCGTCGTCGGCGCGCCGCGCCAGGTGCAAAACGCCTACCCGATCTACATCGACAATGATCTGGTGCGGATCGAACTGCAGGTGCGAGGCTGATGGCGCGCCAACCCAGCAACTTCACCCAGGTCATCTCTCTGAGCCTGAAACAGTTCGAACCCGAGGTGGCTCGTCAAAAGCACATCAAAATAGCCCGCGCCGGGTTGGCGAAGTTCCTCGCCTCGCAGAGCGCCAGGCCGATGGTTCACATCGAGGTCGACGGCCATCCGGCGTCGAGCGAGGACCAGGTGAAACCGTTCGGAGTGATCGCCTATCGCCTGACCCGGATGCAAGAGATTGTCGCGTTCGCGTTGCAGGAGGCGCGCAGGCTCTCGCCGGTCAAGACCGGACGCTACCAGGGATCGTGGTTCACCATGATCGGAGGTGCCGAGGTTGCCATGGCGGCAATTCCCACCAAAGCCGTCGTGCACGTCACGAACGATCAGCCGTACGCACGTAAGATCCACGTCGGGGCGCGCGGGTTCGAAGTGCATCGCGGGATCGTCGAAAAGGTTCGCCAGCTCGTGCAGCAGAAGTATGGCGCGGTCGTCGATGCTCAGATCCTCTTCATCACGCTGCAGGGCGGCTGGAGATTGAAGAGGGGCCTTCGCAAGATCCACGAGGGCCGTCGCTATGGCGGCATCCGGAACGACGCGCCGGCCGGGGCCGAGATTACTTATCCGACCCTGCAACTGACGCCGCGGCTGACATGAACTGGCCCGACGCGGAGGTCGCCATCCGCGAACTGATCGAAACGGAATGGGCGCTATCGCAATTCGCGGCGACGATGCCCCTCGCCTGGGAGAATGAAAACGATACGCCCGAGAGCCAGTTCATGTACGTGAGCATCGAGGGCACCTACGTCGACAAGACGATCTACGGCGGTCCCGGCAAACGCTCCTCCATCGAGGCGGGGCTCATCTTCTATCACGCGTTCATTCCGATCCTGACTGGTAAGTCGCTTGCTCTCACCGCGGTGAACGAGATGTCGAACATCCTCCAGTTGCGGGTTGTTCAATCGGCCATCCGGATCGAGGGAGCCAATCCGCCCTCTCCGACCGAAATGACGCCCGATCGTGACTTTCCTCGACCGCAACCCAACGGCATGTACTTCCGCTGTTCTGGCAGCGTCCCGTTCCTCGTGATCGGAACCGTTTGACCCCATTCCGGGTGTGACCCGGTAACCCCGCCAGGACCGTTCCCGGCGGCCTCTACCTACAAAATGAAGGAACCACCACCATGGCCGCTTTCGGCACGCTTGGCGCGCGACTGTACGTTGGCGACACCGCTCTCATCAATATCGAGGCCGCCGCCGACACGATCTCCGATTTCACCGCGCTCTCGGTCGGAACCGAGGTCGGTCTCATCGAGAGCATGGGCGAGTTTGGAAAGATGTTCGACCTGGTAACATTCCAGGCCATCGCCACCGGCAGAACATATAAGTTCAAAGGCGGGTACAATCAGGGATCACTGGACCTGGTTTGCGCGTCCGACCTGACCGACCTGGGCCAGTCTATTCTCTACGGATTCGCTTCCACCCAGGACCAAAGCACCTATCCGTTCAAGCTGACACTGAACGGCGCCGATCCGTTGTGGGACACGGTTTATTTCGGCGGCAAGGTGTTCAGCTATCGCCTGGTGGCTGGTGCCGTGAACAACGTCATCAAGGCGAACATCAAGATCGAGATCAACACCGACGTGTTCATCGGTCCCAACTAATCCCCCCACAGGGTAGCTGATCGGCGAAACGGTCGGTCGCATGTGGGTGCGGCCGACCCCAATCCTTTCCCACAAAAGGAACCACCATGGCTAAACTGAACGCTGGTGATGTCGTCATCACCATCAACGGTGAGGAGCGGGTGCTGAAGCCGACGTTGCGTGCGCTGACCGTGATATCCTCGCAATACAACGGTCTCGCCAAGGCGCGAGAACTGATCGTCGCGCAGGACTTCGCCGCCGCCGTCTACGTCATCCGGCACGGTCTCAACCTCAACGACCGTGAGGCGAAGACACTGCCCGACGAAATCTACGCGAACGGCCTGACCTTCGATTTGCTGGCTCCGCTGCTGCGCTTCGTCGGCATCCTGGCGAACGGCGGCAAGCCGATGCCTGATGATCCGGTCGACGAACTGGCGAGTACGGAGGGAAACGCGTAACCGATATCGATGATCTGATCGATGACATCTACACGCATGCCACCGGCTGGTTGGGCTGGAGTTACGATCAGGTGATGGATACACCGTTGGCCGCGATCTACATGTCGATCGACGGTCACATCGAGTTCATTCGCAAGACGAACCCGTTCCGCACCAAAGAAGACATCGAAGACGATCGCATCCGCGAGCAGAAACCAGATCCAGACAGTATCGCGCGCGTGTTCGCCGCGCTGAAGGCGGTCGCGAAGCCGCTACCGAAACGCAAGACGAATGGGGAGGCGACAGATGGCTGACGAGATCGCCAAAACCAGTATCGTCTTCGACGCGAGCGGTGCCAAGGTCGGAGCTGAGGAAGTCAAGGTAGCGGCTGACAAGATCGTCGCCGCGAATGAGAAGGTTGTCGCCGCGAACGACAAGGCCGGTGAGTCGTTCCAAAGGGCGACGACCCGTATCGCTGGGATCACGTCGGCGCAGATCAGCTTCCTCGATCGCACCGCCAAAGCGTTCAACCCATTCCTCGCCGCGACGGAGCAAGCAGCGCAGCGGGTCAAGAACCTTCAGGACATCGCTGAGAAAGGCCTGATCCCAGGAGCATCGGCTAAGACCATCGAAGAAGCCGCTCGTGCGACAGCGTTGCTGGTTGAGGCGACCCAGCGGCTGAACACCGCCACGGCGAACCAGGCGGAAGGCTCGAATATCGCGGAGCGCTTTCGGCAACTGACCGCGGCCTTCGCCCCGGCGCAGGCGTCAGCTCAGAAGATGACCGCCGAACTGGCCTCGTTGAATGAGGCCTTGCGGCTCGGTGTGAGCATCGAGGGCGGCTACGACGCCGCGATGGAACGGATCATCCTGAAGCACGACGAAGGTGCCCAGGCTGCTCTCAGGGCCGCGCTGGCCGAGAAGGAACTGGCGGCGCAGTATCGCGCATCTGCCGCCGCCGGCCGCGAGGCCTTCGCCGCCGACCAGGCGCAGAACCGTTTCAGTTCCCTCATGGGGATTGGCGGCACGGCGAAGAGTGCTTCTGAATCAGGTTCCGTCTTCGAGGCGGCGTTCCTGGAGGAAAAGCGTCTCGCCGATCAACTCGCGGCCGATAACGCGAAGTGGGACAAGGTTGGTACCGCCGCCGCCAAATTCAAAGAGGAAGTCGCCAGCCTGGTTCGCCAGATGGAAGCGGGCCGACCGATAACCGGCGGATATATGGCCGCGCTTGATGAACTGGCCAAGAAATACGGCGCCGTGACGACAACCGCTGTGGCATTCGCCGCCGCGCAGGAGAAGGTCATCGCCGCTGTTTCCGCCGGGCGGAACAACACACTCGGCGGCTCGGTCAGGGACTACGGGCAGCAACTGGCCGATCTGGATCTCACCAGTAGCGCTCGTACGCCTGGACAGGTCCATAACGTGCGTCAGGCCGATCTGGAATCGGCCTTTGGCGATATCGAGGCGCAACGGTCGTCGCTCGATGCTCTGCGTCGCAACAGCGAGGCCTACGCCGCTGATCTGACGAAACTAAATAACGTCGTTAACATCCTCAATCTTTCCGAGGACCAGGAATACGTTCTTCTGCTGCAACTGAACGAGGCATACGGGAGAACCACCGGCACCGCTAAGGCGCTGGCCGATGAGGAAGCCAGGCTCGCCGCTGAACTCAAGGCGGCTGGCGTGGCGACCGACGAGGCGAAGACCAAGACCGCGGCGCTGGCGGATGCCGAGGCGAAACGGCTCGCGCAACTGCTGGCCAAGCATGATCCCATCGGCACCGCGCAGAAGGCCTACGTCCAATCCATCGGTGAAATAGCCGAACTGGAAAGCAAGGGGCTGGTGTCGCCCGCGGTGGCGGGCACGGCGGCGGGCGCAGCCGGTAAGCGGCTCGACGAAATCGATGGCACCGCCGAAGCCACGCGGAAGCTGGCCGAGGAAAACAAGCGACTGATGGCCACCTATCCGTCGCTGCTTGGCGCGCAGTTGGCGCACGAGAAAGTGATCTCGGATACCAGGCTCGCGGTCGAGCGCGGCTTTATGACGCAAAATGAGGCCAACCAGGCCGTGGCGCGGTCTCAGGCCACCCTCGATAATTACGGCAAGACCCTCGATGCTCACGGCACGGCGATCAAGAAGGTCACCGACAATTCCTGGGCAGCCCGCTTCGCCGCGCAGCAGATGGGCGTGCAGACGGTCCAGTTTTTCTCGTCCGTCCAGGCTGGTCAGCCGATCATGACGGCTTTCATTGGCCAGGCGCATCAAATGGTGGACATCGCCATATCCACCGGGCTGGGCTGGGGCGTGGTGCGCGAGTCGTTCGCCAAGTTCTTCGCTATTCTCGCGACGCCGATGGGCGCTTCCGTCGCGGCGTTTACCCTGGTCGCTGGCACCATCGCCGCGCTGTCGATCCATGCCGAGACAGCGGCGCGCAGGGTCGAGGCACTGCGGAACACGCTTTCGCTGGTCAACCCAGGCAACGTTCAGGCGCTCACCGAACAGTCCGAGAGGGTCGCGCGCTCGATGTCGCAGACCTCTTCTCTTGGCATCGACATCACCGAGGCGCGTGCCGGAACCGCTGCGCTGGCCGCGCACAGTGACGCACTGGAACTCAATGACGAGCAAGCCAAGAACGTCATGGAGACGTATCTGAAACTGGCCCGCGCACTGGGTGAGCCAACGAAAGCCTGGGATCTGATGACGGCGGGTATCGCGTCGGCGTCGAAACAGTCTGAGCAAATGGAAGGCAAGATAGCCGGGGTCGACCGGCAACTCACCAATCATTTGAAGGAACTGGAGGAGGCCAACAAGAAAGGTGAGGCCTGGAACCTTTGGATGAGGACCATAGCGGACAGCGTCGGCCAGGTGACCAACAACATGACGGAGCTGGAAACATCGTGGAAGAACCTGAATAACGCGATGGGGATCGGATCGGAGAAGGCCGACTCCTTCGCGATGAAGCTTGGCACCAGCCTCAATGTGAAAATCTCAGGCTTGGTCGATCTGTTCACTCTTCTCGTCAAAGTGATGAACACAATTCCCCAGGATGCCGTGACCAAAATGGTCGATTCGTTGCTCATGGCCGTTCCGGTGATCGGCTCGCTCAATAGCCTGTATAATGCAGCCTTGGCGTTGCGCGGCATGATGGGCGGTGGCGGTGGTGGTGGCACCGGGACGATCACCACGCCGCCTCTGCCGGGCGCGGCCGGAACCTTGCCCGCGGGGGTGGTCACCATCACGGCGGCTCGCAGCGGCGCCAAGTTTGATGTCAGCAGCGCGCACGCCGAGGCGTTCCAGGGGTTGATCAACGAACTGGAAGCGCGTGGTTACCTGATCGATCCCAAGGATATCTCCAGCTATCGTCCAGGGGCCGTCACCGCCAGCGGTAAGGTCAGCATGCATGCCTCCGCGGACGCCATCGACATCAACGCCAGCCGCAACCGGGTCGGCACGCGGGGCGACATTCCGGAATCTCTCGCCCAGGAACTGTCGGCGAAATACGGCATCCCGTGGGGCGGCAACTTCAGGGGCGCTGGCCGCGATCCGATGCATTTCGGTTTCGACAACGTGCCGGGCGCGCGGTCCCAGTTGGGCACCGGCACGGGGACCGATCCATACGGGCGCATGAGCGATATCACCAAGGAGACCATCGAGAGAGCCGAGGAACTTCGCAAAACTTATGACGCGACCGCGACCACGGCGGACACGCTTAAGGGAAAGCAACAACTGCTCAACGATGTCATCGAGAAGCTCGGTCCCAGCCTCAAGCCGGAGGAACTGGAAAGATACAAGCGTGCGCAGGCAGAGATCGGCGGCATACTGGAGAACAACAGAACGCCGCAGGAAGATATGCTGCACCGCATGCGGCTGAACCTCGACCTCACGCGGCAACTGACAGAAGGCGACCGCCGACTTTTCCAGGAGCGGCAACAACTGGCCACGCTGAACAGCGAGCATGCCGGGACCGCTGAAGCGGAAAGGCAACAGCTAGAACTCAAGATAATGCAGGATGAGAGATCCCGCGCCGAACTGCTCAAACTGCAATATGAGAATGATCGGCTCATCACTTCCAACAAGGAAGTCGCCGCCGGATGGGGCGTCAGCGCCAAGGCGGCGGGAGAAGCCGCGATCCGCATGCGGGCGTATGACGACGCCTCGAAACAGACGCAGTTAGGAACGGCGGCACATAGCGAACGCGTCAAGGAACTGACCGACCAGTACATGAGGCTTGGAGTGTCGCAGGAGGGCGTCAATACCAACAAGGCACTGCACGACCTGAAACAGCAAGCCGACCTCACCCAGGCTCTCACCGAGGGCGAGCGGCGCCGTCTCGCGTTGCGCCAACAGATGGAGAACGCGGCACCGCTGGGTGGCGTCGCTCCCGGCGCGATGACGGAGGCGATGGCGCAGGAGAACCGCAAGGCCGAGGGTGAACTAAAGCAGATTGAATACGCCCTCGACCGCGAGATCATCGCCAACGACAAGGCTGCCGAGGGGTGGCGTAAGAACGCCAAGGCGGCGTCCGAGGCGACCATCGCGATGGAGGCCTACACCCAGGCCTCGACCAAGTTCCAGCCCGGCACGGCGCTCCACACGGCGGCGGTGGGGCGGCTGACCGACGATTTGCGGGAACGCGCGCGGTCGCAGCAGGACGATGCTTTGAGTCAGCGGACCAGCCAGAACAGGGACACGCTACAATACCTCGCGATGGAGAACGCGCTGCTGTTCGAAAACAGCGACAAGCGCACGATCCAGTTGGAGCAACTGAAGCTGGAGCAGGACATCAAGCGGAACTCCCCGCAGGCCAGCCAGCCCTATATCGATTCACTCAAGGCGACCGGCGCGGCGATCACCGAGAACTCTCTGTTGTTGAAGAACCAGCAGCGCGATCTCCAGACGGTCACCGGCATGTTCACGGGTGCCTTCGACACCATTAGCAATTCCATCACCCAGGCGCTGCTGACCGGACAAGGGGCCGCGATCAACTGGCGCAACGTCATGACGAGCGTGGCGCAGCAGATCCTCAGCGCTTTCCTGAAACTCGCGATAATCAACCCGATCATGAACAACCTGTTCGGCCAGAACAATTCAACGCTCGGCAGCGTGTTCAACACCCTGAACAAGACGCCCGACACGCCCGGCTCGACATCGTCGGACGGCGGCAGTGGCGGTGGTATATTCGGCACCATCTTCAAGCTGGGCGCCAGCATCTCCGCTATGTTCGGCGGCGCAGGCGTCACCGAGGGCAGCGCTGGCGGCGGATTTGGAATTGAAGGGGTCACCGCGGGGGAATTCTCAGCCCCGGCTGGGTTGGTTGGGACGTACCATCGGGGCGGTCTTGTCGGTGCCAACGATAACTTTTCGCGGATGTATCCGGTCAGCCTGTTCGCCAACGCGCCACGTTTCCACAACGGTCTCGGTGGCGAGGAATTCGCCGCGATCCTGCAGAAGGGCGAGCGCGTTCTGACAGCCCGGCAACAGGATCAGGTCGCGGCGGCGACGAGGACCAAGGGCGACGGCGACAATGCCGGGCATGTCTTCAACTTCAATTTCCCGTCCAACACGACACCGGACAGGTTCCGCGCATCCGGCTCCCAGGTCGCGGTGAGGGTCATCGACCAACTCAATCTCGCGAAGACCCGGAACAGTTGATGCCGCCGTTCATCGTCTTCTCGCTGCCGCGCTCGCGCTCGGCGTGGCTGGCCAGGTTCCTGACCTACGGAGAATGGCATTGTGAGCATGAGGGGCTGATGTTCCGCGATTCGCTCGCGGATGTGCGGGCGTGGTTGAACCGCCCTCACACCGGCACCGTGGAGACCGCCGCCGCGCCGTTCTGGAGGTTGCTGGAGGGGTATGCGCCGGGCATTCGGGTAGCGACCCTGCGAAGGCCGATCCCCGCCGTGATGGCGTCCCTGCGGGCCGCGGGGCTGCGCTTCGACCGGTCACATATGCATCGCTCTCTCGAGCACGCCGAACGCACGCTGAATGATATCGAGGCGTCGTTGCCGAATGTGGTGTCAGTGCGGTTCTCGGACCTCGAGAAGGAAGAGACGTGCGCCAGGATCTTCGAACATTGCCTTCCTTACCGGCACGACGCGGAGCGGTGGCGTCAGCTCGCGGCGCGGAATATCCAGGTCGACATCAGGCAGATGGAGAAGACGGTCGCGCGGCGGCGGCACCGGCTTCACGACCTGACGGCCCAGGCCTTACGCGCTTGAGGAGCCGTTGAGGTGGCCGCATCCTTCGACGAGGTTCAGTTCCCGGCCAACATATCGGCTGGCGCGCAGGGTGGTCCCGGCTTCAACACCACGGTCCTGACGCTGGACAGCGGACAGGAACACCGCAACATCAACTGGTCGCGCGAGCGCCCGGTCTACGATGTCTCGACCGGCATCAAGACCATCGACGATGCCGTCGCGTATCAGAAGTTCTTCTATGCCCGTCGCGGCAAGGCCGTCGGCTTCCGCTTCAAGGACTGGTCGGACTATCGTCTGCCGTTCTGGAAGAGGACGCCGGGCGACATCGAACCGATACCGGTGCTGTTCATCACCGACGGCGTGATCGGCACCTTCCAGATATACAAGGTCTACGCTTACGGCGGCACGCCGTTCCAGCGCAAGATCGTCAAGATCGTCGCCGGCACCGTCAACCTTTTCAACAACGCGACACCGATGAACGCGCCCGGCGACTATTCTGTGGACGTCAATACCGGCGTCGTCACCCTCTCCAGTTCGATACGCCTGACCACCGGTCGCGAGATCAGCGGCTTCATGGAGTTCGACGTGCCGGTTCGCTTCGATACCGATCAGCAGAACCTTTCCCTCAACGGCAATGAACTCATCAAGTGGGACAGCATCCCCGTCATCGGACTGAAACTGTGACATGAAGACAATCACGACCGCTCTCAAGAACCATCTGGCCGAGGAAGTGACGACATTGGCGAACTGCTGGCGCCTCGTGCGCCGGGACGGTCGGGCGTTCTTCTTCACCGATCATGATCAGGACATAGAGATCAGCGGAGCCACTTACCTCTCGGCCATTGGCTACCGCCAGACGGCGATCGCGGGCGACAGCACGCTCGCGGTGGCCAACCTGGAGGTCTCCGGTATCCTGGACAGCGATACGCTCATCGCCGAGGAGATACGCAGCGGCCTGTTCGACTTCGCCGACATATACATTTTCGCGGTCAACTGGGCTGATCTCAGCCAGGGCATCATGCGGCTGCGCCGGGGCACTTTGGGCGAGATCGCCACGACTCCCGCCGGCACGTTCCAGGCCGAGATGCGCGGCATGAGCCAGAAGTTCGCGACCAAGGTGGGCGAAGTTTACACGCCCGAGTGCCGCGCCGATCTGGGTGACGACAAGTGCAAGGTGGACGTTCCATCGTTGACGCATACCGAATGGGTCGTGGGACTCAGCGATCAGACCTTGTTCCTGGTCAGCAACTACGCCGCCGCTCCCGATCACTGGTATAAATTCGGCGGATTGACCTGGCTGACCGGGGCGAACACC
>Ga0207701_10006077_pt1 | contig 12073 bp, 11 predicted proteins | sample KBSSwiSSwithPhiX_FD_184294 | JGI IMG/M metagenome (GOLD analysis project Ga0207701, IMG submission 184294) | Switchgrass rhizosphere bulk soil microbial communities from Kellogg Biological Station, Michigan, USA, with PhiX - S5 (SPAdes) (version 2) | ecosystem: Environmental > Terrestrial >...
CCGGCGCGTCGACCGGCCGCTCGGCGAGGAACATCTTCGACGGGTTCGGCACCGGCCGCAGGCCGGTCGATGTCATCTCGAACACGCCGAGCTCGCTCGCCGCGCCGAAGCGATTCTTCACCGCGCGGATGACGCGGTGCGAGTGATGACGCTCGCCTTCGAAGTACAGCACCGTGTCGACGACGTGTTCGAGCGCCTTGGGGCCGGCGAGGCTGCCGTCCTTGGTGACGTGGCCGACGAGAAAGATCGGGATGTTCTGTCCCTTCGCGGTGAAGAGCAGCTGCGTTGCCGCCTCGCGCACTTGCCCGATGCTGCCGGGCGCGGACTGGAACTTCAGCGAGAAGATCGTCTGCACGGAGTCGACGATCACGAGCGACGGCTTGATGCGCGTGATCTCCTCGAGGATGCGTTCGAGGCAGGTCTCGGCGAGCAGGTACAGCGGCGCGCTGCCGACCGCGAGACGTTCGCCGCGCGACTTGATCTGGTGCTCGGATTCCTCACCCGAGCTGTAGAGGACGGTGCCGGCGCTTTTCGCCATCGACGCCGCCGCCTGCAGCAGCAGCGTCGACTTGCCGATGCCCGGCTCGCCGCCGAGGAGCACCAGCGATCCAGGCACGACGCCGCCACCGAGCACGCGATCGAACTCATCGATCCCGGTCGTCATCCGCGGGTGGTGTGCGAGCTCGATCTCCGAATACAGGCGCGCTCCGCCTGCAGCGCCGGCGCCGGCGTAGCGGTGCGTGCCGCCGGCCGCGGCTGCCAAAGGCTCAGGCGCTCGCTCCTCGACGAACGAGTTCCACGCGCCGCAATCGCCGCAGCGGCCGAGCCACTTGGCGGACTGCGACCCGCACTCCTGACAAACGAATATCGTCGACGGACGCTTCGCCATCGCGCACTCAATCCAGGGAATCGGGTAATCGGGTGGTCGGGTAATCGGATTGGGATTGCGCCAATGCAACAATCGATTACGCGATTACCCGATTACTCAATACTCAATGTTCTCTCAGTCTCAGTCGTAGACCCGCTCGATCCTAGATCCGATTCGACACAGGATTTCGTAAGGGATGGTTCCTATTTGTGCAGCCATCTCGCGTACGTCGATGCGATCGCCGCCTTGCGAGCCGATGATCACGACTTCGTCGCCGGGCGAGACGTCGAGCCCGGTGACGTCGGCTATCAGCATGTCCATGCACACCGAGCCGACGATCGGCGCGCGGCGGCCGCGAATCAGCACCGCGCCGCGGCCGGCCAGCCGCAGGTCGAGCCCGTCGGCGTAGCCCGCCGGCACAATCGCGATCGTCGCCGGCTGCTCGCTCGAAAACTTCACGCCGTAGCCGACGCCTTCCCCTGGCCGCAGTCCCTTCACCGCGACGATGCGGCTGCCGAGCGTCATGATCGGCGTCAACGACAGCGTCGACGCAAGCGGCGGCGGCACGATGCCGTAGAGCAGGATGCCCGGGCGGACGCGATCGTACCAGACGCGCGCATCGCGCAGCAGTGCCGCGCTGTTGGCGGCGTGTACGTACGGGGCGGCAACGTGAGCCGGCGCGGCGGCGGCGCCGTCTGCCCGATCGGCGCTCCGGCGCTCTGCACGCGCGCCGTCGCTCATCGCTGCGATCGCGGCGCGCGCCTGGTCGAACCGCGCCCGCTGCTGCTCGAAGAGCGGCGATTCGGGATCGTCGGCGGTCGCGAAATGCGTGTAGACAGCGGCGAGCTCGAGGTTCGGGCTCGCCAGCATCGCAGGCAGCGTCCGCCTGAGGTTGTCGAACCGGAAACCGAGCCGGTTCATCCCGGTGTCGATCTTCAGGTGATAGCGCACGCGCCGCTTGTAGCGCTCGGCCGCCGCCTGCACCGCGATCGCCGCGCCCGGCGTCGAGATGGTCGGCGTCAGCTCGCCGTCGAACAACCCGTCGAGGTCGCTGACGCTGAGTGCGCCGAACACCAGAATCTCGGCGCGCACGCCGGCCGCCCGCAGCGCGAGACCTTCCTCGATGTCGGCACAAGCGAGCAGGTCCGCTCCGGCGTCCTCGAGGGCGCGTGCGACCTGGCCGGCGCCGTGGCCGTAGGCATTCGCCTTGACGACCGCGATGACTCGCGCCCGCGACTCCAGGAACTCGACGATGCTTCGATAGTTGGACTTCAGCGCGGCGAGATCGACACGGGCGACCGTCGGGCGAACCATGCGATCTCCATGATACCGTCGCGCCGCCGCGGTATCACGCGCGCGAGATCGACCCGCTCTACGCCGTGCGTCGTCGGATGCGAGTGCCGTCGCAGCTGCGTGCGAATCCGCGTCATCAGGTCGTCGAGGTCGAACGGCTTTGTCACATAGTCGGCCGCCCCGGCAACAAGCCCGCGACGCCTGTCGGCGTTCTGCGATCGGGCAGACAACATGAGGACCGGAATCTGGACAATACAACGCAGCATCCGGCACAGCTCGAAGCCATCCCGCCGTGGCAGCGACACGTCGAGCACCACCAGATCGGGTGAGAACGTCCTGACTTTCTCCAGGAGCAACTCGCCGTCCGGGATCCACTCGACCGCGAACCCTTCATAGGTCAGGTTGTCGGCGAGCACGCGCGCCATGATCGCATCGTCTTCGACGAGGAGGATGCGGTGTTTCGTCGCGAGCGCGCTGTCGCGCCGCGGCGGCAGCGGTGCGCCGAACGCGTGACGAAGTCTGGGTGAAATCGGTTCCAGCATGGCGATCTCCAACTGAGGAGTGAGTGCTGGTCGGGCGCCCGGGGCGACGCACAACCGCGATGTCTGGCCGAGGCTGCAAGCGCGGGGCCGACCTCGGCGATCCGCCCGCGCACGCGGATCTCGTTTTTCCCTGGCGACTTGGCGTCGGAAACGCGCGCACGCGCGCCTTTCCGGAGGCGACACGAATGTCGTGAGCTCGGCGCGATTCGACGAGAACGTGTGTTTTGCCGCGGCGAGATCGCGAGCGATGGCTCGGCTTGTGGCGGCCGGATCGGTGGAACCAACAAGAATGTCGAATCGAATGACGCAGGCGACTGAAATGTCGCTGCGCCGCGCGATCGGCCTGGAGGCCCTACGCACGCTCGTGCAGCAGCCGATGCCCCATTGCGGCGGGGATGCCGCATTTCTCTGCGGGCTCAGCGGGCTCTGCGTTCGATCGTCGTGGGCACCGCGGCGGCGCCTTTTTTGTGGCCGCGAACAGCGGGCCGCTACGCGCCGCCGGGGGCGAGGTTCTCGAAGCGGGTGAACTCGCGTATGAACGCGAGCTTGACCACCCCGGTCGGGCCGTTGCGCTGCTTGGCGAGGATGATCTCGGCGGTGCCCTGTGCGTCGGTCGGCGGCTGGCTCTTGTCGCCGTACATGTCCTCGCGATAGATGAACGCGACAACGTCGGCGTCCTGTTCGAGGGCGCCGGACTCGCGCAGGTCCGACAGCTGCGGCCGGTGATCGGATCGTGATTCCGGCGCGCGGCTCAACTGCGAGAGCAGCACGATCGGCACCCGCAGCTCTTTCGCCAGCCCCTTGAGCGACCGCGAAATCGACCCGAGCTCGAGGGTCCGGTTCTCGAACTTGCCGCGCCCCTGCATCAACTGCACGTAGTCAATCACCACCAGATGCAGGCCATGCTCGGCCGCGAGCCGCCGGCACTTCGCGCGCATCTCGAGGACGCCGATCGACGGCGTGTCGTCGATGAAGATCTTCGCCTCGCTGAGCGTGCCGATCGCCTGCGACAACCGCCCCCAGTCGCGCTCGCCGAGGAAGCCGCCGCGCAGCCGGTGGGCGTCGATGCGCGCTTCGCCGGTCAGCATACGCAGGAACAGCTGCTCCTTCGACATCTCGAGGCTGAAGATGCCGACCGTCATGTCGGTTTTCGTGCCGACGTGCTGGGCCATGTTCAGCACCAGGCTGGTCTTCCCCATCGACGGGCGCGCGGCGATGATCACCAGATCCGACGGCTGCAGGCCCGAGGTCATCTCGTCCAGATCGGTGAAGCCGGTCGGGACGCCGGTGATCAGCTCCTTGCGCGAGTGCAGCTTCTCGATCGTGTCGAGGCTGCCCTGCGCCAGGTCGCGCAGCGAGACGAAGCCGTCGCGCACCTTGTCGTCGGCGATCGCGAAGATCGCGTGCTCGGCCTGGTCGAGGATGAGATCGGCTTCTTCTTCGCCGGCGTACGCGGTCGCGAGGATCTTGTTGGCCGAGAAGATCAGGTTTCGAAGGGTCGCCTTCTCTTTGATGATCTTGGCGTAGTGCTCGACGTTGGTGTAGCGCGGAACGCCGTCGACGAGCGCGGTGATGTAGGCGGGACCGCCGACCTCGTCGAGCTCGTTCGATCGCCCGAGCTCCTCCTTCAGCGTGACCAGATCGATCGCGTCGCCTCGCTCCGACAGCCGGACCATCTTGTCGAAGATGCGGCGGTGCGCGTCACGGTAGAAATCGGCGGCGTCGATGACCTCGGCGGCGAGGTTGAAGGCGTCGTTGTGCAGCAGGATCGCGCCGAGGACCGAGCGTTCGGCTTCGAGGTTGTGCGGGAGTGTTCGTTCGGCGACAGCGGTCTCTGGCATCGAGGGGAGGTCGAAGCGTAGCCCGCCATCGGGGACTTTGGCAAAGCCCCAATGCTCGTGTTCACCGGGGCTTTGGTCGAGAACAGAAGGCCAGGAGTTCAGGGAATTAGGAGGCCAGAAGATTTCTCAAAGATTGCTTCGTGAAACGAAACCTTCTGATCTCTTGTTCTCCTGATCTTCTGTTGTTTTTACCGTCGTTGCGAGCGAGTAGGATGCCGCTACTTTTTCTCGGCGGCGCCCGACCCGCCCTCAGCGACGACCCGCACTTTCAGGTTGACCGTGACGTCGCGGTGCAGCTTCACGGGAATTTCGTATTCGCCCAGCCGCTTGATCGGGTCGGCGAGATTGAGCTTGCGGCGATCGAGCTCGAAGCCCTTCGCGGCGAGCGCGTCGGCGATGTCCGAGCTGGTGACCGACCCGTAGAGCGCCTCGGTCTCGCCGACCTTGCGGCTGATCTCGAGCTCGACGTTGGCCATCCGATCAGCGACGGCCTGCGCCGATTTCTGCTCCTCGAGCTCCTTGATCTCGAACTTCGCGCGCTCGCGCTCGATCTGCTTCTTGTTGCTGTCGGTGGCGAGCAGCGCCAGCTTGCGCGGCAGCAGGTAGTTGCGGGCGTAGCCGTCGGCGACCTTCACCAGATCGCCCCGGCGGCCGAGGTGTTCGACGTGTTCTCTGAGTATCACTTCCATAGCTGTCCTCGACGACGATCAACGCAGAGCGCGCTGAACCCGCAGAAAGAAACCTCTCTCTGCGCGTTCCGCGGGTTCCGCGTTGTACGTCGTTCTAGTCGGTCACGTACGGAATCAACGCAATCTGCCGCGCCCGCTTGATCGCGGTCTGCAGCTTCCGCTGATGCTTCGCACACGTCCCTGAGATGCGCCGCGGCAGAATCTTGCCGCGCTCGGGGACGAACGGCCCGATCAGCTTCACGTCCTTGTAGTTGATGTCGTCGATCTTGTCCGCGCAGAACTTGCAGACCTTCCGCCGACGGAAGAGTGTTCGCCGCTGTCCCTTTTCCTTGTCGCCCGGTTTCTTGTCGGCGCCGCGGCCGCGGCCGCCTCCCGAGCGTCCCTGTCCGAATGGCATCGCTAAACCTCCACTCCATCAAAGCGATCGTCTTCGGCGTCGTCAGCGTCTGCCGCCGACCGCCCCTCGCCCGGCTGCCGCTGCGGCGGCAGGCCGCGCTTGACGCGACGCCGCTCGGACTCGGTCCGGCGCTTGGTCTGCGTCCGCTCGACCACCTTCTTTTCCTCGTCCACACGCACGACCATGTGGCGGATCACCAGGTCCATCACCTTGAGGCGGCGATCCAGTTCCTTCATCAGCTCACCGGTCCCGTTGATCACCTGCAGGACGTAGAGCCCTTCTTTGTGGTGGCCGATCTCGTAGGCGAGGCGCTTTCTGCCCCAGTTCTCGGTGTTCGCGATCTGCCCGTGCATGCGCGAGACGACGGCGTCGACCTGCGACTGCAGCTCGGTGACCTGTTGCTCCGCGGTGTCGGGGGGAAGGATGTAGACGAGCTCGTACTGACGGTCTGCCATAGTGCTCCTTCAGGACATTCACAATGCGGATTGCGGATTGCGGATTGCGGATTGCGGATGTGCATTCCGCATTTCCGCAATCCTCAATCCCATTGCGAACGGCCACCAATTGGTGGCAAGGGTGTCCTTCGAGGCGAAGGACTATTCGGTTGTTGCCGGATCGCCGCCGTTGAACTGATTCATCACCGCGGCGATCCCGGAGGTGATGAAGGTTTCCGCCGCGTCGGCCGCGCGCGAGATCATGCGCTCGGCGTCCGCCGCTTCGTCTTGGTCGAACCGCGCCAGCACGTGATCGGCGAGGTCGCGCCGCGAGTCGCCGCGCCCGACGCCGAGCCGCAGCCGCCCGTAGTTGTCGCCGAGGTGCGCGATCACCGACTTCAGGCCGTTGTGCCCGCCTGCCGATCCGCGCGCCCGCGCCCTGAGCTTACCGAGCGGGAGCTGAACCTCGTCGACCACGATCAACAGATCGACCGGCTCGATCTTGAAGTAGCGCGACAGCTCGCCGACTGCCTGCCCGCTCAGGTTCATGTAGGTGAGCGGCTTGACGAGCAGTACGGGTTCGTCGGTCCGCCGCCACCGTGCCATCAACGCGTCGGCCGGCGCGCTCTCGAACTCGACCGACGCTCGCCTGGCCAGCTCGTCGAGCACCGCGAAGCCGACGTTGTGCCGCGTCCCCTTGTACTGCGCGCCCGGATTGCCGAGACCGACTATCGCCTTCACGACCGCCTTCAAAAACGCGGCAATGGGCGACCGCCCGCCGCCAGCTACTTCTTCTTCTCGTCCTTCTTCTGTTCCTTCTTGTCGTCCTTGGCCTCGTCCTCGTCCTTCTTGCCCTTCTTGATGACTTCGGGCTCGGCCGCCGTCGCCGTCGCCGCGGCCGCGCCTTCGGCCGCCGCCGGCGCCTCTTCGGCCTTCGGCATGATCACGTGCACGAGCATCATGTCGGGATCGCTGACCGCCGTCCACTTCGGGTTGGTGATGACGTCGCGCACGCGAACGCCCTGGTGCAGCATCAGCTCGCTGACGTCGACGGGAATGGTCTCGGGGATGTCGGCCGGCAGCACTTCGATGACGATCTCGCGGCGGATGAACTCGAGCACGCCGCCCTGCTGCTTTACGCCCCTCGGCTCGCCGTGCACCGCAATCGGGATCGTGACCTGCAGCACCTTGTCCATCGCGATGCGGTAGAAGTCGGCGTGCAGCAGCGCGTGGGTGATCGGGTCGACCTGGAAGTCCTTGACCAGGACCCGCGTGTCGCCGGCGCCGTCGAGCTTCAGCGAGATCAGCGTGTTCTGCCCTGCCTCCGAGTGGAGGATCTTCAGGAGCGCCTTCGGCGCCACGGCAATCGGCGTCGCCGTGCGGTCGCCGCCGTAGAGCACGGCCGGCACCTTGCCCTCGCGGCGGGTGCGCCGCGCCTCATTTTTTCCGAACGTGTCACGCGCCGTCGCTTCGAGTATCGCTTCCATAAGTCCTCTGTGCCGTTGCTAGGTACTGGTTGCTGGTTGCTAGCCGTCAGGCGGCTTCGCCTGTCACCAAGCAACTGGCCTCGTGCAACTAGCAACTAGCAACTAGCATCCAGCAACTACACAAACAGCGAGGAGACCGATGTCTCCTCGTGAATGCTCTTGATCGCCTGCCCGAGCAGGCGCGCCACCGACAACACCACGATCTTTCCGCACGCGGTCCCGGCGGGCGACACCGGGATCGTGTTGGTCACAATCAGCTTGTCGATCGGCGACTTCTCGATCCGATCGATTGCCGGGCCCGACAGCACGCCGTGCACCGCGCACGCGATGATCCGCGTCGCGCCGTTGGCCTTCAGCGCCATCGCGCCCTTGGTAATCGTCCCGGCGGTGTCGATGATGTCGTCCTGCAGGATGCAGGTGCGCCCTTCGACGTCGCCGATGACGTTCATCACTTCCGCCGTGCCATCGTCGCTGCGCCGCTTGTCGATGACCGCCAGTTCGGCGTCGAGGCGCTTGGCATACGCGCGCGCGCGCTCTGCGCCGCCGGCATCCGGCGAGACCATCGTCAGCATCGGGTAGTCGAGGCGCGCCAGGTAATCGATGATCACCGGCGCGGCGAACAGATGGTCGACCGGGATGTCAAAGAACCCCTGGATCTGCGCCTTGTGCAGGTCCATCGTCAGCACGCGATTGGTGCCCGCCGCGCTCAACACGTTGGCGACGAGCTTGGCCGAAATCGGCACCCGCGGCTTGTCCTTGCGGTCCTGCCGCGCGTAGCCGTAATACGGCAGCACCGCGGTGATGCGCGCCGCTGACGAGCGGCGGAACGCATCGATCATGATCATCAGCTCCACCAGGTGCTGATCGACCGGGTTGCTCGTCGGCTGGACGATGAAGACGTCGGTGCCGCGGATGTTCTCGTCGATCTGGAACGAAACTTCCGAATCGGGAAACCGCCGCAGCCGCGCCTGCCCGAGCCCTACACCCAGCACGCCCGCAATCTCGCGCGCCAGCTCGGGATGCGCGCTGCCCGAGAAAATTTTCAGTTCGCCAAACCCGGTCGGCATGAAGGGATCACCCATCAACCTGCAGCCTTCGTGAGTTGGCTGGGGCGGAAGGATTCGAACCTTCGAATACGGGATCCAAAGACCCGCGCCTTACCACTTGGCGACGCCCCACCATGTTGGTTCCTACCGCAAACCCGTTGTCGCGGACCGTCGCGTTCGCAGCGCCTCTTGACCCCGGCCGGTCAGCCGCAGTCCTCGGTCGTCGGTCGCATCCAACCCGCATGACGGTGATCAACTGAGGACTGATGACCAGGAGTAACGCTGAACACCGGCAGCGGCCGAAACGGACCGCCCCACATGAGCAACGCAGACCCAGATGTGGCCGAACCGATGGGGCGCAAACGGTAAGTGTAGCCGATGGGCTCAGGTGGCGGCAAGTCTTTGGTATTTCGAGCGGTTGAGCGTGCGCGTCAGCACAGTTCGGCGTGTCGTCGACGCCAGCGCGGCGGCCGCCCGCGCCGCATCGGCGCGGCGGTCGAACAGCCCGAATACGGCCGAGCCGCTGCCCGACATCGCGGCCTCGACCGCGCGCTCGGCGCGCAATGCGCGGACGATGCGGGCAATTTCGGGATGGCGTGCGGCAACTGGCCCCTCGAGATCGTTGCCCACCTCATAAACCGCACCCGACCCAGCCTTGCGTGCCCCACCTGACTTACCCGCCTTACCCACCTTACCCGCCCGTTGATCCCACCAAGCGAACGCCTCTTTCGTGCTGACGCCGAAGGGCGGCAGCACGAGCACCACCCACGCCGGCGGGCGATCGATCAACGGAAAGAGCAGGTCGCCGCGATCAAGGCCGAGCGCGGTTCCCCCTTCGAGGAAGTACGGAACGTCCGCGCCGAGCGCCGCTGCCGCATCCCGAACGGGCGTGTCAGCGACGCGCCAGAACCGCGCGAACACACGCAGCGCCGCGGCCGCGTCACTGCTGCCGCCGCCGAGGCCCGCCTGAAGCGGAATGCGTTTCTTCAGTTGGACCGCGACATCGCGCGGCGCGCCGCGCCGCCCCGACGCTTTCCACATCCGATCGGCAGCGCGCCAGATCAGGTTGGTGTCATCCGAGGGGCACGCCGGATCGTCGGCGGTGAGTGCGAACGCACCACGGCGGCGAGCGAAGGTGAGCGTGTCGTGCAGGGCGATCGATTGAAAGATCGTCCGCAGCTCGTGGTACCCGTCGTCGCGCGTGGCGACGACGCGCAGCGACAGATTAATCTTCGCGAACGCCCGGACGCGCATTGCGGAGCTCGTCGAGAGTGATCGGCGACGCCGAAGTCGGCACCTCGACGCTGAAGACAGGGGCCTCGAGCGCGACGTTGGTCTCCACCTGTGAGAGGCGGAGCGTCAGATCGAAGGCGCTGTTGCCCGGCGCGTTGAGGCTGGTCAAGCGGATGGTGCGCGGCAGGCCGCTCTGGTGATCGCGATATTCGGCTTGCCACGCCGTGCCGTTCGGAGGACGGCGAATCACCGCAGTCAGCCGCCACGGCTGCGACGCACCATCGCGGTGGAGATAGAGCTCGGCCCCCTCGCTCTCGATGACACGCCAGTCCGGGCCGCGTTCGTTCCCTTGCGGCGGAACGGTCGCCGGCGCGCAACCGGTCAAGGTCACGTAGAGATCACCGGCGCTCAACGGCACTCCTGCCACCGCGCCGAGGACGTCGGCGGGGCGGCCGTGCTCGAGGATGCGCTCGTCGCGCGGCAGCAGCAGCGTCGCATCGTCTCCGGTGGCGACGAAGATGAAAACAGGAGGACCGAACGGCGCAACGGCTTCGATGCGCGCGGAAGCGGGCGCCGCCACGCCGGTGGTGAGGCGGCCTCGGAATCGGCTGCCGGCTGCCTTGCCGCTGGCGTTGACCTCGGCGGTCAGCGTCCGAGCGCCGCGGCACTCCGCGGTCGCCTGCGTGAGCGCGTCGGCCGCATCGGGAGCGGGTGCACCCGGTCCCTGCGGCAGCTTCATCAGCGGCGCGCCGCAGGAGACCGTGGCAATAGCGAAGGCGGGAAGCAAGCCACGAAACGACGAAAACACGAAGGCTCTATTTCTTCGGGAGCTTCTGCTTCGCGGCGCGGATCTTCTTGTCGATGTCGGCCTTGTCGATCGAATCGCCGTCGCCGTTCAGCGCGCGGGTCCAGGCGGCAATCGCCTCGTCGTAGCGGCCAAGCTTGAAGAGCACCTGGCCGTAGTGCTCCTGGATCACGGAGTTGGTCTTGAGCTGGTTGGCGGCGCGGCGCAAGTTCTCTTCGGCGAGATCGAGCTTCTCGGCCTTGAAGTAGGCCCAGCCGAGGCTATCGAGAAACGATCCGTTCTCCGGTTCGATGGTCAGCGCCTTTTTCAGATAGCCGACCGATTCGTCGAGCCGCTCGCCGCGCTCGGCGAGCATGTAGCCGAGGTAGTTGAGCGCGGTCGCGTTCTCGGGGTTGCGCGCCAGCACGTCCTTGAAGGCGGATTCGGCCTCGGCAAACTTCTTCTGCTTGTCGTAGACGGCGCCGAGCTCGAACGAGATCGCATCGACGGTCGGGAACTTCGCCTGCGCGTCCTGCAGCACGCGGACGGCCTGCGCGCCGCGATCCGCGTCCGCGTAAATCTGCGCGAGCGAGATGTACGCCAGGGGCTCGCCGCTGTGGTTCTTCACCGCGTCTTCGAGCACGGCGATGCCCTGATCGGGCTTGCCGCTCAGCCGCAGGGCGCGCGCCTGCAGGCGCGTCAACCGCAGATCGTTCGGGTGCTGCACGAGCGCCGCCTTGGCGGCGTCGGCGGCGACGCCGTATTTCTTCGCCGCCAGGTGTGCGTCGATCAGATAGCCGGCGACGGCGGGATCATCAGGCGCGAGCTTGCTCGCTTCCTCGAAGGTCGAGACCGCCTTGTCGTACTGCCCGAGCTCCTGGTAGGCGAAACCGAGGTGCGGCAGGAGGATGCCGATGTCGAACGACCCGTCGGCGCCCTTGCTGCGGAAATCGGCGACCACCGGTGCGAGCTCGTCGACGATCGCCTGATACTGGCGCCGCTCTTCGAGCGACTCGGCGAGCGCGTAGAAGCCCCAGGGACTCTTGTTGTTCTGCGCGATGACGCGGCGTGCGGTCGCTTCCGCCGCCGGGTAGTCGCCCAGCCGCCGCTGCGCCTGCGACAGCAGGTACAGCGAGCGGGAGTCGGCCGTCGGCCGCGCCGCGACCACTTCGGTGAGCGCGTCGCGCGCCTTCGCCGCGTTCTCACGCCCGCCCATGTTGAGGAGCGCCGACGCGTAGCGCGACTTCAGCTCGGTATTGCGCGGCGTTCGCTGCAGGGCGCGCGAGTAGGCGCTGACCGCGTCGGCCCAGCGCCGCTCGCGCTCGTAGAAATCGGCGAGCGCCGGCAGCAGCCGCGGATCGTCGCCCGTCCGCTCCTCCAGCCACGCGATCGCGTCCTTGGTGCGGCCGGCCCCCGCGTAGGCTTCGGCGAGCATCAGCGGGCCGTCCTGCCATCCCGG
>Ga0207701_10006078_pt1 | contig 12072 bp, 8 predicted proteins | sample KBSSwiSSwithPhiX_FD_184294 | JGI IMG/M metagenome (GOLD analysis project Ga0207701, IMG submission 184294) | Switchgrass rhizosphere bulk soil microbial communities from Kellogg Biological Station, Michigan, USA, with PhiX - S5 (SPAdes) (version 2) | ecosystem: Environmental > Terrestrial > Soil...
GTCTGGGACGTGGTCACGCAGGCCGGCTTCTTCTTCTGTCCGATCATCTACCCGGTCGGGGTCATTCCCGAGCGTTACCACATTTATCTGTACGCCTGGCCGCCGACCGCGATCATCGAGTTCTCGCGGTCGGTACTGCTCGATCGGCGCGCGCCGTCGCTCATGGGCCATCTCGACCTCGCGCTCGTCACATTCACCGTGCTGGGTCTGGGCTGCCTGATCTATCGCCGCTATGCGCCACAGGCCGCCGAGTATGTGTAGGCGCGGGGCGCGGGGACGCGCATGAGCACGCCACTCGTGCAGGTCGTTGACGTCTCGAAGACCTTCCGCATTCCTCGCGTCCGGCGCGACACGGTGCGCGAGCACGTCTTCGGCCTGTTCGACAGACGTCGATTCGATGATCTTCACGCGCTCGATCACGTCAGTCTGGATCTGCATGCCGGCGAGACGCTCGGCATCATGGGGCGCAACGGATGCGGCAAGAGCACGCTGCTCAAGGTGCTCTGCGGCATCTACGGCGCCGATACCGGCACGGTCCACGTCCGTGGCGGGATTACGCCGATTCTGCAGCTCGGGGTCGGATGGAATCCTGAGCTCGATGCCATCGACAACGTGTACCTCATCGCATCGGTGATGGGCCTGTCGCTGACGGCGATCCGTGAGAGTCTCGACGAGATCCTCGCCTTCGCCGACCTGGAGCGATTCGCCAGGCTGCCGTTGAAGCACTACTCGAGCGGCATGGCCTCCCGGCTGGCCTACGCCGTGGCATTCCGGGCCGTGCGGGAGGTGCTCGTGCTCGACGAGATCTTCGCCGTCGGCGACGCCGGCTTCCGCCACAAGTGCGAGGAACGCTATCGCCAGCTGCATCAGAATGGTCACACGGTGGTGCTCGTCAGCCACGATCCGCGGGTGGTCTCGTCGTTCTGCTCGCGCGCGATTCTCATGGACGCTGGACGCGTCGTGCTCGAAGGATCGGGCCAGGAGATCGCTGCCCGCTATCTGTCGACGACACGATGATCTACGCGGCGGCGGGGCCTACAAGCTCCCCCGGCGTGCGCCGCCCCGTTCCTCTCTCCTGTCTCCTCCTTCCTGTCGTTTCCTGTCTCCTGTTTCCTGTTTCCTGTTTCCTGTCTGCGACCTTCCCGTCACGAAATCACGAGCGCCGCGGGCCGACGCCGCCAGTCCTCGCACGGTCGGAATGTCAGCCGCGCCGATCGTATGAGCGACGTTCAGCGCAAGCACGTTCGCCAGGCGCAGGCCACGTCCGAGGCGCGATCCGCCCGCGGGAAACCGGCTGGCGAGCAGCAGATGGTTACGCGTCGCGAAGTAGGCGCGCATGGCGGAACGTCTTCCTATCGAGCGGCTGCCCTCGTGCAGCACGTAGGCAGAACCGGCGCACGCGGTGAGAAACCGCTTCGCGCGCGCGCGACAACAGAAATCGAGGTCTTCGAATCCGAAGAAATAGTCGCTCGCCAGCAGGCCGATCGCGGTGAAGACCTCGCGGCGGATGAGCATCGCACTGCCGCTGACTGCATCGACGAGACGGCACTCGAATGCAGGCGCCTGCTCCGCGCGCGAGCCGTGCCCCAGCATCCGCATCCGTCCGGAAGGCTCGTGATACGAAAAGCCCATCGACTCCAGCAGATCCGGGTTGCGCCGGCATCGCACGATCGGGCCGACGATTCCGATGCGCGGATCGGCATCGAGCACCCGGTGCAGCGCGGCGGGCGCGTCGGGCGGAACGACGACGTCGCTGTTGAGCAACAGGATGCGGGCGGCGTTCGAATCGAGCGCCCGTTGAATACCGGCGTTGCAGCCGTCAGAGAAGCCGCGGTTCTCGGCGAGCGGGAGGATCTCGACGCCGGAGAGATGGCGCTCGAACAGCTCCACCGAGCCGTCTCCCGATCCGTTGTCGACGAGAACGATGTCGGTGATTCCCTCGTCGGCAGCCTGCAGGCTGCGAACAGCCAGAATCGCGTCGGCTGCCGTCCGATGATTCAGCACCACCGCAACCGTGCGCACCATCACGCGTCCAGTCTCAGCCACTCGCGCACGCGGCCGCGGAGCCGGCGGCGGAGCGTGGGCAGCCAGGTCCAGCCGCGCCGCACGCCCCATCGGTAGGCCGGCTCCAGCATCGTCAACGAGCGGAAGAAGCGGGCATTCCATGACCGCGGCGGCTCAGGTCGTCCAGCGGCGACGCTCGTCACCCACTGCCAGTAGGGTGCGTACTGCGAGCGGACTGACTCCATGATCGCGTCCGGCGCAACGATGTCCACTTCGTCTGTGCGGCGGGCGGTGTCGCGCAACAACGCGTCCATCCGGGCGCCCATCTGCGCGAGGCCGAACTGTTCGCGCACGCGAGCCCGGGCGCAGGCGCCGAGCGCCAGCCGCCGCTCCGGCTGCTCGATGAGCAGACGCAGTGCCGCGGCATACGTCGTTGCCAGATCCTCATCCCGGCCCGGGGCAACGAGGACGCCACACTCCGGGGTGATGAGCTCGCGCTGTCCACCGACATCGGCCGCGACCACAGCGACACCGCGCGCCATCGCCTCCTGAATCACGAGCGCAATCCCTTCCCACCTCGAGGGCAGGCACACGAGATCCGCCGCGCAGAGCACACCGTCCATCACCTCTGGCGTCACTGCGCCGAGAATCCTGACCCGGGAGGTCGCACCCATCTGCTCGAATCGGGCGCGCATCGCCGGCAGCCACGGTCCGTCGCCGGCGACGACCGCCGTGCACGGCACGCCGTCCATCCACAGTCGACCGAGCGATTCCACGAATACGTGTGGCTGCTTCTGATCGACCAACCGGCCCGCAAACAGAACCGTCGGCGCGTTGCCTACGGCCCATCGGTCGCGGAACAGCACCCGCTGCCTGCCGATATGGTCGTCATTGGGAATCGCCACACCGTTGTGCGAGACGGCGATCGCCTCGGGCGTGCGTCCACGCTGAATCATCCACTGCCGCAGATGCGCCGAAAGAACGATCGAGCGATCGAGGAAGGCCGCGGCATCGATCGAGAAGCGCGGATAGCCGCCGTCGTGCCACTCCTCCTGCTCCATGTGGCAGAAATCCACGAAGGCGGCGGCGCGGCACTCCGCGCGCAGATAAGGCAGCAGCCGATACCCCAGCTCCGCGTTTGCAATCATCACCACGTCGACGCGGCGCGAGTGGATGAGGTCGCGCAGAAAACGTGGATAGTCCGACAGACGCAGGATGTTGGGCAGGACGAACACATCTGGTGTCAGATTCGCGAATGCCGGCAGCCAGGCCATGTCGCCCTGGAGCACGGCCGCGATCGACACATTCCATCCGCGGCGGGTGAGCTCGGTCACGAGATCGAGATTGAACTTGTCCGCGCCGCCGACCGTCATCCACGGCACGATCATCAGCAGGCGCAACACTGTCCCGCCTGGCACCTCCTGCTCGTCTGGAGCCTCGCGCCCCCGGATATCGGTTCGATCAGATGGTTCGCTCGCAAGAGGCCGGGCGCCGACACCTGAATCGCGCGCAACGTCGATCTGCCGCGGTCGTGGTGCCGGAAACGTCTGCGGATTCGCGTAGAGCGTGCTGAACTCCCGCCGCATCCGCGCCCGCAGGGCCGCAGTGCCCCCATCTCCCTGCCAGTTCGGCCACCGCCGGGCATCGTCGTCGCGACGCCGGTACCACGAGAGATATTCGGGAACCGTTCCGCCCCAGAATCCGGCCCGCGCACATCGCAGCCAGAACTCCCAGTCCTCGAGGCCGTCACGATTGCCCTCAGGGAAGCCGCCGGCCGCACGATAGACCTCCGCGCGAATCAGCGACGTGATGTCGACACGATTCCCATCGAGGAACGCCGCTTCGTCGTGGAAACCGGCGGACGCGAGATACTCCATCGCTCCGAAGCCGACGCTGAATCCTTTGACGAATCCAAATTCCGCGTAGGACTCGAGAAACCACCACCACTTCTCCGCTGCCGTGCGCTCGAGCAGGTCATCACTGTCGAGCAGGAGCAGGTAGGGCGCTCGCGCTGCGGCGCACCCGATGTTCCGGGCGGCGCCCGGCCCCACGTTCACGGGTAGATCAATCACCCTCACGCGCGCGTCGGTGTGACGGCACTCGTCAATCATGCGAAGAGCATCGGGCTCCGACGAGGCGTCGTTGACAATCAGCCACTCGTAGTTCTGCAGCGACTGCGCGAGCACGCAGGACGCCGTCTGACGGAAGACCGATCCCGTGTTGAAGAACGGCGTCACGATCGAAACGGCCGGCACGGACCGGACGCCGCGCCGGTACGGATGCCGGGGACGATGCGGCGAAGCCGGGGTGTTGCGGTAGTCAGGACGTGCGGGATCGATCACGATGCGAGTGCCGCGCGGATTCGTTCGCGAGCCGCCGGCAGCCACCGCCATCCGCGCTGGAGCCCCCACGCGTAGAGCGGCTCGAGCCACGTACACTGCCGGAAGATCCAGAGGCGCCACCCGCCGCCGGCTGGTGCGCCGGCCGTCACCGTCTGGGCCCACAACCGCTCCGCCAGCCGTGTGACACGCTCGTGCTCGATCGCCCGAGTGGCGATCAGGTCGGCGATCGCCGGTTCGATCGAGATGCGGGGGCGGTCACGATGAAGGGCCTGCGCGCGCGTGAAGGCCTCCTCCAATGTGTCGATCGTCCTCGACAGCGGGAACTCTGCCGCCATGCGCCGGCGCGCCGCCGCGCCCATCTGGTGCATCGCGTCCCGATTTCGCAGCAAGCCGGACAGGGCGACCGCGTAGGCGGCCGCTTCCCGACTGGCATCATGGAGTCGCGGCAGAAGGATCCCGCAAACGTCGGTCAGGACCTCACGCTGTCCCCCGACGTCCGCACCAACGAACACCACGCCGCTGGCCATCGCCTCGTACAGCGTAATGGCGACGCCCTCATGCGTCGACGGCAGAAAGCAGACATCGCTCCCCGCCATGAGCGTTGCCATTCGCGACGGCGGCAGCGCGCCCATGAAGCGCACCCGGTCAGCAAGGCGATGACGTTTCAGATATGCGCCGAGCCATGCGCGCTCTGGACCATCACCCGCCACGAGCGCTGTGAACCGGACGCCCCCGTCTGAGAGGATCCGCATCGTCTCGGCGAACACCTGCGGCTGCTTCTGCGCGCAGAGTCGCGCCGGATAGAGGATGACCGGCATATCGTCATCGACATCGAGCTCCTGGCGGCACCGCAGCCGGGCGTCGGCAAGAGTGTGGTCGCCGATTACGGCTGCACCGGTGTAGCAGACGCTGACCCGCTCGGTCTCCACCTGCTCTGTCTCCAGCCACTGCTGCAGGTGACGCGACGACACGATCGCCAGGTCGAGGACGTCACGATACTGCGCCGAAAACCTCGGATACCCGCCGTTGTTCCATGCCTCCTCGACGACGTGGCCGTAGTCGACAAAGGTGACCTCCGGCGCGCGCGCACACAGGAATGGCAGCAGGTGGTACCCGAGCTCCGAATGCGACACCATCACGACGTCCGGACGACGCGAACGAAGAAGGTGGAGCAGGAACCGCGGGTAATCCTCGAGTGGCAGAAAGGCCGGCATCAGGAAGATGTCGGGGGTGACGCGCGCAAAGTGCGGCAGCCACGTCGAGTCATCGCCGGTCGTCGCGATGGTGACGTCCCAACCCCGTGCCGAGAGCTGCTCGACCACGTCGAGATTGAACTTGTCGGATCCGCCCATCGCCATCCACGGCAGGATGAGCAGCAGCCGGCGACGCGTCTTGTCGAGCACGTCGATCTCGGGCGGATCGAACGCGAGTGTCGCATTGGCCACGGGGGCACGGCCGTCAACGTCCGGAAAGTCGCTGATGCGAATCGGATACTTCGCCTTCAACCGGCTGACGAACGCTTTCTGTCGGACCCCGCCATCCCAGTCGCTCCAGCGGTCGTTGTGACTGGGGCGGCGGCGGTACCAGTCGAGGAACTCCGGGACCGTGCCGCCCCAGTCTCCGGCGGCGGCGCAGCGCATCCAGAAGTCCCAGTCCTCCAGTCCGGCCCGCAGCGACTCGTCGTAGCCGCCGGCACGGCGGTGCGCCTCGACGCGCACCAGACTCGTGGCGTCGACCGGATTGGAACGGAGAAATGCCGCCGGTGTATGAAAGCCCTGGCGCCACAGATACGTCTGCGCGCCAAAGCCGACGCTGAATCCCTTGACGAACGCCGCGCGAGGATGCGTTTCGAGATACCACCACCATTTTTCGGCGGCGGTCGGCTCGAGCAGGTTGTCGCTGTCCAGCTGCAGCACGTACGGCGTCCGCGCCTGTGCATATCCGACATTCCGGGCTCGGCTCGGTCCGCCGTTGACCGGCAGGTCGATCACACGAATCCGGCGGTCGGAATTTCGATATTGCATCAGGACCTGCAGCGCGCCCGCGTCGGTGGAGGCATCGTTGACGATCAGCCATTCCCACTGCTGCAGCGACTGACGCATGACACTGCGCGCGGTCTCGTGAAAGAGGGCGCCAGTGTTGAAGAACGGCGTCACGATGGTGAGGACCGGATCGCGCCGTGCATCCGCAGCGGCGTACGCAAAGACCGCGCGATCGTCCGATGCGGGGGTGCTGGCGTAATCAGGCCGCTGAGGATCGATCATGGGCCGATTCCATCAGGGATTCGGGTATTGTACTGCGTGATTCATGAGACCTTTGCGGGTGCTCCACGTCACGCCTTACTCCGCCGGTGCGTGGGCGTACGGCGGCATTCCGCGAATCGCACAGGCGCTCGCCTCGGGACTTGCGGAGCAGGGGCACACGGTCACCGTCTGCACGACTGACGCCGGCGACGCGCGGCAGCGCCTGCATGGCGCCGGGCGAACGTGGCGTCCCTGGCCGGTCCAGTCGACGGAAGCCCGTCTCGAGGTCCGCGTCTTTCCCAATCTCTCGAATCGTCTCGCGTATCACGCGCAGTTCTTTCTTCCGCTCGGCCTGGACCGCTTTCTCGCGGCCCATCGGACGGAGTTCGACGTCGCGCATCTCCACGCCTGTCGCAACGTGCCAGGGATCGTCGCCGCCCGCCATCTTCGTGCGGCCGGAGTCCCCTACGTGCTCGCCCCGAACGGCACTGCGCCGCTCATCGAGCGACGCCATACGGCCAAGCGCGTTTTCGATCTGATCGCGGGCCGTCGACTCCTGCGCGGCGCCGCTCGCGTGCTGGCCGTCAGTGACGCAGAATACGATCAGCTGCTGGCACTCGGGGTCGACGCGGCCGCCATCAGCATCGTGCCCAATCCCATCGACCTCCGCGAACTGTCGCCCGTTCCAGAGAGGCCGGCCGGAACCGGTCGCCGGCATGCCGGTCCGGTCATCGCGTATCTGGGCAAGATCACCCCGCGGAAGCGTCTCGACACGCTGATCCGTGCTTTCGCCCAGCTGCGCTCGGCCGACGCGGCATTCGCCGATGCACGGCTCATCATCGCCGGCAACGACATGGGTGCGGGTCGTGACGCGCGCGCGCTTGCCGCGGCATGCGGCCTTGCTCACTGCACCGACTTTCCCGGACTGCTCCGCGGCAGACAGCGTCTGGATCTCTTCGCCCAGGCAGACGTCGTCGCGTACGCATCGCAGGACGAGGTCTTCGGTCTGGTCCCGCTCGAGGCCATTCTCTGTGGCACTCCTGTCGTCGTCGCCGACGATTCCGGATGTGGGGAGATCGTCGCGCGGGTCGGAGGAGGCGTTCGCGTGCCGCCGGGCGACGTACCGGCTCTGGCCGGAGCGCTGTCCACGCTGGTCATGCACCGCGATCAGCCATCGATGCGCCTGGCCCGCGAGCGCGTTCGCACCCTTTTCAGCCACGACGCCGTCTGCGAAAGGCTGACCGCAATCTATCGCGACGTCATCGAACACACGCGCCTCACCGTACCGCGCCGGCACGAACGGGTGGCGCCGGCGGTATCGCGGACACTGGCCATCGTCCCCGCTCACAACGAAGCCGCGAATCTGCCGCGCGTCATTGCGGATCTTCGCGCACATTGTCCGCACGCCACCATCCTCGTGATCGACGACGGTTCGTCGGACGGAACGGCAGAGGCACTGCCGCGCCTTGGCGTCCGCTGGCTGGCCTGGAAGGAGCGTCGCGGCATCGGCGCTGCGATCCGCGCCGGCCTTCAGTACGCCTCGCGCGCCGGTTTCGACCTCGTCGTGCGTGTCGACGCCGACGGCCAGCACGGTGCCGACGACATTGAGGAGGTCGCCCGGCCGATCTGCGACGCGCGGGCGGACGTCGTGCTGGGATCGCGCTACGCCGCGCGCCGCTCCCGCCCGGCGGGCGTCATCGCCTTCGGCACATGGCTGCTCGACCGGTGCCTCTCGACCATCACGCGTCGCCCGGTGACCGACGCCACGTCCGGTTTCTGTGCGCTCGGTCCCAGAGCCATCCGCGTTCTCGCCGAGCATCATCCGACCGGCTACCCCGAGCCCGAGCTGCGCCTGTTTCTCAGCCGGAACGATTTGCGCGTCGTCGAGGTGCCGGTCCAGTCGCGCACGCGCCTCAGTGGCCGCACGTCACTGACGCCCGTGCGCGTCGCCGGCGCCGCCGCACGGGTGCTGCTGGCGATGCTCATCGTGCCGCTGCGCCCGACCGTGCTGCCTCCCAGTGACTGACCGGGTCCAGATCTTCGCCGTCGCCGCCAGCGTCGTTCTCCTGCTCGTCGTGCTCGAGCTCGTGCGCCGTCGGCGGCTGGCGGAGGAGTACTCGATTCTGTGGGTCGTGGCGGCGTCGGCGCTGATCGCGGTCTCACTGCGGCGCAGCCTTCTGGATATCGTCGCGCGATGGCTCGACGTCCACTATCCGCCGGCCGTTCTCGTCCTGCTGCTGATTCTGATCGTCTTCATCGCCTCGCTCTGCTTCTCGGTCATCCTCTCCAGGCAGCAGCGGCAGATCGATCGCCTGATCGACGAAACGTCCGTGCTGTCGGCGGAGCTGCGCGATCTGAAGCAATCGCAGGAGGCGAACGTCGAGGAATCGCCGCGGCTTCCGGCTCACGTCACGGACGATGCCAGGAGACCCGCCCGCTAGTCCGCCGGCGCCTGCCGCTTGCCGAGGACCTCGACGTAGCGGGCCTCCCACTCGCTGGCGTCCTGCGCGATGGTCTTGACCGCTGGCGCATTCGCCGACAGCCGTTGCAGGAGTGCCGGATCAGCGCACACCTTTCGCAGCGCTGCGGCCAGCGCGGCGGCAGAACCGGGCTCGACGAGGAGGCCGTTCACGCCGTCGTCCACCAGCCCGGTGATGCCACCGATACGTGAGGCGATGACCGGCACCGCGGCCATGAACGCCTCGTGGATCACGAGCGGTGAGTTCTCGAGCCACAGCGACGGCACGATGAGCACATCGACACACGCGAGCAGCGCGGCCCGCTGGCCATCGTCGAAGGCGCCGGCAAATCGTACGGCAAGGCCCGCCGCCTGCCGCTGGAGCGCGGAGACGTAGTCGGGCGACACTCGCGGCTCGCCGAAGATCGTGACTTCGATCGCATCGTGCGGCAGATGACGGAGCGCGTCGAGGATGACGTGCACACCCTTGTGCCACACCAGCGTTCCCATGTACGCCGCACGCAGCGGCTGTCCCGGCTGTGCCAATCGGGTCACCCGCGGCTGGGGGGCGAACCCGTAGTCGCTGACGCGCAGCCGATCGGGCGGCACGCCCAGCCGGCGATATTCCTCGGCCATGGACTCCGACGGCGAGACGAGCATGGAGAATGCGTCGATGGCGGCACGCGCCGCATCGAGACGCGCCGTGATGTCGGTCGGACGAATCGGGACGGCGGCTGCACCGGCGGCGCGGCTGGCGAGCGTGGCAAGTCGTGGCGCATGTGTGCGCAGCGCGGCCGCCGCACGACGGGTCGCCGCCGTCGAGGACACCGCCCCCGCCGCCAGCTTGGCATGGAACACGGACTGCGAGAAGCAGCGTGCACAGCGCTCCGGCTCGATGTCGTGGCACACGTGCGCTTCGGCGCGATGCAGACGCTGCCCGCCCGATGGACACACGAGCGTGTAGTCGTGCAGCGTGCCAACCACCTCGATGCCGCGACGGCGGGCCAGCGCCGGCAAGTCGAGTGACAGATTCAGCAGACTGTGGACGTGCAGGATTTCCGGCCGGACCACGTCGAGCAGCTGTTCGAGGCGCCGCGTGATCAAGGGTGACCGGTAAGAATCGGTGAACGCCCCCCGCCAGTTGTTCACGACCTCGACAACCGACAGCCCGTCGTGAAGGCGCCAGCGGAGCTCGCCATGCGGGCAGGCCGGATCGTAGTCCGCCGCGACGATCGTCACGTGGTGGCGGCGTCCCAGCTCACGGCACAGGGCTGCCGCGTAGATCTCGGCGCCAGCGCGATGGCGCGGGAGGAAGTCGTGAATCGCATGGAGCACGCGCATCGCACTCATGGCCCCCGTGGACTGTATCAGCAAGCGCGGGCAGACCGGATCGCCCGTGACCGGGCGATGTCCAAGCCGCAGGCCTGGCCCCCGGAAGCGGCGATGCTGTGACACCGTTGCACAGGCCGTCACGCCAGGGGACATGCACGCGCCAAGTTGCACTCAAGACCCGTTCGCATCTGCCGATTGGGTGAATGCGTCCGGATATACCCGGACGCGTCCCCGTGCCGCGGGAACGGCTGGCACCATCCTCTTTGCCACGGTGAGGTCTCAGGCCGATGCGTCTTGTCGAACAGTTCAACCCGGGGGCGCCGATCCCGGCTCCCGTGATCATCGGTGAGAGTCCCGCGCTCAAGGACCTGATGTCGGCGGCGACGAAGATCGCCACCAGTGACGCCAAGACCCTGATCACCGGTGAGAGCGGCGTCGGCAAGGATGTCTTCGCCCGCTTCATTCACGCGAATTCAACGCGTGCGACACAGCGGTACGTGGCGCTGAACTGCGCGAGCTTTTCGGAAACGCTGCTCGAGTCGGAGCTCTTCGGTCACGTCAAAGGCAGCTTCACCGGCGCCTATCGCGACAAAGTCGGCAAGCTCCAGCAGGCGCACCGCGGCACGATCTTCCTCGACGAGATCGCCGAGATGACGCTGCGCATGCAGGCGATGCTGCTCCGGTTCCTCGAGAACGGTGAGGTGCATCTCGTCGGGTCGGACTCACCCGCCACGCGCGTCGACGTCCGGGTGATCTCGGCGACGAACCGCGATCTCGTCGGCATGATCGATCGCGGCGAGTTTCGCGAGGATTTGTTCTACCGCATCAAGGTGACCCACCTGCACGTGCCGTCGCTGCGACAGCGGCGGGAGGACATCCGGCCTCTCATCGAGCACACGATCGCGCGATGCGGGAAGTCGGTCATGGTGGACGAGGGCGCGATGAACCTGCTCCAGGCGTATGCCTGGCCGGGAAACGTGCGCGAGCTGCAGAACGTCGTGGAACAGCTCGTGGCGCTGGCGCCGGGCGACACCATCACCGCGGACGATCTGCCGCCCAGTATCGTCGTCTCCTCACAAGCCGGTCATGCGTACCCGAAACGTGAACGGCGCCGACGGGTGTCGGACGAACTGTACGACGGGCTCGTCTCCGGCGGCCTGAACTTCTGGAACGACGTCCACGCCACGTTCACGAGCCGGGACCTGACCCGCAACGACATCCGCCAGCTGTTCCGACGCGGGCTCGCGGCCACCGGCGGCAACTACCGCGCCGTGCTGCAGCTGTTCGGCATGGAGACTCAGGACTACAAGCGGCTGATGAATTTCCTCGCCGCTCATGATTGCGCCATCGACTACCGTGAATACCGGCAGGCGCGCGTCGAGACGCCAGACGCCGGCCGCGAACGCGGACACAAGCGGTCGACGAACTAGCGCTCGAGCCGCCTCGCAGTATCGCTTTATCCCGCTCCGCGGGGCGAGCGCTCCTGACCGAGGAACACCCACTCACGCGCGAGGAGTCCCAGCGGTCAAGACGTCTGGCGGGACTGCGCCTCAGATTGCCTCGCTTCGCGACGCCGCCGACGCCAGGCACGGACGGCACAGCCGGCGATCCCTGTTCCGAGGAGAAGGATCGAGCCCGGCTCCGGTACCGGCGTTATCGGCGCGAGCGTCTCCGGCGGGAAGGTAACGGCGGG
>Ga0207701_10006080_pt1 | contig 12069 bp, 10 predicted proteins | sample KBSSwiSSwithPhiX_FD_184294 | JGI IMG/M metagenome (GOLD analysis project Ga0207701, IMG submission 184294) | Switchgrass rhizosphere bulk soil microbial communities from Kellogg Biological Station, Michigan, USA, with PhiX - S5 (SPAdes) (version 2) | ecosystem: Environmental > Terrestrial >...
CTGAACTGCTGGGTTCATGACTACTTAATTTTTGGGAGGCAAAGGTAAGGATAATAAGTTTAAAGTTAAAAGTTATAAGTTAAAAGTTATTGGCTGAAGCATTTAAACAGATTAATGAAATAACCCCTATAATTTTCACTTATAAGTTTTGACCTTTAACTTAAACTGTCATCTCGCTACATTAACTGCTCTCTTTTCCCTGATAACCGTCACTTTAATCTGACCAGGAAAGGTCATCTCTGTCTGGATCTTCTGTGCTATCTCAAACGAAAGCCTGTCTGAATCCGCATCCGATACTTTTTCAGATTCAACGATCACCCTCAGTTCACGTCCGGCCTGTATAGCGTAAGCTTTTTCAACTCCCGGGTAAGAAAGCGCAAGATTTTCCAGGTCCTTGATCCTTTTCAAATATTGCTGCATGATCTCACGCCTTGCTCCCGGCCGGGCTCCGCTAATTGCGTCGCATGCCTGAACTATCGGTGAAATCACATACTGCATCTCCATCTCGTCGTGGTGGGCGCCAATGGCATTCACCACAGCCGGGTTTTCCCCATATTTTTCAGCGAGTTTTGCCCCGAGCAGAGCGTGGCTCAATTCAGTTTCTTCATCAGGAACCTTTCCAATATCATGTAACAAACCTGCCCTCTTGGCCAGCTTCGGGTTCATGCCCAGTTCTGAAGCCATGATGCCGCAGATATTCGCCACCTCACGGCTGTGCATCAGCAGGTTCTGTCCATAGCTGGAACGGAATCTCATCTTACCAACAATTCTCACAAGCTCTTTATGCAGGCCGTGTATACCCAGTTCAATAACTGTTCTTTCACCGATTTCTATTACCTGCTCCTCAATCTGTTTACGGGTTTTCTCTACTATCTCTTCTATACGCGCCGGGTGAATACGTCCATCTGATACCAGCCTTTGAAGGCTCAGCCTGGCGATCTCACGTCGAAGCGGGTCGAAGGATGAAAGAATGATCGCTTCCGGCGTATCGTCAACTATCAGGTCTACCCCCGTGGCTGCTTCTATCGCACGGATATTTCTACCCTCACGCCCGATGATCTGCCCCTTTATTTCGTCACTTTCAAGATTAAATACTGTGATTGCGTTCTCTATGGCCTGTTCAGCCGCGGTTCGCTGAATGCTCTGGATGATGATCTTTCTCGCTTCTTTATTTGCCCTTTGTTTGGCATCGTCCACGATCTCCTGTTGCAGGGAAAGTGCCTGGGTGTGCGCTTCCTGCTTAAGACTTTCAATCAGCTGTGTTTTAGCTTCCTCTGCGGTGAGTCCAGCAATTTTTTCAAGCCTGCGGATATGCTCTTCCTGGTGTTTTTCAAGCTCAGTCCTTTTAAGGTTTACCACATCTATCTGCCTGTTCAGGTTGTCCTTGATCACATCATTGTCCTTGGCCTGTCTTTCCAGTTGTTCAAGTTTAAGTGTGATGGTCTGTTCTTTTTGCCTTACCCTGTTTTCTCCTTCGCCAACCCTCCTGTTCTTTTCCAATACCTCTTTATCGTGTTCGGCCTTTAACTGAACGAATTTTTCTTTTGCTTCCAGTAACTTTTCTTTTTTTAGGGTTTCCGCCTGCAACTGGGCGTCTGAAATTATTTTATTTGATCTCTGTTCTGCTTCTTCTACCTGGCGTTTTGTGTTTTTTGAAAAGATGAGTTTACCTGCTATTATACCAATGACTAATGCTATACCCGCTATTATATAAGATAATACGTTCGGTTCCATTGTGTTGATCTATTTTAAATTGTTCTTTCATATGTTACAATCTACGAAAATACAAAAAACCCTGCGGGGGTTAGCGTTTTGTTTTTCAATAAGTTTGATCAGTTTAGAGATTATCCGGATCAGTTGAGAGCCTTATCCAGGATGTTTTCAAGTACATTCATATGGTCTGAAGATCCCTGTCCGTTACCCGCAACGCCTGTTTCCGCTGTGGTGGTTGCATACCACAAAACAACCATAGCGATATAATCCTGCATATCCTTGCCGGCAAAATTGGTTTTGAACTCAAGCAGTTTGTCGTTGATCACTTTTACGGTCTTTCTCACGATTTCTTCATGCTCTGATTCGATCCGTACCCTGTAGGTACGATCTCCTACAACGATATTAACAGGTATTAATGACTCTTCCATGCTTGCTAATTTGAAAAGGTTATATTATATTTATTCACAGATAATTAACCGTACTTATTTAATCCAATAATCTAACTACCCAATTCAATCCTTTGAAAACTAAAACCACTAACAGTTATGATTGCTAAAGTTAAAACTGCAACGTTTATCGATACGTTGCGATTTGAGTTGTTAGCCCCTTCTCACAACTCTTTGAAAGCAGTTCTCCGTGACGACCAAGGCAGCGTTTGCAGCCAATTTGAAACCATCTTCATTCAGGAAGAACCCGAAATAACCTGGAAAGGTTTAAATGATCTTCCTTATGGAGTGTATACTCTGGAACTGTCACAGGGCGAAGAAAAAATAAGACTACGCCTCGTAAAACGCGTTTAACTTATTCGCTCAGCATACTGATACACTTGTCTATTTCTTTGAGATAAGAATGAAGTCTTTTGTCCAGCTCCTTCTTATCTGTATCATCCAGTTTAGCCATACCGGTTTTCAGGACCATGATCTTTTGTTCCAGGTTCCCGATCTGCTCCAGAAAACCAACTTCTCTTTCTTTTGCAGGAAGAAGTTCACCTCTTAAACGTTCATTTTCCTTTTTGAGGTTGTCGTAATTCTTTACCAGCTCCTGGAGCTTACCGGTAATCCTTTTTAGCTGCTCGGAACTCATGAGATTAAATTTTTTATGAGCCTTTGCGGATCTCCGCTTTTAATTCCTGTTCCAAGGTAAGCATGATCCTGTTCATCATGCCATCAATTTCTTTATCAGTCAATGTTTTTTCGTCATCCAGGAAAGTCAGGTTGATAGCAAGAGATTTTTTATCAGTACCAAGCTTTTCGCTTTCAAAAACATCAAACAATTTTACTGATTTAAGCTTTGGTAATCTTATTTTCCTGATCGACTCATCCACCAAACTAAAAGCAAGGGAACCCGGAACAACCATGGCAAGGTCACGGTAAACAGGAAGCTGGTTAGGCAAAGGTGTAAACCTTAATTCTTTTGAGGTAGTATTTTCTAATACAGACTGCCAGTTGATATCAGCATAATAAACTTCCTGTTTGATATCGAACCTGTTCAGTTCTTCCCTGCTAACAGCGCCCGATTCCACGATCTGCGATTTGCCGCTTTTCAATGTAAGAGAATTTTTCAGTTTGTTCACTGAAGAAATTTCCCAGGTAAGATCCTTTATTCCGGCAAGGATTAAAACTGATTCCACAATACCCTTAAGATAATAAAGATCTGACGGGGTGCCTTTTTCTTTCCATGATGCCTCCGTTTTATTTCCGGTAACAAAAAGGCACAGATGTTCGGTTTCTATATATTTTCCAACGCCCCCGGAATGGTAAGTTTTACCGAACTCAAAAAATTTCAGATCATTATTCTTCCGGTTCAGATTGTATGCAATCGACTCAAGTCCTGTTTCCAGCATCGACGGGCGCATCATATTATGCACAGCGCTCAGGTTATTGAGTAACCTGATACCTTTGGCCAGCTCTTCATCTTCAAAATAGGCTGCATTGGTAATGGAGTTGGTGAATATCTCACTGTATCCGGCACCAACAAGGTAATCAGCTGTTTTTTCCCTTCTTTCCTGGCCGGCATTGACCGCCCCTACTGCAGGAGAAATGGTGATTGACTTCGGAATGCTGATGTTGTCGTATCCGTCGATCCTCATGATCTCTTCCACAACATCTGCTTGTAACCTCACATCAGGTTTGCTATAAGGAACCATAACGGTAATTCTATTTTCATTTTTCTCTGCTATCTCAAATCCCAATCCTTTTAAAATATTAATTACTGTTTCCTGCTGATAATTTTTACCGCTTAGTTTTTTAAGGAATGAAAATTCGAGCGTTACTTCTGCCTTCTTTTCAATAGCAGGATACTCATCTATCAGGTCTCCTTCAATTTTTCCTCCCGCAATCTCAACGATCATCGAAGCAGCTTGTTGTAATACATTCAGTGTATTGCTGATGTCTACATTTTTTTCAAATCGCATTGCCGCATCGGTACGCAATCCATGCCTGAATGAAGTTTTCCTGATGTCAACCGGATTGAACCATGCACTTTCAAGGAAAATATTTTTAGTTCCAGCAGTTACACCACTTTCGGTTCCGCCAAAAACACCTGCAATGCACATTCCCTTTTCATTTCCATCGCAGATCATAAGGTCTTCACTACTCAGTTTTCTTTCTTTTCCTTCAAGTGTTTTGAATATCGTTCCATCCTGAAGATTTTTTACAATGATCTTCCTGCCAGCGATCTTTTCCGCGTCAAATGCATGTAATGGCTGCCCCGTATCATGAAGAATAAAATTGGTGATGTCAACGATATTATTGATAGGCCTTTGCCCGATTGCTTTTAGTTTTTCCTGTAGCCATTGGGGTGAGGTTTTCACTTCAATACCTGTAATATGCGCACCACAATATCTTTTGCAGGCATTCTTATTTTCAATGGTAATACTGTATGCATTGCCAGAGCCTGATTTCACCTCTTTGGCCGTGAGATTTTTTACCCGGATTTCTTTGTTTTCATGGTGCGACAGGTAGGCGCAGATGTCCCTCGCTACACCATAATGGCTCATAGCATCCATCCTGTTAGGAGTAAGGCCAATTTCATAGACCCAGTCAGTAAATGGTTTATAATATGCTGAAACTGCAGATCCGGTTTTGAGATCGCCAGGCAGGATCACAATACCATCATGACTTTCCCCGATGCCGATCTCATCTTCCGCGCAGATCATTCCGAAACTTTCTTCACCCCTGATCTTTGCTTTTTTCATTGTAATGGCATCCCCTTTAACAGGGAATATGGTAGTTCCGATCTTTGCCACAATTACTTTTTGTCCTGCTGCAACATTCGGTGCACCGCAAACGATCTGCAGCAATTCTCCATTGCCGGTATCAACTTTCGTAAGTTTTAATTTATCTGCGCCGGGATGTTGTACTGATTCTTTTACTTCTCCTACAACAAGTCCTTCCAGCCCGCCTTTTATGCTCTCAAAATGCTCCATAGATTCCACTTCAAGGCCTATTGAGGTTAAAATATTACTGATTTTTTCGTGATCAATGTGCAGGGGAATATATTCACTAATCCAATTATATGAAATCGTCATGCGGGCTTATCGTTTACTTTTATATGTCGGCAAATATAACCTTTTGAATAAAAATCTTTCCGCACATCTGAATGTGTATTATGAAGTAAAAAAGGCTGAAAACTTTATTAAATTGTGTATAAGTGAGGCGGTAACGTTAATTCGTCAGGCTGGGTCGTGTTGATAACTATCTTAATTTCAGATTGAATAAGTTTTTTCAAGTTGAAAGCAATACTTGTAAAAAATATGACTTTATATTCGCCCTCCTGACAATTCGTGGTAACATTCCGGTAACGGTTGCTTAACATTAGCGTAACAATCTCACCTGCCGCATTACTCACTCAGGTTAAAATCCAATCGGTCAACCGGCACCGTTAAGTCGTGAATCTTATATAGAAATAATTACTATAACTAACCCAATAATGGATATTACGAATATCAATAAAGACCGTAAAACAAGAAGAAAATCCTCCCTTGATCTCAGCACCATGGTTTATGGTAAGGTGCCTCCCCAGGCAAAAGACCTTGAAGAAGCTGTATTGGGTGCGATTATGCTTGAAAAAAGCGCTTTCGATTCGGTCGTTGAAATTTTGAAGCCTGAATGTTTTTATGTGGAATCGCACCAGCGCATTTACCGCGCCATGCAGGGGTTGCAGCAGAAAAACCAGCCGATAGATATACTTACCGTTGTGGAGGAATTGAAGTTCCGTGAAGAGCTCGACATCATCGGGGGACCCTATTTTGTAACCCGCCTTACCAATGCTGTTATTTCTTCCGCCAACATTGAGGCACACTCAAGGATCATTCTTCAGAAATTTATTCAGCGTGAGTTGATCCGTATCAGTGGAGAAATAATCGGTGATGCATATGAAGACAGCACCGACGTTTTTGATCTTCTTGACGATGCTGAAAGCAAGCTTTTTGAGATTACCAACAACCACCTCAGGAAGAATTTCGACAGTATAGACACGGTACTTGTAAAAACAGTTCAACGAATTGAGGACATGCGTCACCGTAACGAAGATGTTACAGGTGTACCCACCGGTTTTACCTCCCTGGATTCCGTGACTTATGGATGGCAGGCGACCGATCTGATCATTTTAGCCGCTCGTCCATCTGTAGGTAAAACCGCATTTGCGCTGAACCTGGCCCGTAATGCTGCCCTGCACCCTTCAAAACCAACTCCGATCGCATTTTTCAGCCTTGAAATGAGTGCATCTCAGCTTGTTCAGCGTATTCTTAGCGCCGAAAGTGAAATATGGCTCGAAAAAATTGCAAGAGGAAAATTGGAAGAACATGAAATGAAGCAGCTTTATGCAAAAGGCATTCAAAGGCTGGCCCAGGCTCCGATTTTTATTGATGATACTGCCGCCCTGAACATTTTTGAACTTCGCGCTAAATGCCGCCGGTTGAAGAATAAGCATAATGTGGGCCTGATCATCATAGATTACCTGCAGCTGATGAGTGGTACGGGTGACAGGAACAGTAACCGCGAACAGGAGATCAGCAGGATCTCCCGCGACCTGAAAGGACTGGCAAAAGAGTTGCAGGTACCCATCATCGCGTTATCACAACTGAGCAGGGAAGTGGAGAAAAGAAAAGAAGGAAACAAAATTCCTCAGTTAAGTGACCTTCGCGAATCAGGTGCAATTGAACAGGATGCGGACATGGTGATGTTCCTTTACCGCCCGGAATATTATGACATCACAGCCAATGAACATGGTGAAAGCAATAAAGGAGAAACCCATGTAAGGATAGCAAAACACCGTAATGGTTCGCTTGAGAACATTAAACTGAAGGCTATGCTCCATATACAAAAGTTTGTAGACATGGACCATGATGATTTCAGTGGAATGGGATTGCCAAAAGGTTCATGGAAACCGGTTCCCGGAAATGATGCCGGCGATCAGAGCAATGCAAAACTTTATATCCAGACAGGCAGCCGCATGAATGATCTGCCGATGGATGAAGAGGAAACGCCGTTTTAATTGATTGTTTTTTTCGGGATCTTCAATAAATCGATGTCTCTCCCTTATTTTTTTATAGATACTCTCAGTGCAGAAATGCGACAAATAGATCTTGATGAAGATACTTCCCGTCACATCACACAGGTATTGCGCATGCAGGAAGGTGAAAAAATAAAACTCACCGATGGAAAAGGCCATATCGCACAGTGCGATATTATATCAGCACATAAAAAGCATGCAGCTGTCAGGATCACTTCATTTGAAACTACAACAAAAAAATCTCCACGTTTAACAATCGCTATTTCACTTGTAAAAAATGCAAGCCGCTTTGAGTGGTTCCTTGAAAAGGCAACAGAATTGGGTGCATCAGAAATAATTCCCCTTGTATGTGAAAGAACCGAAAGGCAAAAATTCAGGCACGACCGGATGATGAGTATCTGCACAAGTGCGATGTTGCAGAGTATGCAGGCGTGGTTGCCCGAATTGCATGAGCCAATCCAATTCCATGATGTTGTAAAAAATGTAAAACATCAGCAGAAAATGATAGCTCATTGCGTGAAGGATACGAAGGTTGAATATGCTTCATTGTACAACCCTTCTCTTGGTACTCATATTATTTTAATAGGACCCGAAGGAGATTTTACGGAAAAAGAAATTGCATCAGCAAAGGAATACAATTTTGTTCCGGTATCACTTGGCTCAACCCGTCTTCGTACTGAAACCGCAGGAATATTCGCTGCCGCGTGGGCGAATGGAGCGAAGGAAGAGGATGAGTAAAATACTTTTTAATTACCGTTTTTTTCTCAATGTACTTGTCTGCACATGTAATTATTTTGCCGCACGATGCTGGCAAAAACATTTGGAAGTGCTGTATATGGAGTTGAAGCGATCACCATAACTGTTGAAGTTAATGTGATGAATGGGAAGGATTGTATAATCGTTGGATTACCTGATAATGCCGTGAAGGAAAGTATTCAACGGGTTGAGAGCGCGATCAAAACCAATGGCTATGCAATGCCAAGAACAAAAGTGGTAATTAATCTTGCACCTGCAGACATAAGAAAGAGTGGTTCTGCGTTCGATCTTCCTATTGCATTGGCCACACTCGCCGCATCTGAACAATTGGATAATCCTGAGAAATTAAGCGACTTTGTTATTATGGGTGAACTGAACCTCGACGGTACCGTTAATCCTATCAAGGGTGCTTTACCTATTGCCATCACTACGCTTGCGGATAAATACAAAGGTTTAATACTTCCATTACAAAATTGCCGCGAAGCTGCAGTTGTTAGTAATCTGAATGTATATGGAGTGTCTCACATGACGCAGGTTATTGAATTTTTCAGGAATGAAAAGTCATTACCAAAAGTAAAAGTTGAGCCGAGACTGGAATTTTCTGAAAAACAAATGAATTTTGAAATTGATTTCAATGATGTAAAAGGTCAATCAAATATTAAACGTTCCCTGGAAATCGCAGCCGCGGGAGGGCATAACGCAATACTGATTGGTCCGCCGGGTGCAGGAAAAACTATGCTTGCAAAGAGGCTGCCAACTATTTTACCGCCATTATCAATAAGAGAAGCACTGGAAACAACAAAAATTCATTCCGTTGCAGGTAAGTTGCCGAATAATTCAACTTTAATTTCAAAGAGACCTTTCCGAACGCCACATCATACAATCAGTGATATCGCTTTGGTTGGTGGTGGAAGCAACCCACAACCAGGTGAGATTTCACTCGCACATAACGGAATCCTGTTTCTTGACGAGCTTCCGGAATTTAAAAGAGCGGTGCTCGAAGTTTTAAGACAACCCATTGAAGAAAGGAAAATTGTTGTATCAAGAGCACGGGTGTCGATTGAATTTCCAGCGAACTTTATGCTCATTGCTTCTATGAATCCATGCCCGTGCGGATATTATACACACCCTGATAAAGAATGTACCTGTGCACCCGGAAGTGTTCAAAAATATCTTAACAGGATATCTGGTCCGCTGCGGGACAGAATTGACCTTCATGTTGAAGTTACTCCTGCCTCATTTACTGAATTGTCAGGAACCAGAAACAGTGAATCATCTTCAGCTATCAGGAATAGAGTTGTCGAGGCAAGAAAGATCCAGGAAGAAAGATATAGTAAGATCGAAGATGTGTATTGCAACGCGATGATTACCTCAAGTATGCTGAATGAATATTGTAAAATTGATAAGGCGAGTCACAATTTGCTTAAAACCGCAATGAGCAGATTGAATCTTTCTGCACGTGCATACGACAGAATTTTAAAAGTAAGCCGTACGATTGCAGATCTCGGATTAAGTAATGAAATTAAATCGGAACACATTGCTGAAGCCATTCAATACAGAAGCCTTGACAGGGAAGGTTGGGCTGGTTAATTCGTTAATAAGTTGAAAGCGCAGCTTTGTTGTTATTTCCCATTAAGTACTTCTTTAATCCTTCCATATTCATCTTTAATCCATCCTCCGCATCCGGAGCAAAATCTTCATTGATAATACCGACCGGACCTGAATATGTACTCTCCTCAATTATCTTCATCATCCTATATTCAATATTTCCCTGTCCCACAGGTACCACCTTCGCGGGTATGCCACCTTGTAAACCGGTTAAATTGATCGCATATAAATATGGGAGTATTTTAGGATAGAATTCAGGAAACCGGTGTATCTGTTCTTCAGAATGACTGAAATTATATACTATTCCGAGGTTGGGTAGTTTCAGGTTTTCAATGATCGCCACCTGGTTCTCAGGCTCTCCAAACCATCCGCCATGATTATATAAACCTACAGAGGATCCAGCTTCCGCCGCCTTTTCAGCAATATATTTCACTGGTTTCGAAACAGCTTCGATCTTTTGTTCCTGCGTCATGCCATCGAGATCTTTTATGCCGGTGATCATCGTCCAGATCTGAGTTTTCACGTTATGCCGCTTCAGCAGTTCAATGATCGTTGCAAAATTTTTATCATTCTCAGGATTGGGCCCTGAATAATACCAGAACGACTGCAATTTGATGTTATGTTTTTTCAGAGCGTTGAGCTCATCATCAAAGGTGGGTACATGTTTCTCACGCCAGTCATATGCAAGTTTATTGATGCCAAGTTTATTTAGCATCTGCGCCCTTTCTTCAGGCGTTCTGTTTTTATTATCGAAGGGAACAATGCACCAGGCTATAAGATTTTTTTTCGAGTAAATATTTTTTTTGCCTGTTTTCTGTCCAACACATATATTCAGCAGCATCATCGCAACAACGGATGCATAAATTATTTTGTATTTCATATTAATGTTCTTTTTCAAGATATACGTCAATATCCTTAGATGAAAGCATCAACTTCTTTGGATATTTTCCAACCCAGGTTCTGAATTCATTTTTTATTTTATCCGACCAATCACCGTGAATTTCTCCACTCGGATATTTGTTCTGTTGCAGCATGTATCTTTCAAATTCATCCCTCAACCTTACAAATTCTGCATCGCGAACCAGGTCATCAACCAGGTAAGCAGGGATGAATACCACTCCATAATCGTTTGCATAAACAATATCACCGGGTAACACTGAAACCTGGCCGATTCGTATAGGACCGTTAATTGAAGTGGGCACCATATCCTTGATATAAGATGGATCATGCCCTTTTACCCATGCATTAAACCCCTTTGTATCCTTCAGTTCCTGCATGTCTCTTATTGAACCATAAAAGATCACTCCATTCCCTGTTTTAGCATAGATGGAATTGCCAAGACTCGATCCGATCAGCGTACCGTCTTTTACTTTACCAAAACCATCCGCTACATAAATGTCTCCTTTGGTGAGAATATCTATAGGCCAGATGTTAATACCCCCTTTCTGAGACCTTCCTTCGTCTTTTCCTTGTGCCTTTACAATACTATCGAGATCGGGCCGTGCAGGCATGAATTGAGCGGTCACAACACGGCCGGTCATGCTTTCGCCTGGTTTTAAAATGATCCAGTCTTTTTCTACCTGGTTGTGGTAGCCTTTATTGTTAAGGTAACCCCATATCTGTTCCAGTGTACATTCCTTAAGGCTTTCCAACGCTACGTCCGACACCTTGGGACGGCCGTCGGCAAAGCGTTCACCCTGCCAGCGTGATGTCAGGGTTTTTACATATTCCGGAGTTGAACCCAGCCTTTGCGCATGTAGCTGAACAGAAAAAATAAATATTAATGAAATCAGGAAGTATTTTCTCATTGGTCAAGCTGTTTTAAAAAATAAGCGGAAAGTTTTTCTTTCCGCCTAAAGTTAAATTAACTGTATGTTCTGTCGTGCGAGCGGTTTTCATCCCACTGCGGAGTAGGAGCGAAGTAACTCTTATCTTTTGCGTGCAGGTGTTGTTTCACCACGTCATCCACCAGCTCTATTCCTAATCCCGGCGCTGCAAGCGGCACATTCGCGTAACCCTTTTCTATTATTTTTCTTCCGTCAGTTGTTTTTACCAGGCTTTCCCACCAGGGAACATCTACTGAATGATGCTCAAGTGCCAGGAAGTTTTGAGTGGCTGCGGCGCAATGAACATTTGCCATGAAAGAAATTGGTGTACCCGCCTGGTGCATCGCCATTGCAATACCATATTCTTCTGCATAGTCCCCGATACGTTTTGTTTCGAGCAATCCGCCTGATGATGCGAGATCAGGGTGAATAATGTCTACCGCACGGTTATTAATGAGGTTCTTGAAATTTTCAAGCAGATATATGTCTTCGCCGGTAAGTGTTGGTGTTTCGAGAGCATTGGAAATTGTTTTCCACTGCTCGGTGTATTGCCAGGGAACCATGTCTTCAAACCAAGCAAGGCGATATTTTTCGAGCGACTTACCCAGGCGTATACAGTTATTCAGATCAAAATGTCCGTAATGATCAGTTG
>Ga0207701_10006081_pt1 | contig 12067 bp, 10 predicted proteins | sample KBSSwiSSwithPhiX_FD_184294 | JGI IMG/M metagenome (GOLD analysis project Ga0207701, IMG submission 184294) | Switchgrass rhizosphere bulk soil microbial communities from Kellogg Biological Station, Michigan, USA, with PhiX - S5 (SPAdes) (version 2) | ecosystem: Environmental > Terrestrial >...
GAGTTGAAGTCTTCATGCAACACACTCCTCTTCTTCCTCAAGCGTCGTTGCAGTTGACGCTCCGCTAAGATCAAACAGGTCGGCTATGACGGCCTCGGTCGTTGGCCAGCGACCAGCCCCGCGACCCGAGACAGTCCAGGTTCTTCCGTTTCCGTCTTCAACTAGTAAGCGATTGGAGGCGCCCCGCACATCTGCCAATGGATGGTCTTGTGAAAGTTCGACGGGAGTTACTGAAGCTTCGAAGCCGTCTTTTGTTCGCCGGCATTGAGCGACAACCCTTATTGTTTTGCTACTTTCTCCTGTGCTTTCATCGATTCCAACACGTCGTATCGAATCAAAGGCTAACTCGACATCGAAGGCTTCGCGCGCGAGCAGAATCAGCTTTTGAGCAGCGTCGGTACCGTCCAGATCAAACTGCGGATTAGCCTCTGCGTAACCAAGTTGCTGAGCGTGATGTAGAGCGGTAGAAAAAGGTATTCCGTTGGCGAGCTCATCAAGGATGAAGTTTGTAGTTCCATTCAGAATTCCTGAGACAACTGACAATTCACCATACTCGCGTGCACGTCTCACGGTCTCGAGAGTCGGAACAACTCCACCAACTGCTGCGCTGTACAGCAACCGGCTTCGTTTAGCACCCGCAATACTTTCCAACTCGGAAAGATGATTCGCGAGTAAAGCTTTGTTTGCCGTTACCACATGACAGCCATGCAGCAATGCCTTTGTAACAAGACTCAGCGCCGGCTCAATTCCACCGAGTAATTCGACAACAACGTCTGGAGACTGGCTGATCAGTCTGTCGAGGTGTGTGGTTATTAATCGCACCGGCACATCTTCATCAATGGCGCGATCAACGTTTCGAGTGGCGACGCCAACCACTTCAAACAACTCCGGCAGCGCGGCCAGTCGTTTGTAAACACCACCGCCGACTGTGCCGCAACCCAGTAATGCCACTCGCAAAGGGCGACCTAGTGATTCGCCAACGGCAATACGGTCTACGAAAGGTCCTACTTCCGTAGCGCGATCTAAGCCTACGCTGGACACTGAAAACCGTAACCGGTGCTTTTCCGCAAAGTCGATCGCCTTTAGTTGCACCACAGCGCCACCGACCTTCCGAGCCGTGCGATAACTGACTTCGGCAAATCGAGACGCCGCTACTCCTGTCCGGGCGTTCGGATCGCTCGTGTAAAGACCATCAACGTCTTTCACTAGACGACAATCTCCGCCAAGACGTTGAGCGAGAAATAGTGCGGTTAGGTCTGAGCCACCACGGCCCAACAATGTCGTTTGACCGCCTTGAGTTCTGCCAACAAAACCCGGTAGAACAACGATTCCTTCCTGTAACGCACCCAGGAGACTTGCGGCATCCACAGCGACGAGGTCGGCGTCCAGCGTGTCGCCAACCGTGAGTAGGCCTGCTTGCTCAGCATCCAATACCGTTGCCGGCAATCCCGATCTATTAAGCGCCAGTCCCAACAAAGCAGACGAGGCCGTTTCTCCCGTTGCGAGAAGAGCCGCCACCAGTGCATCTTCCGGTTGGTCACAGACGTTATGGGCACGGCGCGTCAGATCGTCAGTTGTGTTACCGAATGCTGAAACAACGGCAACGACGTGATGACCTGTTCTCCACCAGCGATAGATCTCATGAACAACGGCAGGCAAATCATCCTCGCTTCGCAGGACCGAACTCCCAAACTTTAAGACAATTACTTGAGTTTCAGTTGACATCGCTACGCCACCTTCCTTTCCTCAAGCGCCTGAGAAAGATCACGAATGATGTCGAGCGGATCTTCGAGACCCACCGAGAGTCGCACCAGGCCATCAGTGATCCCGGCAGCCTCACGCTGGGCAGCTGGCACATCAGCGTGTGTCATCGAGGCCGGATGAGTGATCAGGGTTTCTGCTGAACCAAGATTCTCCGCTAGCGCGCACAGACGCACGCCATTCATCAAGCGGATTCCAGCAGCGACACCACCTTCAACCTCGAACGCGATCAGAGCGCCACCTGAAGCCTGTTGCTTTCTCGCGAGTTCAAATTGAGGAAATGACTCAAGTCCCGGATAGAGCAATCTGGTTACACGTGGATGACTCTCGAGGAAGCGCGCAATCTGCAAAGCATTTTCCGAATGTTGGGCCATTCTCAACCCGACAGTCTTCACACCCTGGAGGGTTAACCACGCCGGAAACGGCGACTGAATTGCTCCAATCGCATTTCGCGTAAACGAGAATTGATCGTGTAGCGATTGGTCGCGCGTGATAAGAGCTCCGCCTACCGTGGCGTTGTGCCCTTCTATAAACTTTGTCGTCGAGTGAAGTACTACATCGGCCTGGAGGTCTAATGGTCGTTGCAAAGCGGGCGTGAGCAAAGTGTTGTCCACTACGATTAGCGCGCCCGCCTCGTGTGCGATGCGCGTGGCTAGCGCGATGTCGGTCAATTTCAACGTAGGATTCGCAGGCGTTTCGATGAATACGAAGCGCGTCTTCTTCCTGGCGAGCGCTTGTCGCAGTTGAGTTTCATCGGCGGTGTCAACAAAGTCGGACGTCACTCCAAATGGCTCGAGCACTTGCTTCAGGAGTCGAACAGTTCCACCGTAGACCGCCTGCGAAGCAACGACATGATCACCGGCGCGCAAAAGAGCGAGACAAAGTACAGTCGTTGCCGCTAATCCCGTCCCATAACACGTGCAGTGTTCAGCACCTTCAAGTGCCGCCAACCGGCGCTCGAGTGCCGACACCGTTGGATTAGCCGAGCGGCTGTAAGTAAATCCTTTGTCCTTGCCGACCGCTTCTTGCGTGTAAGTCGTTGTTTGGTAGATCGGCGTCAGCAGAGCACCAGTCGTCGGATCCGGAAATGCACCGGCATGGAGGGCAAGCGTGTCAAAACCTTGCGATTCCAGATTGAGATTTGAAAGCGCAAATTGAAAATCGATTAGTTGTCCTTCGGTAGTTCCCATTACAGCCTCCGTTAATGTCCGATAAGCATCAGCTTGTCGCAGTGGTCATCAGGCGAAAACCACAAACAAGCGATTGTCGAACAAGTTGTTTCGAGTGGAGACTAAGGCTGGTAACTAACTGGGGTGATACGCAGGAAATAAAAAACCCCGCGCCTCAGAGTGCGCGGGGTTCCAATGATGACTTGGATAATCCTCACAGCTCTTTAGCAGTTTTTTACGTGGAGCAAGTTGCCTTAAATCGCCACGATCAATAGATGTCAAAGAAAACCTGAAAGCAGCTTATCGCACAGAACGCCGGAGTGAGTCAACAGGGATTTAGAGATTTTATGGAGGCGCCTTGTTGGATTAATGCCGACGCCATAGGACCGCTGGGAACCTGTTGAGCAGCGCGGCTTCAGGCGCAGCGCGGCTCTGCCGCCTTCCGTGCGGAGAGCCTCTGGCTCTCCGTTGAACTTAATAAAACTTGGAGGCTCCGCCTCCGCGCTGGTCTTCGGCCCAGCCGTAGAGAAACAGTTGCTCAACGTTAGGCTCGGAAGAAATGCTATGATTGGTGACCAAATTCTTTGGATCACCTTAAGCTAAATGTCGACAACTTCTTCTCAAACAGACGCCGAAATCGCATCAGTTACTCAAATCAGATCTCACTTTCCCGCACTTGAACGGGTCCACAACGGTTATCCAGTGGCCTATTTCGATGGCCCTGGTGGAACACAGGTACCGCGTCAAGTGGTCGAAAGAATGAGCGACTATCTGTTTCACCACAATGCAAACACGCATTGGGAATATCCGACGAGCGCCGAAACGGATGCGGCAATTGAAAACGCACGCGAGGTGCTGGGTGAATTTTTGAATGCTTCGGCAAGTGAAATCGCCTTTGGGTCAAACATGACGACGTTGACCTTTCACCTCTCGAGAGCTCTGAGTCTTCATTACTCAACAGGCGATGAGATAGTCGTAACTGAACTCGATCATCACGCGAACATTGATCCGTGGCGTCGACTGGAAAAGGAACGTGGCGTAACAATACGAACGGTTAGGCTAGACACTCAGACCGGACAACTCAATCTTGACGATCTTGAACGCTCAGTAAATTCAAAGACGAAGGTTGTGGCGATTGGCGCTGCGTCAAACTCGTTGGGTACCATCAACGACATCGCAAACGCCATCGAACTGGCACACAGCGTCGGAGCCCTGGCTTTCGTAGATGCAGTTCATTACGCACCGCATGCACTTATCGACGTCAAGGAACTTGATTGCGATTTTCTGGGAATGTCTGCTTATAAGTTTTACGGACCGCACATCGGAATCCTGTATGGAAAACGTGACTTGTACCAGGAGACCGACTTCCCACGACTAGTACCTGCGCCGGAATACGCCCCCGAGAATTCTGAGACCGGAACCCAAAATCAGGAAGGAATGGTCGGCGCTGCTGCCGCAGTGGACTTCCTTGCCTCGTTTAGTCCTCTCTCGCCGCGACGTGAGCAACTGGCTAACGTGTTTAGTGAGACACACTCACGAAATGCGCACCTCTTCGAGCGACTGTGGAATGGCTTGAGTGACATGCCACGTGTCACGCTATACGGTCCAACTCCTGATCAACCCAGGACCCCAACAGTCTCATTTACCATCGAGGGTTGCCCATCAAATGAAGCGGCTCGACAACTGGCAACGAAAGGACTGTTTCTCTCCCATGGCGACTTCTACGCTGCCACGGTTGTTGAGCGACTCGGGCTCGTTGAGGAAGGCTTATTGAGAGCGGGCTGCTCGTGCTACACCAACGAGGAAGAAATCGAACGTTTGCTTGAGGGCGTTAAAGAACTGGCTCACGGCTGAAGTCGGGACCCGACTGTTTACGATAATCACACCGCCGCTCTAAGTGAAACAACTTGCAGGCGTGCTCGCATTACTCCCTGAACTCCGACGGGTGCGCCATGCTTGTAAACCAAATGACTGGACATCTGCACCGGTATTCGCTGCCGACTTTTCGATAGAATCGACAATTCACGCCTGATCGGTCTTCGGTCTTCCAACATACCAAGATGACTACTCCACACGACGTCAGCATATTCGGGCGCAACAATCTGCCGGATGTGCTGACCGATAACCTCGTCCTGCTGATAGCCCGTCAGGGTTTCTATGACCCGATTGATTGAACTAAAGATCCCGGTCAGGTCTTGCGTGAAGATTAAATCGGAACTGTTCTCAACCAGGCCAAGATACCAACGTTCGTACTGGCCCAACTGATCCAGGTTGCGGGCCGTGTCGAGAACCGCACAGATCGACTCTTCAAGTTTTGCCGGAGTCAGATGGTTTCGAATCAAACAATCGGAAGCTCCGCAATGCAGTGCATTCAAAACCTCGCTTCCTGAGTCCCATGTCACTGAGACTATTGGACAGTCCAGCACTGCTTTAAGACTTAGAATGAGTTGCGAAGCTCGCTGTCCTACTGATTCAACAATACAAACGTCGTAGCAGTTGCGTACTGAATCACCTTGAATGATCACGTGCGACGGTACAGATTCAAGTCGGAACTTATCTATGTCAGAGGTCCTTAAGGTTTCTTCGATCTGATTACGAGTCTCGAGATCGTCATAGACCAGCAGTATCTTTAGGCTTTGCTCGACCATTAGTGTTCTCCCAATCTCCAGGAGCATAGTTCCCCGGCTCAAGTATTCGGTAATTCGCCAATGCGTTTCCGAGTCTCAAGACTATCTAAGCAAATATCTATGCGATGTCTCTTAAGCGTGGGAGTGGAATAGAGACAACAAACCGCAACTCAGTCGCTCGAACCATAACGATCTCCCTGAGATCGCTACGTTTACAGCTGCCATCAACTAAGTTCGTTTGCGAGGCTGGTCTATTAGAAGGGTTAAAGACCGCTGACCTTTCAGATAGTCTTTGAGGAGAGAAGTATCCTCCGAGTTGTAACTAGAACTGCCTTCCGTCAATCGACGGGCCTGCCGACAGTACCGTTTTTAGAAAGCGCCACATTTTCAGTGACGGAGTAATCTACTTGGATGCGACAAGATTGTCTTAATATTGCCTTCTTATTGTGAACGGGAAGGTACTCGTGTGGCACACACAGCTATCGCAGAGCATTCACACAGTCGGCCAACAGTCCATAGGCTGTGCTTTGTAGGTTCGGCCGGTGTGAGATGACAGTTAGCCCCGGGATCATGTCGAGCTCAAAATGAACCGCGAGCGAAGTACCACGAATACTACCCAGTGCCTCTGACAATGCAATCTGTTCGGGTCTAACTGAAGCGCTAATCGAGCCGTCAGTATTGACCTTAGCCCGAGCCAGCAACTTGTAAGGCTTTCCTTCGCCACGTGCCTGCTGCAATGTGCCGGGGTCAAGAGCCCTGATTCCTTCACGGCGCACATCACCCGGTCTCAAAGGGGTCTTCAAAATCACATTCGCGATGGCGCAAACTTTCATGATTGCGTCCCAACCTTCAACATCGTTCGTAGGATCAGTTTCCGCTACACCAAGTTCCTGCGCAGTTTTAACTCCTTCTTCAAAACTACGGCCGGCTTCCATCGTCTCTAGAATCACGTTGGTTGTGGAGTTGAAGATTCCAGTGAAGCCACGGATCTTCGCAACCGGGAGTGTTTCGCGGAACAGCGAAAACAACGGCGCGCTATCGAGGACTGTCGACTCGAAGAGAAAACGTTTGCCCTGTTGAAGAGCAATTGCGTTGAGTTCGTTGTAGGCGTAAACAATCGGAGCTTTGTTGGCAGTAATCGTGTGGGCTCCCGCATTGAGAGAGGCTCTGAGATAATCAATCGCTGGTTGGCCACTCTCAGGATTGAGTGAAGTTGTTTCAAACACAACATCGGGCGCGGCTGCCTTTAGCCAATCTTCAACCGTGTGCGCGGTTTCAAAATCAGTGGCAGTCGTCGATAGTAAATTCTGCATGTCAAATCCGTTCTGATTGACTCGCCATCCCATGCGTCGCGTCGCGACACCCGTTATAGTCCAATCGATTCCGTAACTCTCGCGAAGCTCAGTTGACTTGGCGACAAACAAGCGAGCCAATGCACGACCAACATTTCCGAAACCCAAAAAGCAAAGTCTGTATTGCTTCATTCAGGTGCCTTTCCGTTATTATGATGAGTAGTTCCGTTGAAGACGCATGAAACAATATCACGATCTACTGCGATCAATTCTGGAGAATGGTATCCGCCATCAGGATAGAACTGGTGTCGGAACAGTTTCGCACTTCGGTTTTCAAACGCGCTTCAACCTGCGCGATGGGTTTCCGATAGTGACTACCAAGAAAGTTCCGTTTCGTTGGATCGCCGAGGAGTTGTTCTGGTTCCTGTCGGGCGACACCAATGAAGCAAACTTGCGAGCACGAGGAGTAGACATCTGGGCGGAGTGGGCCGACGAAGCGCACACTTCAAAGTTTGGTCGTCAGTCTGGCGACCTGGGTCCGGTGTACGGCTATCTCTGGCGTTCATTTGGTGGTAACTATCCGGCCCATGATGGAGTGGATCAAATTGCGAGACTTATCGAGCAAGTTCAAACAAATCCTGATTCGCGACGTTTGATTGTGACTGGTTGGGATCCACGCCAGGCAGACAACGTTGACTTACCGCCGTGTCACACGTTGTTTCATTTCAAAGTCGCTGAACGAAAGACGCTGCATTGTCAGTTGTATCAACGTTCGGCTGACGCGTTTCTCGGCGTGCCATTCAATATAAGCTCTTATGCTTTGCTGACGCATCTGGTTGCACACGTGACTGGCCTGGAAGTTGGAGACTTTGTGTACACGCTCGGTGACTACCACATTTACTTGAATCACCTTGGGCAGGTGGAAGAGCTGTTGGCCCGTGAACCCCTGGAGTTGCCGTCGCTGGAAATTAACGATTCGGAAAGGCGACTGCGAGGATTGGAAGGACTCTTAAGTGTGACATTCGCGGACTTGAATTTGATCGGCTACAAATCGCACGGAAAGATTGCCGCGCCAGTTGCTGTCTGAATGTCCGATAAGCTTCAGCTTGTCGTTGTCATTCAGTTCAAAGCTATTAACCAGAGGATTAGACTTCCCGAACATAGCGACAAGACAGACGCATATCGGACATTCGATCATGATCATCGCCATCGTTGCAGTCAGCAAAAACAACGCAATCGGGAAGAAGGGGAAGTTGCCCTGGCACTACTCTGCTGACATGAAGTTCTTTCGTGAAACGACGACTGGTCACGCCGTGGTAATGGGAAGGAAGACCTGGTTAACGCTCGGCAAGCCATTAAAGAATCGCCTGAATATTGTGCTGAGTCGTGATTCAAACATCGAACCTCAAGAGTCGCTCGTGGTCCTCCGTGACGTTGAGTCGGTGCTGTCACTAAGCGAGAGCCTGACTACTGATCTGTTTGTGATCGGCGGCGCTCAGATCTACAAAGAGTTCATGCCACACATTGAGCGCTGGCTAGTGACTGAAGTACCAATGACGGTTGCGGGCGCGGATGCGTTCATGCCGGAAGGCTACTTGGAAGGATTTGACCCTATTGCTACTCAAAACTTAGAGGATGATTTGCGAGTAGTTGTGTACGACCGGAACCCAAAACCAAGTGGCGATGAGGTCAGTACCGTAACGCGGTAGCGTCCGCTCGCTTTTGCGGCTTTGCCGCCTTCCGTGCGGAAAGCCTCCGGCTTTCCGTCAAGCCTACGATCCTTTTGCGGCTACGCCGCCCGAGACGAAGCCTCTCCCCTTTTCTAAGTGGCTAACGGAAAGCCAGAGGCTTTCCACACGGGAGGCGGCAAAGCCGCACACAGAGACAATCTAGAAAAGTTCTTCCAACGCCTCATCGACCGAGCGCACGCCAACGACACGTACTCCCAACAATCGTTCTAAACCAGAAACATTCGACGCCGGCATCACGATCTTCTTAAACCCGAGCGCCTGCGCCTCCCGTGCGCGTACCGAGGCTTGCATGGCGCCGCGAACCTCGCCAGTTAAACCTACCTCTCCAAACACCGCCGTCTGGGGATCAATGGTCAGGTTCTTGAAGCTCGACGCAATCGCAGTCACAACGCCGAGGTCGGCAGCTGGTTCGTCGACCTCAAGTCCTCCGGCAATGTTCACAAACACATCCTCACCAACCAACTGAAACCCGGCACGCTTCTCCAGCATTGCAATCATTAACGCTACTCGACTCTGATCCACACCCTGGGTCATTCGTCTACCAGTTCCATACTTCGTGCTTGAAACCAAGGCTTGAATCTCAACCAGCATCGGACGAGTGCCTTCCATGCACGCGGTCACAATCGAGCCGGCAACATTTAGCGGACGCTCCTGCAAAAACATCTGCGACGGATTGGCCACCGGAATCAAACCGGTTCCTGTCATCTCAAATACACCGACCTCGTTTGCCGCACCGAATCTGTTCTTCGTTGCCCGAACAATGCGATGGTTGTGATGTCGTTCGCCTTCGAAATACAACACCGTGTCGACGATGTGTTCGAGAGCTTTCGGACCAGCAAGCGATCCTTCTTTCGTGATATGCCCGATCAGAAAAACTGGAATGCCACGGTTCTTGGCGAGCATCAGGAATTGGTGCGCAACTTCACGCACCTGAGAAACGGATCCGGGCGCAGACTCAATCGCACCCGAGAACACAGTCTGGATTGAATCGACAATGATCGTTCCAGGCTTTACGCGATCAATCTCGCGGAAGATGTTCTCCAGGTTTGTTTCGGGCAGGAGATAGACATTTTTGGCTTCGACGCGAAGTCGTTCGCCACGCAATTTGATCTGGCGTTCAGACTCTTCGCCAGAAACGTAAAGAACGGTGGTGCTGGCCGCGCTTAGCCGGTCAGCGACCTGAAGCAGCAAAGTGCTTTTCCCAATCCCCGGATCGCCTCCGATCAAAACGAGGGTGCCGGGAACGATGCCGCCACCCAGAACGCGATCAAATTCATCCACACCGGATGACACGCGCACGTCGTCTTGCGGTTCGATATCCGTATACGGAACCGCGGTCACCTCGCGAAGACTGAAACTGGTTCGCGCGCTTCCCTTCTTCGACAGCTGTGCGCGTTCCTCTACGAGTGAGTTCCACTCACCGCATTCCGGACACTTGCCCAACCACTTTCTGGACTGATGCCCACAACTCTGACAGGCGTAAATTGTTTCTGGTTTTTTCAAATGAATTGGTCTTTGGTTTTCGTTCTTTGGTCTTGTCCTCTGTGTCCTCTGCGTCTCCGTGACCTCTGCGTTTAAAAACCTGAGTCCAAAAAAGTAACGCAGAGGTCACAGAGACGCAGAGGACACAGAGACACCTGTCGAGTTATTTCGAAGGCCCAAGGCCAAATGCCAAAGACCAAAGACCGATTTATTTGAGTAACTCTTCTACGTTCTCAGTGGGCCTTCCCAACACAGCACGCTCACCACGTTCAATAATAGGGCGCTGCATCAGATCCGGATGCTCAACCATCAAAGAGATCAACTGTGCATCGCTAAATTTTCCGGTCGCTATTCCAAGCTCTCGATAAATCGGCTCACTCTTACGCAACAGTTCCCGCGGACTAATATTCATCTTGCGCACCAACTCCGTTAGTTTCTTTTTTGTTAATGGCTCGATGTAGTAATTCACTTTTGAGAAATCGACGCCGCGCTCACGCAGAAACTTGTCCATCTCGCGACACTTGGTACAGGTTGGTTTTTCGTAAACTGTTATTGTTTCAGACATAGTTATTTCGATTTTAGAGCTTTGTACTTTTAACGCTACCGCGTGAGTTACGAAATCCCAAACAAAGCACAAAGTTCCAAGTACAAAGCTCGACTTATTCTTACGGAAATATTCCTCTAACGCTCGTTGCTTCTACAACGCGACCTACCGCGAGTATATACGCACCGGTGCGCATATCGGTGTTGAACTTCTCTGCCGTGCTATGGACGGCGTTGAAGGCTGTAGTAATTGTCGATTCCAGCGTTTCATTAATCTGACGTTCTGACCAGAAGAATGAGTACTGATCCTGCACCCATTCGTAATAACTCACAGTCACGCCGCCGGCGTTAGCAAGAATGTCCGGAACCAGAAACACACCTGAGTCTTCCAAAACGCGATCGGCGCCGGGTGTCGTCGGTCCGTTGGCAAGCTCAGCAATAATCTTCGCTTTGACCCTGCCGACATTGCTTAGTGTGATCGCGTTTTCCAGCGCGGATGGCAAGAGAATATCGCAATCGACGTCGATGATGTCCTGAGGCGCGATCTCTTTAGTTCCTGGACATCCAGCCAGTGATTTCGTCTCCGCTTTGTGCTTTAACGCCGCAGCGACGTCAATCCCGCTTGCCGAATAGATGCCGGCCTTTGAGTCACACGCAGCAACGACTTTGGCGCCGTCAGCGGCGACCAGTCTCGCGATGTTGGCCCCGGCGTTACCAAAACCATGAACCGCAACACGAGCCCCTTTCAAACTGATTCCCTTTACGCGACAGGCTTCTCGTAAAGCATACAAACACCCGCGTGCCGTCGCTTCTGCTCGCCCCTGGGAACCACCCAACGCGATTGGCTTTCCAGTGACAACTCCCAGCTCGGTGTGACCACGAACCATCGAAATCGTGTCCATGATCCAAGCCATTGTTTGCTCATCGGTGTATACGTCGGGCGCCGGAATGTCGCGGTCGGGGCCAATGATAGGGGCAATCTCAAAAGCGTAGCGTCGAGTCAGACGTTCAAGTTCACTTCTCGATAAACTTTTTGGATCGCAAATCACGCCACCCTTGCCGCCGCCGTAGGGAATGCCGACCGTGGCGCACTTCCACGTCATCCAGGATGCCAGGGCCTTAACTTCGTCGAGCGTGACGTTAGGATGATAGCGAATCCCACCCTTCGCCGGGCCGCGCGCAATGTTGTGCTGCACACGATAACCCTCGAATACCTGCACATCTCCACCGTCCATTTTCACGGGTATCGAGACGATCAATTGCCGTTTTGCGTTTTCCAAAACGCGACGCATTGAAGGTTCGAGTTCGAGATAGTCAGCGGCGCGATTGAACTGTTGTTTAGCAATCTCGTAAGGGTTGAGCTGTTCCTGGAAGGCTTGCTTTGTGGCCACTTGATTACTCCTCGGTTGGGCGATCGGAGAGCGCACTAATCGTAGAGCGTG
>Ga0207701_10006082_pt1 | contig 12064 bp, 10 predicted proteins | sample KBSSwiSSwithPhiX_FD_184294 | JGI IMG/M metagenome (GOLD analysis project Ga0207701, IMG submission 184294) | Switchgrass rhizosphere bulk soil microbial communities from Kellogg Biological Station, Michigan, USA, with PhiX - S5 (SPAdes) (version 2) | ecosystem: Environmental > Terrestrial >...
TGGATGGAGAACATCCAACCGTGGTGCATCTCCCGGCAGCTCTGGTGGGGCCATCAGATTCCGGCGTGGTACGGGCCGGACGGCAAGGTGTTCGTCGCGGAGACGGAAGAAGAGGCCGTCTCGCGCGCGCTGGCCTATTACACCGAGACCGGCGCGATCAGCGACGATCAGGCGCGCAACATGGCGACGCATCCCGGCAAGCGCGCGCCGTTCCTCACCCGCGACGAGGACGTGCTCGACACCTGGTTCTCGTCGGCGCTGTGGCCGTTCTCGACGCTCGGCTGGCCCGACGAAACAAAAGAAGTGAAGCGCTTCTATCCGACCACTGCGCTGGTCACCGGCTTCGACATCATCTTCTTCTGGGTCGCCCGCATGATGATGATGGGCATCCATTTCATGAAGGAGGTGCCCTTCAAGGACGTCTACATCCACCGTCTCGTACGCGACGAGAAGGGCGCCAAGATGTCGAAGTCGAAGGGCAACGTCGTCGATCCGCTCGGCATCATCGACGACTATGGCGCCGATGCGCTCCGTTTCACGCTGGCGCGCGGCGCCGCGCTCGGCCACGACATCCGGCTCGCGCCGCAGACCGTCGAGATCAACCGCAACTTCGCGACCAAGCTGTGGAACGCCGCGCGCTTCGTCGAGTTCAACGGCGCCGGCCGCGTCGCAGGCTTCGATCCGACGTCGACAAAGGAAGTCCTCAATCGCTGGATCGCGCATGAGACCGCCAAGGCCACCCGCGAGGTGACCGCGGCGATCGAGCAATACAAGTTCAACGAGGCGGCGGATGCCGCTTACCGTTTCGTCTGGAATGTCTATTGCGACTGGTACGTGGAGTTGTCGAAGCCCTTGCTCACCGGGCCGGACGGCGAGGCGAAGGATGAGACCCGCGCCATGGCGGCCTGGGCGCTCGATGAAATCCTGAAACTGCTGCATCCGTTCATGCCGTTCGTTACCGAGGAACTCTGGCGCGTCACCGCCGAGACCGGGCCGAAACGTGACGGGCTGCTCGTTCTCGCATCATGGCCGAAACACGACGGCCTCGACGACGCCAAAGCCGAGGCGGAGATCGGCTGGCTGATCGATCTGGTCACCGCGATCCGTTCGGTGCGCGCCGAGATGAACATCACCGCGGCGATACCGCTGGTGCTGGTGGCGGCGAGCCCCGAAAGCCGGGGGCGCGCCGAGCGCTGGTCCGAGTTCGTCAAGCGGCTCGCCCGCGTCGCCGATATTTCCTTTGCCGAGACGCCGCCGCAGGGCTCGGTGCAATTGCTCGTTCGCGGCGAGGTGACGGCGCTGCCGCTGAAAGGCGTGATCGATCTCGACGCCGAACGGGCACGGCTCAACAAGGAAATGCAGAAAGCCGAATCCGACATCGCGCGCGTCGACCAGAAGCTCAACAACCCCAAGTTCGTCGCCAATGCGGGCGAGGAGGTGGTCGAAGGCGAGCGCGAGAAGCGCGAGGAGGCGGCCGGACGCCGCCAGAAGATCACCGAGGCGCTGGAGCGGCTGCAAAACGCCAAATGAGCGCCCCAATGAGCGCCCTATGAGTTCGGCGTGAGCGAACGGCGGACATTCGAGGAGCGGTTGACCGCGCGGTTGCTGCGCCGGCCCTTCACCGACGCGGAGGGCCGCAAGCGTCTCTACAAGTTCTTCGCGCGGGCGCAGCCGCATGTGGTGCGGCACTACGCGCTGAGCTTGCCGGGCTGGCCGCGGTTCGAGCGGCCGCTCCGCATCGCGCTCTTGGCCGACCTGCATGTCGGCTCGCATACCGACGACGTGACCCGCTACGCGACGATCGCCCGGGAGGTCTCGGCGTTCCTGCCGGACCTGGTGCTGCTCGGCGGCGACTACGTCAACATGCAGTGGCTCGGCGGCGGCCGGGTGCCGCCGCGCGTCATCGCACGCATCCTGGCGCGGATCACGGGACGCCACGGCCGCTTCGCCATCCTCGGCAATCACGATTACAACTACGGCGACCAGGAGGTGGCCGCGGCGCTTCGCGCCCACGGCATCATCGTCCTCGACCACCAGCGCGGCAGCTTCATGTTCGGCGGACATGCCATCGACGTGGTCGGGCTGCCCGATGCCCATATCGTGCGGCCGCAGTTGCGGGCCCTGCTGGCGTCGCTGGCGCCGGACCGGCCGACCATCGTGCTGACGCACGATCCGGTGTGGTTCAAGGACGTGCCGACCGGCCCGTATCTGACGCTGGCCGGACACACCCACGGCGGCCAAATCAAGCTGCCCGGTCTCGGCGTCGTCACCAACGCCAGCCGCGCGCCGCTGCGCTGGTCGCACGGGCTGGTGGTGGAGGGCGGCCGGCACCTGATCGTGACCGCGGGGCTCGGCACCGGCGGCATTCCGCTGCGGATCGGGGTGCCGCCGGAGTTCGTGCTGATCGAGGTGACCGGGGTGACCGGGGTCTGACGTTGCGCCGCCTCGATTGGCTGAAAATCTGCGCCGACAACATCGACTTCGGTTCGCTCGCCCAGGCGGTGGAGCGGTTGAAAAGTGCGATATAAGCGCCGCGTGAGCCGGCCATGAAAATTCGCGCACTGGTTCTGGGTGTCATCGGCGCGATAGCCGCGCTCGGGGCGGTGACGGCACTGACGGCACGCTCCGGCGATCCGGCGCTGTGGCCGCCGGCGCCGGGCGCGCGGGTGGTCGAAATCCATGTTGTCAGCCACGGCTACCATTCCGGTGTCGTGTTGCCGCGCGAGGCCATCGTAGAGGCGGCGCGACGACGTGGCGATGCCGCGCTGATCGCCGTGGCGCAACGGTTTGCCAATTTTCGCTGGCTTGAACTGGGTTGGGGTGACGAGGAGTTCTATCGCAACGTTCCCGATGCGGCGTCGATAACGTTCCGGCTTGCGGTGCAGGCGCTATTCTTGCCAGGCAATGCATCGGTCGTTCATGCCGTCGGGTTAAACAGTCACCCGCGCGCCGCTTTTCCGACGTCGGACATCATTGCCGTGAATCTGTCGGACGAGGGGTTTGCGCGGCTGATCGACCGGCTCGATGCGAGCTTCGGCCGTGGGTCGTCTGGTGTGCCGCTAGCGCCGCTCGGCCCAGGGCTTTATGGGCCGAGCTTGTTCTACCGGAGTGTCGAGAAATTTTACGCTTTCAATGTGTGTAACCATTGGGTGGCGCGGCTTTTGTCAGCTGCGGGTCTGCCAACCGCGCCGGTGCTTGCGACCTTGCCGCAAGGCCTGTTTTTCGATTTGAAATGGCGGGTGGGACTCGTCACGCTGCCGAAATATTGATTATTGCGACGGCGCGATTGTGTCGAAGCTCGTCATGCGTTCAGATGCTTTTCCGCCAGCGGGAGGCCAGCATGTCCGATGAAGCACGCAATGTTGAAATTCTGAAAGCGGCATACACGCGCTGGAGCGACACCAAGGGCGAGAGCGTCGACGATTGGTTGAAAATCTGCGCCGGCGATATCGACTTCGGCTCGCTCGCCCAGGGCGCCGCGCCGAAGGTGCAATATCTGGCCGCCTACAATAGCCGCGACGCGCTGAAGGAGTATTTCGGCGGTTTGGCCCGCGACTGGGACATGCTCGACTGGCACGTCGACCAGTTCATCGCGCAGGGCGACCGTGTCGTCGTGCTCAGCCGATGCACCTGGCGCTACAAGAGGACCGGCAAGGTGGTCTCGACCCCCAAGGCGGACTCCTGGCGGCTTGCCGACGGCAAGGCGGTCGAATACTTCGAGTACTACGACACCGCTCAGGTCCATGCCGCGGTGGCGTGAAGGCGGGGCGCTTTACGAGCATGAATATCTTCGTTGCCGGCGCGACCGGGGTGATCGGGAAGCCGCTGCTCAAGCTCCTGCGTGATGCCGGCCACACCGTCACCGGCACCACGCGGTCGGCGGAAAAGGTCGCTTTGATCGAGGCGCTCGGCGCGCACGGCGTGGTGGCGGATGCGTTCGATGCCGCGGCGTTGCGCCGCGCAATGACCGCGGCGAAGCCCGAGGTCGTCGTTCATCAGCTCACCGATCTGCCGGACGTCAGCGATCCGGCGCAGATGGCGGCGGTGCGCGAGAAGAATTCGCGGCTCCGCATCGAGGGCACGCGAAATCTCATGGCGGCGGCCATGACTGCCGGCGTCCGGCGCGTCGTGGCGCAAAGCATCGCCTTCATCTATGCGCCGGGACCAAAGCCCTACCGGGAAAGCGACCCGCTCGATTCGAGCGAGGCCCAGCGCGTGACCATCACGGGCGTGAGCGCCCTCGAAGACGCCGTGCTGAACACTCCCGGTATCGACGGCGTGGTGCTGCGCTATGGCCGGCTTTACGGTCCGGGCACCTGGTTCGACAAGCCCGGCAGCGCCGGAGCCTTGACGACCGATGCGGCGGCGCAGGCCGCGCTGCTCGCGGTGACCCGCGGCGCGCCCGGCGTCTACAACGTCGCCGAGGACGACGGCGAGTTCTCGATCGAGAAGGCCCGGACGGCGCTCGGATTCGACCCGAAATTCAGAATGCCTTGAATTGAGGGCGTGACCCTGTAAATAGGCCGCATGAACATTCCCGTCCGGGCGCCCGGTGCAGGCCACAACCGCTCGCCGCTCGCCGCCGAAATCGAGCGCCGGCGCACCTTCGCCATCATCTCGCACCCGGACGCCGGCAAGACCACCTTGACCGAGAAGCTCCTGCTGTTCGGCGGCGCCATTCAGCTCGCCGGCCACGTCAAGGCCAAGCGCAACCGCCGCACCACCCAGTCCGACTGGATGGCGATCGAGAAGGAGCGCGGCATCTCGGTGGTCACCTCGGTGATGACCTTCGAATACGACAGCCTGGTCTTCAACCTGCTCGACACGCCGGGCCACGAGGACTTCTCCGAGGATACCTACCGCACCCTGACCGCCGTCGACTCCGCCGTCATGGTGATCGACGCGGCGAAGGGCATCGAGGCGCGCACCCGCAAGCTGTTCGAGGTCTGCCGGCTGCGCGATATCCCGATTGTCACCTTCATCAACAAGATGGACCGCGAGAGCCGCGATCCGTTCGACCTGCTGGACGAGATCGAGAAGACGCTGGCGCTTGATACCACGCCGGTGAACTGGCCGGTCGGGCGCGGCCGCGATTTCGTCGGCACCATCGCAGTCGAGGGCGGCGGCGTGCGGCTGCTCGAAGGCGACGCCGGGCGGGCCGGAACCTTGCGCGAGATGAGCATCAAGGAGGTCGCGGCGCTTAATCCCAATCTCGACGAAAGCGCCATCGCCGAGGAGATCAATCTCGTTCGCGACGCCTGCAAGCCGTTCGATCTGGCGACATTCCGCGAAGGCCATCTCAGCCCGGTGTTCTTCGGCTCGGCGCTGAAGAATTTTGGCGTCGGCGATCTGCTCGACGCCATCGGCCGCATGGCGCCGCCGCCGCGGGCGCAGAAGGCCGACAAGCGCACCGTCGAGGCCGACGAGCAGAACATGTCGGCCTTCGTCTTCAAGATCCAGGCCAACATGGACCCGAACCACCGCGACCGCATCGCGTTCGCGCGGCTGTGCTCGGGCAAGCTCACCCGCGGCATGAAGGTCAAGCAGGTCCGCACCGGAAAATCGATCTCGCTCAACGCGCCGCAGTTCTTCTTCGCCCAGGACCGCTCGGTCGCCGACGAGGCCTACGCCGGCGACGTGGTCGGTATCCCGAACCACGGCGCCATTTCGATCGGCGACACGCTGACCGAGGGCGAAGAGATCAATTTCATGGGGGTGCCGAACTTCGCGCCGGAAATCCTGCGCCGCGTGCGGCTGCCCGATGCGATGAAGGCGAAGAAGCTGAAAGAGGCGTTGCAGCAGCTCGCGGAGGAGGGGGTGGTCCAGGTGTTCCGCCCGCAAGACGGTTCGCCGGCTCTGGTCGGCGTGGTCGGCCCCTTGCAGCTCGACGTGCTGCGGGTGCGGCTGAAGGACGAGTACGGCCTCGAGGTCATGTGGGACGATGCCGAGTTCGCGCTGGCCCGCTGGATCGCCGCGGACGACCCCAAGGTGCTGGCCAAGTTCATCAGCGACAATGGCCTGAGCATCGCCGACGATCTCGACGGCGATCCGGTCTATCTCGCCCGCAACGATTTCTACCTGGGCTACACCCGCGACCGCTCGCCCGGCATCGTCTTCACCGACGTCAAAGACCGCCACGCCGACGGCAAGGCCGAGTGAAGCAACTCGCTCCCGTTATTTTATTGTTGGCGCGAGCGGTTCATCACCAGTCCGTCGCGGTCGTTTTCCGAGCAGGCCGCCGGTCCGAGCCGGCCAGAAAGGCGCGGGCAGACGCGCGCCAAGCCGTCGAGATCGATCAGGTCCGGCAGCCGCGTGCGGGCAACGCACGTTGCGCCGTTGGGACCCCATGCCGCTTCGAATGAAAGCGATGGGTCATTATCCGATTTTTGAATCCCGATCCGGTCGTAGAGGTCGATCCACGTACCATCGCGTGTGAAGGGACGGCCATCGCCGCAATAGTCGCCCCGCAACATGCGGACGCAGGCGTTGAACCAATCGATCATGGGTCGACCGTCCGGAGCTTTGCGCCATGGCGCATAACCCATGCGCACACATTTGGCCTGCGGCCCGGCCGTGCAGACCAGTTCAAAAACCCCAGGCTCGCCAATTGTCAAAAATCCCCACGGTTCGCTGCGTCCGGCGAGAGCCAGGCCACGCCGCCGGCCATCCGGATCGGGGGTGCATAATGGCTCCGTCCGGCCGTCTGGAGCGACGGCACGAAAGTCATAAAGCAGCACTTCGCCTTGAGGATCGCGCGGGTCCTGCTCGACACCGTCGATACGCACCCTGAGCGATTGCCCTCCGAAGGTGGCTGTCAAGACCCCACCTATCAATTCGGCGCCGGCCCGCACTGATCCGTCGGGCAGGCGAACTCGAAGTGTGGTCCCGGCGACCTCGACCGACGAGGCAACCTCTTGGCTATGGGGCTGGATGACGGCGGCGGCTATCACGACGATCGCGATTGCGCCGGCGAAGACCACCGAATGAAACAACCGGCTGCATGTTGTCATACAGCCGGTCTTTACAAGATTGCGGATTATCGCGCTATTCACCGGCTCGGAAATTCGAAGCCAATGATCCGAATGGCATGACCGTCGCGCTGGGGGCTCGAACCGGCGCTGACGCCGTTGTTGAGGCCGTTGATGACGCCGTTCATGACGCCGTTGATGACGCCGTTGCCGAGGCCGTTGTTGAGGCCATTGTTGACGCCGTTGTTGAGACCGTTGTTGATGCCGTTGTTGATGCCGTTGTTGATGCCGTTGATGACGCCGTTGTTGAGGCCATTGTTGATGCCATTGGGGCTCTGGTGTGCCGAAGCGGGGGCGGCGGCGAGGAGCGAAAGCGCCACAGTCAAGGCGCCGATGGTCTTGATCCCTGGGAAGTTCATCGTCTTATCCTTTCGAAGCGGCGCCGAATATCGGTCGCCTTCGCCCCATTGGTCGCGCCCAAATGGGCCGGGTTCACCGGCGGGACGCACAAAAGTCACAGGTCGTGAAGCGTCCCTAGGGTCCTGGCGAAGTTCAGCGGCGACAACGGCTTGAGCATCGCCGACGATCTCGAGGCGATCCGGTCGATCTCGCCCACAACGATTTCTATCTCGGCTACACCCGCGACCGTCGCCCGGCATCGTCTTCACCGACGTCAAAGACCGCCACGCCGAGGCCCGGCGCCTAATCTTGCTGGGGCGGCACCTCCGCTCAGCCACATTCGCTGCCAGCAGGGAAAAGAACAGGGAACTTTTGCGATTCTATAGCTGTTTGCGGGCTCCAAGCGCATTCTAGACTAGCCCCATGATTCTCCATTCGAGTGGCGTCGACTTTTTTCGTTGGACCGTTTTTTGCTCAGGCTGCCAGAGGGCGCATGAAAGATGTGGTCGTAATCGGCGCTGGGAAAATTGGCGCAACGATCGCCGGACTGCTCGTCTCGACTGGCGACTACCAGGTGACACTGGCAGATCGCTCGCTTGAAGTTCTTAATCGCCTCGACCGAGACGATCGAATTCGAATTGTAGCCACGAATGTCGAGGACACTTTAAAGCTGGCCGATCTTCTGAACGGACAGTTCGCCGTGCTCAATGCCGCTCCCTTCCATCTGACAACGCGTATCGCGGAAGTGGCCCGAGCGGCCGGCACTCATTATCTCGACTTGACCGAGGATGTCGCAAGCACGCGCCGCGTGAGAGAACTCGCCGCCGGTGCCAGCACCGCTTTCGCGCCGCAATGTGGGCTCGCTCCAGGTTTCGTGTCGATCGTGGGTTTTGACATGGCGAAGCGCTTTAAGGTTCTCGACAGCGTCAAGTTGAGGGTCGGCGCGCTCCCGCAGTACCCTTCGAACGCGCTCAACTACAACCTGACCTGGAGCACGGATGGCGTCATCAACGAATACTGCGAGCCTTGCGAAGCGATCGTTAATGGCACGCGCCGCGAGGTGACGCCGCTGGAAGAGCGGGAGGAGTTTTCGCTTGATGGTGTAACCTACGAAGCGTTCAACACCTCGGGCGGGCTCGGGACGCTTTGCGACACCTTGGAAGGGAAAGTCCGTACTCTCAATTACCGCACGATTCGCTATCCCGGCCATGCGGTAATCATGCGTGCGCTGCTTAATGATCTGCGGCTGCGCGACCGTCGCGATGTGCTGAAGGATATCCTGGAAAACGCCGTACCAACGACACTGCAGGATGTGGTGATCGTATTTGTAACCGTCAGCGGCCGCAACAACGGCCAACTCGTCCAAGAATCCTACGCGAACAAGATCTACAGCCGCGATGTCGACGGTCGGACATTGAGTGCCATTCAGATTACAACGGCCGCCGCTATCTCCACCGTGCTTGATCTGCTCGCAAACCGCCAACTGCCGCAAAGCGGGTTCGTTCGTCAGGAGGACATACCGTTGAATGCCTTCTTGGAGAACCGCTTCGGTCGGGTCTTTGCAAAACCTGAAACGAGTGTTCCGCATTAACGTTTCGGAGGTTCCGCGCGATCATGGTCGCTTCCTTGGCCCAAGGCAGTTCGGTCCGTGACGATGCGCTCGCCATTCTGGCTCGGCTCGGTGTGCCGGACCGGGTATTCGCGCACGAGGGACAACCGGCCACATCACCGATTACCGGCGATCTCATCACCTTTGTCCGGACCACGACCTCCAGGCAGACCAGCGAAATCATTGGACGGGCCGCGCAAGCCTTTGACATTTGGCGCTCGGTCCCGGCGCCGCGGCGAGGGGAGTTGGTGCGAATTCTGGCGGCGGAATTGCGCTCCGCCAAGGACGATCTCGGTCGGCTGGTGACGATCGAAACGGGGAAGATCGCATCCGAAGGCCTCGGCGAGGTCCAGGAGATGATCGATATTTGCGATTTCGCGGTCGGGTTGTCGCGCCAGCTTTACGGTCGCACCATCGCGACCGAGCGGACCGACCACCGGATGATGGAGACTTGGCATCCGCTCGGCGTATGCGGTGTCATCTCTGCCTTCAACTTTCCGGCGGCCGTCTGGTCCTGGAACGCCGCCCTCGCGCTGGTGTGCGGCGATCCGGTGGTCTGGAAGCCCTCCGAGAAAGCGCCGCTCACGGCTCTGGCCATCCAGGCCATTGTCGAACGCGCGATGCGTCGCTTTGGCAACGCACCGGACGGCCTGTGTGGGGTGCTGATCGGCGACCGCGACGTTGGCGAAGCTCTCGTCGACGATGGCCGTGTCGCAGTCGTTTCGGCAACGGGATCGACAACCATGGGCCGCGCCGTTGGTCCCCGCCTCGCCGCCCGTTTCGCCCGCGCCATCCTCGAACTCGGGGGCAATAATGCCGCCATCGTCGCGCCGTCTGCCGATCTCGATCTGACGGTCCGCGCCATCGCCTTCGCAGCCATGGGCACAGCAGGCCAACGCTGCACAACGCTGCGCCGACTCTTTATCCATGGCGATATCTATGACCGCCTGGTGTCGCGGCTTGCGCAGGTCTACGCGTCGGCAACGGTTGGCGATCCGCGCGAGCAAGAAACGCTCGTCGGTCCCCTCATCGATCGACACGCCTTCGCGAACATGCAGCACGCGCTGCAAGAGGCATGCGATGTTGGCGGCAGACAGCATGGCGGTGAACGCATTGAAGGGATCATCGGGGGCGAGCACGCCTATTACGTACGGCCCGCGTTATGCGAGATGCCGGAACAGACCGGCCCCGCGCTGCGCGAAACCTTTGCGCCGATTCTTTACGTGATGCGTTATTCCAATCTCGATGAAGCCATCCGGCTGCACAATGCCGTCGGCGCCGGCCTCTCCTCTTCCATCTTCACCCTCGACATGCGCGAGGCGGAGACGTTCCTGTCGACGACGGGGTCGGACTGCGGCATCGCTAACGTCAACATTGGACCTTCAGGAGCCGAAATCGGCGGTGCTTTTGGCGGTGAGAAGGAGACGGGCGGCGGTCGCGAAGCCGGCTCCGACGCATGGAAGGCCTACATGCGTCGCGCCACCAACACGATCAATTTCGGGGCGCAGCTTCCGCTCGCGCAGGGCGTGAGGTTCGATATTGCAGAGTAACCGTCAGCGAGCTTCTTCCCAGCGATCGCGTTTTGCTGGACGCGTCAATCTTGTTTGAACGGCTTGCTCAGAAACTTCGATCCGGCGAGCCCAAACCGCCACGGCAACTCCGCCGCCTTGGTGATGCCGATGCGCACCCCGACCGCGATCGCCGGCGTCTCCTCGCGGGCATAAATCTCGAACGGCAGGCGGTCGAGCGGCAGCCCGTTGTGCATGCGGGTGACGCCCATTGCCTGCGCCAGCCGTCCGGGGCCCGAGCAGAACAGCCGCTCGTCGGAAATGCCCTGCCGCCGCCGGCGCATTTTGGCCAGGCCCTGGAGCGGCTCGACGGCGCGGATCAGCACCGCGCTTGCCGAGCCGGCTGGCTCGCAGACGAAGTTCAGGCACCAGTGGATTCCGTAGGAACGGTAAACGTAAGCGTAACCCGGTGGCCCAAACATCACGGCATTTCGGTCGGTCATGCCGCGGAAGCTGTGCGCCGCCGGATCGGTGTGGTGATAGGCCTCGACCTCGACGATCCGGCCGCCAACGTCGTCGATCAGCAGGGTCGCACCGATCAGTTCGGGCGCAACCTCATGGACGCTGCGGGCGAAGAACGGGCGTTTCAGGCTTCGCAATGGCATTGGCCGATGTTGCAGTGCAGCCGCCTGTGGCGCGGCGGCAACATCCCGGGAACATTTGGATCATAGCCTGCCCGCCGCGTCTTGGCGCCGCGATTTGGCCATACCATTCGCCGAGATCGGTGCCGTCCCAAGCTGTTGTGACATTTCCTGTTTTTTCAACCGGATCGGATAGCAGCAGGGCGGAGTGGTAATCCGCAAGCGATTTCCCGCGGGGGGAAGGCGGCGGACGGGCGGGGGCCCAGAAGAGTTACGCCCGAGAAAGCGGCCAGTTCGTCGATGGATGCCAAGACCAAGCTGAAAGACCGGTTGCCCAGCCGGCACGTTACCGAGGGTCCCGACCGCGCTCCACATCGCTCGTATTATTACGCGATGGGTCTGACCACGGCGCAGATCCATCAGCCGTTCGTCGGCGTCGCCTCCTGCTGGAACGAGGCCGCGCCCTGCAACATCGCGCTGATGCGCCAGGCCCAGGCCGCCAAGAAGGGCGTCGCGGCGGCCGGCGGCACCCCGCGCGAGTTCTGCACCATCACCGTTACCGACGGCATCGCCATGGGCCACGACGGCATGCGGGCCTCGCTGCCGTCCCGCGAGGCGATTGCCGATTCCGTCGAGCTGACGATCCGCGGTCATGCCTACGACGGCCTGGTCGGCTTGGCCGGCTGCGACAAGTCGCTGCCCGGCATGATGATGGCGATGTGCCGGCTCAACGTGCCGTCGGTGTTCATCTACGGCGGCTCGATCCTGCCGGGCCGGTTCAAGGGCCAGCCGGTCACCGTGCAGGACGTGTTCGAGGCGGTCGGCAAATATTCGGTCGGCCAGATGTCGGCGACCGACCTCGACGACCTTGAGCGGCACGCCTGTCCCTCGGCCGGCGCCTGCGGCGCCCAGTTCACGGCCAACACCATGGCGACGGTG
>Ga0207701_10006089_pt1 | contig 12060 bp, 10 predicted proteins | sample KBSSwiSSwithPhiX_FD_184294 | JGI IMG/M metagenome (GOLD analysis project Ga0207701, IMG submission 184294) | Switchgrass rhizosphere bulk soil microbial communities from Kellogg Biological Station, Michigan, USA, with PhiX - S5 (SPAdes) (version 2) | ecosystem: Environmental > Terrestrial >...
TTGTTCTCTATAATACCTTCCACCCAAAGCCACATATTCAGGAGGCAAGGCGATGCTGATCCGAGACGTGATTCGCAACCGTGAGCCTTACTCGACGAAGGCTTCTGCAACCGTTCAGCAAACCGCGGAATACATGGCCACACGCAATATCGGCGCGATCTGTGTGCTCGACGACATGGACAGGTTGATCGGCGTGTTTTCCGAGCGCGATCTGCTGAAACGCGTAATTGTTGCCGGACGCGACCCTCAACGCGTCAGTGTCGGTGAGGTAACGAGCGATCTCCGCGCTGTCATTCAATGCGACGAAACTCCCCATCAGGCGCTGGAACGAATGGAGTTGATTGGTACGCGACATCTTCCTGTCGTCGATGGTGAGCGTTGGGTGGGCATGCTTTCAATGCGTGACCTGCTGCGCGTGGAGCTTGGTGAACAAGGTGATGAATTGAAGTTGCTTCACGAATACATCCAGCACTGAGAGCCGCGCCAACACATGAAACGGCTTTCTTTCGCCATAAAGACTTCATTGCTGGCTTTCATTCTGGCTTGTGGTTCGCCGCCACCAGGGCAGGGAACTGGCGAAGTCGAGACTTCGTCTCAAGCCAACGTCGGTTTCAAAGTTGAAAAAGTAGTTGGCGGACTCCAGGTTCCGTGGTCCATAGTCTGGGCTCCTGACGGTCGCATGATCTTCACCGAACGTCCGGGTTACGTCCGTGTCTTTGAGAAGGGCACACTCCAAAAGAATGCTCTTTACGAAGTCAAAGACGTAGAACCAACCGGTGAAAGCGGATTGATGAGTCTCGCCTTGCACCCGCAGTTTTCCAGCAACCACTTTTTGTATTTTTCTTATGCCTACGCGGGCGGGGGCGGGGTGCGTGTTCGCGTTGTGCGGTTTCGTGAATCGGGAAATGCGCTCACCGACCGCAAGGTGATCATCGAGGACATTCCGGCGGCGCAGTTTCACGCTGGCTGTCGTTTGCGATTTGGTCCTGACGGTAAGCTATACATCACTACTGGCGACGCCACGGATCGACAACTGGCTCAAAAACTCGATTCACTCGCCGGCAAGACGCTTCGTCTAAACGATGACGGGACCGTACCGGCGGACAATCCCTTCGTGGGTCAACAAAAAGTCCGGCCTGAGATTTGGTCGTATGGACATCGGAACGCGCAGGGAATTGATTTCCAGCCTGATACCAATTTCATGTTTCAAACGGAGCATGGCCCTAGCGGATTCGATGGACCAGGGGGCGGAGACGAATTTAACTTCGTCGAGAAAGGAAAGAACTACGGCTGGCCGGTGATACATCACACGCAAATGCGGGAGGGAATGGAGTCGCCGTTGCTCGAATACACTCCGGCGTGCGCTCCGGCCAGTGGTTCATTCTATCGCGGTTCGGTTTTTCCGCAGTTTAAAGGCAATTTCTTCTTCGGATGTCTGCGGGGCGAACGCATCATTCGCGTCGTCTTAGATAAGCAGCGTGTCGTTTCTCAGGAAGACTTGTTGTCGGGCAAATACGGTCGGATTCGCGACGTAGCCGAGGGGCCGGATGGCTTCATCTATTTTTCTACGTCTAACCGTGATGGACGGGGTAATCCGGCGAGTGATGACGATAGAATACTTCGGTTAGTGCCGGTGAAGTGAGGTCCGGATTGTGTTTCGCACAGAACTTGAACTAACGGGGCAGGAACAAAAGCAGTAAAGAAATCATTGGTCAGTTATAATTTGAGATTTGAAACTGAAATACCACCGACATGAAGTCGGTGGTATCAATGAAATCTCAAATCTCAAATAATAACTAGACCAATGATTTCTTTTTTCTGCAGCAGATCCTAGACTTTCTGCGCCAGGATCGCCGTCTTGCTCCAGCCGATTACCTGCGGTGGTGGGAACTTGTAGTGATGAATGATGCGGAAATGACGCTCAGTTGTTTGCCTGACTTCGCGTGGAGGATGACTCTTGAATCTAAACAAGATTTCGAGAACCTTACTTGCAACCGTGGGCCGGCACGGTAGGTGAAGTAAATGACCGCCCGGCGCGATGACGCGAGCCATTTCTGACAGACCGTCTGCTAACGGCACATACTCGAGCGCCCCGCTCGTCACAACCAGATCCAACGACTCATCCGGAAAGGGCAATGACATGAGATTCGCCTGGGCAAAAGTCACATCTCGCCTTCGCCCTCTGCTTCCCCTGATGGCTTTCTTCGCCGCGTAAATCGAACTCGACGACAAATCCAGGGCAATGATCGAGACTGGGAATCGAACTGCGCGCATCAGTGCCAACGTCAGCAAACCTGTGCCGCAGCCCGCATCCAGAATTTTGGCCCCGCGCGAAACCGGCAGGGGATTGTTCTCGAAGTACTGATCGAGCGAACGCCCATACCCGTTCAGCTTAAAAGTTAGGTCGTAAAACCGTGCTATGCGGTCGTAATAGGATCCGGCCCGTGCCGCTTTTTTGGTTGCAGTAAGAGCGTACTCCATCAGTTCGTTAGCCCCGCAAGATGAATAATATTTGTATTGAATTCCAGAATGGCGCGCAATTGTAGCGTCTCTTGCCCGTTTTACTCAACATAAAAGGCCGTAAATCCTCTCAGTTTTCAGCTTTATCGCCTGCAAGAACGAGACCGTTTGCACGTTCTGCCTATGACACTAGGCTGAAAGGGGCAAAAAATGCGCCGAACCCACTTCTTGACCTGCGCGGTAGCTCTATTGATGGGCCTTCTGGCACTGTCGGTGAATTTCGCGAAAACTGCGGCAGCCGGCGCCGCCAGTTTGTCGACAAGAACCAAGCAATCGCAGGAGATTCGTCGCCCACTGTACTACTCCGACTTTCAACTAACTGTGCTTGTTGAAGGAAGGCAGGTGCCGGAATACAACGCCCGAGGCAAGACTTACATCGAGGCCATTCGTGGAGCTGAGTACGAACTCAGGATCCGGAACCCGCTGCCCGAGAGGGTGGCTGTTGCACTTTCGGTCGATGGGTTGAACTCAATTGATGCTCGTCATACATCTGCATGGAACTCCAGCAAGTGGGTAATTGAGCCGTACGGAACGATTACGATTGGTGGTTGGCAAATGAGCTCGGAGCGTGCCCGACGCTTCTACTTCACGACCGAGAAAGATTCCTACGCAGCAAAGCTGGGTCAGACTGCGAACATAGGTGTTATCTCTGCGGTTTTCTTTCGCGAGCGTGAACGCTATCCAGTTCCGATAACTCCACCGCCATTAAGTCGTAAGGAAACAAATCGTGGTCAACCGAAGTCGTCGGGACAGCCAACTGAGTCTGAAGCACGAGATAATTCGGCAAGGAGCGCGATTGTAAGGCCCTCGGACGACGACTACGCTGCAACTGGCATCGGCCGATCTGTGAGAAACGACGTGCGTTGGATTCAGATGGATCTTGAATCAAGACCTGCCGGTGAGATTTCGATCCGCTACGAATACTATTCGACGTTGTTACGACTCGGCGTGGTGCCCCGACCTTATGATGTTGATCCCTTCCGGAGGCGAGAGCAATCGCGTGGGTTTAGTCCTGAACCGTAATGTTACCGACGCACTAAGTCCTGTGTGTAGAGCTGCGTATAAACGCGATAGTTCGCCATCACTTTCTGCACGTAGCCCTTGGTCTCTTCAAACCCAATCTCAGATGTGAAGACGCCAGGGTCTTTATGCCGGGCCCGAGTTACCCAACGAGCCACGTTGTCTTCACCTCCGTTATATGAGGCAGCGACCGCTTCCAGCTGCTGCGGGAACATTGAAGAGAGTTCTTCGACATACTCAGCGCCCAAAAGAATTGAGGTGTCGGGTTGATACAGCTGCGTTTCACTTACACCCGACAACCCCGCTCCGCGCGCATATTTCTGCGCCGCGTCAATCGTGAATTGCAACAATCCGCGCGCGCCTGCGGGTGACTTGGCGTGTGGATTGAACACACTCTCTTGTCGCATCAAAGCCAGGAGAAATCTCGGATCGACCTTTCGAGTCTTCGCTGCTTTCACCAGAGATTGTCGATAGGGTGCGGGATAAGAATCTGCTACAGCGACAATCGATGAGTTCAACTTGTCTTCTCTTTGGGCGACAAGAGTCTCTTTGGAATCGTCCGTAAGTTTCTTCAGGCGCTTGCTTGCGAGCCAGCCATAGTATGAGTCTGGTCCATCAGGAATTGAAAGATAGGCAGCGATTGCTTGCTGCTTGAGTCCAGCATGTTCGTAGCTGAAGCCTCTGAGGTACGCCACCTCATTTGGAGAAGTCACTACCAGCCTATTGAAACTTCGCGTGCCCAACTGATTTGCGGCCGCAATTGCCGCTGGCCAGTTGTTTTCCGCAACCTGGAGTCGAAGCTCCGCAAAGACTGCGTTTGTTTCTGTCGCACTGCCGGCAAACCTCTGCTTCGTTTTTGCTATCCACGTTAGCGCGTCCTGGGGCCGATTCGCTTCACGCAGTGTATCGATCACGTTAAGGTGCGCAGTGTCGATTCGCTCGCCCTTAGGAAATCGCGTTATGTAGTCCGCGTAGCGATCGGCAGCTTCCTGGAAACGGCCCATCCGGAGAAGAGCAGCAGCACTGTAGTTGAGACCTTCGCGGCCTTCCTTCAATGAACTGTACTTACGCGCGAGTTCATCGAATTCGGAGTAGGCTCTTGGATAGTCCTTAGCTTGAAAGTAGGAGCGGCCAATACCCAGCATCGCTTCAGGAACTTTCGAATCCTGTGGGTAATAATTAATCACCGACTGCCAGTGTTGCCGCGCCTCCGCGAATGCCCGATTGCTCATGTAGATCGCCGCGCGCCGCATGTGTTCCGCAGGCGTCAAGCGTGTGATGTTTCCCTGGGTATCTTTGGATGAGACGTCGCTTCGTCGAACAGCCGACAAAGTGCTTTCGCTGGATTGAGCAAATACAAAACGAATGACATCCGCCTGCAACAGCGCCAATGCCACGGCGGCGACAACTACTACGAAACAAAAATTACCGAATGAATGCTTTAACTTCATGTTCCTCTATTCTACTCGCCGGATGCTTCGATGATTTCGTAAGAAGAATGGATTTCCACAGTTGGCCGGAACGTAGCCGCCACGCTGCAATACTTACTCTCGGACAGCTCAATCGCTTGTTCAACCGCGCGCTCGGAGACATTCTTGCCTGTCACGACATGATGGACATGCATTGACTTGTAACTTCGGGGATGTTCATCGCGGCGTTCGCCTGAAACTTCAATCCGGTATTCTGTTACCTCGATTCTTTTCTTCTTCAGAATGCCCACAACATCAATACCGGTGCATGACCCAAGCGCAATCAACAGGAGTTCGACTGGCGATGGGGCGGCTGATCGTTCGTGATCCGTATCGATCGTTACAGCGTGTCCTGACGGCGTGATTCCGATAAAAAGATCGTCACCCGCAAAACGCACCACCGCTTTTGTCGACTTAATCATTGCTGTTTGCTCCAAACAGAGAATAACACAGCGCATCAAGACAGAGTTTGAGCGTGCTTATCGCAGATCGCGATGCGCGAGTCCGTTTTAGAAGCTGATTTCGCGACGTTGGGTAATATGTTACGATTGCTCGACCTCTAAATAGATTCCTCACGCGTGAAGAAAATTCGATAACTTGTCTGGCTTCGATGACACCTCGGATAGAAGCCTAGGTGAGTGGAGTGGGAGACCCATCTTGGCTGATATTCTAATCGTCGACGACGACGAAGTGATCCGTGACACGCTCAAGGAGTTGTTGTCAGAGCATTACGTGTGTAAAACGGCTGGCACTGCGGACGACGCGTTCGCGCGCTTAGCCGAGAAGCCATACGACCTTGTACTTACGGACATCTCAATGCCTGGTATAAGCGGATTGGAATTACTGGGAAGAGTATTGGAGCTATATCCGAAAATGCCTGTCATTGTCGTTTCCGGGATCAGTGACCAGGAGCATGTGCAGGGATTGATCAAACTTGGCGCGTTTGATTTCTTGCTGAAGCCCTTTAGGTTGGAAGTAGTGGAGAAGAGTGTGAGGCGGGCGCTTGAGTATCGGCGAAAACTTATTGAGTCAAGGGAGAAGTCGGATGATGCGCCAGAGAATAGCGCCTGAAAGATCGTTGATGAGTAGCTAGGCGGCGACGATTGCGAGGTTGCTTTCCGTATTCGCGCCTTCAGGATTTGCGCCAACGCCACGCTGACGGCGGATCTCCTTCACGAGCTCACTGATGCGATCGGCGGTGAATGGTTTGGCGATTACCCAATCCACGCCGGCAGCTTTTTGCTCATCTGAACCAACTGCTTCGCCCCAGCCGGTAATCACGGCGATCGGGATCATCTCCCTCTGCTCACGAATTGCCTGGGCCAATTCCCAGCCACTCATGCCCGGCATTCCTACGTCAGTGAACACCCCATCGAAGTGACCGTCCTGGAACAGATCCAGGGCTTCATCCCCGTTCTGGGCTATTGTGACTGTGCAGCCTTCGAACTCGAGAATCTCTTTCAGCAACTCGCGGACAAAGTCTTCATCGTCCACGACCAACACTCTAAGCGGGTTCTGTTCCGGCAAGAGCGCAATGCTGCCGGGATGGATAAACTGGCCGTCGTCGGCCGCCAAATCTACAGCGCTCGACATGCTGGCGACAGGCAACGTAATGATGAATTTCGTTCCGTGGCCATGCTGCGATTCAACTTCAACGTTACCGCGGTGACGACGAATGATACCGAAGCTCACCGCAAGGCCCAGACCAAGACCGGCTTTGCCTTTCGTCGTAAAGAATGGATCGAACACTCGCGATCGAACTTCCGGATACATTCCAATACCGGTGTCTGCAACCGTAATAACAACTGATTCGCCAACCACCCGGCTCGACAAAGAAAGGGTGCCGCCTTCGGGCATCGCATCGATCGCATTGAAGACCATATTCACGAGCACTTCGCGCAGCTCGGAATCGTCGCCCATCACGTGAGCATTCGAGCGATTGTGCAGCTCGAGCGTTATATGGATGTTGAGGGCTTCAGCGCAGTTCTTCCAGCGAGGACGGGTAATCTCACTGGCATCGGCAAGGATCTGGTCAATCGATATCAACTCGAAGTCGTGATCACGTCGTTGACGGGCGAAATCCTGAATGCGCTTGACCGTTTTTGCACCATCTTCGGCCGTCTTGATGATGATGTCGAGCCCGCGATGAATCTTCTCCGGATCACTCGTTCGTTGCAGCAGTTGCGCGCGACCGAGAATGCCCGCGAGGGTGTTGTTGAAGTCGTGTGCTACGCCAGACGCCAATTCACCGAGCGCAGACAGTTTTTCCATTTGCGAAAACTGTTCGCGAATTCGCTCTTGTTCGGCGATGTAGTGCGAGAGCTCTTTGACGTGGCGCTCTGCCTGATCGGCTTGAGCGGCTGACGTTTCGATGTTCTTTAGATAAGTCCGATAGGTTAGGAAAACAATGGCGATAATCGGCAGCGTCATGAAGAACGCGTAGAAGCCGATTTGGTGAATCAAAGCCGCGATCACTGCTGCGGCTGACGCGCCCGCGAAGTACGTAATCGAGGTCCAAAGATAATGCTTGTTCCAGGTGGCCCAGAACGCCTGGTTGGTTTTTAGTGCAGCACCCGCTGCCACGATGCCGGAATTTGAAGCGTAATGGACCAGCGCCATGGTGCAGATGGCAGCAATAAATGTAGCGGAGAGTGGCTGGTTTGGGAGCAGAGAGACGTTACCGAAGAGCAGGTGGAGGAAGTTACTGGTGAGAAACACAGACAACGCAGAGCCGCCCCAGTTAAAGCAGACGGTCCGCCATTTGCTACTAAAGCGCAGTGTCGACAGCGCTGCTTCGAGCGATGCGACGATCAATGCAGCTTCGCCACCGTAGATCCAGAAGATCAGGAAAACGAAAGTGTCAGAAACCGAAATCTGTGAACTGAAGCGTGGGATTGGAACGATGATCCGCGATCCCAGGATTAAGGTCATTCCCATCAGGACGGCAAAGTGAACATCAAGCGAGGCAAAGTTCAGCCGTGTCGCTGAATAGATCAGCGCGAGCCCGCCCAGTCCCGTAACAGCCCAAAGGAAGGGGACGAAGAATTTATTTGGTGTGGTGTCGGCGTTGTCTGACATGATGTCTTGGTTGAAGGTGAGGCGTAACCCTTAAGCAAGACAGATCGGGGGCGATCAGTTACCTTCGGTGATCGATTCCTTCTTTGGAAGGAAGATGGTCAGGTAAGTGGCGCGAAACTGATAGCCACACCTGCGATAGAACGCTTGCGCGTTAGTGTTCTTGTAATTAACCAGCAAGCAAACGGACTTGGCTCGCTTCAGAAGAGTTCGCGAAAGTTCTGACATGCAGCTCGCGCCGTACCCAGTCCATCGCTTATCTTCGTTCACCCAAACTCCCTCGAGGTAGATAACGTTGGAAGTCTCAGAGATGATGTCTGCCTTGAACGTTAACTTGCCGTCTTCAAAAGCAACCCAGGTTCGTCCTTGTTCGATCCGTCGCAAGCAGCGTCTGCGAAAACCTTCGGGATCAACCTTTCTTGGGTCGACGCCGCTTTCTTCAAAAGCCATCTCAGCTTGCACCGGCAACACAAAGTCCAATTCTTCTGCAGTTGCCAGCCGAAGTTTCGGGGTGACTGAGTGCACTTCGATTGGGTAGCTAAACTCCAGCAGCGATTCGTTGCATGCGAGACGCATCTGCTGGCCGCCGTTGGAGCAATAGGACCACAGTTCGTTAATGCGATCCTCCTCACCCATGATCATGTGTGTGTTCGGACAGTCGCGGGCGATTTCAGCAAGCGCCCGGAGTGCTCGAGAAGAAACTGTTTCGAGCAGCGTGGCGTGTCCGATCAAAGCGACGCCTTCGAGGTAGCCATTGACGTCGCGACATCCGTAAAACGTTCCGCGATTGAGCGGACTAATCAAGCCGTTATCCCGGATGAGACTTACCATTGCTACCGTGTGGAGTGGTCGTTGATTCAAGAACTGAATCACTTCGCTCTCGCATCCCGGAGTAAGCGCTTCTACGCTCACGTCCGTCTTTTCGAGTGGCGAAAAGGCGACCGGTAAAGGTGCTACGAGTGCTGTTGAGGTGCGGGTTTCCATGAATAATCTCGTTATCTCAGGGGAATAAGATTCGTTGGTTATTCGATGCCAGGCGTAAATTCGAAAGCAGGACAGTCGTCGCCGCCAATCAGAGTCGACAGAGAGTTGATCTGATCGCCGAGTAGAACGCTGTCGCCTAAGAAGACGCCGTCACCTAACAATACGCCGTCACCCAGTAGAACGCCGTCGCCTAGCAGGACGCCATCGCCCAGTAACACGCCAGCGGAGCAGAACCAGGTTCCTTGAATAAGGGTGGTACCATCACTCGTCACGAGGTTGTCGCCAAGTAGCACACCGTCGCCGAGCAGTACACCATCGCCAAGCAGCACACCATCGCCAAGCAGCACACCGTCGCCGAGCAATACGCCATCACCGAGAAGCACACCAGTGTTATAGATCGCCTGGTACTTCGTGATGAGATTGATTCCCGTTGCGTAACGCCGTTTCAGGAGGATTCCCTGCGACCATTGGAAAGTGGAAGTGGAGATAGTCGTAGATGGACTCGGTGCAGGGCCTGTTAACAAAGGTGTTCCTGTTTGAAAAGTTGAGTTCAAATCAGTGCGAATGACCGAGGTCAAGTCTACGGCGCCGGCTGAATTAAGTTCGCCAGCTCCCTGCTCGAATGTATTGAATCCGGCGAGCGGCTGGGCCGTGTACATGAGGATCATTTTGATCATGTTCGGCGTCAGCTTTGCATTCATCTCGAGCATCATGGCAGCGGTTCCGGCTGCGATTGGCGAAGCCATCGACGTGCCGCTCAAGGTCATCATTTTGTTGTAGTAATCCGTGGTTATAACTGCGTTGATACTAGGGTTTCCAATAAGTAACTGATTATTTGGTGATTGCGCCGCGACTATCTTGTTGCCAGGAGCAACGATGTCGGGCTTGATGATATTGTCATAGTGCTTAACGCCAGCTTCATCTGTCTGGTAGCTGCGTGTTGGACCACGCGAGCTGAAGCTAGCAATTCCATCATCCGACCGACCTTCACTGCCGAATGTATTTACAGCACCGACGGTGATAGCCGACGGCTCGTTACCGGGTGAATGAATGCGACCGTACACCTTGCCTGAGTTGCTCTTTCCGTCGTTGCCTGCTGAAGCAAAAACTGTCACGCCAGCGTCTACGAGCCGTCGCACAGCCTTACAGAGCGGATCGTTTTTATACGAATCGACTGCGGCCATTCCCAAACTCATATTCGCGACACGAACGTTGTAAAGTGTTCGGTTCGCAAGAAGCCAATCAATCGCTTCCAGCAAGCTCGATAGCTGACCCTGACCTTGCGAGTTCAATACGCGAAGGTTGACGATCTTAGAGTCTTGTGCGATGCCAGCATACGCAGCGTTGTAGTAGAGCTTGTTCCCCGCGGCGAGCGAAGCCACGTGCGTACCGTGACCGAATGGATCGTCCGTGCGGCCTTCACCAGTGAAATCCTTGCTGTAAACAACGCGATTGTAGCCATTCGAGTTTAGGAAGGATTTGTGTGAGGCAAAAACGCCGGAATCGAAGATCGCGATTCCGACGCCCGAGCCATTAAGGGTATAGGCAACGCCAGCACTGTTTACCTGATCTCGTCGGTACGCTGCGCCGGTCGTTTGTGAAACGTGACCGTCAACTTTCACCGTTCGATCAGGAGAAACAAAGCTGACCTCGTCGAATGCGGCGACCGTGTCGATCACGTCTGCCGGCAAACTAACAACGAGTGTATTGAGCGTCTTCAATTCCTTCCGAACATGAACGCCGTTCCGGTTCAAAAGAGCGTTGAGCTGGCCGCTCGACTTGCTGTTTAGCTGAATGATGACGTCGACGTTGTCACCACCTGAGTTTTGTCCGCGGAGATCAGACGAAACCTTGACAGGCTTGCCCTTATTCGACTTCGCGCTTGCGCGGTCAGCCAAAAGGATTCCGGCAGTGAGTGCTACCACAACTGCAAGGCAGCAGGTGACTATAAGATGGGGGGCTTTTCTCTTGGTCAGTTTCACGTTTACTGGTTCTCCGTCGAGGGTTTTCGAATGCCGCATCACAAGGAGCGGGCACCACTCAGTTAGCAGCATGTGTGCCAAGAGCTGACGTCCTGCGTAGACCGCTGAGTCGAAACGACTTAGGTTGACTTCGCAAGGCTTCTTAGACGGTCAGCCGCCTGACCGATTATTTCAAAGTGACCGATCACTGAAATCAGTCTGATAGAATCACGCCGATGCTCCCAGAAGAGGTTGAGGCCTACCGCGATAACACTTGGCGACGCGATCCGGAGCGTCGAATTCACGACGTTTACGGCGCCGAGCGCTTTGTCCAGGATGTCGGCTTTTGTTTGGTCCTGACCGATTCGCGCCGGCCCGGTCCTTCGCTTTACACAGCGGTGTGTGGACGTCGAGAAACCCACATGCCGAGGAACGTGCAAAAGGATCCGGAGAGTCGTCTTACCTGGACCATCAAAGACGAACTAATGCGCCGCGGTCGCTGCTTTTATGGCAAAGTCTTAAAAGGGTATGCGACGCTGATCTCAACTGAGCTAATCCCATCGTTCAATGCATTGTGGGGCGTTTCCCGGAAGGGTGAGGCGGCGACACTTACTGTTGATGCGCAAAGGGTGCTTAAGGCCTTGCGAAAAGAATGGGAAATGGGCACGCGTGATCTTCGTGAGGCCAGCGGTGTAGTCGATCGACGACGTTTTGATAGGGCTATGGTCCAGTTGCAGCGTACGATGAAAGTGATTCCTTCCGAGGTTCTGTATGAGCCCACCTTTACTTATATCTGGGCGGTTACCGAGGCGAGATTTCCTGACCAACTGAAGGAAGCGAGAACGAAGGAACAGGCTCTGAAAGAGATTGCTCGCGCGTATTTGAAGGGAGCGGGAATGACTTTGAGAGGAGAACTCGCTCGCGTAACGGGCTTGAGATCACCCGACGCCGGGCGAGGGAACTGGGCATTGGTCGATGAAGGATTTGCTGACCGCCTGGCTCCAGGAGTCTACCGGCTTTGTGAGAAGCCG
>Ga0207701_10006091_pt1 | contig 12057 bp, 10 predicted proteins | sample KBSSwiSSwithPhiX_FD_184294 | JGI IMG/M metagenome (GOLD analysis project Ga0207701, IMG submission 184294) | Switchgrass rhizosphere bulk soil microbial communities from Kellogg Biological Station, Michigan, USA, with PhiX - S5 (SPAdes) (version 2) | ecosystem: Environmental > Terrestrial >...
CGCCGTCGGTCGCCGGCCTCACGTTCGTCGCCTGGGACCAGCCGATCGGCTGCGGCGGCGTCGCCGTGTTCCCCAACGACGTCGTGGTCGTCGACGACGACGGCGCAGTGCTCATTCCCGCGGCGATCCTCGATCAAGTGGTTGCGGATGCGATCGAGCAGGAGCGCCTCGAGGAGTGGATCATGGGCGAAGTCGCGCACGGTGCGGCGCTGCCGGGCCTGTATCCGCCGAACGCCGAAAATTTGGCCCGATACGAGAAAACGAAGAAATGAAGCTCTCCTCCGACGCACGCGGCGTCTACGTCATCGCGCCAACGCCGTTCCACCCCGACGGCCGCATCGACGAATCGTCCATCGATCGCATGACCGACTTCTTCGTCGAGTCCGGCGTCGACGGCATCACCGTGCTGGGACAGCTCGGCGAAGCGCCCAAGATGACGCATCGCGAATCCGTCGGCATCGTCTCGCGCGTTGCCAGGCGCGTGAAGGTGCCCATCATCGTCGGGGTGTCGGCGCCGGGCTTCGCCCCGATGCGCGAGCTCACGCAGGATGCGATGGAGGCGGGCGCCGCCGGCGTGATGATTGCCCCGCCCAACACGCTTCGCACAGACGACTCGATCGTCGCGTATTACAAGCAGGCTTCGGAGGCGATCGGTGCCGACGTTCCGTTCGTCATACAGGACTATCCGCTCACCTTCTCGGTGCAGATGACGCCCGCGGTCATCCGGCGAATCGCGCAGGACAACCCGTCGTGCGTGATGCTGAAGCACGAGGACTGGCCGGGACTCGAGAAGATTTCGCAGCTGCGCACCTGGGAACGGGAAGGCGCGATGCGTCATCTCGCCATCCTGATCGGCAACAACGCGCTATTCCTCGACTTCGAGATGGAGCGCGGCGCGGACGGCGCGAACACGGGCTACTGCTTCCCGGACATGCTCGTCGACGTCGTGCGCCTTTCGGTCGAAGGCAAGCGCGACGAGGCGCACGACCTCTTCGACGCGCATCTGCCGCTCATTCGCTACGAGCAGCAACCCGGACCCGGCCTCGCCGTGCGCAAATACGTGCTCATGCGCCGCGGGATCATCGCCTCGGACACGATGCGGGCGCCGCGCGCGCCTTTGACGAACGCCGCGCGCGCCGAAGTCGACTATATGCTCGCGCGCCTTGCCAAGAAGGACCCGAGAGCGAGGATCGCATGAGCCTGGGTGACACCGGATTCGCGGGATCGATCCCGCAGATCTACGAGCAATATCTCGTACCGCTCATCTTCGCGCCGTACGCCGTCGACATCGCATCGCGCGTGGAGGCGCTTCGGCCGGGGCGCGTGCTCGAGATTGCGGCAGGCACGGGCGTTGTCACGCGCGAGCTCGCGCGCACGTTGCCCGCCAGCACGACGATCGTCGCGACGGATCTCAACCAGCCGATGCTCGACCAGGCGATTGCGCGCGGAACGTCACGGCCGGTCGAGTTCCGGGCGGCGGACGCCATGCACCTGCCGTTCGACGATGCATCCTTCGACGCGGTCGTGTGCCAGTTCGGCGTGATGTTCTTTCCCGACAAGCCCGCGGCATTGCAGGAGGCGCGGCGCGTGCTCCGTCCCGGCGGCGCGTTCGTGTTCAATGCGTGGGATCGGATCGAGTGCAACGAATTCCCGCTCGCTGTGACGGACGCGCTCGCTGACGTGTTTCCGGCCGACCCTCCGCGTTTCATGGCGCGCGTGCCGCACGGGTATCACGACGCCGCCGTCATCGCGCGCGATGTGACACTTGGCGGCTTTGCGTCGCACGCACTCGACACAGTCCCGGCGCGCGCCCGCGCGGAATCAGCGCGCGTTCCCGCGATCGCGTTCTGCCAGGGCACGCCCGTGCGTAACGAAATCGAGTCGCGCGATGCGTCGAAGCTCGCGTCGGCGACCGACGCCGCGGCACGCATGATCGCGGATCGCTTTGGCTCCGGCGCCGTCGAGGGCGCCATCCAGGCGCACGTGATCGTCGCGCGCCTATAGACCTACCGCGAACAGCGTCGCGTTGTTGATCGCGTAGACCTTGCCGTCGGCGCCGATCGCCGTCGGCGTGTACGACTCCGCGTAGCCGTTGTTGAAGCGGATGTTCTGCGTCAGCGCGTTCGACGGCAAGTGCCAGCGGTAAAGGCGGCCGTCCTCGCTGTTCACCAGCACGGAGCTCGTTGCGGCGTCCACCGCGACCGTGTTCACGCACCATTCGCGCACCGAGCCTGCGAAGGCCGTCGGTTGCGGCGTCGGTCCGAGGATCGTGAGCACCTCGCGCATCACCGGAACGAGCGGCGAAATGGTGTCGGGCTGCGAGGTCGACGGATCGAGGATCGCCATCTGGTTGCGCCCGTTGCCCGAGCCGACGCCCGCGTAGTTGTTGTACTTGGACACGAGGAGGTAGCTCGACGGCCCCGTGTACTGGGGGACCATCGACGCCGGTGCGACGGACACCGTCTGGTCCCAGCCGAACGATCCGGCCACCTTGGTGACACTCAGGTCCGCGTTGTAGTGCAAGAGCCATCCGCGAAAATTGTGTGCAGGGGTGTTCGACTCGAGCACGCCGTAGTAGACGTCGCCGTCCGGGCCGACGGTCGGCGACGCGCTTCCGTTGTCGCTCACCCAGGCGAGCTGGCCGGTCGCGGGATCGCGCAGCGCCACGCTGCTCCGCGTCGCGAGCGTTTGCGCATCGAGAGCCAGCAGCATGCCGGAGGGACGTTCGCCCGCGGGCGGCGAATTCGTGACGACGGCGTACACCGTCGACAGGTCGTTGCTGAGCGCGGGTGCGCTGTTCATCGCCGGCTTGGCCACCTGCGGATCGCTGGCCGCGGTACGCGCGCCCACCCACGTCGCCGAGCCGTCGGCCGACACGCGGGCAATGCCGCTCGCAAGGTTGAGCGGCGTGGCACCCGTCACGATGAAGCCGAAATACACGTTGCCGCGCGGGTCGACGCTGAGCGGCGTGCTGATGATCACCGATGCGTCGTACGCGGCGCGCGCTGCGTCGTAGGCTTCGTTGCCGTAGAAGGCGATCGTTTGCACCGCGCCGCCGGCCGCGTCGGCGTTGTCGCGGAAGAAGAGCTTGCCGCCCGCGCCGGGCCAGTACACGCGGTTGCCCTGCGTGACCGCGATGTTGTAGCTCGGCGTCCAGTCGTGCGCAGGCAGCACGTAATCGGTCTCGGCAGACCAGAGGAGCGCACCCGTTGCTCCCGAGCGCGCGTCGACGCGGAAGCCGCCATCGCGATTGAGCTTCACCGGGACCAGCACGGTGTTCTGTGCCGTGATCACGGGCGAGCCGTAGTGAATGTGCAGGACGTTGTTCGCAAGATACGGCGGCACGAGATCGACGGGCGTCTGCCATACGATGCGTGCGAGGCTCTGCGTCGCGATGCCGCTTTGCGCGCCGTGCTGCACGTCGCGTCCGAAGTTCGACCACGCGGGGCCCGTGACCACGACGGGCGGCGGAACGACGCTGTTGCCGCCGTCGCCGCCGCCACCGCCGCCGCACGCGGCAACCAGCAGTGACGCGAGAAAGGCGGCGACGATCGATGCCTTTTTCATAGCGTCGCGAGATCCGGGCCGCCGGGCGGTCCGAACCATGACTTCGAGAACGCGCGGTGCGCGGCCTTTTCAGCTGCGGCGTCGCCCTTGCGCTTGTACGTCGCGGCGAGTCCGGCGAGCGCCCATCCGTTGTTGCGCACGCGCGCAAGCGATTCGCGGAACGCCTTTTCCGCGCCGTCGAGCTTGCCCTGGCGCAAGAGCACGCCGCCGAGCGATTGGCGGACGGGGTAGTACCAATACGGAGGTTCCATGTACGCGAGTGTATCCTCGATGAACACCGCGTCCTCGTAGGCTTTGGCGGCTGCGGCAAGGTCGCCCTTGGCGTCGGCGAGCCGGCCCGTCGCCACCAGCCGCGCGGTCTGCACGATCTCCTTCGCGGGAACGCCCCACTCGGCGAACGGCTTCCAGGGAGCACTCTGCTCGATCCGCGCGAGTGCGTCGATCTCGCCTTTCGCCGAGGCGTGATCGCCCTTGCGCACGAATGCCGTCGCGCGTGCGTAGCGGTACATCGCGTCGACGACGACGAGGTCGGAGGGCGGTGCGGGCAGGGCGAGAATCGTCGCGGGATCCGAGAACTGCGCGTGCGTCGTGTAAGGCGCGGCCTTGACGGGCTGCATGATCGCGAACTGGCGCACGAGGTCGACAGGCATCGAGGCGTCGAGCTTGGCGGCCGCGCCGAGCGCCGTCCTGGCTTCGCCGCCCATCTGCGCCGACACCATGAGGAAATGGATGTTGTGCGGGTAGTACGCCGCTTTGTACAACGGGTCGGACGGTGACGTGCGGAAATAGCGCTCGTCGACGCCGATCGCCTTGCGGTTGGCGTCGAGCGACTCGCGGTACAAGCCCACGCGATAGTAGATGTGCGCGGGCATGTGCACGATGTGACCGGCGCCCGGCATCTGCGCGGCCAGGCGACTGGCATAGGGCAGCGCGCGCTCGGGGCGCGTGGACGCCTCGACCGCGTGAATGTAGAGGTGGATCGCGCCCGGGTGCGAAGGATCGCGCGCGAGCACGTTCTCGAGCGTCTCGACGATCGCGGCGCCGTTGCCTTTCGGCTTCTCGCCGCCGCCTTCCCAGTAGTCCCACGGCTGCGCGTCCATCATCGCCTCGGCGTACAGCGTGAGGACCGTGTCTTCCGGATAGGTCTTTGCGACCTCGGCCATCACCTGCGCGTAGGCCGCATCGAGCTTCGATCGCGGAGCCGAAGGATCCGCGGAGTAACGCGTGGAGAGCGCCTCGATCAACGCGCGATCGCGCGAGGGGGCCGACTTCGCGAGCGCCATCGCCTTTTCGAGCGCCGCCAGCGCGGGCGCGTTGGCTTCGGGCATCATCGGCACGTTGACGTTCGGACCGAGCACGAGCGCCTCGCCCCAGTAGCAAAGCGCGCACGCGGGATCGATCTTCTGCGCTTCGCGAAATGCGCGTTGCGCTTCGGCATGGTTGAACGCGAAGGACAAGCGAACGCCCTGGTCGAACCATTGCTGCGCGCGGCCGCTTTGCGTGCCTGCCTTGAAGCGCAGCGTGCCGAGATTCGGATAGAGCTTCGGTGCTTCGCTCATCGCGGGCACCGGCGCGACCGGCTGGAACGGCGTGGTCTCGGTCTTCGCGAGGATGAGGGCGCGCAGCACGGCTGGTTGGCGGCTGGATGGCCGGCCGCACATCGCGCCGCCTTCGAGAAGCGGATCGAATGGGCCGTTCCCCTGGGTCATGCCAGGCGCGACGACTGCCGCTGCGGCGATCGCGCAAGCGAGCCTCATCTTCATGCAACCCTCCGTTGCGAATGCGTAGAATAGCGCCATGCGTCTTGGGATTGCATTCGCTCTCGCTTGCGTCGCTCTTTCGGCCGGTGCGGCCACGCCCGCGCAGGAGAAGACGTTCGTCGACACGTATCGCAAGGCTTACGAGGCGAAGGACGAAAAGACGCTTGCCTCCCTGCTCTACACCAACGGCGCCGACCCTGCCGCCGTCGCGTTCTACAAGATGATGATGTCGGCGGAGGCGGGCGCGAAGATGACGTCGATCGGCCTGGTCGAGATCACGGCCGATGACCACAAGCGCATCGAGTCGATGCAGTCGCCGGACGGCAAGCCCGCGAAGCTCGTGCTGCCACCCGCGAAAAAGCTCGTGATCAAGTCCGAGACCAGGAATGCGAACGGCTCGCAGTCCGGCAGCAGCGAGATCTTCGTCGGCGAGGCCGACGGCAAGCTCTACATCCTGGTTCCCGCTGCGTCGCGCTAGCGGACGCGGCGCCCGCGCGCGAACGCTCCGCGCGCATCCTTGGCATCGGCATCGCCCCCCGTGGTTTCGGTGAGCGAGAACGTCGCGGCATCCGCATCGATCGCAACCGCTTTCACATACAGTGGCCGCGCTCCGTTGTCGGTCTCGACGCCGCACCAGTACACGCGGGAGCGGTCCTTCGCGTAATGCAGATCGAGCACGACGAAACTCGAAGGCTCGCTGCCGGCGATCGGCGTCATGAAGCAATACGCCGTCGCGCTGTCGCGGGCGAACCCATAGTCGAGCAACGCGAACGAGACCGCGTCCTTCACGCCATGCCGTACGCCCTCGTAGTACACGTGCGTCGCGTCGCGCGCGTAGGCGCGATCGATGTAGCGGAAAGTCGCAGCGTCCGCGCCTGAAATGACCGCGACGCGCGGGTGCGCGATCGAGAAATATTCCTTGCCTTCGCGATACGTGTCCGCGTAGTACACGCGATGCCGGTCCTTCGCGTAGTGATCGGACAGCGGCGCGAAGGTCGAGGCATCCGCGCCGTGGATCACGGCTTCGCGGTAGCGCCAGACATTGCCGTCGCGCTGAAACGGCGACGGCGACTTTTCGCAAGCCGCGAGCGCGATCGCGAAGAGCAGCACGTAGCGGACCAAGGCGCGTGCTAAGTACTACTCGAACACTTCGTAGAATCCGAGCCTGCGTTGCAGCGGCGCGTCGTCGACGATGAAGACGCAAGCGGGCGACTTCGACGATCCGTTGGCGATGCGGATCTCCGCGTGCGTGGGCGCCGCGAACGTGTCGCATTCGACGAACGCCATGTCGATACCGTCGACCGTCGCCGTGCCTTGGCCCTCCACCGCGTGGAATACGCTCGAGGCCGAGCGCTTCGGCAGCCGCAGCACTTCGCCGGGCCGGAGCATGAGCGCGGAAAAGCCGAGCGTGTTCATGCACTCGCGGCCGGTCTCCGGATTGACGTATGCAAGGTGCACGCTTCGGTCTTGCGGCGTGATCGAGGCGAGCTCGGACAGCGTCTGGCGGACGTCGCGCCATGGGAATCGCAGGAGGGGATACTCGGCGCGCGTGCGATCGAGCGATTCATACGGTACGACGCCTCCCTGGCGGAAGCGCATCGTCGACCCATTGTTAGGATCGTCGATGGGTTGCGGCGCGCCTTCGATCGCATACGATGCTTCGAGGTAGTAGACGAGCGGGAGATCGAGCGCGTCGAGCCAGATGACAGGTCCGGTGCCTTCGTGACCGTGCTCGTGCCACAGCTTCGGCGGGGTGAGGATGAGGTCGCCGCGGTCCATCGGAAGCTTTTCGCCTTGCACGAGCGTATAGCCGCCCTTGCCCTCGACCACGAACCGTACGGCCATCGGTGTGTGGCGATGATTGGGCGCGGTTTCACCCGGCAGGATCAGCTGCATGCCGATATAGATCGACGGCGTCGCCTGCATGTTCTCGAGCCCGAGTCCCGGGTTGCACAGCACGAGCACGCGGCGCTCGGCCTTCTCGATCGGTGCGAGCTCGCCCGCGCGCAGGAGATTCGGTCGCACGTCCGCATACTTCCAGAGCGTGGGCCGGGTGCGGCGCGAAGGCTTGCCGTACGGCAGCACGCTTCGCAGCGCCGGCCACAACGGCAGCAGGTTGCGGCTGACGAGGCCGTTGTAATACTCGGCCGGCAGGTCGGCGACGGTGCCAAGCGCGGTGCTCATGAGGGGCCTCTTGCTACGAAGTGCGGCCCCCATTATCCCGCGCCTGCTCCCTCCAGGGACGCCGGCGAGAGGCTACGCGCGAGGCTCGCCCCGGTCGTTGACGGTGATCGTTGCTCCCGGCGCGAAGGAGAGCTGCGCCCGGTGGATCTGGCCGCGGAAGTTGTAGGTCACGTCCCAGTACGCGACGTGCGCACTGCCGGGAACCGTCTGGCACCGCTGCACGTTCTGGGTATACGTCTGCGACCCGCGGTTGACGTTCGCGCCTACCGCCGCGCCGCCGACGGCGCCGACCGCAGTGGCCACGTCGTTGCCGCGCCCGCTGCCGATCTGGTGTCCGAGCACGCCACCTACGACGCCGCCGATGATCGCGCCGGGGATGTTGGGCTGCGAGGAGGTCGTGACCTGCTGCGGTTCCATCCAGCAGCGCTGTTCCGGCGGCCCCGTCACGGCGCGCACCGCGACTACGTTGGCCTGGTACAGCCGCTCGCCGCCGCGCGGATAGTAGGGGTAGGGGCCGGGCGCCGGCGGGGGCGCATACGCGTATTGACGGCCGCCCGAGACGCGGCGCAGCGACGAGATGCGGTTGCCAAGCCCCATGGCCGCGAGCGTCGGGTACTGGCCAGGCCGCAGGACGATGCAGCGGCCGCGGAATTCCGAGTCTTCGCAGACCTCCCACGTTCCCCGGTCGACGATTGCCGACGACGCGCGGTCGTTGAAGCCGGTGCGGTCGAGGTTATGCATTGTCTGGTCTGCCGAGAACGAGCGTCCGGAGAAACGTTCCTGCGAATACAGCGTGACTTGCGCGGACACAGCGCCGGCGGCAAACGCGGCGACGACGGCGACGAGGGCCTGGCTTTTCATGGGAACCTTGACGGGGTTGACGTGGCACTTGAACGTGGCAGCGGGCCGGGGCGTTGACCGGTCCCCTCCGGGCATCGATTTTGCTCAAGATGGGGGGACTTCTGGAGTTCGGAATGTTCTATCGCGTTGTTATGCAAGGCCGGACGCTGGGCGGCGCGGACTCCGCGGTCGTCAAGCGCGAGTTCGTCAGGGTGACGGGACTGCCGGTCCGCGTCGCGGATGACATGTTCTCCGGCATGCCCAATGTCATCAAACGCAGGGTCGAGCAGGCCGACGCCGAGCGCATCGCCGCGACGCTGCGCGCGATCGGTGCCGCCGCGACGGTCGAACGCGAGATCGGCACCCCGGACGCCGGGGACGCCACCCACGAAGGGATCGAGATCATCGCCGCGCCGCTCGGCAACGGGCCGCCCACGGTTGCGCCGGGCATGGCGCCACCCGAACCGGCGCCGCCGCCGCGGCAGAAGACTTGGGTCCGCCAGGTGTGCGCCAAGTGGCCCCTTGCGTTTGGCACACTTGCGCTGGTGGGTGCGGTCGCCTACTTCGCGGATGAGGTATCCGGCTGGGTCTCGAGCTTTCGTCCAGCCCCCGTCGCGGCCACGCCGAAGTCCTCGGGACGCGCGGCGTCCGCCGAACCTGCACCGGCCGCCGTTACGCTCAACCCCACGCTGTTGCACGGGCCGTGGCGGTGCGTCGATCAGCGCACCGGGCTTGGCGCGTACTGGAGCTATGCGGTCGACGGTGCGCTCGTCTTTCACGGCGACGTGCTTTCCGATCGACCGGCGGCGACCGCCGCCAGCGCGGCGACAGGCTGGAAGATCGAGGGCGCCAAGCTCGTGCACAGGCACGCGCAGGGCGAGACCGAGGCCTACAACGTCTCGCAGCTCACGTTGTCGCGGCTGCGTTACGCGGGCGAGCGCGGCCTCGAGATCGAGTGCCGCCGGCCTTGACGGCGAGGTTGGCCCTACTGCTTTAGTCGGTCCGCGGCTTCGATGAGCATCCTGCGCGCCTCCTCGCGGCGGTCCCCGACGAGCTTGCGCTGGTCGAGAATCAGCAAGAGTCCGTCCTGTTCCTTGCGGATCACCCGGCCCTCGCCGGACGTGTCGAGGATCCCGACGACGCGATGCGTGCGCACCGGCTTCGCGAAGCCCTTCACCGTGATCGTGCCGGTCTCCTCGGTGGCCACGTCGTCCTTCACCAGCGCAAACGTCTCGTGCGCGAGCAGGATGCCGCCCAGGTCGGCGTGCTGCTGCAGGCGGGCGGCCAGGTTCACTTCGTTGCCGATGATCGTGTAATCGATCCGATCGGCGCTGCCGAAGTTGCCCACCGTGCAAAAGCCCGTGTTGATGCCGATGCGCAGCTGGAACACGTGCTCCTGGCCGCGCTCGCGCCACTCGGCCTGCAGGTCGCGCATGCGTTGCTGCATTGCGATGGCCATGCGCACGCACGCGACCGCGTCCTCGCGTGCGCCGCGCGTCTGCGGGTCGCCGAAGAACAGCATGATGGCATCGCCGATGAACTTGTCGATCGTCCCGCCGTGCTCGAGGGCGATGGAGGACATCTCGCGCAGGTACTGGTTGAGAAGATTGGTGAGCTCCTCCGACTCGAGCATGTCGGTGGTCTCGGTGAACCCGGCGATGTCCGAGAAGAAGATCGTGAGCTTCTTGCGCTGCGCGACGACCTCGTCCGATTTCTCGCCGCTGAAGATCGACCGGTAGATCTGCGGCGACAGGTATTTCGACAGCTTGCGCGACAGCGACTCCAGCATCTGCGCCTTGTCTGCCGCTTCCCTGGTCGCCGTCTCCGCGCGCACGATGGCCTCGCGCAGCGCCGCCTCGCTGGCCTTGAGCTCGGTGATGTCGCTCATCACCGTGACGGTGCCGCCGTCCGCGGCCCGTCTGCGCGCGATGCGATACACGCGCCCGTCGGGTGTGTGATCCTCGAACGCGACGCTTGTCGGGTTGCGCAGGCTCGCCACGCGTCGCGCGACGTGGGCGTCGACGTCGCCTTCGCCGTAGTAGCCGTTTTCGGCGAGATGACGAAGAAGCGCTGGGTACGGCTTGCCCGGCTCGCGCAGTTCCGCCGGCACGGGATACCACTCGCCGAACCGAGGGTTGCAAATCACGATGTGGAGGTCGGCGTCGGTGTAGACCAACGCGCCCGGCATGCTGTCGAGGGCAGCGTGCAGCACGGCCTCTTTGCGCGCGAGCTCCTCTTCGGCGCGCTTGGCGTCCGTGACCTCCGTGATGACCGTCACGGTGCCGCCGCCTTCGGCGCGCCTGCGCACGATGCGGTACACGCGCCCGTCGGGGGTGCGGTCCTCGAACGGCTCGCCGGTCGGGTCCAGCAGGCTCGCGACACGGCGCGCCACGAGAGCGTCGAGGTCGCCGGCGCCGTAATACCCGTGCTCGGCGAGGTAGCGAAGGAATCCGGGATAGGGTCGGCCGGGATCGAGGAGCTCCTTCGGCACCGGATACATGTCGGCGAAGCGATTGTTGCGCAGGACGATGGTGCCGTCGGCATCGGTGTAGGCGAGCGCGCCCGCCATGTTGTCGAGCGCGACGTGCAGCTCCTTCTCGCGGCGCGCGGCGAGCCGCTCCGCGTCCTTGCGCGCCGTGATGTCCGTGTAGGCAAGCACGAGCCCGTCATGCACGATCGGCGTTGCTTGCACGAACAGCACGCGTCCGTCGGGTGTCGTGTGCTCGCGGGAGAACGGCGAACGCATGAGCTCGAGGCGCGCCATCGCGATCGCCTCGACGTCGCCGTCGCCATAATCGCCGCGGCGTGCGTTGTAGCGGAAAAGGTCGACGAGCTCGGTGCCTGGCTTGACTAGCGCCGGCGGGTACGCGCGCAGCGTGCGGAACGCCTTGTTACTCGCGACGAGCTTGAAGTGGCGGTCGAAGACCGCGAAGCCGAACTCCAGCGTGTCGAGCGCGGCGCGCACGAGCTGCGCGCCGCGGTCGTTGGCCTTCACACGACCTTGACGCTGAGATTCGGCAGTCCGTCGATGTGGCACTCGATGACGTCGCCCTTGACCACCGGGCCGACGTTCTCCGGAGTGCCGGAGTAGATGATGTCCCCGGGCATCAGCTCGAACGCCTCGGACAGCTTGCTGATCTGCTCGGCCACGCTCCAGATCATCTGATTCAAGTTCGCATTCTGCTTGGTCGCGCCGTTGACCTTGAGCCAGATCGCGCCCTTTTCCAGGGGCGCGGCCGCGAGCGCCGGATGCAACGGCCCGATCGGTGCCGAACGATCGAAGCTCTTGCCGATCTCCCAAGGCTTCTTCTCGTCGCCCATCGCGCGCTGCAGGTCGCGCCGGGTCATGTCGAGGCCGACGGCGTACGCGTACACGCATTCGAGCGCGCGCTCCTTCGGGATGTTGCGCCCGCCCTTGTTGAGGGCGGCGACCAGCTCGACCTCGTAGTGATAGTTCTTGGTGAGCGTCGGGTACGGGTGATCGGCAACCGTGCCGGGTGCCACGTTCTGGATCGCGTCGGTCGGCTTCTGGAAAAAGAACGGCGGCTCGCGCGTGGGATCCGAGCCCATCTCGCGCGCGTGCGCCGCGTAGTTGCGACCGATGCAATAAATACGGCGAACCGGGTACACGTCGGTCGAGCCCGCGATGGCGACGTACGTGGGCGCGATGCTCACCACGGGCTTCGGGGTGGGTTGCGCAACGGTG
>Ga0207701_10006092_pt1 | contig 12056 bp, 8 predicted proteins | sample KBSSwiSSwithPhiX_FD_184294 | JGI IMG/M metagenome (GOLD analysis project Ga0207701, IMG submission 184294) | Switchgrass rhizosphere bulk soil microbial communities from Kellogg Biological Station, Michigan, USA, with PhiX - S5 (SPAdes) (version 2) | ecosystem: Environmental > Terrestrial > Soil...
CGCCGCTGCCCAGCCTGCGGCCGGGGGACCCGACCCCCTGGCAGCCTTCGTCAGTCCTCAGACCGAGGCCGACGGCGTACTGATCGACGTGGAGCACCCCACCACCGGGGCCACCCTGATGCGTGTGCGCGTAGCTCGCTTCGGTGGTCGCAACAATGGTGCGATCATCCGCGAGGAGCGCCAGCGCAAGGCCAAGCTGCCCCAGGGCGTACGTCGCCAGATCGACGCTGGCGGTGGAGACCCCGACGTCATCAACCGGCTCAACCGCCAGGTCTTCGTGGCCGTGTCGGTCCTGGGCTGGGAGATGGTCGACCCGGCTCTGTCGGCCAAGTACGGTGAGTTCTCGAAGGAGAAGGCTGAGAAGCTGTTCGAGGACTACCCTCGCCTCTACGACCTCGTATCTGAGAAGGCCGTGGACGAGGAGACCTTCGCCACCGACCAGATGGCTGACGACCTGGGAAACTCAGCAAGCGCCTAGCCTGGGACCTGGACCGTGGCCCCCGACTGCAGTCCCTGCTAGACCGCGAGAAGAATGGGAGGGACGTTCCGGAGCTCCTGGACCGCCCTCCCCTGAGCCGACGTACCGAGTGGCTCAGCGAAGCCTTCGAGCGTCTGGCGCACGGTTTCCTTGAGCTTCGCGCCGTCGAGCAGCGGATTGACCAGTGCGCTCGCCTTGCGGGTATCGAGGTCGAGCAGCATCGCCTTCACCGGGCCGACCGACGAGGCCGAAACCGACATCGAGCGGTAGCCAATCGCCGCCAGCGCGAGCGCGCCGATCGGCTGCGAGGCAAGCTCGCCGCACAGCGTCACCGGCTTGTTGGCGGCGCGACCCTTGTCGGCGACGAGCTTCAACGCGCGCAGGAACGGCGGCGAGATCGGGTCGAACCGGCCGGCGAGGCGCGTATTGCTGCGGTCGGCGGCGAACATGAACTGCATCAGGTCGTTCGAGCCGACCGAGACGAAATCGACCCGCGTCAGCAACTCGTCGAGCTGATAGAGCAGCGCCGGCACCTCGACCATCACGCCGACATGGACGCGGGCGGGGAGCGTGTGGCCGTGGCGGCGCAGATGCGTCAGCTCCTTCTCGACCAGCGCCTTGGCCTGATCGAACTCGTCGACGGTGGTGACCATCGGGAACATGATGCGCAGTTCACGCTCCGCCGCGGCATCGAGCAGCGCGCGGATCTGCGTGCGCAGGAGTCCCGGGCGATCGAGGCCGAAGCGGATCGCGCGCCATCCGAGTGCGGGATTTTCCTCTTCCTCCTCGAAGCGCAGATAGGGCAGCACCTTGTCGCCGCCGATGTCGAGCGTGCGGAAGGTCACCGGGCGGCTCCCGGCGGCGTCGAGCACCTGGCGGTAGAGCCGGAGCTGCTCGGCGTTGCGCGGCAGCTCGGGCGCGACCATGAACTGCAGCTCGGTGCGGAACAGGCCGATGCCGGCGGCGCCGGTTTCGGCGATGTGCGGCAGGTCCACCAGCAGCCCGGCGTTGAGCAGCAGCGCGATCTTCTCGCCGTCCCTGGTCACGGTCGGCTTGTCGCGCAACTCCGCATACTGCGCCTGGCGGCGGGCGCGCAGGCGCACGCGGTCGGCGTAGTTCTTCTCGACATCCGGCGTCGGGCGGACGTAGACGTGCCCCATCGTGCCGTCGACGATGATCGCATCGCCCGGATCGACGATGCCGGTAGCATTGGCGATCTGGCCGACCGCCGCGATGCCGAGCGCGCGCGCCACGATCGACACGTGCGACGTCGGCCCGCCTTCCTCCAGCACCAGCCCGCGCAGTTTCTTGCGATCGTAGTCGAGCAGCGCCGCCGGCCCCATCGAACGCGCGACCAGGATCGCGTTGTCGGGAAGCTGCTCGCGCGTCGGCGCGTGGTCGCGCCCGACCAGTTCGCGCATCAGCCGGCTGGCGAGATCGTCGAGATCGTGCAGCCGTTCGCGCAAGTATGGGTCGGTCTGGCGCATCATGCGGGCGCGGTTGTCGGACTGCACGCGCTCGACCGCAGCTTCCGCGGTGAGGCCGGTCGTCACCGCCTCGTGCATCCGGTGCGTCCAGCCGCGGTCGTGCGCGAACATCACATAGGCTTCGAGCACGTCGCGGTGCTCGCCGGCATCGGCGACGTCGCGGCGCTCCAGCAGCCGGTCGAGGTCGGCGCGCAGCTTGTTCAGCGCGGCGTCGAGGCGCTCCAGTTCCTTCTGCGGATTATCGGCAATGAGCTGGGTTACGACCACGCGCGGCTCGTGCAGCACCACGTGGCCGAGCCCGATGCCGTCGGAGATCGACAGCCCTTCGATCTGCAGCGGCCGGTGCGCGGCGGGCTCCTGCCCGGGCTTCGCCAGCGCGGACAGTTCGCCCGACGCGATGGTTTCGGCCAGCACCATCGCGGTGGTCTGCAGCGCTTCTTCCTCGTCCTCCGAGTAGGTGCGCTGCGCGCGGTTCTGCACCACCAGCACGCCGAGCGTGTTGCCGGCGCGCAGGATCGGAACGCCGAGGAACGAGTGATAGATTTCTTCGCCGGTCTCGGGGCGGAACGCGAAGGCGGGATGATGCTGCGCGTCGGACAGGTTGAGCGATTTCGCGTCGCTGGCGACCAGGCCGACCAGGCCTTCGTCCTGGCGCAGCACGGTGACGTGCACCGACTGCGGGTTGAGGCCCTCGGTGGCATAAAGCTCGAGCGTGCCGTCGACCCGCAGAACGTAGAGCGAGCAGACTTCCGCCACCATGTTGGCGGCGATCAGCACCACGATCTTGTTGAGGCGATCCTGCGCGCTGACCGGCTCCGCCATCACCTCGCGAAGCCGGCGCAACAGCACGCGCGGACCGCCGCTCGCACTTCGCATGACGAGGTCCCGTGTGTCGGCCGGGGGCTAGTGTCCCGATTCCGAAGTTCGTTTCATCGTGCAGCACCCTCGGGTACGAACTTCGGAATCGAAGGACACTAGAAAACCTGTGATTCTAGTGTGGCTTAGGTTCAGAAGTCCGCAACTCGGACTCGCCGCGAGAATGTTGCGGACTTCTGAACCGCCACACTAGCCGCCCCCGGTTTAGCTAGGCTGCCGAAATCCGCGAGTGATGGCCCGCGGGTCTCTCATCGCCGTATAGCGAATGCGGTGCGTCGGCGGCAAGTAAAGATGCCGCAACGCCTTGGAACGGCGCAAATCTACCAGGAATAGCTCGCGCAGATGCGCCCGCAGGCGGCGCGGAATCGATCCGAATCGATGACGCTTAGATAAGCGTCACGAATGGATGCGGCGGACGTCGGTGCGTCCGGGCCGGAGCCGAACAGGTGCGCCGCTATGGCCGCGACGTCGCTCGCGGCCGCGGGCGCCGCCAGGGCTTGCGGCGCAAGGCCGGCGGTCAGCAGGGCGAGCAAGTCGTCCGGCGGCGCGAGGGGAAGCTTGGCCATGTCGGCGCCGGCGAGCAGGCGCGCGAGGCGATGGTCCGGATGGGTCGGATCCTCGCCGGCCGGCTTGTAGTTTCCGATCTGCGGGCCGTCCGCGTACCACTTCGGGCCGGCGGTCAGTTTCCCGGCGAGACCGCGCGCTTCCTCGGCGACGTAGTAGCGGTTGAGCTCGTCGTCCCAGACGTAGGCATAGCCGGCTTTCGCCAGCATCGGCTCCCATTCGTCCCAGGCCGGCGCAAGCGAGAACGGCTTGATCGCCTCGACCATGATGATCCTCGGACGGGCCCTGGAGAAATCCGCGCCGCGCAGCACGTCGGCCTCGGCGCCTTCGACGTCGACTTTAAGAAAGTCGTAAGTCGGCGGTGCGTGCTGCTCGCACAGCGCGGCGAGCGTGGTCACCGGAAGTGTCACGACTTCGGCCTGCCGGCCGACTTCCTTCGCGGCGGTCTGCGCGTGTTCGGCGACGGTGGTCGAAAGCCCGTGGAACTCGCGCTGCAGATAGAGAGTCGCTTCGCCCGCTGCCGCGCCGGCGAGCCCTTCGTAAAGATGATCGCGCCTGCGCACCGCGCGGTTGAGCGCAGCGAGCGCCGGGTTCGGCTCGACGCAGACGCCGCGCCAGCCGGCGAGATAGAACGCGAACGAGACGTTGTCGTAGACCGGATGGCCGGCGCCGATGTCGATGTAGAAGCCGTCCGTCTGTCCGCCGAAGCAGCGCCAGAGATGAAAGTCCTCGAAGCGCTGCGCGTAGGAGAGGGGAGGCAACGTCACTTATCGAGACCGTACAGCGAGTGCAGTGTGCGCACCGCGGCGTCCGTGCGTGCCGCATCGATCAGCAGCGAGAACTTGATTTCGGAGGTCGTGATCGCCCGGATGTTGATCTGCTGCTCGGCCAGCGCCTTGAAGGCCTGCGCGGCGACGCCGGCATGGGAACGCATGCCGATGCCGATGACCGAGACCTTGGCGACGTCGGTCGAGCCGTCCAGGTAAGAGTAGCCGATCGCGTCCTTGGACTTCTTCAGCACGACATTGGCGCGCTCGTAGTCGGAGGACGGCACCGTGAAGGTGAGGTCGGTGGTCGAGCCGTCGGCCGAGACGTTCTGCACGATCATGTCGACGTTGACGTTGGCCTCCGCGAGCGGACCGAAGATCGCCGCCGCGACGCCCGGCTTGTCGGGCACATGGCGGATCGAGATTTGCGCCTCGTCCTTGGAGAAGGCGATGCCGGTGACGACCTGCTGTTCCATGATCTCACTCTCGTCGCAAATCAGCGTGCCGGGCGGGTGGTTGGCAAACGGATCGATGTCTTCGGGCTTGTCGAATGAGGAGCGCACGAAGATGCGCACATTGTGCACCATGCCGAGTTCGACCGAGCGCACCTGCAGCACCTTGGCGCCGAGCGAGGCAAGCTCCAGCATTTCCTCGAACGCGATCTTTTCGAGGCGCTGCGCGCGCGGCACGACGCGCGGGTCGGTGGTGTAGACCCCGTCGACGTCGGTGTAGATGTCGCAGCGGTCGGCCTTGATCGCGGCCGCGATCGCCACGGCGGAGGTGTCCGAGCCGCCGCGCCCGAGCGTGGTGAGGCGGTTGGTGTCCTTGTGCACGCCCTGGAAGCCGGCGATGACGGCGACCTGTTTCAACTCGCGGAAGCGCTTGATCAGCTCGTCGCCGTTGATCTCCTCGATACGCGCGGAGGCGTGCGCGTTCGAGGTCAGGATCGGCAGCTGCCAGCCCTGCCAGGAGCGCGCGTTGACGCCCATGCCTTCAAGCACGATCGCGAGCAGCCCGGCGGTGACCTGTTCGCCCGAGGCGACCACCGCGTCGTATTCGCGCGCGTCATGCAGGGGTGATGCTTCGCGCGCCCAGGCGACCAGCTGGTTGGTCGTGCCCGCCATGGCGGAGACCACGACGGCGACCTCGTGGCCGGCATCGACCTCGCGCTTGACGTGGCGCGCGACGTTGCGGATGCGGTCGATATCGGCGACCGACGTTCCGCCGAATTTCATGACCAGGCGAGACATGCTGGAAGCGGATTCCCGGGGAAAAGCGGGCTATCCTTTAGCGGCGAGGTCCGCAGACCGCAACCCGCGCCGTCAGGCGGCCTTGCGGATCTCCGGCAGGTGCTTCGCCACCAGCTTCAGGTCGGCGACGAAATTGGCGTATTCCCGCTCTTTCGACGCAGCGTCGGGCAGGCGCAGCAGGAACGAGGGATGCACCGTGATGAAGCCCTCGATACCATCGCGCAGCGGCAGCAGCCGGCCGCGGGAACGCGAGATGGTGGTGTCGCGGCCGGTCAAGGCGCGCGCGGCGGTCGCGCCGAGCGCCACGGTGAGCTGCGGCTTCAACAGGTGCAGCTCGTTCTCGAGCCACCAATTGCAGGCTTCGATCTCGGCGTTGTTCGGCTTTTTGTGGATGCGGCGCTTGCCGCGCGGCTCGAACTTGAAGTGCTTCACGGCATTCGTGACGTAGACGCGCGCGCGATCGATCCCGGCCTCTTCCAGGGCGCGGTCGAACAATTGCCCGGCCGGGCCGACGAAGGGCTTGCCTTGAAGGTCTTCCTGATCGCCCGGCTGCTCGCCGACGAACACCACCGCGGCATGCGCAGGGCCTTCGCCGAACACGGTCTGCGTCGCGTGCCGGTAGAGCGGACAGCGCTCGCAATGCGCGGCGGCCTTGCGCGCCGCGGTCAGGCTGCGGAACCCGGCCTCGTCATCCTCGTGCTTCGGCATGTCGATGCCTTTCGCGGGGCGCGGCGCGGTCGGCTCGGACGCGACCATCCGGCGGGTACGCTCGCCGGCTTCGGCGAGAAGGCCGGGGATCAGCTCGGTCTCCGGCATGTTGCGCCAGTATTTCTTCGGCATTTCGGCCCGCATCGCGTCCAGATTGGCGCGCGCCGGATTGAAGGTCGCGCGGTAGTAGGTGCGCCACCAGTCCTCCAGCGCGTCGCCGGCCGGAGCATTGCTTTTGGAAACGCCGGCCGAGAACGTGAGTTCCTTGCCGTCCCAATGCAGCGCGCCCTGCGGGGTGAGGATCGACCAGCGCATCGCGGCAAAGCGGCCGACGAAGAAGTCGGCGACGCGATGCAGGATGTGATGCTCCGGCTCGAACCAGGCGACGTAAAGCTCGGCGCCCTCGTCGATCACCTGACGGAAGCGCAGGAACGCCGTCATCTTGTGCATGTCGCGCCGCACGGATTTCTCCATGCGCGCAAGCCGATGCACCAGCGGATCGGAGGCGACCGACAGCAGTTCGCGCTCGCCACGGGTGATGCGCCAGAGCAGGTCGTAGAGCAGCGCGAAGCGCTCCGGATCGTTGTGGCAAACGACCGCTTCGGCCAGCCGCACATAGCCGGCCGGCACGCTGAACGTGGACGTGCCACCTGGTGGTGGCACGCCGCCGAGCAGATCGCCGGGGCCGACAATCCAACTCACATCCGCCGGCGCCACGCCGGCGCCGATCAGCGCGCGCGCGGCGTCGCGAAACTCCTCGAACGCATCCTCGCGGCTCAGATCGACGCGGACCATGGTTCACCCAAACAGGGAAAGCTGTTCTGCCGGCGGCGCAAACGCCGCGCGCAAGCGCGACGACGTGGGATCGGCGGTCGGGCGGTGGTCTTGCGTGATGAGGAACGGCCGCGCGCGGCGCAGGGAGCCTGCCAGGCGCGCAAGGTCGACAAGCCGCAGCACATGGTGCCTTCGGGTGACGATGATCCGGTCTACGGTTTTTTGGCCGATCCCCGGAATGCGCAGCAGCTCTTCGCGCGCGGCCGTGTTGACGTTAATTGGGAAGCGCGCGCGATTTCGCAAGGCCCAGGCGAGTTTCGGATCGATTTCCAGATCGAGCATGCCGCCGTCCATGCTCGCGGCGATCTCGTCGGCTGAAAATCCGTAGAAGCGATAGAGCCAGTCGGCCTGATAGAGGCGGTGCTCGCGCTGCAGCGGCGCTGCCTTCAGCGGCAGCAGGCGGCTCGCATCGGGGATCGGGCTGAACGCAGCATAATAGATGCGCTTCAGGTCGTAGCTCGCGTAGAGCGACGCGCTGGTCGCGACGATCTCGGCGTCGTTCGTGCCGTCGGCGCCGACGATCATCTGCGTGCCCTGGCCGGCGGGCGAAAAGCGCGGCGCCTTGCGGTCCGCTTCGGCCTCCGCGATGCGCACGCGCAAATTCGCCATGGTGGAGCGGATCGAGGTCGTGCGCTTTTCCGGCGCAAGCGTTTTCAGTCCGGCCTCGGTCGGCAGCTCGACATTGATCGAGAGGCGGTCGGCAAGGCGGCCGGCCTCGGTGATCAGCGCCGGGTCGGCGTCCGGAATGCTTTTCAGGTGGATGTAGCCCCGAAAGCCGTGCTCCTCGCGCAGCGAGCGCGCGACGCGCACGATCAGCTCCATGGTGTAGTCGGACGAGCGGATGATGCCGGAGGAGAGGAACAGCCCCTCGATGTAGTTGCGGCGATAGAAGTTGAGCGTGAGATCGACGACCTCCTGCACCGAGAAGCGGGCGCGGCGCACATTCGAGGAGCGGCGATTGATGCAGTAGGCGCAGTCGAACACGCAGGCATTGGTAAGCAGGATCTTGAGCAGCGAGACGCAGCGCCCGTCCGGCGTATAGGAATGGCAGATGCCGCGGCTGGTCGAGCCGAGGCCGCCGCTCTTCGAGTCGCGCTTCTCGGCGCCGGACGATGCGCAGGAAGCATCGTATTTCGCGGCGTCGGCCAGTATTTCGAGCTTCTGCAGCGTGGAGAGCATGTTCCTGTTTTGTTCTCATTAGGCGGCGAAGTCAAGCGCGCGCTAAAAGGACGCCGGCTGTTTCGGGAAGGAACTCATGGACTACCGCAATCTCGGCTCCAGCGGCGTGAAGGTGTCGCCGCTCTGCCTCGGCACCATGATGTTCGGTGGCCCGACCGACGAGGCGACCGCGGGGCGCATCGTCGCCAAGGCCAAGGAGCAGGGGGTCAACTTCATCGACACCGCCGACGGCTATGCGGGCGGCAAGTCGGAGGAGGTCACCGGTCGCGCAATCGGCAATCGGCGCCACGACTGGGTGCTCGCCACCAAGCTCGGCAACGTGCGCGGTCCCTGGCCGAACCACGGCGGCCTGTCGCGTAAATGGGTGATCCAGTGCGCGGAGGAATCGCTGCGCCGGCTCGGCACCGACTACATCGACATTCTCTACCTGCACAAAGAGGATCACGACACGCCGCTCCCCGAGACGGTGCGCGCGCTCGCGGCGCTGCAGCGCGACGGCAAGATCCGCTATTTCGGCGTGTCGAACCATCGCGCCTGGCGCATCGCCGAGATCTGCAGCCTGTGCGACCAGATGGGCATCGACCGGCCGGTCGTGAACCAGCCCTACTATCACGCGCTCTATCGCGTCGCGGAGGTGGAGCAGTTGCCGGCCTGCGCCCACTACGGGGTCGGCGTCGTGAGCTACTCGCCGCTCGCGCGCGGCGTGCTCACCGGCAAGTATCAGGTAGGCGCCGAGGCCGCCAAGGATTCGCGCGCCGGCCGCGCCGACAAGCGCATGCTGGAAACCGAGTTCCGCCCCGAGACGCTCGAGGCCGCTGCCAAGGTCAAGGCCTACGCGGAGAAGCGCGGCGTCGCGCCCAATCATTTCGCGGTCGCCTGGGTGCTGAACAACACGCTCATCACCGGCGTGGTTGCGGGCCCGCGCACCGAGGCGCAGTGGGACGACTACGTGAAGGCGCTCGATTACACATTCACCAAGGAGGACGAGGACTTCATCGACAGCCTCGTCGTCACCGGCCATCCGGCGGCGCCGGGCTACAACGATCCGCAGTATCCGATCGAAGGCCGCGTGGCGCGGACATCATGAGCACCAGCACCGTCGACGAAGCCGAAGTCGCGCGCTTCTCGGCGCTGGCCGAGACGTGGTGGGACCCGCGCGGCAAGATGGCGGTGCTGCACAAGTTCAATCCGGTGCGGCTCGCCTATATCCGTGATGCCGCCTGCAAGCGCTTCGAGCGCAATCCCAAGCAGCTCGATTGCCTGAAGGATCTGCGCATTCTCGACATCGGCTGCGGCGGCGGCATCCTGAGCGAGCCGCTGGCGCGCCTCGGCGCGACGGTCACCGGCGCCGACCCTGCAGAAAAGAACATCGCGGTCGCCAAGCTGCATGCCGAACAATCCGGCGTCGCGGTCGACTATCGCGCCACCACGGCGGAGGCGCTGGCCGACGCCGGCGAGCGCTTCGACATCGTGCTGGCGATGGAAGTGGTCGAGCACGTCGCCGACATGAAGCTGTTCGTCGCGCGCTGCGCCGAGATGGTGCAGCCGGGCGGGCTGATGATCGCCGCCACGATCAATCGCACGCTCAAAAGTTTTGCATTGGCGATCGTCGGCGCCGAATACGTGCTGCGCTGGCTGCCGCGCGGCACGCATCAATGGGACAAGTTCGTCACCCCGGACGAGCTCGAGATCGCGATGGAGCGCGCGGGCCTGCGCAGCACCGATGAGCGCGGCGTGATCTACAATCTGCTCGCCGATCGCTGGGAGCTCTCGACCGACACCGACGTGAACTACATGGTGCTGGCGGAGAAGGCGGCCTGACGCGTATCCGCATCTCACATAGCAACCAAGATATGGATGGCCGGGACAGGCCCGGCCATGACGGATAGAGAACGTGCATGTTCGACACCTGGCTCTGGGCCGTCTTCACCGTGCTGGCCGCCGCTGGCCAGACCGCGCGCAACGCGATGCAGCGCGAGCTGACCGCGAGCCTCGGCACGGTCGGCGCGACGCATGTGCGTTTCCTGTTCGGCTTTCCGTTCGCGCTGATTTTTCTCGCCGGCGTCATGATGTTCACCGGCTCCGCGCTGCCGCGCCCGTCGCTCAGCTTCATCCCCTGGCTGCTCGCGGGCGCGCTGTTCCAGATCGGTGCGACCGCCACGATGCTCGCCGCGATGGGGCAGCGTTCGTTCGTCGTCGTCGTCGCCTACATCAAGACCGAACCGATCCAGGTGGCGATATTCGGCGCGATCTTCCTCGCCGACATCGTCAGCGTCCCGATGATGGTGGCGATCGTGGTCGCGACCGCCGGCGTCGTCGTCATGTCGTTCAAACCGGGCGGCATGACCGGAGGCATCAGACCAACGGTCATCGGGCTCGTGTCCGGCGGCATGTTCGCGCTGTCGGCCATCGGCTATCGCGGCGCGATCCTCGACCTGAATCATCCGAACTTCGTGATGGTGGCGACCTTTACGCTCGCGTGCGGCCTCGTGCTGCAGGCCGCGCTGCTCACCGCGTATCTGGCGCTGCGCGACCGCGCGGTGCTCACGGCGATCGTCGCGCAATGGCGGCCGTCGCTGTTCGCGGGCCTCATGGGCGCGACCGCGTCGCAGTTCTGGTTCCTGGCTTTCGCATTGGCCACTGCCGCAAGCGTGCGCACGCTCGCACTGGTGGAGGTTCTGTTCGCGCAGGCGATCTCGGTGTTCATCTTCGGACAGAAAACCAGCCCGCGCGAAGGCGTCGGCATCGCGATGATCGTGCTCGGCGTCATCCTGCTGATCTGGTCGCATCCGTCGTGAGCCGGCCCGGTACGGGCAAAACTTCAGCAAATGTTGACCAAAAATATACGCAACGAATCCGTGTCGTTGCGTCAGTCGACAGTGCCGCGCACGGTCGTTTAATCAATGTCTGTCTCCATGCCGGTTGACGAGGAACGATCAGGTTCACGTAACGGCAAATCGGCATGGACACCGCGCCTTCCTCTCTGCTCGCCGAACTCGAGGCCGCCATCCAGGGCGGTTCGGCAGAAAAGCGCGCCGCGATGCTTCGGCACGTCACCGATCTGTTCGTCAACACGGCGCCGCGCGTCACGGAAGCGCAGGCCGGCGTGTTCGACGATGTGTTCGAGCAGCTCACCCGGGAAATCGAACGGAAGGCGGTGCTCGAACTGTCCGAGCGCATGTCCTGCATCGAGAACGCGCCTGAGCGGCTGATCCTCCGGCTCGCGCATGACGACGCGATCGAAATCTCCGGCCCTGTGCTGGCGCGCTCGGACCGTCTGGGCGAAGAAGACCTCGTGGTGATCGCCCGCACCAAGAGCCAGGCGCATCTCGCGGCGATCGCCGGACGCGCCGAGCTCGGCGAGCAGGTGACCGGCGTGCTGGTCGAGCGCGGTGACCTGGTGGTGGCGCGCAGGGTCGCGTCAAACAGCGGCGCGCGTTTCTCCGAAGCTTCGCTGCGCGACCTGGCCGATCGCGCGAGCGACGACGGCGATCTCGCCAACGCGGTCGCGCGGCGGCGCGAGCTGTCGCCGGCGATGTTCCGCACCATGCTGGCGCGCGCCACCGACTCGGTGCGGCAGCGCCTGATCGATAGCGCGCAGCCCGGTGCCGCGGAGGTGATCAGCAAGATCATCGCCGAGGTGTCGCAGACCGTCGAAACCGAGACGGGGCCAATGCGCGACTACGCCGCGGCGAAGCGGCTGGTCATCGTGATGCAGAAGCAGGGCGGCGTCGCGGTGCCGAACCTGTTGCAGTTCGCCAAGGCGGGCAAGCTCGAGGAGATGGTGGTCACGCTGTCGCTGTTGACCGGCGTTCCGGTCGAAATCATCGACCGTTTCCTCGACGATCCGATCGACGACCCGATCCTGCTGTTATGCAAGGCGATCGATCTCGACTGGCCGACCGCGCTCGCG
>Ga0207701_10006094_pt1 | contig 12056 bp, 13 predicted proteins | sample KBSSwiSSwithPhiX_FD_184294 | JGI IMG/M metagenome (GOLD analysis project Ga0207701, IMG submission 184294) | Switchgrass rhizosphere bulk soil microbial communities from Kellogg Biological Station, Michigan, USA, with PhiX - S5 (SPAdes) (version 2) | ecosystem: Environmental > Terrestrial >...
CACGGGCAGGGCCACGAGACCACCTTCGCGCAAGTGGTCGCCGATCGCCTGGGCATGCCGATCGACAATGTGTCGATCGTGCATGGTGATACCTCGAAGATCCTGTTCGGCATGGGCACCTACGGCTCGCGCTCGATCGCCGTCGGCGGCACCGCCATCGTCAAGGCGCTCGACAAGATCATCGCCAAGGGCAGGAAGATCGCCGCGCACCTGCTGGAGGCGTCGGAAGCCGACATCGAGTACGACAAGGGCGAGTTCAAGGTCGCGGGCACCGACCGGAAGAAAATGTTCGGCGAGGTGGCGTTCGCGGCCTACGTGCCGCACAACTACCCGCACGACAAGCTCGAGCCCGGCCTGAACGAGAACGCGTTCTACGACCCGGCCAACTTCACCTTCCCCGCCGGCACCTACGTCTGCGAGGTGGAAGTGGACCGCGACACCGGCGCGGTGAGAATCGACCGCTTCACCGCGGTCGACGACTTCGGCAAGATCATCAACCCGATGATCGTCGAAGGCCAGGTGCACGGCGGCATCACCCAGGGCATCGGCCAGGCGCTGACCGAAGCCTGCCGCTACGACACCGCCAGCGGCCAGCTGCTGACCGGATCGATGATGGACTACTGCCTGCCGCGCGCGGGCGACGTGCCCATGTTCCAGATCGACACGCGCGAGACGCCGTGCACGCACAACCCGCTCGGCGTGAAAGGCTGCGGCGAAGCCGGCGCCATCGGCGCGCCGGCGGCGGTGATGAACGCCATCACCGATGCGCTCGGCGTAAGGGACATAGCGATGCCGGCGACCTCGCAGACCATTTGGAAGCATCTCCAGGAGAAAAGCCATGCACGCGTTTGAATATCATCGTCCTGCGTCGACGAAGGACGCGATCGCTCTTGCCGGGACGAAAGACGAAGGCCGATATCTGGCGGGCGGGCAGAGCCTGGTGCAGGCGATGAAGCTGCGGCTTTCGTCGCCATCCGATTTGATTGATTTATCTTCTTTGAAAGACCTGGTTGGCATCAAAGCCTCGGGCAGCGCCGTGGAGATCGGCGCGATGACACGCCACGCCGACGTCGCCGGCTCGAAGGACGTGCAGAAGGCGATTCCCGCGCTCGCGATGCTCGCCGGCATCATCGGCGACCGCCAGGTGCGCCACATGGGCACCATCGGCGGCTCGCTCGCCAACAGCGACCCGGCGGCGGACTATCCCGCGGCGGTGCTCGGGCTCGGCGCCACCATCACCACCAACAAGCGCAAGATCGAGGCCGACAAGTACTTCAAGGGACTGTTCGAGACCGCGCTCGAGGCGGGCGAGCTGATCACGTCGGTGTCGTTCCCGGTGCCGAAGCGCGCGGCGTACATGAAGTTCAAGAATCCGGCGTCGCGCTTCGCGCTGGTCGGCGTGTTCGTCGCCGACTTCGGCGGCGGCAAGGTGCGCGTGGCGGTAACGGGCGCGGGCGCCTGCGCGTTCCGCCAGGCGGAGATGGAAAAGGCGCTGGCCACGAAGTTCGCGCCGGATGCGGTCGCGAACATCAAGGTCAAGCAGGACGGGCTCAACAACGACCTGCACGCTTCACCCGAGTACCGCGCTCACCTCATCACGGTGATGTGCAAGAGGGCGGTCGAGGCGGCGCTGAAGTAACCGGCTATTCGATCACTTCGTCGACGCGTGCCCGCAGCGCCGCGGGCACGGCGATTCCGAGCGCGCGCGCCGAGCGCAGGTTGATCACCAACTGGTACTTGGTTGGCTGCTGGACTGGCAGCTCGCCCGGCTTCGTGCCCCTCAGGATGCGGTCGACATACGACCCCGCAAGCCGGAACATTTCGCCGACGTCGATACCGTACGCGGCGAGGCCGCCGTTCCGCGCGTAGTACGGAAACGGATAGATCGCCGGCACGCGGCTGCGCTCGGCGGCCTCGATGATGTGCTTTTGATTACTGGTATTCGCGGGATTGGGCAGCACGATGATGCCTGCGCGGCCATCGCCGGCCAAGGCGACGATCGCCCTCTCCAGCGAGGGTCCGTCGCCGGCGGCGATCTGCGTAACGCCGATGCCAAGCGGCGCGGCAGCGGCCTCGGCGGCACGGGCGAGCTCCCGGTTCGCGCTGATGCTTGGGTTCAGGAGCAGACCGACCCGCTCCACCCGCGGCGCGAGCTCCTTGAGAACCTGCAGCCACTTGCCGCCCATCTCGGGCGCGAAATTGGTGAAGCCGGTGCTATTGCCGCCCGGGCGCGCGAGATTCGCCACGAACCCGCTGCCCACCGGGTCCGACACCGCCACGAACACGATGGGCACGGCGATCTTCTGCTGCCGCACAATGGCCAGCGCCTGGTTGCTCTGCACCAGCAGTACGTCAGGGTCGAGGGCGCCGAGCTCGAGCGCGTGGCGCCGCAGCTGCTCGTCACCCGACGCAAAGCGAACCTCGAGCCTCAGGTTCTGCCCTTCGCGCCAGCCGAGCCCTTCCATCGCCTTCGCGAATATGCCGCGCCGAACGCGCGACTCCGCATCGGTATCCGGGAATGGAATCAGCACCGCCACCGTCGCCTTGCGCGCGGACTGCGCGAAGGCGTACGGCGACGCACACAGGGTCAGCAAGGCGGCAAGCGCCTCGCGCCGCCGCATGCGCTTCAAGGATCGCAATGCGCGCCCTCCCGGCGCGCATTATGTCCCGGTCAGCTCGACTTGCGCGACTGCTCCGCTCGCGCCTGCCCGATCGCGGACTTGACGTGCTTTTTCTCTTCGGGCGGCGGCAGCACGGCCTTCATGCCCAGGCCCTGGAGGGACAGCTCGCGCAGCCAGCCTTTCGAGTGATAGAAGTGCTCGTCTTCCTCGTCCTCGACCTCCTCGTAGGCTTCCTTGAGCGCCTTGCCGTCGGCGCCGGTCATCTTCTTCGATACCTCGCCGATCAGCTGCCAGTTGAAGTGATCGGTCATCTCCGCGTGCGTCACCATCTCGCACGCCACGCACTGCGCCATTTCCTTGTCGCCGGTGCCGAGCGCGGTTTCCATGGCGGCGATCAGCGAAGCGCCGATGTCGTGGGTGATCTTGCGCCCCGGGGTCTGCTCCTCCGGGTCGAGGTTCAGCTGCAGGCAGGCGTCGTGTAAAACCTGCACGTGCTTTTCGGTTTCCTCCAGGTACTTCTCCCACTCTTCCTTCAGGTCATCGTTCACTACGCATTTCAGCGCCGTCTCGTAGACCTTCACGCCGCCCATCTCGTGCTCCAGGGATTGGAGCAGCAGCTCTTTCACCATCTTGGTATCCATTGCGTCTCCTTGGAAAGTCAGGGGACGCGGAGCAAGGCGCGTGCCGCTAGTCGACGGTCCAGTCGGCGCGCAGCAGGAGATCGGGCGGAATGACCACACCGAGAGAATTGGCAGTGCGGCGGTTGATGAAGAGCGAGAACTTGGTGGGGCGCTCGATCGGCAGCTCGCCCGGCTTGGCGCCCTTGAAGATGCGGTCGGCGTAGCCCGCTGCACGATAGTACAGGTCGGAATAATTGACGCCGTAGGAAACCAGGCCGCCGGCATCGACGAACTCGCGCGCCGAAAACATTGCCGGCAACCGGTGCCGGCCGGCGAGCTCGACGATGACGGTGCGGTTCGACTGCGCCAGCGTCTCGATGCCGACCAGGAGGGCGTCGGCGCGTTCGCGTACCGCCTTCTCGAACGCCGGCGCGATCTGCTCGCTGCTGCGCACATCGAGCAGCATCGCCTCCAGGCCCATGCTGCGCGCCGCCTGATCGGTGTCCTTCCACGTCGCTTGTGCCGCGAGGTTGTCGTGATTGGAGTACACCGCAACGCGGCTCATCTTCGGCACCAGCGCCTTCAGCAATTCGAGGCGCCGCGGCGCCAGCTCGGCGCTCGCGCTGGTCAGGCCGGTCACGTTGCCGCCGGGGCGAGCGAGGCTCGCCGCCAGGCCGCTTTCCACCGGGTCGGAAACCGCCGCCATGACGATCGGGATCTCGCTCGTCGCGCGCTTCGCCGCGAGCGTCGCCGGGGTGCCGCGCGTGAGGATCAGGTCGACCTTCGAACGCACCAGCTCCGCCGCGAGCGCCACGAAGCGCTCGGTCCGCCCCTCGGCCGAGCGGTAGGCGATGACCAGGCTCGGGCCCTCGACATAGCCACGCTCCGCCAATCCCTGGCGGAAGCGGTCGAAGTTCTCGATATTGGCGCGTAACGACGAGGTTTCCAGCACGCCGACGCGGTGCGGGCGCCGTCCCTGCTGCGCGCGCGCAGCCAACGGCGCGAGGCACAGCAGGCCGAGCAAGTTGCGTCGGGTGGTCATGACTCCCTGTGCGTAGTCTGCGCCGATTCGAACGGGAGTGGCAGGGGCAGTTCAAATGCCGGAAAATTCATACCTTTATGACCCAGACCCTTCCCCAGTCGATCGACGACACCCAGGCGCTGCTCGCAAAAGGCGAATATGTCGCCGACCGCAGCCTCGCCACCTCGCTGTTCCTCGCGCTCGCCATGAAGCGGCCGCTGTTCCTCGAAGGCGAGGCCGGCGTCGGCAAGACCGAGATCGGCAAGGTGGTGGCGCAGGCGCTCGGGCGCGAGCTGATCCGCCTGCAGTGTTACGAGGGCCTCGACATCGCGCAGGCGGCGTACGAATGGAACTACCCGCGCCAGATGATCGAGATCAGGATGGCCGAAGCCGAAGGCGTGAAGTCGCGCGAGGGCCTCGAGCAGGACATCTTCTCCGAGCGCTTCCTGATCCGCCGGCCGCTGCTGCGCGCGCTCCAGCCTCTGGATGCGCCGCCGGTGCTGCTGATCGACGAGCTCGACCGCACCGACGAGCCGTTCGAGGCCTACCTGCTGGAAGTGCTGTCCGACTGGCAGCTGACCATTCCCGAGGTCGGCACGGTCAAGGCCGAACAGCCGCCGATCGTGGTGATCACCTCGAACCGCACGCGCGAGATCCACGACGCGGTGAAGCGGCGCTGCTTCTACCACTGGGTGGACTATCCCGACGCGAAACGCGAGCTCGCCATCCTGCGGCGCAAGGCGCCGAACGCCGCCGAGGGCCTGTCGCGCGAAGTGGTGGCGTTCGTGCAGCAGCTGCGCAAGGTCGATCTGTTCAAGCTGCCGGGCGTGGCCGAGACCATCGACTGGGCCAACTGCCTCGCCGCGCTCGACCGCGTGGTGCTCGACCCGGAAACCGTCAACAACACGCTCGGCGTGCTGCTCAAGTACCGCGACGACCTCGAGCGCATCAGCGGGGAAGAAGCCGGCCGCCTGGTCGGCGAAGCCAAGGCGGCAGCGGCCGCGTAGAACGACATGTTGCGGCGGCTCTTCGGTCAGGACGGCGTGCACAATCTGTTCAGGCTGTGCGATGCGCTGATGGCCGAGAGCGGCGAATACGCGAGTACCGCGCTCGCGCGTGACGCGCTCGATGCCTACGAGGCGCTCGACCAGCCCGGCCGCGCGCAGTTCTTCGACGTGCTGGCGCGCGACTATTCGCCTTCGCCCGAGGCCGTCAGCGCGAGCGCGGCCGCCTACCAGGCCGATCCTTCGCCCGCCAACCTCGAGCGGCTGTTCGCGGTGGTGGAGCCGCGCCGGCAGGAGCTGTTCCGCCGGCTGAACATGGCGCCCGGCGGCACCGCGGCGCTGGTGGAAATGCGCAAGGAGCTGCTGAAGAGCGTGCGGACGCGGCCGCAGTGGGCGGCAATCGACGCCGATCTCCTGCACCTGCTGCGCTCGTGGTTCAACCGCGGCTTCCTGCGCCTGGAGCGCATCGACTGGCGCACGCCGGCGATCATCCTCGAGAAGCTGATCGAGTACGAGGCGGTGCACGCGATCCAGGGCTGGCGCGACCTGCAGCGCCGGCTGGAGGCCGACCGGCGCTGCTTCGCGTTCTTCCACCCGCAGCTGCCCGAGGAGCCGATCATCTTCATCGAGGTCGCGCTCACGCGCAGCATGAGCGCACACATCCAGCCGCTGCTCGACATCGGCTCGCCGGTGCGCACCGCGAACTGCGATTGCGCGATGTTCTACTCGATCACCAACTGCCAGGAAGGCCTGCGCGGCATTTCCTTCGGCAACCAGCTGATCAAGCAGGTGGCCGAGGAGCTGCGGCGCGAATTCCCCCACCTGCGGCGCTTCGCCACGCTCTCGCCGCTCGCCGGCTTCCGCCGCTGGCTGGAGCAGAAACGCGTCGAGCAGCCCAAGGAGCTCGCGCCGCTCGCCCGGCTGGACCAGCCCGACTGGCATCTGGGCGAGGTGCCGGACTCGCTGCAGCGCATGCTGCTGCGCCTGTGCGCCTATTACTTCCTCAACGTGAAGCAGGGCGACGAGCCGCTCGACGCGGTGGCGCGCTTCCACCTCGGCAACGGCGCCGCGCTCGAGCGGCTCAACTGGATGGGCGACATCTCCGAGACCGGCATGGCGCGCTCCGCCGGCCTGATGGTGAACTACGTGTACCGGCTGAGCGAGGTCGAGCGCAACCACGAGCGCTACTTCCGCGAGCACGCGATCGCCGCGTCCGCGGCGGTGGAAAAGATGGCGCGCGAATGCCTGCTCGCCGCGCCGGCGGAAAAAGGGGCGGCGGCTTGACGACGCAAAAAGGCGCGGCGGCTTGACGGCGCAAGGCAGGCTGCCGGAAAACGTGATGCACTTCGCGCGCCTGCTGCGCGCGGCCGGCCTGCGCGTCGGCTCCGATCGCGTGATCGACTGCGTGCGCGCGCTCGAGATCGCCGGCCAGCACGAGTTCCCGCTGCGGCGCGAGGACTGGTACTGGACCATGTCGGCGGTGCTGCTCTCGCGCCAGGAGCAGCGTCCGATCTTCGACCAGGCATTCCGCCTGTTCTGGCGCGACCCGAAGCTCGCCGAGCGCATGATGAGCCTGATGCTGCCGCAGGCTTACGGCCGCGCCGGCAAGCCCGAGCAGCAGCAGAGCCAGCGCCTCACCGATGCCCTGTTCTCCAAAAAAGAGGACGCGCCGGAAACCGAAAAGCTCGAGCTCGAAGCGCGCCTCACCTTCTCCTCGCGCGAAGTGCTGTCGCGCATGGACTTCGACACCATGTCGGCGGCCGAGCTGGTCGAAGCGAAGCGCATGCTGTCGCAGCTGCGCCTGCCCTTGCCGCTCATCCGCACGCGCAGATATCGCGTGCATCGCGCCGGGCGGCGGGTCGACCTGCGAAAAACCATGCGGGAAAGCCTGCGCGACGGCGGCGACATCATCCCGCTGGTGCGCTCGGCGCCGGTCGAGCTGCACCCGCCGCTGGTCGTGCTGTGCGACATCTCGGGCTCGATGAACCCGTACTCGCGCATGTTCCTGCACTTCCTGCACGCGATCACCAACGACCGCGACCGCGTGGCGGTGTTCGTGTTCGGCACGCGCCTCACCAACATCACGCGCCAGCTGCGCCACCGCGACGTCGACGTCGCGATGCAGCGCGTGGCCGACGCGATCAAGGACTGGTCGGGCGGCACGCGCATCGGCCACAGCTTGCGCGAGTTCAACTTCAAGTGGGGCCGGCGCGTGCTGGGCCAGAACGCGTGCGTGCTGCTGGTCTCCGACGGCCTCGACCGCGAGGCGGGCGAAGGCCTGGGCGAGGAAATGGAGCGCCTGGCGAAGTCCTGCCACCGCCTGGTGTGGCTCAACCCGCTGCTGCGCTACGACAAGTTCGAGGCGCGCCCGGCCGGCGTGCGCGCCATGCTGCCGCACGTCGACCTCTTCCTGCCAGTGCATAATCTGAAGAGTCTGGTCGATCTGGCGCGCACCCTCAGCCGCCCCTTGAATAAGGAAACCTCGCAGTGGAAATGACTGGTGAACAGCTGATCCCGGCGTCGCAGCAGGACGTCTGGGAAGCGCTCAACGATCCCGATGTGCTCAAGGCCTGCGTGCCGGGCTGCGAGTCGATCACGCTCGTCAACCCGAACGAATACCAGGTGCTGATGACCGCGCGGGTCGGCCCGGTGAGCGCCAAGTTCCGCGGCCGCCTGTCGCTCTCGGACATCAAGCCGCCCACTTCCTACTCGCTCGCCTTCGAAGGCCAGGGCGGCGCGGCCGGCTTCGCGAAGGGCGGCGCCCAGGTCAAGCTCGTTCCCCAGAACGAGCAGACCCGGCTGATCTACGACGTCAAGGCCAACGTCGGCGGCAAGCTCGCGCAGATCGGCTCGCGCCTGGTGGACGCCGCGGCGAAGAAGGTGGCCGACGAGTTCTTCAGGAACTTCAACGACCGGATGTCCTCTTCCGAGGACGAGACCGTCGTCATGCATCCGCTGCCCGAGCACGGGCACGGAGGCACGGAGACGAGCACGGCGGCGATGCCGACGGTCTCGAACACCACGCTGATTTTTTTTGCCGCGGGCTCGCTGGTGGTTTTCGTGGTCGCGCTGGTGACGCTGCTTGGCTGAGCTGCTGTTCCGCGAAGACCCGTACCTGCGCGCCTGCGAGGCCACCATCGTCTCGGTGCACGAAGGCGCAGTCGAGCTCGACCGCACCGTGTTCTATCCGCTCGGCGGCGGCCAGGCCGGCGACACCGGAAGACTGGGCGACTGGCGCGTGATCGACACGCGCAAGGGTGCTGACACTGTTCTTCATATTCTGGAGCCCGGCGCCGCGCCGCAACCGGGCATGAAGGTGGCAATCGAGATCGACTGGGAGCGGCGCTATCGCCTCATGCGCTACCACACCGCGCTGCATCTCCTCGGCTCGGTGGTGAAGGCGGCGGTGACCGGCGGGCGCATCAATGACGACAAGGCGCACCTGGACTTCGATATCGAAATGGAGAAGCTGGTCAAGGACACGATCGAAGCTCGCCTTAACGAATTGACTTCGACTTCAATCGACACCCAGGCGCGCTGGATCGCCGACGCCGAGCTCGACGCGCGTCCCGATCTCGTGAGAACGATGTCGGTCGCGCCGCCGCGCGGCGAGGGCCGCGTGCGCCTGCTCGAGATCCCGGGCGTCGACCTGCAGGCCTGCGGCGGCACGCACGTGAAGAACACGGCCGAGATCGGCAAGCTGTCGGTGGCGCGCATCCGCTCCGAGGGCAAGAGGAACAAGCGCGTTACGCTGGTTTTCTCATGAGCACCAACCCCGAGCGGCGCCTGGCGGCGGTCATGTACGCCGAGCTGCGCAACTTCACCCGCATGTCCGAGGTGCTGCAGCCCGACAAGGTGCTTGCGCTGGCGAACGAGTTCTTCGCCTTCGCCGCGAAAGCTGCACAGGCCAACGAGGGCATGGTCGTGATGGTGCACAACGACACGGTGCTCGCGGCCTTCGACGCCGGCTCCCCGGTGGAGTTCGCGAACAGCGCCCTGATCGCGGCGCGCGCGATCCAGACCCAGTTCGACCCGATCGGCGAGCGCTGGAAGACGGAATACGGCCTGCCGGCCGCGGTGTCGCTCGGCCTGCACATCGGCGAGACGGTGTTCGGCATGGCCGGGCTGCCGGGCGCGCAGCAGTTCACTGCGCTCGGCGACGCCGTGAGCATCGCCGAGCGCCTGGTGCATCGCGCGCGCAACGGCGAGATCGTGATCTCGCTCGACCTGATGAAGGCGCTGAAAGCCAGGGTGGAAACGCTCGGCGCCGAGGAGCTGCCGGTGCTCGAGCTCGGCGGCAAGCGCCCGGCGCTGCCGATCTACGGCATGGTGCTGGAGACCCGGCTGGACTTTACCTAGGAAAGTACCTAGGCAGCGGTCGCGGTTGCAGCCTGGCGGATGGCATCCGCCAGCGTGGGCGCGGGATACGCGCCCGACACGCCGTGCTTGCGCTCGAAGATGAACGTCGGCACGGCGGAGATCCCCATCCCGCGTACTTCGCCTTCGAGCTCGGATACGTCGGGTGCTTTCTCCGGCCAGCCCTGTACGCCGCATTGCGCGGCAATCTCGGCGAGCACTTTCGGGTCGCCGATGTTCCTGCCCTGCTCGAAGTGCGCGCGGAATAGCGCATCGACGACTGCCGTCTGGTTTCTGGCAAAAGCAATCAATCGGTGAGCCTGCGTGGTATTCGGCTGGATCGCCATGCGATCGAACGCGAAGTCGATGCCCTCGCCCTTGCCCTCTTCGGCCACGCGCGCGTCCATCTGCTTCGAGCGCTCGAGCGAGCCGAACTTGGCCTTGCGGTAGTCGGCGCGCGGGATGCCGCCGGCCGGCAGGTCGGGGTTGAGCTGGAACGGCAGCCAGCGCACCTCGACCTCGAGCTCGCCCTTGAGCAGGTCGAGCGCCTTCTCCAGGCGCCGCTTGCCGATGTAGCACCAGGGGCAGACCACGTCGGAGGCGACTTCGAGACTGAGCTTCTTCATGCGGCGTTTTCTACTTCTTCTTTGGCGGAATGGTCCAGAAGTAGACCGTGCGCCCGTTCGACTGGAGCGTTTTCTCGGGCTTCCAGGTGCCCATGTCGAACTGGTGCGAGACGATGCGCGTGCCGGGCTTCAAGTCCTCCCACAGGCGCGGGCGCAGCTTCACGTTGAGGTCGGGCAGCAGGTAGAGCGTCACGACCGTGGCTTCCTTGAAGTCGGCCTTGAACAGGTCCTGCTGGCGGAACTCGACCAGGTTGCTGACGCCGGCCTTCTTCGCGTTCTCGGTCGCCTCGCGGATGCGCTCCGGGTCGATGTCGATGCCGACCGCCTTGATGCCGAATTTCTTCGCCGCCGCGATCGCGATGCGGCCGTCGCCGGAGCCGAGGTCGTAGAGCACGTCGCCCTTTTGCACGTTGGCGAGGCGCAACATGTCGTCCACCACCTCGTGCGGCGTGGGCACGTAGATCACATCGGGCTGCTGCGTCGCCTGGCGCGCGGGCGCCTGGGCAAGGAGCGGGTAGGGCGCCAGGGCCAGCAGCACCGCGGCAACCGCCAGGAACGTTCGCATGCGGGAAATTATGCCGCAGCCGGCGGCTACGGCGAGAAGCCGGTCGCGAAACGCGTCGAGGTCACCGCGGACTCGAGCTCGCGCTCCTCGGGCAGCTTGGTGTCGGGGCGGAGGACAGCGGCCTCCACCTGCTCCTCGGTCATGAGCGGCTCGAGGATCGCTTCCTCGATGTCATCGGTGCCGTGAACTGCCCAGCGCGCCCATGCAATCAACAGCATGGCGGCGATGATGGCGATCACCGCCAGGACCGCTACGACCGGATGTTCCTTGTTCGGTCCCGGGAACTGCTCGTGGGTACAGGCATGGCCCATGCTAATTAGACGCCTGCCTTCGCGCAGGGTTCTTGCAGCTTACGCCTATGCTTATTCGCCCGCTATGGTCATATTCTCGAGCAGGATCGAGCCGCAGGAGCGGCCGTTGCGCACGATTACGTCGCTGCCGATGGCTGCTATCTGCTTAAACATATGGCTGAGGTTGCCGGCGATGGTGATCTCCTCCACCGGGTAGGCGATTTCGCCGTTTTCCACCCAGTACCCGGCCGCGCCGCGCGAATAGTCCCCGGTCACCAGGTTCACGCCCTGGCCGAGCAATTCCGTCACCAGTAATCCGCGTGCCATGGTTTTCAGCATGCCGACGAAGTCCGGCCCGCGCGACTCGACCACCAGGTTGTGGTGCCCGCCGGCGCTGCCGGTGGACTTCATGCCGAGCTTGCGCGCCGAATAGCTGCCGAGGAAGTAGCCCTCGACCACGCCGCCGCGCACGATCGGGCGCTCGCGCGTCGCCACGCCCTCCTCGTCGAACGGCGTGCTCGCCATGCCCTGCCGCTCGAGCGGGCGCTCGTCGATGCGCACCCTGGGCGCGAAGACCTGCTTGCCGAGACTGTCGAGCAGGAACGAGGTCTTGCGGTACAGGTTGCCGCCGTTCACCGCCGAGACGAAGTGCCCGATCAGGCCGAGCGCGACCGGCGCCTCGAACAGCACCGGCGCCTGGCCGGTGGCGATCTTGCGCGCGCCGAGGCGCGCCGCGGTGCGCTGGCCGGCGTAGCGCCCGAGGGCGCGCGGGTCGGCGAGCTTCGACGGCAGGCGCGAGGCGCTGTACCAGTCGTCGCGCTGCATCAGGCCCTTTTCCTCGGCGATCACCGCGCACGACAGGTAGTGGCGCGAGCCGCGGTAGCCGCCGGTGAAGCCCAGGCTGTTCGCGAACACGAACTGGTTCTGCTGCGCGGACACCGTGGCGCCCTCGG
>Ga0207701_10006096_pt1 | contig 12055 bp, 13 predicted proteins | sample KBSSwiSSwithPhiX_FD_184294 | JGI IMG/M metagenome (GOLD analysis project Ga0207701, IMG submission 184294) | Switchgrass rhizosphere bulk soil microbial communities from Kellogg Biological Station, Michigan, USA, with PhiX - S5 (SPAdes) (version 2) | ecosystem: Environmental > Terrestrial >...
GAGAGGCTCGAACCGGACTTCTTCGATATCCGGAAGGACGTTGTGCAGCCGCTCGTGCAGCGCGCCGGCGAGGACTCGATCCGTAACGACGACATCGAGCTCGGTGATTTCCGGGGCGCGCGCCAGCAGATCCCAGTCAACGGACGCGAGCCCGTATCTGGCGACCGAATGATCCGGCACGGTGACAACGACGTGGCGATAGCCGCGTGGTGCGGGTTCGGAGAGGATGAGCCGCCGCAACCCGTGTTCATCGGTGCCGTGCTCGGCGCATCGCCGCTCGAAGTCACGGAAGACGGCTGCGAGGAACCGTGTCTGGTCAACGAGCTGGCGGGCACCGCGATCGTCCGCAGCACCGGGCTCGAGCATGCCAAGCGCCAGCCGCTCGAACGAGTCGATGTCCTTCTGATTGCGGCGCAGGTCGTCGTAGAACCTGACCATCTCGGCAACAAGTCCCGGACGGACTCTAAATGGCGCATCGATGCCACCGGTTGTGACCGCCCGGCAGGCAACGCCAAGGAGCACTTCGCGTTCTTCGCCGGACAGTTCTCGCGGCGGCGCCGGCAACCGATCGGTAAAACGGCGGACCAGGTCGGAGGCTGTGGCGAAATCAGGAAGGATGACGGCGGAGCGAGCGCTCTCGATGCCACGAACGAGCTGTTCCGCCGCGGCGTAGGTCGGAACAATCACCAGGCGGGCACGGGCATCGAGCGGGGATCCCTGGGTCGCCAGCGAGATCGCCGCCTCGCGAAACGCCTGGGGGCTTCCAACGCGCACCAGGCGTGTCGCGCGGGAAGTAATCACTGCAGCTTCGGTGGCTCGATAAGAGTGCGCATTTCCTTCTGCGCGCGCGAGAGCATCATCAACGCGCCCGCGGCCGCTGACGACGCTTCCCACGCCTTCGAAATGTCACCAGAAGTAACCGCACTCAGCCTGGCGGCCGCGGCGTTCTCCGCAAAACGCCATGCGCCAATCACCATCTCATGCGTGTCGCGCAGATACTCCGGAACGAGCAGGCGGTCGAGCCGGACGGCACCGCCGCGAAGGACCCGGTTCAAGGTGTCCAGCCGATCGAGATCTGGACCCTCCAGTCTCTTGATCGACTCCAGGGACGACCTCGCCTTGACCAGTTGCACCAGCTCCATGCCGACCGAGCGCTGGTATTCGCGGAACATCGCTTGCCGGCTCTTCCACTGATCGCGCAGCAGACGGAGACGACGGGCGTTAGCCAGCTGGAGCTGTACTGAAGCCGTCAACGCCTGCACGATCTCCGGACGTTGGTGCCCGAGCTTGGCGTCTTCCTTCGGGATGCGATCCAATACGTGCTCGACGTCTCGTATCTCGGCGTCCCCTGCCGCCTTTGTGGCCTTGGCGAGAAGATCTTTGGTCACGCGACCATAGCGCTGATTGACAGCAATCTCCTGATCGAGCTGGTCCTCGATAAGCCGCCGCATCTTGCTGGCGTCGGAGCCCGTCACGCCGGGAGCGGCGATCAGTGTCAGCGCCGACTGGAGCAGAGTAAAACGCTCGCTGACGTCCTTCGTGATCCGGGCAAGGCGAAGCAACTGGTCGAGTTGCTCGCGAGGACTCGGCATCGCGGCAACGGGCTCGAGCGTCATCTCCGGCGCATTGACCAGCGCTATCTGAAATGGCGTCGGGGGTGGACCACCCTGCAGCCGGGCGATCGCTGAATCGAGGAGTCGCACGATCTCCTGGATGTCCTGCTGACGGTAGCCATAGTGCATACGGGGCCATTCCGCGAGCGTGCGACGCGCCCGGTCCGCCGCCGCCAGCGCACTGGCACGGTCGGTCGACTGAGCAATGTTACTGAGAACAGTCGCGACTTCTTCAGTGACTTGCTGATAGTCCGCTTCGGCCCTGGTCGCTACGTAGCGTTGATATCGCGCCGACGCGGCAAACCGTTCCGTCTTTTCCCAATCGACCTTTGAGGCGGCCAGAGTAACTGCATGCAGTCGAGGAGCCTGGGGCGTTCCGCCGATCGGTAACGAGAGCACGACCTGATCTGATGTCCGCGCGTACTCGCCGTACGTCACGAGCGAGCTGCCGTCCGTTAGAAAAATGCGGAACAGCATCGCCTCGTCCGCGGCATACGCCTGGCTTGCGGCCAGGACGCACACCATCAGCAGGATGGCGCGTCTGGTGGAGAACAGCATGTTCAGGCGATTCAACATTTTACCTGTGCTGCAACGGCCACCGGGACTGATGTTGTGGAAAAGCTGTGGACAGATAGTGCAAATCCTGTTGAGAACCTGACATGAAAAAAATTCTTTTCAGAAGATCCTCCGGAAACCGTGCCGATGACCACATGTTGAGCGGGCTTCGCGACTCGCTTCGCTTGATCGCGAAACGTGGGTGCGTAGAATTGCCACCGCTTCACTTCCCGAGACATCAGACACACGTGACAGTTCATCGCTTCCACGAAACCATTGGCGGGCGTGCGTACCACATCGAGGTCATGCCCGTCAGCAACCGATGGCGCGCGCAACTTTGTCGCACGCCGGGTCTTCCCACGGCGATGATGCCGTTCTACGGATCGACGCCAGACGAAGCGGCGCGGCACCTGACGAAGTGGCTGATGCTGGCGCATGGCAGCCGCCGTGAGCAGCCGGCCGAAGAGCCCGCCAAAATCTAACGTAACTCCCACTGGTGACAGCCCCGGTCAGTACTGACGCGGTTGCGACTCATCTGGCCGTGGGCTACCATTGAGTGTTCGGGTCTTCCCAAACATGTGGGCCAGTAGCGCAGTTGGGAGCGCGCATGAATGGCATTCATGAGGTCACCGGTTCGATCCCGGTCTGGTCCACCATCCACTCCTCCGTCCATCACCCCTTCTGCGTCGCAGGGCTGAGTCACAGTCAGCCGTAAAGCTTCTCACCGAGTACGGTGATCGCGCGGAACGTTCGCGCGAAAGTTCACGCGGCGCGGCGGGAATCGTACCTTCGTCGTAGGCGGCACGGTGGCATGCCGAATGCTCAACGGCCTCTTCGCGTTCAATCATCATCGCCATCACCAACGCCAACATGTCACACGCTCTCGAATTCGCGCGCTCCCATGCGCTGGCGATGCCAGCGCTCGCGAAGTTCGCCCTGGGAATGGCCATCCTCTTCGGCGTTCCCGCGCTGTCCCGCCGGCTGCGGCTCCCGGCGGTAGTCGGCCTGCTGCTGAGCGGCGTCGTCATCGGTCCGCACGTGCTCGGCGTCTTCGGTACGCAGAGACCCGTCGCCGACTTCTTTGCGGACCTTGGCAAGCTGCTGCTGATGTTTTTCGCGGGTCTCGAAGTCGACCTTGCCCTCTTTCGGCGGGTGCAGCGCAAGGCGGTCACATTCGGCGTCATTACGACCAGCCTCCCATTGGTGCTCGGCTCCGCGGTCGGCTTGTTGTTCGGTTATCCCATGGTGACGGCGGTCGTGCTGGGCTCGCTGCTCGCGTCGCACACCCTGCTGGGGATGCCGATCATGATGAAGCTCGGCGCGAATCGACTCGAGCCCTACATCGTCACCGTGGGGGCGACCGTGATGTCGGACACGCTGTCGCTGGTCGTGTTCGCGATGTGCGTCTCAACCTTCGAGCGAGGCTTCTCGGTGTCCGGTCTCGCCTGGCAGCTCGTCGAGGTCGTCGTGTTCATCCCGGTGCTGCTGCTGGGCGTGGGCCGCGTGGGAAGTTATCTCCTGAAGAAGGCAGAGGACGATGAGCAGGCGTACTTCGTTCTGATGCTCGGGATCATGGCAGCTGCCGTTGCCCTGACCCGCGTGGTGCAGCTCCCGGGCATCGTCGGTGCTTTCCTTGCGGGTCTAGCGGTCAACAGCGCCGTTCAGAACAAGCCCGCGAAGGAGAAGCTGGAGTTCATCGGCAATTCCCTCTTCATTCCGGCCTTTCTCGTCGTCACCGGCTTTGTGATCGATCCGGTCGCATTCGCGCAGAGCATCGTCGATCACTTCGCCCTGGCGGCGGCCGTGGTCGGAGCGCTCATCGTCGGAAAAGGGGTGGCCGCAGCCATCGCGGCGCGGGCGTTCAACTACAGGAGGGCCGCAATGCTGACGGTGTGGTCGCTGACCCTCCCTCAACTGGCGGCGACGCTGGCGGCAACGCTTGTCGGATTCGACACGCTCAACTCGGCAGGTGAACGGCTCATCGACCAGAACGTCCTCAACGTGGTGTTCGTACTGATCGTGGTCACCGCAACCATCGGACCCATCATGACTCAGCACTACGCGCCGTTGATGCTGGCGTCGTCGGAACCCAGGGCGCAGAAGAAGAGTGCTGCCTAGATCATGCTGGGGTTTCCCCTCGGTTTCTGGGACTACGTGACGTTTGCGGTGCTGATGCTGCTGGGCGCGGCGGCGCTGACGGCCGCCGTGCTGCTGCTCGGCCTGCCGGGCAGGATCGCCCGTTCGCGGAATCATCCCGACGCCGACGCGGTGAACGTCATGGGCTGGGCTGGTGGACTGGCGGTCGTGCCATGGATCCAGGCGTTCATCTGGGCCTTCAAGCCAACCACGGTGATCGATATTCGACGCTTCCCGCAGGAGGAACAGGAGGCCATCAGGTCCATCGCCGCATCGCGCGGTGCAGGGCCGCCGGCGCCCCCTGGCGACAAGAGCGCTGACACCAAAACCGAGAGTGGCGCCAAGAGGTAAGCCGCCGTGGTCCTCGCGCTCGTCATCACCGTTCTCTATGCCCTCGCGTTCTGGCTGGTCTTCTTCAAGCTGAAGCTCATCACGTTCAGCATCACGTGGGCCGTCGTCTCGTCCGTGATGTTCGCCCACGTGCTGCTGGTCTTCGTCATCGGCCTGCATTTCATGACGCCGTACACGACCGACGCCACGGTCGTCCAGCCCACGATCCAACTCGTCCCGAGGCTCCCTGAGCCAACGCTCGTGACCGCCGTGATGGTCGATTCCAACGTCCCGGTCAAAAAAGGCCAACCCCTGTTCCAGTTCGACCGGCGGCCTTACGAGCACAGAGTCGACGAACAGGAAGCTGCCCTGGCAGCGGCCAGGCAGGATGCGCTGATTCTGAACAATGATGTCGAGACCGCCCGCGCCGTGATGGCAAAGGCCATCGCCGCGCGCGACGCAGCTGAGACGCAGAAGGCGATTCTTGCGGCGAACCTCGATGCCGCCCGACAAGCGCTCGTCCGCGCGACAAGCGTCCGCGATTTCGCCCTCGTTCAGTACGAACGCTCTGGCAAGCTGAAGCAGGAAGACGCCGAGGCCGTCGAAACGTTTCAGCGGTGGGAGTACGACCTCCGGGGCCAGGAGGCGGCCGTCGCCGAGGCCGGGATTGAGATCGAGAAGGCGCGCCTCCAGCTGAAGAAGTGGGACGCCGACATCGCGGAAGCGAACGCCGCCGTAAAAGAGGCCGAGGACAACGTCGAACGAACGCGCCTCGCGTCCAACTCCCAGATCAACGGCGTCAACACGAAGGTCGCTCAGATCGAGGCCGCACTCGCGCAGGCCCGTTACTACCTCGATAACACCACGTTGACGGCACCTGAGGACGGATTCATCACTAACCTGCAGGTTCGTCCCGGAATGGTCGCGGGCACCGTCAGATTCGGTGCTATCGCTGCGCTCATCGTCGATTCCGATCGATATGTGCTCGGCACGTATTACCAGGAACATCTCAAGTACGTGAAACAGGGACTGCCCGTGGAAGTCGCGCTCGATTTGTATCCGGGCCAGATCTTCACGGGCACTGTCGACCGCATCTGGTGGGCCAGCGGCGAAGGGCAGTTCCTGCCGAGCGGCGACGTACCCTCCTTCAATCCGCCACCCGTCCTGCCACAGGGACGATTCGCTGTCCGCATTCTGCTGGACCATTCGCAACCGCCGCGTTTTCCAATCGGCGCGCAAGGGGCCGCGGCTATCTACACCACCGGCGGCGCGTGGGCTGCGCTGCGCCGAATCGTCATTCGCACGTACTCGTGGCTGAACTTTCTGTATCCGCTCTCGTTGTGATCATGCGGGCCTGGCGACAGACACCACGAACCATCACCGCGGTGTGTCGGATCGTTGTGAACCTGCTGCTGCTCTCGGTTGCGGCCGCGGCGGCGTCCTGTGCGCTGTCAACACCGCCGACGCGCGCCGAAACGGAGATCAAGGCGCTCCCCCCAGATGCGCATGTTCCGTCGCGCTGGGCCCCGGGTTCCTCACCCGACGCCCAGGTCACCAACGACTGGGTCACGTCGTTTAATGATCCCGGCCTCGAAAAAGTGGTCGCGGAGGCGATCGCGAACAACCCGGACCTGAGGCAGGCCGCAGCGCAGGTCGAGATGGCCCGGCAGGCTGCAATCCTCGTCGGCGCGCAGCTCAAGCCTCGCATCGGCGTTGACGCCGGCGGTGAGGTCACACGCGACTTCGGAGATGAGACGTTCAAGAGCAGCGAGATCTACGGGTTGGTCGCCTGGGAAATGGATCTCTGGGGCAAGCTGCGGGCGACGCGGGCCGCCGCGGTGGCCTCGTACCAGGCGACCGCGCTCGACTACGCGTTTGCCCGGCAGTCGCTCGCGGCGAGGACAGGTCAGAACTGGTACCTCGCCAGCGGGACGCGACAGCTTGTCACGCTCGCGGAGCAGAGCGTCGAGGTGTACACGCGACTGTTGAAGTTGGCGAAAGCCAAATACGACGCGGGCCGCGTATCCGCCCTCGACGTGGCCGAGGCCAGCGCCCACGTCAACGAAGCGCAGAGTGAGCTCCGGCGAGCGCAGGGTTCCTATAGCGAAGCGACACGTAACCTCGAAGTGCTGGTGGGTCGGTTTCCGGCGGCGGAGCTGGACGTGACTCCGTCCTATGCCTCTCTGCCCCCTCCGATCCGCGCGGGTCTACCAGCCTCACTGCTTGAACGCCGGCCGGACCTTCTTGCGGCCGAACAGCAGGTACTGGCGAGCTTCCGCGCGCTCGAAGCGTCCCGCCTCGCGCTCCTGCCAGATCTGACGCTCACGGTCGAGGGAGGGCGGCTCAACGACAGGGTGCTCGACCTGCTGCACCTCAACCCGAATCTGATCGGCCTCGGATTGCGACTCTTTCAGCCAGTCTTCGAGGGCGGTGCCCTGCGAACGAAGATCAGGATTGCCACCGCGCAGCAGGAGCGGATGGTCGCCCACTACGGCGGCGTGGCACTGAAGGCCTTTCGGGAAGTGGAAGTCGCGCTGACGAACGAGGAACTGCTCGGTGAGCGTCTTCGGTATCAGAACCAGGCACTCGCGAACCGCAGCGAGACCGTGCGGATCGCGACCCTCAAATATCGCGCGGGCGCCGAGTCTTTGCTGCCGGTTCTCCAGCTTCAGACCGATGAACTCGCAACGCGCGCCGAGATCATCAAGCTACGCGACACCCAGCTCGCCAACCGGATCCAGCTTCATCTGGCACTTGGCGGCCAGCCGTGACTACTTCTCCGGCGCCTCCGACAAGGCACGCAACTGCCTGGCGATCGTCGCCACACCTTCCGTCGCCAGCTTGATTTCCGTGAGATAGGCCGTAGTCGTCGCCGCATCCTGAGGATCCGTTTCTTCGGCCAGCGTCGCGAATCCAAGAATCGTCGAGCACAGGTTATTCAGCTCGTGCGCCGCGTCGCGCAGCGTCTTCGTCGGCATCACTTCTGCCATCACCGTCGCTCCTGTGGACGCCGACGTACCGCGTCCTGGACCATTCGGACCAGGTTCGCGGGCGTAAACGGCTTCTGCAGGAAGCCTGCAACGTCTCGCATGTCGAATCGGCCTTCCGTATCTGGTTCCGTGTACCCGCTGGTCAGGACGATTGGCAGCTCTGGCCGCATCTGGGCGATGAGACGACACGTCTGCGCGCCACTCAACTTCGGCATCGTCATGTCGAGGAGAACCGCGTCGAATTCCGGCCCGCTCTTGCGCATCATCGCCATGCACTCCTCGCCATCGCGTACGGAAAGGACCCTGAATCCGGCTCGTTCGAGTGACAGCGTCGCCACCGTCCGCACGCCGTCGTCGTCGTCCACAACGAGGACTGTGCCAATCGACGCCTGAGCCTTTTGCAGCGAACCGGCAGTCTGACGGTTGGCAGAGCCGGTGACAACGGGAGGAAGCAGAAGGCGGAGGCGCGAGCCGACGCCGGGCGTGGACTCCACGGCGATCGCACCTCGATGACTGCGGACGATCCCGAGCACCGAGGCGAGTCCGAGTCCGCGTCCGGTGGCCTTGGTCGTAAAGAACGGGTCGAAGATGCGGGCCAGCGTCTTCTCGTCCATACCGCAGCCCGTGTCGGCGATCTCGGCAAAGACGTATTCGCCAGGTGTGGGGTCCTGACCAATGCAGCTGTACGCGAGGTATTCCCGTGTGGCGACCATGCGGCCGGTTGTGATTTCAATCCGTCCGGACGCGGCGCCGATCGCATCCGCGGCGTTGGTCACAAGGTTCATCAGGACCTGACGCAACTGCGTGGCGTCCGCTTCAACCTCGGGCAGGTTGTCCGTCAGCCGCACGTCGATGTCGGCCGTGCGCGGAACGACGGTGCGAAGCAGCGTCACCAGCTCGACGACCAGGTCCGAGAGACTCACGTTCTGAACGACGAAACGACCTCGCCCCGCATACGCGAGCATCTGCCGCGTCAGTTCCGCCGCGCGCTCCGCGGCGAGCTCGATGTCGGTAAGGCGGGCGCGAATCGGGGACCTTGCGTCGAGTTCAGCCAGTGCCAGACCGGCGTTGCCAAGCACGCTGACCAGCAGGTTGTTGAAGTCGTGGGCGATGCCGCCCGCGAGCACGCCAAGGCTCTCGAGCTTCTGCACGTGCAGCATCTTCCGTTCGAGGTCTCGATGCTGCTCTTCAACGCGATCCATGTCTGCCCGTTGGAACGCCGCGCCAAGAACGTTCGCAACGGCATGGATGAAGAAGAGATCATCGCGCGAGAAGGATCGGTCGTGACGTGCGCCGACGATCAGCAACCCGAACGGACGCGAGCGACCGGGAATCCGCATGGCAACGGTGCTGACGAGGCGTTCGAGAAGCGGCAGGTCCGAAGCCGCAGACAAGGTTGCCTTCGGCGGAACATGCCCCGCGAGGCCGCAATCCACCACAGGGGTTTCACTCTCGAGTGCCGATGCGGGGAATCGGCTTCTGTCGGCGGCGAGACTGCTCTGACCGGGGATCGCGGCGATCAGTCCGTGACCGGCTCGCACGATCAGTCGTCCGTCCTCGGCGACCTCGCTGACGAGGGCCGACTCTACTTTCATCGTCTCGGCAACGAGGCTGACGGTTTGCTCGAGGAGTTGCGAGCAGTCCATGCCGGCCAGGGCGCGCTGGCCGAGTGTGGCGACAACGGCATGGCCGCGCGCCGCGTCGTGCGCCCGGCGCTCCATGCGGAGGTTGGCTACGACGTCGCTATCGCCGTTGTCTCCCGCGAAGGTGTCGGAAGTGGCCCGAAGAATGTGCGGCACGCCCGTCTCTGCCTTGGGATATCGGTAGATGTCGCGGATGACGACAGGAGTGTAAGTGCCGTGAATCGCGGAGCTACGGCCGACTCAGCCATTCAGCGACCGAGCGCCTTGTAGTCCGCAGGAGTGTCAACGTCCACGAGACATCCCTGGTCATCGACCGGAACGTTGACCACTTCCCGGGCGTGTGTGCGGACAACCCACTTGGCCCCTACGTCTGCGGGCGCCGCTCGCAACTCGTCGAAGAGTCCGCGATCGAAGATCACTGGATGTCCATGCCGATCACCAATCGCCGGGCGAACGATGGCGGCGCGGGTTCGCTTCCATTCGGCCACCACGAGCCGGACGGTCTCGGCCTTGAGCATCGGCACATCGACCAGCGTGACGACGATGGCTTCGGTGTCGGGCACGACCACAACGTCCATCGCCCTCAGCAGCGATGAGAGCTGGCCCTGCGCGGGATTCGGATTGCGAACGATCCGCGGCCGCGTCGTGAGCGACGCTTCAGAGAGCGCTTCGGTGATTCGATCGTGATCGCGTCCGGTGACGATGACGATGTCGTCGATTCCGGCGTCGGCAAACGTTTGGGCGATCGTCGCGACGAACGTTCTGCCCTCCGGCGTCAGCAGGAGCGCCTTGGGGGAACCCATCCGTGTAGAGTCTCCCGCGGCGAGAATCACGCCTGGCGGCATGCGGCATCGTACGTCAAGTAACGGCACGATAAGGACTTCGGGCACGCTTGACTTCGCCCCACGTACTCCCTACACTGGCCCAGCTTTTCGGCCCGCCCGCGTACGTCCTTCCTGATTCGGGATCGGCCGCTCCGCGTGAGGGCCGAAAGACGAGTCGAAATTCAACGATCGACGCGCATCGGAGGACCGAGGTTATGCCCACCGGGACTATCGCACGCCTCCTCATAGACAAGGGATTTGGGTTCATCCGCGATGAGGGCGGAACCGAGCACTTCTTTCATCGCAGTGCTGTTCGCGGCGCTGTGTTCGAGCTGCTCCGAGAGGGCCAGCGTGTGGAATTTCAGCCTGAGGATTCGGCGAAAGGGCCTCGCGCCGGCGACATCCGCCTGATCGAAGGATAAGGTTCGCTCGTGCTCCCGGCCCCAACACATCTGTGAAACGGCGTTAAGCCGTTTTGCCGGATTGGGGCCGGGACGTTCCCGCCGTCAGGATTCCGCGCGGATATTACCTGCCCGGGGACCCTTCTGCGACGGTTCCTCGTCGAAGCTGACGCGTTGCCCCTCGTTCAGCGCGTCAAACTCTCCAGCTTCAACCGAACTGCGGTGGAAGAACCATTCCTGCCCGCCCTCATCCCGGATGAAGCCAAAACCACGATCGCGCACCAGTCGTTTGATTGTTCCGTTGGCCACTTGCAGAACCTCCGTCGAGTCGCTCGAGTTGAGTGGATCGTCCATCCCAACCGAACAGCGCAACCCGATATGGCTCGGAATCAAGTTCTGTTCCGTCAGGAGAACCAGCGACGCCAGCCCGACTGCTTTTCGACGAGCTTGCCCGTCGCAGGCTGAAACTCGAGGACGCGCTTCGCGATCGCTGCGGCAAACGCGGGATCCGCCGTCATCACAAGCGCGGCGATTGCCCGGCCAGCGGCGATCCGCGCGAAGTCCGCCGCAAACCTCAACGATTCGTTTCCCGGCAACAGCGCATTCGGGTGCTCAGCGATGAGAACCTCCGGTCGCAACGCCAACGCGCGCCCGACTCTCAGCCGGAGCTGCGCCCCTGGCGACAGCACCGCCGTTATTGCGCCCAGCTCTTCGTTGGTCAAGCCGACCTCGGACGCCAGTTGGCCGACCTGAGCTCGAATGTCGGGTGGGAGCGGATCAATCTCGAGCGACAGGGGCAACGCCAGATTCTGCTCGGTGGTGAACTGATCGACCAGCACAGCACGCGCGCTGATCAGTCCGAAACGATCCAGCTCTTTGACCCAGTCGTCCACACCGGTGATCGACTTCGTCGGCCGCCCGAACACGCGCACCTCGCCTTCGTCAGGCAGTTGTGCTCCGGTGATGAGGCTGACGAGCACTTCGGCCATCGCCGCATCAACGCCAAGCAGTGCGACAGACTCGCCCGCGCCAATCTGCAGGTCTTCGACGCGGAGAGGGCGCAGCCCGTGATAGTCCTTCGTGACGCCGGTAACTTCGATCAGGAGGTTATCGCCGGTCATGTTGACCGCGTGCGTCCTGCGGCATGACCAGACAGCTTGTCCCACTCCTCGCGCGGCAGCGTTGACGCTCCCGGCTCGAGCCCATGCTCCGGAACGCCGTGGAAGTCGGAGCCGCCGGATACGAGCAGGTCGAGTCGTCTGGCGACAGCGACGTAGCCCTGGACCGTCCCGTCATCGTGATCCGAGTGGTACGCCTCGATGGCGTCCAGCCCGGCTTCGCGCAGCGGCGCGATCCGCGCGTCGATCTTCGTGCGACCGGGATGGGCAAGCGACGCGATTCCACCGGCATCGTGGAGCACCCGGATCACTTCCTCGGGCGACGGCCCTGGGCGTTCGACAAATGCGGGCCGGTCCTGACCCAGCCACGTATCGAAGGCTTCCCGTGTGGTGGCCACATGACCTGCGGCAACCATCGCCCGCGCAAGCGCGGGCCGTCCGACGG
>Ga0207701_10006097_pt1 | contig 12052 bp, 14 predicted proteins | sample KBSSwiSSwithPhiX_FD_184294 | JGI IMG/M metagenome (GOLD analysis project Ga0207701, IMG submission 184294) | Switchgrass rhizosphere bulk soil microbial communities from Kellogg Biological Station, Michigan, USA, with PhiX - S5 (SPAdes) (version 2) | ecosystem: Environmental > Terrestrial >...
TGATGTAGAAATTATCCTGAATAATTTTGATGGTATTGTTGTAATAGATGAAGCCTATATTAATTATTCAAAACAAAAATCATTTATTGCTGAGTTAACCGAATACCCCAATCTTGTTGTAATGCAAACGCTAAGTAAAGCATGGGGGTTGGCAGGATTAAGGTTAGGGATGGCATTTGCATCGCAACCAATAATTGAACTGATGAACAAAGTAAAATACCCTTATAATATAAATACAGCTACTCAATTATTAGCATTGGAAGCATTGGACAACATCGATTGGGTAAATGAGCACATAGCGATTACGGTTATTGAAAGAGAAAACTTAAAGAATGAATTACTAAATCTTTCTTTTACTGAAGATGTCTATCCATCCGATGCAAACTTCTTGTTGGCAAAGATGAAAAATGCAAAAAATATTTATGAGCAGCTATGTCAAAAAGGAATTATTGTTCGGGATAGAAGCAAAGTTGTATTATGCGAAGACAGTTTGCGAATTACTGTTGGCACAGAAGATGAAAATAATAAACTAATCGAAGCTTTAAATAATTTATAGCATGGCAAAAAAAGTTTTATTTATTGATCGTGACGGTACAATTATTAAAGAAGCCCCGCCTACTTACCAGATCGATTCATTTGACAAGCTTGAATTTTATCCGGGTATGTTTATATGGCTTTCAAGAATTGCTAAGGAATTCGATTACGAATTGGTAATGCCCACAAACCAGGATGGATTAGGTACAGCATCATTTCCTGAAGAAACTTTTTTGCCAGTACACAATTTTATTTTAAAACAATTAAGAACAGAAGGAATAAACTTCAGCGAAGTGTTGATCGATAAAACTTTTGCAAAAGAAAATGCGCCGACACGGAAGCCCGGTGTTGGTATGTTTACAAAATATTTAAATGGTTCAGAATACGATTTAACAAATTCATTTGTGATCGGTGATAGAATAACCGATGTGCAACTTGCAAAAAATCTTGGCTGCAAAGCGATCTGGATAAATAATGACCCAAATCTCGGTGGCGCAGAGATTAGCGATACATTAAAAGCATTGCAATCAACAATCGCTTTGGAGACAACTGAATGGAAAAAGATCTATGCGTTTTTAAAGTTAGGCAACCGTGTAATAAAGCATGAAAGAAACACAAACGAAACAAAGATCAGCATTGAGTTGGATCTTGATGGTGCTGGCAAAACCGAAATTAAAACTGGCTTGAATTTCTTTGATCACATGCTTGATCAACTTGGACGGCATAGTGGTGCAGATTTAAAGATCTCTGTAAAAGGGGATCTGCATATTGACGAACATCATACCATTGAAGACACAGCTATTGCTTTAGGTGAAGCCTTTACAAAAGCATTAGGCAATAAAGCAGGCATTAACAGATATGGATTTCTTTTACCAATGGATGATAGTCTTGCACAAGTTGCCATTGACTTTGGCGGAAGAAGCTGGCTTGTTTGGGATGCAAAATTCTCCAGAGAAAGAATTGGTGATGTGCCAACAGAAATGTTCTACCATTTTTTTAAATCATTCAGTGATGCAGCAAAATGCAATTTGAATATAAAAGTAGAAGGCGAGAATGAACATCATAAAATTGAATCTGTTTTCAAAGCATTTGCCAAATCAATTAAGATGGCTATAAAAAGAGATGTGGAGAATATGTTTCTGCCAACAACAAAAGGAATACTTTGAAAATTGCGATCATAAAATATAATGCTGGGAATATCCGTTCAGTTCTATATGCACTGGAAAGAATTGGTCATACCGCTGTGGTTACCGATAACGCTGATGAAATAAGAAATGCTGATAAAGTAATTTTTCCGGGAGTTGGTGAAGCAAGTACTGCAATGAATTATTTAAAGGATAGAAATTTAGATACACTTATTTGTTCATTGACGCAGCCTGTGCTAGGCATTTGCCTTGGTATGCAATTAATGTGTAAATATTCTGAAGAGAATGATACAAAGTGTTTGGGGATTTTTGATGAAGATGTGAAGAAGTTTACTCCCAAATCCCGCCAAAGGCGGGACTTAAAGGTTCCTCAGATCGGATGGAACTCTATCTATGATTTGAAAACTGAACTTTTTAAAAATGTAACAGCGGATAGCTATTGTTATTTTGTTCATGGATATTATGCAGCGAAGGGGAAGCATACAATTGCAACAACTGATTATGTACAACCTTATAGCAGTGGTTTGAATAAAAAAAATTTTTATGGCGTACAGTTTCATCCTGAAAAATCAGCTACAGAAGGGGAAAGAATACTTTCAAATTTTTTGAAGCTATGAAAGAGAAGAAAAATATATCAACAAGCGAAACTTCAAAGCCTCCTCCAGGGGGTTGGGGGTTTATAATACCTGCAATAGATATTATCGAAGGCAAATGCGTTCGGCTCACTAAAGGAGATTATGAACAAAAGAAAATTTATAATGAAGATCCGCTGGAAGTTGCAAAAGAATTTGAAAATGCCGGATTGCAAAGATTGCATCTTGTAGATCTCGATGGAGCGAAGGCAGGCGAGGTTAAAAATTGGAAAGTGCTGGAACAAATTGCTTCTAAAACTGAACTGGTAATTGATTTTAGCGGTGGCATCAGTACAAAAAAAAATGTAAGTATTTGTTTTGACTCAGGCGCCAGCTTTGCTGCAGTCGGAAGCATTGCAGTAAAAGATGAAGAAACATTCACTGGATGGCTAATGGAGTTTGGTGTTGATAGATTTATGATCGGCGCGGATGTTAAAGAAGAAAAACTTGCGATAAAAGGCTGGACAGAAACAACTGATCTGTCTGTGTTTGACTTAATAGAAAATTACAAGACAAAGGGAGTGAAACAATTTTTTTGTACTGACATCAGCAAAGACGGATTATTGCAGGGGACAGGGATCGATCTTTATAAAAAGATCTTGAACAGTCATCCATCTATTGACTTAATTGCAAGTGGTGGTGTTTCATCGATTGACGATCTGTTACAACTCAGAGAAGCCGGATGTAGTGGAGCAATTGTTGGAAAAGCGATCTATGAGAAAAAAATATTGCTTAAAGAGCTAAAACTGTTTTTATGATAAGCCTGGATGATTTCCTGTTGTTTGCATTCGCCAGCCTGATGCTGAATATCACGCCCGGTAACGATATGCTTTATGTGGCAACAAGAAGTGCATCGCAGGGAGTAAAAGCCGGGATCGTTTCTGCCTTGGGAATTGCGGGAGGCTGTATTGTTCATTTATTGGCAGCAGTAATTGGTTTGTCTGCCATCATCGCCAATTCGGCCATTGCCTTTGATATTATTAAATATGTTGGTGCTGCTTACTTAATTTATCTCGGTATAAGATCATTTTTAAGTAAACAAAATAAATTCAGCATTAATAATACTATTGAAAAGAAACCGCTTTCTAAATTATTCTGGCAGGGAGTTTTTACCAATGTGCTGAATCCAAAAGTGGCTTTATTCTTTCTTGCATTTCTTCCCCAGTTCATTCATCCGGAAAAGGGAAATACTGCATTGCAAATTCTATTACTGGGTTTATGGTTCAATTTTTCCGGAACAATTGTAAATATAATTGTAGCGATGTTGTTTGGTAAATTAGGAAACTGGTTAGCCGATAAGCAGGCGTTTATTAAATGGCAGAATAAGATCACAGGATTATTATTAATTGGATTAGGAATTAAAGTCGCCTTGAGCTCAAGAAAATAAATCCTCAAGAATAAACACAGATGGGCTTATGAATATAAAATCAAATTTAGGATCTGCAGCAAGTCCCCCTTCAGGGGGATTTAGGGGGCTGACAAAACGCATCATACCTTGTTTGGATATTAAAGATGGCAGAACTGTAAAGGGAACCAACTTCGTCAATCTTCGTGATGCTGGTGATCCGGTTGAGTTGGGTGCTTTGTATGCAAAAGAAGGAGCGGATGAATTAGTTTTTCTTGATATTACCGCAACAATAGAAAAAAGAAAAACATTGAGTGAGCTTGTAAATAAGATTGCGCATCATGTAAATATTCCTTTTACTGTGGGTGGTGGTATCAGCAGTGTGGAAGATGTAAATGTATTATTACAAAACGGAGCTGATAAAATTTCGATAAACACATCTGCATTTAAAAACCCGCAATTGATAAATGGACTTTCCAAAGAATTCGGTAGTCAATGTGTGGTGCTCGCCATTGATACTAAAAAAGAAGAAGATGGTGAGTGGTATGTTTATCTGAATGGGGGAAGAACAAAGACAGAAAAAAAATGTTTTGACTGGGCCAGTGAAGCAGTTGATCGTGGTGCAGGGGAAATTTTACTTACATCCATGAATCATGATGGAACAAAAAATGGTTTTGCAATTGAAATAACAAAATTACTTTCGGAAACATTACCGGTTCCGATAATTGCAAGTGGTGGTGCAGGGAATATGGAGCATTTTGTTGAAGTGTTTGAAAATGCATCAGCGGATGCAGCATTAGCTGCAAGTATTTTTCACTTTAAAGAAATTCCGATTCCAGATCTAAAACAATTTTTGCATCGGCAAAATATAGCTGTTCGTTTATGATATACATTGTTCTGGTAATATTAGTTGCGGCCATTATTCTTAACTCATACATGACGAGGAGAGAAGCCATAAGAAGAGAAAATGAACATGACCGACGGGAAGGAAGATTTGAAAGGTTGATGAACCAGCTGCAAAAGCCGGATAGCGACAAGAACGACGATCCTGATAATTATCGGGAGAGTGAAACAAAAAAGAATGATAAGCCTTGATAGCAATCGGGGAGAGTGTCTCGTTTGAAATTAAAATTAAACCACGGAGACACAGTGACACTATGTTACACGGGGGATGATCTCTGTGTTTCTCTGTGAACTTAGTGCCTCCGTGGTTAATAAACAAATTGAAGTATCACCCAATCGGGACAAAAGCTGATAAAAAATAAAATAATTTGTATGACCCCAGATTTCTCAAAATATGCAGATGGCTTAATGCCAGTTATTATACAGGACAGTATAAGTAATAAAGTACTGATGCTTGGTTTTATGAATGAAGAATCCTTTGCCAAAACAAATGCTGATGGCAAAGTGACTTTTTTCAGTCGCAGCAAACAACGTCTTTGGACAAAAGGGGAAACAAGTAATAATTTTTTATTGGTGAAAGAAATTATTGCCGATTGCGATAATGATACATTGCTGATCAAAGCCTCTCCCACCGGGCCTGTTTGCCATACCGGTGCTGATACTTGTTTTAATGAAAACAACTCGTCATTTTCATTGGAGAAACTGGAAGAGATAATTGCTGATAGAAAAAATAATCCTTCTGCTTCATCATATACTTCTTCGCTTTTTGCAAAGGGAATAAATAAAATTGCACAAAAAGTGGGTGAAGAAGCTGTTGAACTTGTGATCGAAAGTAAAGATGATAATAAAGAAAAATTTTTGAGTGAAGCTGCTGACCTGCTTTACCACTATCTTGTTTTATTACAGGCAAAGAATTATAAACTGCAGGACGTTATAGGTGTTTTAGCTCAAAGACATAAATGAGTAATGCTATTGTTGTAGGGAGGCTCTCTAGTTCAGATACTTTTTAATTTCGTCCAATTTAAACGAAACAATTGTTCCATCGACGCTTCTACAGACCGAGCTTAATCCCCAATGAATTTCAAACCAAACCTCATTCCCCTCAAAAGATATTTCGAAGTCGTCCATCTTATATGTCGGAATTGAATCAATCTCTGTAAAACATTCCCTTGTATTGGAATCTGCAGAAAACTTATGGAAGTCTTCTAAGATTCTTTTATTTATCGTCGTTATTAATTGGTCTTGATTCTTATTAAACACTTTCGAATTTGTGGTCTTGACATATTTATTGTTTTTGAGAACATATACTTCATGCTCAGAATAAATGTATCTACCAACAAAGTCTGGATAGGATGTTGAAACGAATTTGAAATTTTTGATGAAGCATGTCTTGATAAGAATTGGGTCCTTTCCTTCGTCATTTTTTCTTTCCTTTTCAATACAAGAAAGCTTTGTCGTCTGACAATCAGATGAGCTGTAAATAAATAAAACAAAAATATTCAGTAAGTAAAAAAGTTTCATTGAATTGGTTGTCTAGACTTGCATACAACACATAAATATATGCAACTTCTTAAAGTCATTTAATCATATATGATCGCTATTCTAAAAAATTATTTGCTTATCTCCTTAAACAATAAAGGCCAATCAGGATTATACTGATGTTCTTTTGAAAATAATTCTGCCATTCTCTTAACGATATCCGGATTTTGGGTAGCGATATTCTTTACCTCCTGCGGGTCTTTATCCAAATCATATAATTCAATAGGCGGATCGGAAACTATAGTAACGGCTAATTTTATTGCTTTCCATTTTCCCCAACGCAAGGCCTGGCGGCCATCGTTCTCATGAAACTCCCAATAAAAATATTCATGCTGCTTTTGTTTGCCTGTTTGAAATAAAGTGGGCACTAATGAAATGCCATCTATTTTTTTCTTATCAGTCACTCCTGCCATTTGAAGAAATGTAGGATACATATCCCAAAGTGCAGCAGGTTTGTCAACAACTGATGACCTTATTTTTCCGGGCCAATAGGCAATGAAAGGAACTCTTATTCCACCTTCGTACAGATCTCTTTTTATTCCTTTGTAAATTCCATTGCTGTTAAAGAACTCAGGATCGCCGCCGCCTTCTTTATGTGGCCCGTTATCACTTGTAAAAATGATCAATGTATTATTAGCAATCCCTTTTTCTTCTACCAGTTTTACGATCTCGCCAACATATTTATCAAGCCTTGAAACCATTGCTGCAAAACTTGCATGCGGATACTCACCAAGCGGACGACCGTCATACATTCTCTTTGCAGTAACCGGTTGCTCATTAAATTTTTTAATGTAATAATAATAGGTGCTGTCGTGAGGAGCTATTACTTCACCGTGAGGAATGGTATACGGCAAATAAATAAAAAAAGGTTTTTCCCCGGAGTTTTTAATGTATTGTATTGCCTGCTGATGAATGATATCAGCTGAATAAATACTGTCTTTAGCAGCAAATTCTATCCGGTCATGATTGTTCCACAAATGATCGGGATAATAATTATGAGCAAGAGTTTGACAATTGTAGCCATAGAAAAGATCGAAACCCTTTTTATTCGGATCGCCGCTTGTAGTGATATATCCAAGACCCCATTTGCCAAACGCTGCCGTTGCATAACCATTTTGCTGAAGCAGGTTTGCAAATGTTATTACGGAATCTGGTATTGGTGTTTGCCCTTCTGGTGGATAAGATACATTCCCCCGTATAGCAGTATGACCCGTATGCAAACCGGTAAGAAAACTTGATCTTGAAGGTGCACAAACAGTAGAACCGGAATAGAACTGCGTAAACTTCATTCCCTTTTGTGCAAGCTTATCAATATTGGGGGTTTCGATCTTTTGCTGACCATAACATCCAATATCTCCATAACCCAGGTCATCAGCAAAAATGAAAATGATATTTGGCTTTGTGGTTTTTTGCGCATTAACGGAAATAACAGGCAGCAAGAATATGATCGCAATAAGGTATTTCATCTTAACTCAAATATCAATCATTTTCGCCGTTGTTGGTATGTTGCATAGGTTTTGTGTGTGGTATTGCATTTAGGTTCTAGTTCAGGTACTTTTTGATTTCGTCCAACTTAAACGAAACAATTGTTCCATCGACGCCTGCACAGGCCCAGCTTAATCCCCAATGAACTTCAAACCAAATCTCATTTCCCTCAAAAGATATTTCGAAATCGTCCATCTTATATGTCGGAATTGAATCAATCTCTGCAAGACATTCCTTTGTACTGGAGTCTGTAGAAAACTTATTAAAGTCTTCTAAGATTCTTTTGTTAATCGTCGCTACTAATTGGTCTTGATCCTTGTTAAACACTTTGGAATTTGTGGTCTTAATGTATTTATTGTTTTTGAGAATATATACTTCCTGTTCAGAATAAGCGTATCTACCAGCATTATCTGGATAAGATGTTGAAACGAATTTAAAATTTTTGATGAAGCATGTTTTGATAAGAATTGGATCCTTCCCTTTGTCATTTTTTCTTTCTTTTTCAATACAAGAAAACTTCGTCGTTTGACTTTCAGACGAGCTGCGCATCAGCAGAACGAAAATAATTAGGAAGTAAAGAAGTTTCATTGAATTGATAGTCTAAACTTGCATGCGATACTTAAATATACGCAACGTAAGCCATCTTTGGTATGTCGTATAGGTTTTGTGTGTGGCATACCAATAACCAAAGTTAATAAAGCTTCGGTTGTTGGTGCGATTTGCTATTCTTAAACTATATTTTAAAATGAACATCAACAACGCCATAATACGATGGACATTTAATTGAGCATGGGGAGGCGGTAAATGGTAACCCATAAATTTATTTAATTTTGAAAAGGCATTTTAATTTTAAACTTTAATACTTTAAGGATGAAGACCTATATGTTTCTTTTTATTATTTTTTTGGTTGGATGTGCCAATGCTCAAAACTATAAACAAGCTTATGTTGTTAAAAAGGGTGATAAAGTATTTATAGAACTCAAAGGAAGGCGTGAATATTTGGCACATAACCCAGGTGATATATTTTCTAATAAAGCTTATGAGGATAGCATTTTAATCGAAATTCAAGAATTTAAAGATGGGGTAATAGATGGGAAAGCTATCCCTGTAAAACCAGGTTATTATAAGTATGAAGGAAATATCTTAATAAATAAGAATCGATTAAAAGTTGATCTTCTTATTAACAATACAGATGACAAAATACTTAGCCCTTCTGGATGGAATGGAGAATATATTTTAAAATTGAAAGAATAAGCAAAAATGTTACTGTTTACGAATTCTAATGGTTACAAACTATCAAAAAAAATCTTCCCAGACGAGTCCCTCCTGCAAACTTTTAAACTATACTTTTACATAGATCGGGAGGAGACTCGTCTGGGAAGAAATAATGAAAATTGTTTACTGAACCGAAACGGTCAATTTTGTAGACCCCTTAAACAAAGTATCTCCTACTGGAGACCTTATTTGCAAAAAAAGCGTCCAATCATAAGTTCCTTTCGATAAATATAGCTTTGTATGATAAAATCGTCTGGCAAATGGCAATTCTTCTAGATTATTATTAGCAAAATCTTGTCTCATCAAAGCCTTTTGTTTTTCCCTTTCTATTTCTTCTACTGAAAACTTCCAATCAAATTTTTTAGGAACTCCCAAAAAACAAATTAGCTCAAATGTATTACCCGGATGAATATTGGCACTATTGTAAGTACAAAAAAGAGGAGTTCCAATTGTGTTTATAAGTTTGCCGTCAAAATCAAATTTGCTCTCAAATATTTTTTGGCCATCGACATTATAAAAAGAGTACTTGTAAATCTTGTCGCCCTCTTTTGGAGGCATACTATAATATTCGATCTCTTCGCCGAATTGTCTGCCAGAAAACCAATTTTCGGTTTTAATTAAGTCTCCAGTTATATCCATGTGAGACCAAACACCTTCTTTTTTACCATTGATGTAATTCCCTGAATCTTTTACCCTTCCTTCGATATACTCTTTATAAAAGCCATTTCTCACTGAGTCTTTATCTAACAATTCTTCAGTAAGAATATTTCCTTTTTTATCATAGGTTTTTTTTTCAATGAATAGTTTTCCATCAATGCTTATACTCTTAAAAGACACTTCCTTGCTTTTACAAGCGTTAAAAATTAAAAGAAAAATTAATGCAGTAAAAAACCAATTATAAGGGGCCATAGATTAAAATTTTTTTCCAGTATTTGGTGGCGGTGGGGTTAACGAAGGTTGACTTGGTTTGGGTCTAAGTTGTTCATAAGTTCCTGCTCCATTTATATCATCAACGTGAGTGCTATCTTTAACATCTTCACATTTAGGGCAAACTGCTTTTCCACTCGGGAGATTCTCGCTGGCTTTTCTAAAGTGTTCTATAAGGTCAAGAGTCCTTACTATCACAAAATATGCAAAAATGGTATGTTTTTGTATCGGTCGCTTAAGAGGCGCCGGAGAATAGAAACTTTATCGCAACAAGAACAACAACAGAGTAAAAATATACTATAGTGTTATTGTTCCTTCCCAGACGAGTCTCCTCCGAATACCAAGATAATTCATCTTAGGAAAACTAAGAGGGACTCGTCGCCTACTTTACAGCGACGAGTCCCTCCTGCAAACTTTTGAACTATACTTTTACATAGATCGGGAGGAGACTCGTCTGGGAAGAATATTAATCATTCGTCGGAAAAATCCCTTCTTTAGGATTATACCATGGTAGGGTTTTATCTGATCGAAATTGATCGAATAATTCCCAAACATTATAAAGTTTTATGCTATCTATTCCCTTGGAGACTAAAAACGAACGCCATTCTTTTTGCTGATCTTTAAAAATCTTTTCAATTTTTTCCCCGGGAATAATTGCATACCATGTGGGTGGATAATAATCGAACCTAGGGTGATAACCATAAATAATTCCTTTTGTTACGTTAACTTCTTCCGCTCGAGTTGTTTTAACTGAGCCATAAATTAATTTTAGGTTCCAAGTCGAAGCCCATTCACTATGGCGATCTTCATCGGCTCCAAAAATATTTGTTAGCTCATAAGGCTCGATTAAGGGTAGTCGATAAAGATCTTCTATAGTGGAGTATTCATAAAACGATCGATGATTATTACACGAGGTCAAAAATGATAGGGCAACAAGAAAAAAATATTTCCTCATTTTAAATTATATTATGCTTTGTTGGTATCTCGCATAGATTTTGTGTGCGCCATATTAACGACCGAAGATAATAAAGCTTCGTTTATTGGTGTGAAACCGTTGCCATGAAAACGGAACGATAAAGTGATTGCGTCGCAACAGGCGATGCCATGAAATACTGTTGCTGGTATCAAAAATAAATAACGAGACCAACCAACTATCAATCATTTCAATTTATAGATCTCTGATCCTGCCAATAAAAAACATCCTAATCCATAATCTTCAAAATCAGGTGTGTGATCATAGTTTACAGGTTGGCCATCTTTGGGTTCTTTCCCTGTACCCTGCACATATCCTAATTTACCATCGGGATGAACAGCTTCTTTACTCATCGCATTCCATGCTTTTGTGATTGCCGGCAAATAAATTTTCTTATCGAGTATATTATTATTTATACCCCATGCAAAACCATAAATGAATAAGGAAGTGCCCGATACTTCTTTGCCCCCAAAATTATTCGGATCATTTAAACTTACATTCCAGTAACCATCCTTACGTTGAAGTGGTAATAAAGCCGCACACATATCTTTATAATCTTGCAGGTATTCCTGGTAATGCGGATCATTTTTGGGTAATTCGCTCATTACTCTTAACAAAGCAGCCACTACCCAACCATTTCCACGAGCCCAATAACAATCATCGCCGTTTGGCTCTTTATACGGTGGATCAAAATCCTTATCACGCCACCACAAATGTTCTTTCTGATTATACAATCCATTATCACCATGCTTGTTCTTTGTAAATGCGTACATCTCGTACATGCGATCAAAATACTTTGGCTCATTATAAAGATTACCCAACTTCACAAACACCGGCATGGCCATTTGTATAGCATCGATCCAGCTCCAGTCATCGATCTTTGAAGTTGGCATCATTGAATCAACAGATGCTTTAATATCTCTTACTCTTTCAGGATGCTGCTTGTTATCCAGCAAATACATATCGATATAAGTCTGGCCGCAACATTGGTTATCTGCATTTCTTGTTATCGCACCACCCCGCAAACCCCATTTATGTTTTTCGCCCCACTGTAATGCATAATCATAATATGATCGTTGCTTGTCAATTTTATACAAAGCCATCAAGCCTTCATAATAAACAGCTCTTGTCCAGATATTACTAGGTCTTTCAATATTGGTAAAAATGGTTTTCCCGGCATCAGGCCATTTCTCCATAAAATATTTGTTAGTGAGTTGCAGTGTTACCAGTATCTTTTTTTTAGCAGGTAGCTTTTGTGAATTTGCTGCTGATAAAATAAAAAATGAAACAAAAA
>Ga0207701_10006098_pt1 | contig 12051 bp, 10 predicted proteins | sample KBSSwiSSwithPhiX_FD_184294 | JGI IMG/M metagenome (GOLD analysis project Ga0207701, IMG submission 184294) | Switchgrass rhizosphere bulk soil microbial communities from Kellogg Biological Station, Michigan, USA, with PhiX - S5 (SPAdes) (version 2) | ecosystem: Environmental > Terrestrial >...
CCCGATTACGCTCGGGCTGGCTGGCTACGCCAAAGTGCTCTGCTCGGCGGTATTCGTCTCGGGCCGCGAGGCGGCCGAGGCGTTCGAGAACAGCGGCTTCTTCCTCTTTCCCGAGGAGGAGCGCCGCGGCGTGACCTACGACGTCGACCGGAAGAACCAGCTCGTCCGGATGACGCACGGCAAGATCACGCGGACCGCCAAGTTCTACGGCGACCAGGGCTGCGTCATCCATCCCGAAGGGCACGACGGGATCTACTTCACGCCAATGCCGGTGAAGACGCGACTGCCCGACGCCGCATCGCAGCCATGGCCGATGGGCGACGGGCCGCCGAGCGGGCCGGCGCCGGCCGATTTCGATCACGCGCGCGCCGCGAAAGCGGTCGACCTGGCGTTTTCGGATCCGGAAGGGCTGACCGCGGCGTTCATCGTCGTCTACAAGGGGCAGATCATCGGCGAGCGCTACATGCCGGGGGTGACGAGGGACACGCAACTCGAAAGCTGGTCGATGGGCAAGAGCCTGACGGCGACGCTGTTCGCGCTGCTCGTCAAGGACGGCGTCTACAAGATCGATGAGCCAGCGCCGGTGCCCGAGTGGCAGAAGCCGGGCGACCCTCGCGGCGCGATTCGCAACGAGGATCTGCTGCACATGGCGAGCGGCCTGAAGTTCATCGCCGGGCAGGATCCCGACTACACGCCGGACAAGGGCTATCCCGATCACACCTTGATCTATACGGGCGCGATCGACGTGTTCAAGCACTCGATGACGCGGCCGTTGCAGTTCCCGCCGAATACCGAAGGGCGCTATCGCAACTCCGATCCGCTGATGATCGGTTTCCTGATCAAGCAAGCGGTCACCAAGCGTGGCGAGGACTACCTCACCTACCCGCAGCGTGCGCTGTTCGATCGCATCGGCATCCGGCGTCAGGTGCTCGAGACCGATCCCTACGGCAACTTCCTCCTGAGCGGTTACGACTACGGCACCGCGCGCAACTGGGCGCGGATCGGTCTGCTGTATCAGCAGGACGGCATGTGGCAGGGACAGCGCATCCTGCCGGAAGGGTGGGCGCAGTTTGTCGGCACGCCGTCAACCGCGTGGAAGCGGCCGATTTACGGCGGGCTGTTCTGGGTGAACGGCGACGGCGCGCGGCCGGTTCCAAAGACCGCGTACTTCGCCAACGGAGCCGGTGGCCAGCGCACGATCATCATCCCGACCCACGACCTCGTCGTCGTGCGGATGGGACATCACAAAGGCGACCGCGCCGGGATGAAGACGCTCGACCTTGCGCTGGCCGAGCTGATGGCCGCCGTGCCCGAGAAGAAGACAGGGAGCCCTGACTAGGGGCTCGGGGCTGGGGGCTGGGGACTCGGTGAGCTTGGCGCAGGAAGCCCAGTCCCAGTCCCCAGTCCCCAGTCCCCAGTCCTCAGTCCCCGGTCTCGTGTTATCGTGAGGTCCACTAGAGGAGGCTCGATGAAAAAGGCGTTACGCCTGCTGCCGCTCGCGATGTTCGCAGGCAGCCTCGTCGCGAGTCCCGCCGCTGCCCAACCTGCCACGCCGACCGCGCCCGCGGTCGAACTGAAGGTCGGGGATCAGGCGCCGGACTTCACGCTTCCGGCAACCGACGGCAAGACCTACTCCCTCAGCAAGGATCTGAAGGGCAAGTGGGTGGTGCTCGCCTGGTTCCCGAAAGCGTTCACCGCCGGTTGAACCGCCGAATGCAACTCGCTCCGTGAGAGCGGGGGAATGATTCGGAAGTTCGATACTGCGTACTTCATGATCAGCGTCGATTCGCTCGAGGACAACAAGGCGTTCGCGCTGAAAGAGCAGGCGGACTTTCCGATGCTCGCCAACCCCGACAAGAAGGTGGCGTCCGCGTACGGCGTCATCGCACCCGATGCGCCTCCGGAACGGCAGTTCGCACGCCGCTGGACCTTCTACATCGATCCGACCGGCAAGATCGCCAAGATCGACAAGGCGGTGAAGCCTGCCGAATCAGGCCAGGGGATCGTCGCGAACCTCACCGAGTTGAAAGTGCCCGAGAAGAAATAGCGTGGAGCTTTGAGGCTGGGGCGCGCCGACGGCCGCCCCAGCCCTGAAGCCCAGCCCCGAGCCCCACCCCTCTGAGCAGTTCGTAGTGTCCGGCTCTAGCCGGACTTCGGAGGTCCGCCTGAAGGCGGACACTACATTGATTGAGGCCCCCTACCTCGGCGCAGACGCCGCAAGCGGCGATTGAACGTTGCGCGCCTGCGCGAGCCGTGTTTTGAGCGCCGTTTTGAACCGTCCAGCCACCACTGGATCGTACCCACCGGCCCGGAACGCATCGTCCCACTGCGCGTCGCTCAGCTGCGACATCAGCGCTGCCGCCCATGCCGTGTCGTCTGGCGTGATGCGGCCGCGAAACAGCTCCTGATGCCAGCCGTTGTACGGAAACACCACGAAGCCGTTCGACACACCGGCGATGAACGGCTGGCGCTCGAAGACATCCGGATCGTTTTTCGTCGCCTCGTAACGCGCGGTGTCGCCGAGCGCGTTGCCGATGTCGCGAACCGAATACAGCCGTTCGGCGGTGCCGTCGGGCCGCCGGTAGACATAGAGAGAGTTGTTCGAGTTCTTGAGGTCGGCACTGCCGAACATCAGCAGGATCACCAGCAGGCCCTGATACGGCTTCGTGCCGACAAACGGGTTCTGCTGCCACGACCAGTCTCCGATCTCTTCCAGCTCAGGCAGCGTCGGCCTGAAGCGGCCGCCTCGCTCCTGACGCGTCCCCTTCTCGTCCTTGAGCGTGAACGACGGGAGGAAGTACACCGGTGGCTGGTGGTAGCCGAGCGCGGACAACACGCGCGAGTGCATCACCTCGACCGGGCCTTCCACGCTCTGCTTGATGCTCCAGTCGCGCCCGCTCGGGTCGGTGACGGTCATGCCCGGGCTCGCGCCGTGAACCTTGCTGTGGAGGAAGGTGTAGACCGCCGTCGGATCGGGCGCGTACTTCTGCCCCCACGGCCCATAGAGGAGATCGCGGGAGGCGATGTCGCGCGGCTCGACCCACAGCTGGGCGGGGTTCGTCGGACTGCCGTCGCGCGGCATGAACGGCTTGACCGCCGGCGCGCAGAACTCAAACGAGGCAAAGAACGTCGCCCCGACGGCGACGACGCGGAGCACCTTGGTCCGCAAAGGAGTCACGTAAAGACCGGCTGCAAAAAATAGTCCCCGGAAGCCCGGCCGCGTCCGCAGCCCGGCTTTATCCGGCCCGTATAATCCGTACCGGACGCGGTGCCGTGCCGCGCTCAAGGAAGAGGATGCTCATGAAAAAAATGATCTCGGCCGCAGTCATTCTGTTCGCAGGAATTGGAACCTGGCCGTTGCAGGCGCAGCAGCCGCCGGCAGACGCCGGCTATACCGCGAGCGTGCGTGCGAGCTGGAACACCATCAAGCGCAACGTCAGCGGCTCGGCGCAAGCGATGCCCGACGACGGGTTCGCGTTCAAGCCGACACCTGAGGTGCGGACCTTCGGCCAGTTGCTCGGCCACCTCGCGAACGAGCACTACATCTTCTGCAGCAGGATGAAAGGCGAACCGAATCCGCACGAGAAAGTCGACTTCGAGACGAAGACGACCAAGGCGGAGTTCGTCAAGGACATCAACGACTCCATCGCCTACTGCGACGCCGCGTACGCCTCCGTCAAAGACGACGCGAAGACGATGGCGCCCTACACCGCGGGCAAGCGCGATACGCCGTTCAGCCTGATGCTCATGAACGTCACGCACGACAGCGAGCACTACGGCAACCTGGTCACCTACCTGCGGCTCAAGGGCATCGTTCCACCCTCATCGCAGCCGTCGCGGTAATGGCGCACGTTTCCCTCGAAGCCGCCTCCGGGCGCCCGCAGCGCGCGTGGTATCGCGAGGTCACGCCGACGCAGTGGAAGGCGTTCATCGGCTCTTTCCTCGGCTGGGTGCTCGATGGCTTCGACTTCACCATCATCACATTCCTCCTGGTCGACATCCAGCGCAGCTTCACCGTCGACAAGGCGCTGGCTGGCGCGCTCGGCACGGTGACGCTGGTCTTCCGCGTCGCCGGCGGCATCGGCGCCGGCACCGCGGCGGATCGGTGGGGCCGCAAGGGTCCGCTGATGTTCTCGATCCTCTGGTACTCGCTCTTCTCGTTCCTGGGCGGTTTCTCCACGTCGTACGGGATGCTGTTCGCGATCCGCGGCCTGTTCGGCATCGGCATGGGCGGCGTCTGGGCCGCGGGCATGCCGCTCACGCTCGAGCACTGGCCGGCGCACCTGCGCGGGACGGCATCCGGCCTGATGCAGGGTGGCTACTCGGTCGGGTTTCTGCTGTCGTCGCTGGTCTTCGAGTTCGGCTATCCGCTCGTGAACCAGCGCCCCGACCTGGGCTGGCGGGTGATGTTGTGGATCGGCATCCTGCCGGCGTTCCTCGTGCTCTTCATCATGACAGGGGTGAAGGAAAGCCCGGTCTGGCTCGAGCGCCAGCGCCACCTGAAAGCGCACAAGCAGCGTGATTCACTCTCGCTGATGCGACTCTTCAAGCCGGATCTGGTGATGACGACGCTGCACACATCGATCCTGATGGGCGCGTTCCTGTTCATGTACCACTCGATCAGTTACTGGTACCCGACGCTGCTGACGCAAATGAAGCAACCGACGCTGCCGTTCCTGGCGGCCTTGAACATCGGGGCGATCGTCGGGGCTCTGATGTGCGGGCGGCTGTCGGAAGGCCGACTCGGTCGCCGCGGGGCCGCCACCGTCGCCACGCTCATCGGCATCCTCACCATCCCGATTTACGTGTTCACGGCGAGCGCGACGCTGCTCTGGATTGGCGCGCTGTTGATGGGTCTTTTCGGCGCCGGCAACTTCGGCGTCGTCCCCGGATATCTCACCGAACGATTCCCGACCGCGGCGCGTGCGGTCGGCGCCGGTTTCGCGTATCACGTCGGCGCGGGACTCGGCTCGTTCACACCGACGCTGGTGGGGATGCTGCAGGATCGCGGGCTGCCGCTGCCTTCTGCGATGGCCGCGTGCATCGCCGGCTCCGGCGCGATGGTGATTCTGATGCTGTGGCTCGGGCCCGAGACGCGCGGCCGCCAGTTTCACGCCGCCGATTGATCGGGTGTATGTGGGCCGCGGCTTCAGCCGCGCTGCGAGTGACGAGGCGGCGCTGCAGCGGCACGACTGGGACGCGAACCAGATCCCCGTGCTCGTCGCCCTACGTGAGGTCTGCAGAATCGCTCTATGATTGGGCACCATGGCCTACCCGGTGTCGATCACCGTGCAGCCGCTGCTCGCGCCGCGCAACAAGTTGACGACCGCGTTCCGCCTCGTGCTGGCGATCCCGCATCTTTTCCTCGTCGGCGGCATCGGGTTCAGCATGGTCTTTCGCACCCGGACCGACAACGTCACCTCGCTCGGACCGGAAACCGGGTTGCTGGGGTTCGTGGCGGGCGTGCTCGCCGTCGTCAGCTGGTTCACGATCCTCATCAGCCGCGAGCACATCGCCGGCATTCGCGCCTACACGAAGTTTTACGTCCGCTGGCGGGTGCGCGCACTCTCCTATCTGATGCTGCTGCAGGATCAATATCCGCCGCTCGGCGACGCGGTGTATCCCTCGTCGGTGACCATCGTCGATCCCGAGCGGGCGCGCGATCGGCTGTCGGTCGGGCTGCGGATCGTGCTCGCCATCCCGCACTTCATCGTGCTGGTGTTCCTGATGACCGCTTTCTGGATGACGACGATCGCGGCGTGGATTGCGATCGTCATCGGCGGCCGGTACCCGAAAGGACTGTACGAGTTCGGCGTCGGCGCGCTGCAATGGCTCGTGCGGGTCGAAGCGTATCTGCTGCTGCTCATCGACGAGTACCCGCCCTTTTCCTTCGAGTGAGTGCCACGTGCCTGAGCCCGAAACGCCCGACCCACCCGAACCGCCCGAGCCGCCACCTCCGCCGGCTCCGCTGGAACCACGCGATCCGCCGGATCAGGACGTGCGCGATCCGCCGGATCCAGACGTCCACGACGTGACGCTCGGCTGAAGCCTTCGCGATACATGCAGGGAGAAGGCTTTAGCCGAGCCAGCCATCCGCGATCGTCAACCATGCGCCCGCACGTCCCGTCTAACGGAGCCGAGGGGTTCCGTGCCGACACTGCTCCAGGATCTGCGCTACGCCATCCGCACGCTTGCCCGCGAGCCGGGCTTTACGCTGGTCGCGCTGGTGACGCTCGCGCTCGGGATCGGCGCCAACACCGCGATCTTCAGCATCGTCAACGCCGTGCTGCTGCGGCCGCTGCCGTACCACGAGCCTGAGCGGGTCGTGCTCCTGTGGAGCCACTGGACCAACTGGACAAAGACGTGGGTGTCGGAGCCCGAGCTCGCGGACTATGAGCAGGCGCGATCGCTCGAGTACGTCGCCGGGTTCAGCTCGACCTCGTTCAACCTCACCGGCGGACCCGGCAGCGAACCGCTGCGCGTGCTCGCCGCACAGGTGCAGGCGCCGATGTTCGACGCACTCGGCGCGAAGCCGCTCATCGGCCGCGTGTTCTCCGCCGACGAGGATCGGCCGGGCCGCGAGCGCGTCGTGCTCCTGACCGAAGGGTTGTGGCGTTCGCGCTTCGGATCGGATCCGTCAGTTGTCGGGCGCACGATCGATCTCGATGCCGTCGCCTACACCGTCGTCGGCGTCCTGCCCGCATCGCTTCGCCTGCCGCTCGATTACGCCACCCGCACGCTCACCCAGATCTGGGTGCCGCTCGCGCTCGGGCCGGTCGATCCGCAGGAGCGCGGCAACCACGGGATCAACGCGCTCGGTCGCCTCAAGCCTGGCGTGACGCTGCCGCAGGCACAGGCCGAGATCGACACGATCACGCGCGGATTTCTCAGGCAGTACGACGATCTGTACGACGAGACGTTCGGCCTGACGCTCGTGCCGGCGCCGATCGAAGTCTTTGGCGACATACGCCCGGCGCTGATGATCCTGCTGCTGGCGGTCGGCGCGGTGCTCCTGATCGCGTGCGCGAACGTCGCCAACCTGCTGCTGGCGCGTTCGGAATCGCGGCAGAAGGAAATCGCGGTGCGCGTGGCGCTCGGCGCGGGACGCCACCGGATCGTCCGCCAGTTGCTCACCGAGTCGATGGCGTTATCAGTTGTCGGCGGCGCAGCGGGCATCGCGCTCGCGTACGCATTGACGCAGGGGCTCGTCGCGCTCGACCCGCTCAAGATTCCACGCGTGCAGGACATCGCGCTCGACGCTCGCGTGCTCGCGTTCACGGCGGCGATCTCCGCGCTGACCGGTGTCCTGTTCGGGATCGTACCGGCACTGCAGTCGTCGCGCACTGATCTCCAGTCGGTGCTCAAGGAAGGGGGGCGCGATTCGCGCGTCGGCGCCGGTTGGCTTCGCCGCGTGCTGGTCACGAGCGAGATCGCGGCGTCGGTCGTCCTGGTCGCCGCGGCGATGCTGCTCGCCCGCAGCTTCGCGCGCCTGCTCGACGTCGATGCCGGCTTCAACCCCGCTCACGTGCTGACGCTGCGGACGTCGCTGCCAAACGCGACCTACACCGACTCCGCCGCGATGGTGCGCGCGTATGCCGAGGTCGGACGCCGGCTGCGCGAGTCGCCTGGCGTCCAGGCCGCGGGTGCCGTGACCGGCCTGCCGATGGCCAGCACGCGCGGCGATTGGGGCATCCGGATCGAAGGCCGGCCAATGGATCCGCGCGAGGGGCTCGCCGCCGACTGGCAGGTGGTGACGCCCGGCTATTTCGAGGCGCTCGGCACGCCGCTCCGCGGTGGACGCACCTTTAGCGACGCCGACACCGCGTCCTCTCTCCCGGTTATCGTCGTCAACGAGACGATGGCGAAGAAATACTGGCCCGGCGTCGACGCGGTCGGCCGGCGGATGACGATGGGCAGCAACGACCGCTGGATTACCGTCGTCGGCGTCGTCGCTGACATCCACCATCGCGGCCTCGATATGGAGCCGCGCCCCGAGATGTACCGGCCGCACACGCAGTTCCGCTACGGCGGCGCCGACGCGCCGGCGGTGCCGATGATGACCTGGGCGGTGCGCACGACCGACGACCCGCGCGCGGCGGTGAGCTACGCGCGCGCCGCCGTCAGCGCCGTGGATGCGCGGCTCGGCATCTCGGATGTGGCGACCATGGACGCGGTGGTGGCGGACTCGACGTCGGATCGCCGGCTCAACATGCTGCTGTTCGTGCTGCTCGGCACGCTGGCGCTCGCGCTCGCGACGGTCGGCGTCTACGGCGTCGTCGCCTACTCGGTGTCGCAGCGGACGCACGAGATCGGCGTCCGCATGGCGATCGGCGCGCGGCCGAACGACGTCGTCCGCCTCATGCTCGGCGAGGGAGGCCGGCTGGCGGTGGCCGGCGTCGTCGCCGGATCGCTCATCGCGCTCGCCGCGGCACGGCTGATTCGAGGGCTGCTCTTCGAAGTGAGCGCGACCGATCCGCTGACCTTCGTCGCTGTTGCAGGTGGCCTGCTGGCAGTCGCGCTGCTCGCGAGCTACATTCCCGCGCGCCGCGCGACGCGCGTAGATCCGATGATCGCGCTGCGCGGGGAATGAGTCGGGGCTGGGGGCTGGGGGCTGGGGGCTAGGGGCTGGGAGGGACCAGGGGCTGGCCTGCCCCACCCGTTGACTCTCATTTGAGGGAGACGCCTGCGCCGATCACCATCAGCGTCGTCCTCGGACTTCCCGGGAGCTCACCGAACGCCGTACCGGGATTGATCGCATAGAACCGGACGTCGAAGCTGAACGCGAGGTGCGGCTTGATGAACCACCGCGCGCCGCCGCCGTAGTTGATGGTATACAGCGGCTCGGAATCCGGCGGGTAGTCGTCCACCTGCCCCTCCGGAACGAGCGCCCACGTGGAATAGCCGATCCCGCCGCTCAAGTAACTCCAGCCGTTGCCGTTCCCGAAGTTGAACGACAGCTGGGGCGCGAAGGTGCGGAACACTTCCTTCGCCGGTCGCAGGATGACGTTGGACGTCTCATCAGTCGAGGGTGTTTTGGTCGCCCGGCCGGCAGCGACCTCGCCGCCGACGCCGAAGGTGATGACGCGCCAGCGCAGCGGGTAGAAATGCGCGCCGAGCTGCGCGCCCCAGCCGCGGCCGGGAAGCTCGGCCAGTACCATCGCGCGGCTGTTCGCGAGCTCCTGATCGTCGGAAGGAAACGGCGGCACCGAGGCGTGGGCGTCGATGACGAACCACGGGATGCGGGGCGGCGGATCCTGGGCGCGGGCGAAACGGGCGCCGGAAACGAACGCGCACAAGAGGAGGACACCAACGCGGGTCGCCGGGCAGCGCATGCGGACGCCAGTCATTGTACGCTCTACCCATGAAACACCGCTTGTCCGCCGCAACCGCGTTGACGATGTTCGGGTTGGTTGCCGCCGTTGTCGCGCAGCCGCGGCCGCGGGCGCGCGACCTGGGCATCGCGCCGGGTGTGCACCAGCCGGGAGCGCTGAACGCGATCACCGACGTGGAGGGTGTCCGCGTCGGGCACACGACCGTCGTCGAGGGCGACGGCGTGCGGACCGGCGTCACCGCGATCGTGCCGCACGGCGGCAACCTCTTCCAGGACAAGGTGGCCGGGGCGGTGTTCGTCGGCAACGCGTTCGGCAAGCTCGCCGGCTCGACCCAGGTCAACGAGCTCGGCACGATCGAGACGCCGATCGTCCTGACCAACACGCTCAGCGTCGGCACAGCGGTGGATGCGGTCGTGCGCTACACCATCGGGCTGCCGGGGAACGAGCCGGTGCGATCGGTGAACGCGCTCGTCGGCGAGACCAACGACGGCGGCCTCAACGACATCCGCGGCCTGCACGTCACGCGCGAGCACGTGCTCGAGGCGATCCGCGGCGCGAAAGGCGGCGCCGTCGCGGAAGGCGCAGTGGGCGCCGGCACGGGCACGATCTGCTACGGGTGGAAAGGGGGCATCGGCACCGCGTCGCGCAAGGTGGCGTCGAGAACGGCGCAGGATCGGCGCGATTACACCGTCGGCGTCCTCGCCCAGACCAACTTTGGCGGCAACCTGACGATCGCCGGCGTGCCGATCTTCAAGATGCTGCAGCCGCCGAACCGCCGCGCCGCCGCCGGCGACGGCCTGTTGGGGATCGATGGCGCAAGGCGCGCGACCGCCGACGGCTCGTGCATGCTGGTCGTCGCCACGGATGCGCCGCTTGACGCGCGCGATCTCGGCCGGCTCGCCGCCCGCGCGGTCTTCGGCCTCGCGCGCACCGGGTCGTCCTACAGCAACGGCAGCGGCGACTTCGCGATCGCCTTCTCGACCTCGCCGGAGATGCGCAGCCGCTTCAACGACGCTGCGCCGCGGACGCGCTCGATTCTCCCGACCGACGCGACCTCGCCGCTCTTCGAGGCCGCGCTCGAAGCGACTGAAGAGGCGGTTTACAACTCGCTCTTCCAGGCGACCACCGTGCGCTCCGCGAACGGCACCGCCGAAGCGATTCCGCTCGAGCGCGTGCGCGAGCTGTTGAAGAGCAGGGATTAGGGAAGATCGCTTCTCGTCTCTGCCCGACATTGCCCACGCGTATTGCTTCCGCCTTCGCGGGCGACTACGATCGACGGTCTTGGCCATCACCGTGCCCGACCGCCGGATCCCGATCGCCGCTGTCCGCGACGCGGCCTCAGCCATCTACGCCGCGGCGATCCGGACGCCGCTGGTACGGTTCGAGGTACCTGACCCGGCGCACGACGCCGAGCTCTACCTCAAGCTCGAAGCCCTGCAGCCCATCGGATCGTTCAAGATTCGCGGCGCCTACAACGTCGTCCGCCAGCTGACCCCCGAGCAACTCGAACACGGCGTCTGGACGGTGAGCGCGGGCAACGCGGCGCAGGGCGTCGCGCTCGCGGCGCGCCGGGCCGGCGCGCGCTGCTCGGTGATGGTCATCGATACGGCGCCGCAGACGAAAATCCGTGCGATCGAGCGGCTTGGCGCGACCATCGTCCCCGCCACCTACGACGAGTGCTGGCGCACGGTCGAATCGCACGGCTCCGATCGCATGGCCGGTTATTTCGTCCACCCGTTCGACGACGATCGGTTCATCGCCGGCAATGCGACCGCCGGGCTCGAGATCCTCGAGGACCTCCCCGACGTGGACGCGATTGTCACCCCGATCGGCGGCGGCGGGCTGCTCGCCGGCATCGCCGCGGCGGTGCGCGAGTTGAAGCCCGACACACGCCTCTACGCGGCCGAACCGGATACCGCGGCGCCACTGTTCGCGTCGCTGGCCGCGGGGCAGCCGGTCTACTTCGACAACTGGCAGGCCTCGTTCGTCGACGGCGCGGGCGGCAAATCCGTGCTGAAGACGATGTGGCCGCTCGTCGGCACGGTGACCGGCTCGATCGTCGTCTCGCTCGATGAAGTCGCGCGGGCCATGAAAGTGGCGGCCGAGCGGACGCACGTCATCGCCGAAGGCGCCGCGGGCTGCGCGATCGCCGCCGCGCTCAGCGGCCGCGCCAACTCGACCACCACACGCGGCAGCGGCCGCCGCGAAAAGATCGTCGCGGTCGTCTCCGGCGGCAACATCGACCTGACAAAGTTCGCCGCTCTCGTCGGCGCATGCAACCCATGAATCATCGATACTCGAACCTTCCACCTTTTCCGCAGCGCATCGCCCGTCTCGAGGATCTCGCCGTCGACTTGTGGTGGAGCTGGCACGCCGAGACGCGCGAAGTGTTCCGGCGCCTCGACTACACGACGTGGCGATCGACCGCCCACAACCCGGCGCGCATGCTCCGGCTGCTGTCGCCCGAGCAACTCGAAAAGGTGGCCGCCGATCCGGCGTTCCTCGAGCTCTACGACCGCGCCGTCCGGGCGCTCGACGATGCGCGCGGCGCGCGCAACACCTGGTGGTCGCGCAGCTTCCCGCAGCTCACCGGTCCGATCGCCTACTTCTCCGCCGAGTTCGCGCTGCACCAGTCGCTGCCGATCTACGCCGGCGGCCTCGGCGTGCTCGCCGGCGATCACTGCAAGGAAGCGAGCGACCTCGGCGTGCCGCTCATCGG
>Ga0207701_10006099_pt1 | contig 12050 bp, 12 predicted proteins | sample KBSSwiSSwithPhiX_FD_184294 | JGI IMG/M metagenome (GOLD analysis project Ga0207701, IMG submission 184294) | Switchgrass rhizosphere bulk soil microbial communities from Kellogg Biological Station, Michigan, USA, with PhiX - S5 (SPAdes) (version 2) | ecosystem: Environmental > Terrestrial >...
GTTTGGTCATCTCGAACATGCTCACCTGGCTCTTGCCGTTAAATACCGGCCTGAGCGCGTCGTCGGCGTTGATCATGATTCTTTTCTTTTTGTCCTGCAGACCGCGCCTCTTGATGTATGCCCAAAGCTTTTTTGTAAGCTCCGGCCGTGATAGCGGCTGCGAACCGACGACGGCAGCAAGCTTATCGTCCGGCTGGACCGGTCTCATGAAGGCGGGATTCGGTTTGCGCTTGGAAGTTTTTTTGGTTTTCGGCATGGACGCTGACTAACGTTTCGCCTTAAGGAGAGCAAGACTAAATTTGAACTAAATAGAAAATTTTTATTGTCGGTCTTCCCGGCGGACGGCGATGGCCGCCACGTCGTCGGGAGCAACTTTCGCAGAATTCTCGGGAACTGTTTGCGCTACGATCCGTTTGAGCAACGCTTCCGCGCTGGGAGCGGAATGATCCAGAATTTTTTCCAGCTGCCCGGGAGTCACTAACCCCTTGTCTTTCGTCGAGCGAAATAAGCCGTCGGTGTACAGAAGGAAAGCATCGCCAGGTTCAAGACTTATCGTTGTTTCGTTGAATACCGCTCGTTTGATCATCCCCAGCGGAGGCGCCACCGAGGCGATAGATTCTGTTGTACCGTCGTGACGAACAATCAAAAGCGGGGGGTGCCCTGCGCCAACGACCTGAGTCTGTCCGGTAGTCGGATCAAGCGCAACACACATCCCTGTCATGAATGAGGTCGCACCGAAGATGCTGCGAAAATCATCGTCCACAGCTTCCATCAAACTGGCCGGCGAATCATGATCCATGCTGCCGTGGTGAAAAAGAAGTTTTGCCAATGTCGTAAGCAACGCGGCAGCTGCGCCGTGGCCTGTTCCGTCTGCAATCCAGAACAAGACCCGGCCATCCTTCATTCGGAGCCAGCCATAAATGTCGCCTCCGACCTGGATGACGGGACGGTAACACGTTGCGATCTGCCACCCCGGCAGCAGGAGCGGTTTCTGCGGTATCAACGATCGCTGCGTTAGCCGCGCAGCTGCCAGATCACGCTCCAGATCGCGGCGCCATTTCTCAAGTTCATCGTTTTGCCGCTCCAACTGTCGCCGCATGGAGCGAAGCCGAAGCTGGGTTTCAATTCGCGCGCGCAAAACTGAGGAATTCACCGGCTTTGTCACAAAATCGTCGGCGCCAGCCTGAAGACATGACACCTCGCTCTGTTCGCTGCCGTGAGCAGTGAGCATGATCGCGGGAATCTGGGCTACAGCCGAGTCTTCGTCTGAGCGAAGGCGCTGGAGCACCTCGGCGCCGTTGAGCTTTGGCATATCGAAATCCAGCAGCAAAACGGAGGGCGGTTTATCGCGAATGCTGTCTAGTGCTTCGGAACCGTCCTTGCACACGCGACAATTGTATCCAGCCGCGCCAAGCAGTTGCGCCAAGACCCTCCGACTCATCGCGTCATCGTCCACAACCAGAATCTCTGCATGTGAATTGTCGTGCATTCGTACTTCGGATTCGGATGCGGCGCGCCCCCGTATTGTATTTGCGCTGCTCTTTTCAACAATCTCAGCAGCTTGAACAAAGCATGATTTAATCGTTGGCAACGAGTCGGAGTCCGGATACGATTACCGAAATTTTCAATATGAAATTTTCATTCCCGCTTGCTCTTTTCGCGGTTTTCTTTTTGGCTTCGTGCGCTGAGGAGCCGCCGCCACCAATGACGCAGCACCACAGGGCGTCCGCTTATCCTCCGACGCAACCGCAGGAATACCCGCCGCAGCAGCAGCCGTTCAACCCGAATGGACCGGCTCAGCCGGTGACTCCACCGCCGGTGGTCGCGTCTTCACCTCCGCCCGCGGCTGCGCCGCCCACAAAGGTGGCGAAGGGAGATTATCCGTACGGAATCCCGGTTCCCGGCAAACCGCATCTGGTGGAGAGCCCGTATTCGCCTGGCAAATACATTGACGTGGAAGGATTTCCTCCCGGCACCGAAGTGAAGGATCCTTACACCGATAAAATTTTCCTTGTGCCGTAACGCGCGTGCGGTCTTGGATTTCCGCGGATGCGGTGATCGTGAATACCGGCTTAGCGCAGCACATCCTTTCTATGACGGACACCGGCATGAACATCAGAAAGGTTAGATCTATTCTATGGAATTGCGGATAAAGCGGGCGCCTCGCATCGATCTCGAAATCACGGTCCCGGGTGATAAGAGCATTTCGCATCGAGTGCTGATAATCGCCGCGCTCTCCAACGGCGTATGCACGCTGCGCGGATTTCTTCCCAGCGACGATTGCATGCACACAGTGAACGCAATGCGCGCGCTGGGAATCAGGATCGAACAGCCCGAGCCAGCCACTTTAATCATTCACGGAAAAAAACGGGTTCTCACCGCACCGGAACAGGAAATTAATTGTGGCAATTCAGGCACGACAATGCGGCTTCTGGCCGGTCTTCTGGCCGGCCAAAAATTCGAGAGTCGGCTTGTAGGAGATCCGGGCTTATCGAAACGCCCAATGGACCGAGTCATCGCGCCGCTTTGTGAGATGGGCGCGAGCGTGGTTGCTGAAGGTCCTGACGGAACGCCGCCGTTACGGATCCACGGCGGATCCCTTCGTGGAATTCAATACCGCCCATCTGTGGCCAGTGCACAAGTAAAGGGCGCACTGTTGCTGGCCGGTCTCTTCGCGAAAGGAAAGACCACAGTTGAAGAGCCGGTGCCGACGCGAAATCACCTGGAGAAGATGCTCAATTATTTTCTGGTGCGCACAACAACGGAACATGACGGCAGCGTTAGCGTTTTCGGCGACCAAATTCCAGAGTCGCGGGATTTCGACATCCCCGGCGACATCTCTTCGGCAGCGTTTTGGCTGGTTACTGCTGCGGCGCAGCCTCGTGGACACCTGTTGATCCGCAATGTTGGATTAAATGATACTCGAACCTCCATGCTGGGCGTGCTACTCCGAATGGGTGCGCACGTTCGAGAAGCGGTTGAAGAAGTCGAGCACCTTGAGCCGCGCGGGGTGGTGGAAGTCACCGGTGTGCCGCTAAAAGCGACTGTTATTCAGGGGAAAGAAGTTCCACAGCTGATTGACGAGTTGCCGATTTTGTCCATTGCGGGCGTTTTGGCGAGCGGCAAAACGACGATCCGCCAGGCAGAAGAGCTGCGGGTAAAAGAAACCGATCGCATCGCGGCGATCGCTCACAATCTGCGCACCATGGGCGCGCAAGTGGCCGAGCTAAGCGACGGGCTTGAGATTTATGGACCGGCTCCGTTGCACGGGGCACGTCTGCAGAGCTTTGGCGATCATCGCATTGCCATGGCCTTCGCCATAGCGGGCCTGTTTGCTGAAGGCGAGACTATTATTCAAGATGCCGAATGTATTCGGGAATCGTATCCGGGATTCGAAGCGGTTCTTGAAGAATTCACCAACCCGAAGCGGATGCAGGTCAGCACGCCGGTCATCGGTTCGCTCGCGCCTGTACCCGCAAAGGAGAGCTAACGGCTTCGTTAGGCGCGAACCACACATGGGATCATACGATTCGCATCAATGTGTGATCGCCATTGATGGTCCCGCTGCTTCTGGAAAGAGCAGCGTTGCGCGGAAGCTCGCGCGACAACTTGGTTTTATCTACGTCAACTCGGGTGCAATTTATCGCGCGATCACCTGGCATCTTCTTCAAAGCAAAATCCGGCCTGAAGAGAGCGACCGAATCGCTGAAGCGCTGGATTCAGTCACGCTTACCTGCATTGTTCGAGACGGTGAGGCGCGCATTGTTGTGGACAACATTGATCCCGCCGAGCATTTACGCGATGACCGCGTGAACGAGAGCGTTTCCCGTGTCAGCAAGTTACCGCGAGTTCGCGAAATCGTTTCAAAGCGACTTCATGACTGTGCTGAGGGGAATGATGTCGTAATCGAAGGCCGGGACATTGGATCGGTCGTTTTCCCCAACGCGCCCTACAAATTCTACATCGATGCTTCTCCTGAAGTGCGCTTGCAACGTCGTGCTGCACAAGGAGAGCGCGACGAAATCGCCATTCGTGACCGCGATGATGTTTCCCGGGCCGTTTCACCACTTGTGAAAGCGAACGACGCCCACGAGATCGACACTTCGCATGTGACGGTTGAACAAGTCGTGACGGAAATAATCACGCAGCTTGAGAAACTGGGTTTGCCGATTAGCGATGTTCGGATCACAAATCGCGCGCGCGGCGAATGAATTTTTATTATTGGGTTGGCTATCATTTGAGCCGGCTGGCTGGCCGATTATTGTTTCGGTTCCGCGTCGTTCATCGAGAGCGAATGATTCAAAACGGGCCGGTGATTCTGGCCATGAACCACCAGAGCTACCTCGATCCGCCGCTGGCGGGAATCACGTGCGATAGGCCGATTTATTTTCTCGCGCGCCGAACGCTCTTGAGTGTTCCGCTGCTGGGGTGGGTTTTGCCAAAGGTGAACGTGATCCCGGTGAATCAGGAAGGGGTTGACCGCACCGCTATCAAAGCTTTGATCCGGGTACTACAAGCGGGTAATGGCGTTTTGGTTTTTCCTGAAGGTTCACGCACATTGGACGGCAACCTGCAACCGGCGGAGCCCGGATTAGGGTTGGTGATAGCAAGAACGCTCGCGCCGGTCGTGCCGATGCGGATCTTCGGCGCTCGGGAAGCGCTGCCGCGGGGTGGAGGCCGTCTTCGGCTTTTGCCAATTACAATTGTGATCGGAGAACCGATCTTGTTCAGCGCAGCGGATCTTGAGCCGCGAGGAAAAAATCTGTATTCCGGCCTGAGCGATCGCGTCATGAAGGCCATTGCCGCGCTGCGTGTAGAATGATGCGCATTGCGCCGCTTGCGCTCGCGATGTTGACTTGGATACTGAGTGGTGAATCTGCCAGACGAGACGACCGAGAAATCTGAAACGCCCCGGCCTCCAAAAACCGCTGTTCTGTTAATGGCCGTGATCGTGATTTGTCTGGCGGTCCTGGCGGTTTTCGCCAACGTCCAGCGTTCCCGGCGTGACGCTAACGAAGTGGTCGCCATCAAATTGGCCCCTTCGCCGACACCTCAGGAGCGTTAACTTTCGTTTGACATCGAAAACCTCTCCGATTTGTTCGTTCGCCACCAACGAAGGTCTAATTCACCGGTGATATGAAAAATATTTTTTCTCTGTCGTTACTGATTCCTTTTGCGCTGATTTGCTCGTGTCAAAAACAAGATTCAACTGCTGAACAACAACTGGCTCAGCGGAAAACGGAGTTGGACGCCCGGCAGAACGCATTGGATGAAAGAGAGAAAGCATTGGCGGAACGAGAGAAATCGGTCGCCAGACCGAGAATCGCTCCAGGTCCCCGAGTAGCTCCCGCCGAACCGCGCGCCACTGTTCCGCCTGAGCTTCAGGGCCTCATTGCAGATCCTTCAAAGCTAAGAGCGGAACGAGAGCAACGAATGCAGGAGCGTCTCGCTGAAAGGCAGCGCAAAATCGAAGAGGTACAAAGAAGGAGGGTTCGGGCGGTACCGCCTAGCCAATCAACGGCTCCTGCCACGGAAGAAGCCGCTTCGCCAAGTCCGTCGCCTACGCCGGAGTAACGACACGTAATTTAAGCGCTTTTCCCCGAAGACGCCGGCGAGTTTGTAGACTGCATGGCAAGTTCCTGGGCGTACTGAAGTGTGTCGATGGATTCGATGTTCTTGTCCCGCCGAATCGCCTTAATTCTCGGGAAACGCAACGCGAGGCCACTGGCGTGGCGAGTGCTAGGCTGAATTGAATTGAAAGCGACCTCAAGTACGACATTCGGTTTCACTCTGCGATAGCGGCCGTGGTCGGTTATCGTGTTCTGCTTGAAGTGCTCCGTTAACTCCGCAATCTCGACATCGGTCAATCCGCTGTACGCCTTGCCAATTGGCAACAGTTCGCAGGTGGCTTCGTCTCGTACCGCAAACGTATAATCGCTTAAGACATTGCTTCGTTTCCCGTGACCCAGCTCCGCTGCGACAACAACCACATCCAGCGTCGCTAATTCGCGTTTTAGTTTGAACCAGAACATTCCGCGCGTCCCCGGGAGATAAAAGCTTTCGGCGTCTTTGATCATGAGACCTTCATTCAAACGCCGGCGGGCATCCTGGAAAATCTGCTCAATCTCCGACGCAGAATGTGCTGGCGTAACCTTAGCCTTCTGAAACTGGGGCGGCATTGCAAGTGTGCCGAGTTGTTCCCGCCGCTCGCGAAGAGGAGTTTTTAGCAGTGAGCGTCCGTTCATCCAAAGTAGATCGAAAATCACAAAGACGACCGGAACATCCGCTGCGGCTCCGGCAAATAGATCGGCGGTGTCGGTTTTACGCCCGAGCCGCTTTTGCAGATCGAAGAAGGTGAGTCGCCGGCCTTCGTCAAACGCGATTATTTCACCGTCAGCAATCAGTTCCTGGTCAAACCTCCTGGCTTGTTCAATCAGTTCTGGAAATTGCCCGGTAATTCGTCGCAGATCGCGCGAGAAAATCTCGACCCTGTCTCTGCTGCGATGAAGCTGTGCACGAATCCCATCGAATTTGTCTTCGACATAGACCGGGCCGGGGATCGACGATCGGGACTTATCGCGATCGCAGTCCGCCGCTTCGATAAAGCGGTTCCACACGGCATCCGCGCTAGGTTCGGGCGTGGCGAGCATGCATTTTATAGGACGAAACATTGATAGCTCCGCACTCTGCAGCTCCTTTCGTGAAGCCAGCAGCGCCGTCCGGCCTATGTCGCCTAACAACATGTTGGCCTGTTTCACTTCTTCGAGCGAAACATCAAACGCCTTGGCGATGGCTTCCTCCACGAGACCCTCGCGCAAGCCGATGCGCAGGTCGCCGGTCAAAATTTTGACCACGTACTGGCCTTCGCGCGGAGATAGAATGGAAAATCGGTCTTGCAGAAGTTTCGCCTTGGCGATCGGCCCGCGTCCACGATGAAGACTTTGAAACAACTCGGCCGATTCGAGAATGCTGAATGAGTGTGGCACCGTCCGCCCGTCGAGAACTTCGAAGGCACTTTTGCCGGCGTCGCCATGTCTCCCAGCGATTCGATGGAACTCGGTATCGTCGATTCTGGTCGCGTTCTGCAATGCACGGAAGACCACAGCCCATCCGACCTGCAATATCCGCGGATCACTTTGGGCAAATACCCTTCCAGTGAAGTACGTGGTCGCAATAGGAAGCTGCTCATTTGTTAGGCTGCGCAGGTAATCGGACAGCAATCGAATTTTCTCCAATTTTGCCGTAGTCGCTCCTATGGCTTCCCCGACATTCGCGAAATCCAGGAATTCAGATTGCTGCGCTGACTCGTTGAAAGCCTGCCCTGCTGTGGAATTTCCCGGAAGCGATTGCGGTGCGATCTCCCTGCGTCCGAAGTGCAGTTCCATCTGGTTTTCTTCACTCAGGGCCCATGCCTCGAGGCCGCGGGCTCGGAGATCGGAGGCAAAAGCTGCGGCAAAGCCGTGGAGCGTCAACACTCGGCGCGGCTGCACCAGTTCGACATACCGAAGCAAATCGTCGTAATCCGCGTGATCTGATAATGGGAACGCCGCATCGACTTGGTACCGATACACTGCATTGGGATCGATGGCCCATCCACTGATCAGCGCTGTGCGTTTGCGCTGGATCTTCTCCAGCATCGGCGAATGGTTGGCGCTCGGCGGACAGATCAACACTTTGCCAGCAACGTCGTTGCGATTGTATCGCACATATTTGCAAAACGATTGCCCGAGTTGCTCGTAGATACGCGTCATTTGAAAAACGGAGCCATGCAGCATTGGGGTTAAACCGGCGCCCGCAAGCGCACAAAGAATCTCCTGAGCCTTGCCTAACGAGTAGCCGAGCAACACGGGTGTCTCACCTGCATCAATCGTTTCGACGCAGAACGCCAGCATTCGGTCGATCACCTCTTTCGTCGGCGGGAATCGATAACGCGGCACCCCGAACGTTGTTTCCATTACAAGCGTGTCAGCGTGACGCCACTCTGCTTGCTCTGCGGATTTACCGGGACGTAGCTTAAAATCGCCAGTATAGAGCAGCGTCTGCTCATCAGCGAAAACAAGGCATTGCGCCGAGCCAAAGATATGACCGGCAGGTAATAACATTAGGTCGATGCCGCCAATACATCGTCTTTCCCCAAATGGCAGCGCATGCTCGATGCGCGAGCCCGGCAGACGGACTTGCATCAGGCGTGCTGTGCGCTCCGACAAGATCACCTCCTGGTGCGGGGCAATGTGGTCGCTGTGTGCGTGGGAAACGAATGCAATACGTTTTGCGTCCCATGGGTCCAACCAGAAATCCTGTTGCGGCAGGTAGACGCCGCGCTCGTAGCGAACTTCGATCACGCAGAAAATTACTTCGGAATTTGCTTGAGCTCCATAGCACGGGTGACGCCGACGAGCCCGTCGGTTGCGCGTTGACACCGGCTTCAAGCAACCGCTTTATTATGGAAATGAGATTTGCCGCCGTACTTCCGCTTTTGACTTTCGTGGTTCTTTCCGCTCCCGGGAAGACCGCACGAGAGGAACCGAAAGTCATCGAGAAGGTCACGCCGCTGCCGATGGCATTGGACCCAAACTTTGAGTTTAGAAAAACAAAGCTTTTTTTTATGAGCGAGAAAGGGGGACTAAAGCCAAGTGAGAGGGCGCACGATTCGTCAAACAAGGTTGGCGGGAAGGGAAATCAGCCGAACCAGAAAACTTCTGTACTTCAGGATGCCCCAATCGTTTTTGAGAGGCAATACCGCCTTTACGGCGCGGTAACCGGACTCGATCAACGCCAGCGGTTCGGGGATTACTTCGATTTTTTTTGGCGAACCAAACGCCCTTCAGACGTCACCGTGCGTCTGGAATATCGCCAGGAGAAATTGCACGAGCACGTTCAGGCGCAGGAAATCACATACAGAAACGTGCGCGGCACGCACAAGACCGAATTCAAGGTGATCGGAGACGATTACTTTGATGATGGTCGGGTAATTTCATGGCGATGCCTGTTGATTGCGAATGGTCGAATCGTTGCCGAAAACCGCTCGTTTATGTGGGAGTAACTGGCGGCACCCGCAGCGTCCTGGCCTTGTTGCTTCCGCTTATTTCCGTGCGTCGAAGATTCAAAGCAAATGCGGCTCATTAGGCGCTGCGTTCCGAATCAGTTGATGAAGGTTTTCCCATGGATGGCAGGTTTGACAGTATGGCTTTTGGGCTGGTATCGTTTGGAAGAGTAACTGTGGACTCATCTATTCAAGTTGGGGTACGAGGGCCGACCGTATGGGTGAAAGTGGAGGGAAAAGGTAGTTTCCTCAATAGCGGCAACCTCAAGGAGTTCTCGCGAGAAATGCTGGACCGCGGCTATCGCGAATTTGTGGTGGATTTGGCGGATTGCGCCATGATGGATTCCACATTCATGGGAACGATGGCAAGCGTGGCCTTGCGGCTAAAGGAACTTGGGCACGGTCACCTCCACATCGTTCATTGCGGCAATCGCAGTCAGCAACTTCTTTCCGGACTCGGATTGGATCAGATATTCGATATCCACAGCGACGGCGCGGGTACGCCTGAATGTGAAGCGCTTGAACAAGCTTCAAGAAGCCAGACGCTGGATTCCCGAAAAAGAGAGCAGACAGAAACGATGCTTGAAGCGCACGAAGCGCTTTGCGAGGCGGCGCCTGAAAATATTTTTCGCTTCAAAGACGTTCTCGATTTCCTAAGACAAGATCTTCATCACGAGACGTCCTCGAAGTAAGCTGGCCTTGCACATGTGGCCGACTCTTCTTCTTGGACTGCTTGTCGCGTCTCTGGCTGGATGGGGTATCACTGCCTACCTCCAGATTCGGCGAATTCGAAGGTTGGAGCGCTCGCACGAGGAGATTCAGGTCGAGGAGACGCTCGTTTTCGATTTCCTGCACGGGCTGGGCGAAGCGTTCCGAGGAACAATTCGTCCGCAGGAATTGCATCGACTCATTGTGGAGGGCGCCATGCGAATTTTGGACGCACACGGCGGCGCGCTATATGTCAGCGATCGCGCAGGTGGCAAGCTCATGCCCGTATTCATCTCAGAAGGCTGCCCGCCACTGGTAGATGTTCCGCAAGATATTTTACAACAGGCCGCTGCCAATCCCATTGCCCTTGAGAGCTTCATGCGTCTCCATGCGCTGGGCGCAGACGAAGGGCTGATTGCCCGTGTCTGGCAAACGGGTCAGGCTGTTTGCCTCAATGAATTTTCGGAAGCCCCGGAGTTGGCCAAACTGCGTGGAAGCGCTTTTGGCAGCGTGTCCGTCATGGCGACAGCGCTCAAATATGGCGAGCAAGACCTCGGTGTTCTGGCACTGGCCAACGGTCCGATGGGCGTACCTTTTTCTCAGGCTGATTTTGTCGTTTTCAAATCGATCGCCGAGCAATCGGCCTTCGCGCTTTACAACGCGATCATTTATTCGATGGCCAACGAAAAGAAACGACTGGATCACGACCTCGAAATCGCGCGAGACATTCAACGCATCCTGCTCCCATCTGAAGCGCCGGCCATCAATGGGTTTCAAATCAGCGGGATCAATGTGCCAGCTCGCCAGGTAAGCGGCGATTATTTTGATTACATCCAGGTCGATGAAGAACGACTCGGTGTTGCAATCGCAGACGTTTCTGGCAAAGGCGTGCCAGCATCGCTCATAATGGCGATTTGCCGCAGCGTGTTGCGCGCAGAGGCGGCCCGAAATCCGTCTCCCGCGAATGTCTTACGAAAAGTAAACCGGCAGCTTTATCCAGATATTAAGGAAGACATGTTCATTAGCATGGCATACCTGGTCCTGGACCATCAGAACGACGGCGTCACACTTGCGCGGGCGGGACACGACGCGCCGTTGTGGTACCAGGCGCGGTCGCAAACAGTGACGCCGGTAAAGTCGCCGGGAATGGTGGTGGGAATTGACAGCGGAAGTGTGTTCGATAGGATTACGGTCGATTTCGCCGTGCCGCTCGAGCGCAATGATTGCCTCGTTCTCTACACCGACGGCGTGACTGAGACGCTTAACTCCGAGGGAGACGAATTTGGCGTTGAGCGTATGATGCAGTCAGTTCGCGCCAGCGCCAATGATGGCGCGAAAGCGATTGTAAAGAGGATTATCGAGGACGTGCACGAGTTTACCGGTTCGGTCCCGCAAAACGATGACATTACTGTGATAGCCATTCGCAAAACATGAAAAGAACTCCTTCCCCTGAACGCGAAGAAGAAATGAATTCGTCAGAACAGGCCAAGCAGTCTGCCTCTGCAAGTGGCGCCGATTCCGAAGATGCGTTGGCCGGCTTGCAAGCCGACCTCGATCGCTTCCGCGACCTCGCCCTACGCAGCCAGGCTGATTTTGAGAATTACAAAAAACGTGCCACTCGCGAAAAAGAGGATGCGGTGAAATATGCCAACAGCTCGTTGCTTCAGCGTTTGGTCTCCATTCTAGATAATTTTGAGCTGGGTTTGGCCGCCGCAAAAACGGAGAGCAAGGACTCTCCCATCTATTCCGGAATGGTTCTCGTTCAAAAACAGCTGAATGACTTGCTGGAGGAAAACGGACTCCAAGCAATCGAAGCCGAAGGCAAAATGTTTGACCCAAACCTGCACGAAGCGATTGCCCACGAGCCGAGCGATGCCCCCGAAGAAACAGTCATCCGCCAGGCGCGACGAGGTTATCGATTTAAGGATCGCCTGCTGCGACCTGCGCGTGTGGTAGTTTCCAGCGGCCCCGCCAAGCGGTGAGCATTTTTTGCTTTGCCGATTAGTCTGATGAGTTACGTACGAGTTTCGCTTTGATGGCTACCGACAAGCGTGATTACTACGAAGTCCTCGGCGTAGGCCGAACTGCTACCGATGAGGAGATCAAACGGGCCTATCGTAAGCTTGCCGTAAAGTTTCATCCTGACAAAAACCCGGACGATCCGCACGCTGAGGAAAAATTCAAAGAATTAGGGGAAGCGTACGACGTCCTGATGGATTCAGACAAACGCGCGGCGTACGATCGCTTCGGTCACGCCGCGTTTGCGCAGGGTGGCACCGGCTTCGGTGGCGGTTTTCAT
>Ga0207701_10006100_pt1 | contig 12050 bp, 6 predicted proteins | sample KBSSwiSSwithPhiX_FD_184294 | JGI IMG/M metagenome (GOLD analysis project Ga0207701, IMG submission 184294) | Switchgrass rhizosphere bulk soil microbial communities from Kellogg Biological Station, Michigan, USA, with PhiX - S5 (SPAdes) (version 2) | ecosystem: Environmental > Terrestrial > Soil...
GAAGCCATCGATCACGCGACCCGCGAAGTTACGCTCAAGGAAGACAACGCCCAGTACCACACGGTCAAGGTTCCTGCCGACAACAAGCGGTTCGACACGATCAAGGTCGGCGACAAGGTCACCGCACGCTACTACGACAACGTCGTGATCCGCGTGAAGCACCCGGGCGAGAAAGACGTGGACACGGACACCGGTGCGGTGACCCAGGGCTCCAGCGCCAAGGCCGGTGGCACGGCAGCGACCCAGCGCACCATTACCGCAACCATCACGGCAATCGACATGAAGATCCCGTCGATCACGTTTACCGGTCCGAACAACTGGAAGTACAGCTCTAGGGTCGAAGACAAGAACGCCCTCGCGAAGGTCAAGGTCGGCGACAAGGTGGACATCGTCTGGACCGAAGCCGTTATGATTTCGCTCGAGGCTCCCGGGAAATAGCCGGAGCCGGGACCTCCCGTTGAGCGCAAGCGGGATTTGCTTCAGTCGGCGCAGCGGCCACACTCGGTCAGGATCGGAGCCCCTTATGGCAGTCAACCACACCGTCGATGTCACTGAGCAGAAACGGCTGAACGATGCTCGCGAAGCCGGCATTCCGTGGAAAAAATGGGGTCCGTACCTGAGCGAGCGCCAGTGGGGCACGGTGCGCGAGGATTACAGCGCGGACGGAAATGCGTGGGCCTACTTCTCGCACGACCAGTCACGATCGCGGGCTTACCGCTGGGGCGAAGACGGTCTCGGGGGCATTTCCGACGACAAGCAGCGCCTGTGCTTCGCGCTGGCGCTGTGGAACGAATCCGATCCGATCCTGAAGGAGCGCCTCTTCGGCCTCACCAATGCCGAAGGGAATCACGGCGAGGATGTGAAGGAGTACTACTTCTACATCGACAGCACGCCGACGCACTCCTACATGAAGTACCTCTACAAGTATCCGCAGCGGGAGTTCCCGTACCGCGATCTCGTGGAGACAAACGGGCGCCGGTCGAGGGAAGAGTTTGAGTATGAGCTGCTCGACACCGGCATCTTCAACGACGACCGCTACTTCGACGTGTTCGTCGAATACGCCAAGAACGGCCCCGAGGACGTCCTCGCCAAGATCACCGTTCATAACCGCGGCCCGGAATCGGCGCCGCTGCGCGTGCTGCCGACGCTCTGGTTCCGGAACACCTGGTCGTGGAGCGAGGGGGCACACAAGCCTTCATTGCGGCAAATCGAGCCCGGTGTCGTCGAGGTGTCGCACGAGGACATGGGTACCTACTTCCTGCTGTGTGACGGCGCGCCCGAACTGCTCTTCACCGAGAACGAGACCAACTACGAGCGTCTCTGGCACCAGCCGAATCCGACGCCATTCGTGAAGGACGCATTCGACTCGTACGTCGTGTCGGAACAGGCCGGCGCCGTGAACCCCGCAATGACGGGAACGAAGGTGGCTGCCCACTACACGCTCGACGTGCCGGCCGGCGGCAGCAAGACGATCCGTGTCCGTCTGGCCAACCAGCGTCCTGCGAAGCCGTTCGGTGACTTCGATCAGATCTTCAAGCAGCGCCTTGGCGACGCTGACGAATTCTACGAACGGATCACGCCGAGCAAGCTGACCGAGGACCAGAAGCGCGTCCATCGGCAGGCGCTTGCCGGCATGCTGTGGAGCAAGCAGTACTACTACTTCGACGTCGAGCAGTGGCTCCGCGAGCATGGCAGCCATCCGCTGAGCGAAAGCGTGAAACCGGGTGTCCGGAACACCGACTGGTTCCACATGCTCAACGCCGACGTGATTTCGATGCCAGACAAGTGGGAGTACCCGTGGTACGCCGCCTGGGACCTCGGCTTCCACACGATTGCGCTCGCGCTGGTCGACTTCGACTTCGCGAAGGACCAGCTGCTGCTGATGCTCAGAAATCTCTACTTCCACCCGAACGGGCAAATACCCGCCTACGAGTGGAACTTCGGCGACGTGAACCCGCCCGTTCACGCGTGGGCAACCCTGTACCTGTTCAGGATGGAGAAGGTGCTCGGCCGCGAAGATCTCCGCTTCCTGGAGAAGTCGTTCCAGGGATTGATGCTGAACTTCAACTGGTGGGTCAACCGGAAGGATCCGGCCGGCCGCAACGTCTTCGCCGGCGGCTTCCTTGGTCTCGACAACATCGGCGTGTTCGATCGCAGTTCTCAACTTCCAACCGGCGGCAGCCTCGAACAGGCCGACGGCACGGCGTGGATGGCCTTCTACTGCCAGACGATGCTCGAGATCGCGCTGATCCTGTGCGAGTACGACGACATGTACGAAGAGGTCGCGTTCAAGTTCGTCAGCCACTACGCGCGGATCGCCTACGCGATGGACCGGGCCGGTGAACACCATGACGAAATGTGGGACGAGGAAGACGGTTTCTTCTACGACCTGCTGAAGCTGCCCGACGGGCATGCCACACGGCTGAAGGTCAGGTCGATGGTCGGCCTGCTTCCTCTCGCGGCGTCGACCGTCTTTGAAGGACAGGCCCAGCGCTATCCGCACCTGATGGAAATGATCGAGCAGTTCAAGCTTCGAAATCCGGACCTGATTGCGCACCTGGCGCCGACCGACGAGGGATTTACCGGCTACAAAGGGCGGCGGCTGCTGTCCACCCTCACCAGGAAAAAACTCGAACGCGTGCTCGACTATCTTCTCGACGAGAAGGAGTTCCTGGGACCGTACGGCATTCGCTCGCTTTCGCGGTATCACCTCGACCATCCGTTCAAGTTCCACGTCGGTCACGACGAGTACCAGGTGCAGTACCTGCCGGCGGAATCGAACAACGGGATGTTCGGCGGCAACTCGAACTGGCGCGGCCCCGTGTGGATGCCGGTGAACGTCCTGATTGTGCGGGCGCTGCTCAACCTGTACCTGTTCTATGGCAACGAGTTCACCGTGGAATGCCCGAAGGGCTCGGGAACCCGGATGAACCTGATGGAGGTCGCGAAGGAGATCAGCGATCGGCTGGCCGCCACGTTCCTGCGCGACAAGAGCGGCAAGCGCCCTGTCTACGGCGGCACCGAGAAGTTCCAGAACGATCCGCACTGGCGCGATCTGATCCTCTTCTACGAGTTTTTCCACGGCGACAACGGCGCCGGTCTTGGCGCAAGCCATCAGACCGGGTGGACCGGAACCGTGGCGGTGCTCATCGACCTGTTCGCCCGCATCGACGCGAACTCGATCGAGACCGAGAAGGACCGGGTGCACTCGCGCGTCATCACCGAGCAGGTCGCCGGCGAAACGAAAGGGGCCTGACGCGAAGTCAGCTTCTGGCACCGCCGGTCAACGCATGCAGATCCTGGGTTCGAGGTGCCTTCGCCAGGCGCGCCTGGCACCGATTCTCCTGGCGGGCACGCTGGCCGTCTGCGGTCCAGTGTCGGCGCAGGAACTCGAACCTCGGGCCTACGCGGCGAACCCGGTCGGCGTGGCCTTCCTCCTTGTGGGATGGTCGCGCTCCACGGGCGCCGTCTTGACCGATCCGACGCTGCCGATCAGCGACATCAAGGCAACCGTCGATATCGCTCCCGCAGGTGTCGGCTACACGTTCAACGTTGCGGGAAAGGTAGCCCAGGCGGTGGTCGCGCTGCCCTACGCGTGGGCCGACGTCAGCGGCCAGGTATTCGAACAATCGCGGACGGTCACGCGGTCGGGCCTGGCCGACACGCGAATCCGGTTCGCCGTGAACCTGCGCGGCAACGATGCGATGGGCATTCGCGATTTCGTGAAGGCTCCGCGTCGAACAATCGTCGGCGTCAGCGTCGTCGTGAGCGCTCCGACCGGTCAGTACTACGCGGACAAGTTGATCAACATCGGCACGAACCGGTGGGCATTCAAGCCCGAGGTCGGACTGTCGGTCCCGAAGGGCAAGTGGGATCTGGATGCCTATCTGGGAACCTGGTTGTTCGCCGGCAACGACGACTACTTCCCCGGTGGCGTCAACCGGACTCAGTCGGCGCTCGCGGCCCTCCAGGGACACGGCGCCTACACGTTCCGGCCGCGGTTGTGGCTGGCCGCTGATGGTACGTGGTATGTGGGAGGAAAACCGACAGTTGGTGAGGGCACTCCAGGCGCGCAGGTCAACAACGTGCGCCTGGGCCTGACGCTGTCAGTCCCGGCTGGGCGGCAGCAGTCGATCAAGCTGGCCTACAGCGCCGGCGCGACGGTGCGGACCGGCACCGACTTCAAGACATTCAGTGTGGGCTGGAGCCGGATCTGGCTGACAAAAATGTGAGTCCGCCGCATGAAACATCCACCGGGCGAGTCGTGCCGGATCTGCATAGCGACACAACCGCGAACGCGTAAACTTTCAGACGGATTAACGATTATGCGCCCCCGGGTTTTGCTGGCGGATGACCACGCGCTCCTGCTCGGGGCCTTCGAGAAGCTCCTGGGCTCGGAGTGTGACGTGGTCGGCATGGTGACAGATGGCCGGGCCCTCGTGAACGAGGCGATCGCTCTGAAGCCGGACGTCGTCGTCCTCGACGTGACCATGCCGCGGCTGAACGGGCTCGATGCCGGGCGGCAGGTGAAGGCACAGCTGCCCCGCACGAAACTCGTGTTCGTGACGATGAACGAGGACCCCGATCTGGCCGCGGAAGCCTTCCGCATCGGCGCCTCCGCGTACCTGTTGAAGCGATCGGCTGCGTCCGAGCTCCTGGTGGCGATCCGCGAGGTCATGAAGGGCCGCTCGTACGTCACGCCGCTCGTCACGAGCGGCCTCGTGGGCTCGCTGCTCGACCACGGCGAGCGTCCGAGGCACGAGCTGACGCCGCGCGAACGCGAGGTGCTGCAGCTCCTGGCAGAGGGCTATTCCATGAAGGAAGCGGCCGACATGCTGAACGTCACGCCGCGAACGATCGCCTTCCACAAGTACAAGATGATGGAACAGCTCGGCATACGCACGACCGCCGAACTGATCCAGCTGGCAGTCAAAAACCATCTCGTCTGATGCGTTCCGAATTTAGAACTTAGAATTGAGAATTTAGAAGTGAAAACTGAGTAGTGACGAGGGCGAATCTGAAGGTCGGCTTCGTCAGGCAGTCTGAAAACTTCTCAGTTCTAAATTCTAACTTCTAACTTCTAACTTCCCCCATCGCAGTCCCCTAGTGGCACGCCTGCGATCCACTGTCTCCCGCTCCTGACACCGCGAGAAAATCCCACTGGTATCGATCGCTCGACAGCGTGAGCCGCATGACGCCGTGCGTCTTCAGGCGAACCTCGCTGTTCGGCTTCACCGACGGGAAATCGTAGAGCGGCACGCCCCCTGTGCCGACGACGAACTGGCGAATGCCGCGAGTGAGATCGAGGCGGCCGTCGGCGTCCTGCGGTGCGAATCGTTCGTACACGTGGTCGTGTCCCACCAGCACGAGATCGACGTTCGCGTTGTACAGGGTGCGGTACATCTCGCGCATGAACTCGTTGTTCCCGTTCTGTCCTGACGAGAAGAGCGGATGATGCCAGTACGCGAGGGTGCACCGGAAATTTGCCTTCGCCTGCAGATCGGCGCGCAGCCAGTTCGCCTGCGGCGAGCCGCCGTCAGTGCCCACGTTGCTGTTCAGCGAGAGGATGTGCCACGCACCGAGGTCGAAGCTGTAGTAGCCCTGGCCGAACGGGCCGGCATTGTCGCCGAAGTACTCGAAGTAGGGCGTGGCTCCCGGCGTGGCGTAGTCGTGGTTGCCCGGCGACGGCCGCGTGCGGAACTTGAAGCGGCCCCATGTCGGCTCGTAGCAGTTCTGGAAGTCCGCACGTGTCCCGGAGGAGTAGGCGTTGTCGCCCAGCGTGAACACGGTGCCGCCGATGCCGTCGATCTGACGGGCGGTCGCGTCCGCGTTGCCGCCGCAGATCGCGATGTCGCCGGCGCCGACGAAGGTCTCCGGTCCGCTTGGCGTCGGGTTGGGATTGGGGTTCGATGGACCCGGGACCGTCGGACCCGTCGGCGACCCGGTGCCGGCGTTTCCGCCGCTGCACTGAACGCCGGCAAGGCACGCGACGACTGCCGCTGCCAGCGCCGGCCCGCGCAGGCCGAACCTGCGACCGAAGGACAATGTCATCAGAACCTGACCACCGCCGCGAATTGAAGGCGGCGCTTCGGGAAGGCACTGACAGCCTGGCCGTACAAGGGCGAACTCAGGGCGCCGACGTATTCGTCATAGTTCGTCGTGCTGACGATGTTGAAGGCTTCCGCGCGCAACTCGAGCGTCCTTGTAGAGAATGCGAACCGCCGGGCAAGCGCCACGTCAACGTTCCGGTACGTGTCGGTCGTGCCCGTGTTTCTCCCATCCGGACGCGCGTCGTTCTGCGTCGTCCCGTTTCGGTCGTCGCCCCAGGTGATGTTGTACGGACGACTGCTGCGGAACTGCGCCGCCGCCGACAGTGTCCAGCCGCCGAATGCCGCGCCCTTCGACGGAATCTGCCAGGTCAGCCCTGCGGTGACGTTGTGGCGGACGTCGTTGTCCGAGCGCCCGGTCTCCGCCTCGATGTTGCGGCTGTCCTCGGGCAGCAGGTAGTTCGCCATGTCGCGCGCACGGGAGAGCGTGTACGACGACAGCAGCAGCAGCGACCCGACGGTGCGATCGACCTTTACCTGCAGGCCGCGGTACCAGCTGCGCCCTTCGTTCCCCAGCGTGACCACCTTGCGGTAGCCACCCGGCGCCGGCACGAGCGGCCGCGTGGCATCGGCCTCCTCCACCGTGCGTGTCTGCGGTTTCGCGATCGACGCTGGAGCATTCGCGTCGACGATGCTCATCAGGTCGCGGCCGGCCAGGTACACGTAGTCGGCAGCGATGTCGTAACCGCGGAATCGGAACGAGACGCCGGCGGCCGCCTGGATCGAGTACGGGTTACGGAAGGTCTCGTCGGCCACGTAGACGTCGCGTGGGATTTGCGAGAGCACCGCCGCGGTCACCGCGTCCGGATAGGTGGGCATCAGCGGCGAGGTCGGCGTCAGCGTGATGAGCGCCGTGCCTTGCGGTCCCTCGAGCTCGGTCCGGTTGATGTAGTGCAACAAGTGCTGCTGCGTGTACAGCCCCGCTCCGCCGCGCACCGAGAATCCCCCGCCAAAGGGGCTCCATGTGGCGCTCGCTCGCGGCTGCAGGTTGTTGCGATCGGAAGACACGTCGAAATTTTCGACGTTGCCGACCGTCTCGATGTCGTAGCGCACGCCGTAGTTCATGCTCAGACGCTGCGCGATGCGCCACTCATCCTGGAAGAACCCGAAGCCTGACGTGCTGCGCGGATCGACCGTCGTCGCCTCAATGGTCTCGGCAACACCCTGGGCGAATGCGTAGGGAGCGGGATAGAGCGAAGGCTGGCCGCCGAAGTAGTACGCGCCGCGGCCATAGGGCACCGACTCGCTGTGCGCGCGCACGTACCTGAAGCCGCCGCCGAACTTCACGGCGTGGCGGCCGGCGGTGTGCGACAGGGTGTCCGCTCCTTCGTAGGTGTCTTCCGGTGTGACGCCGAAGCCGTACGGTCCAAGCGTGGCACCCTCGAGCGAGTAGCCGGCCCGCGAGGTGAAGACCGTCGGCTGCAGGTCGATACGGCGATCGTTGTAGCGGGCGAACTGGAACCGCGCCTGGTTGAGGATGTGGGGCGTCAGCAACTGCGTCGCGCTGAAAAGCGCCGTGTGCACGTCGTTCCGGTAGCGGATGCCGCTGCCGGGCAGCCACAACCCGCCCGGCTCGTTGTGCCACCCGAACCACTGCCCGTTGTAGCGCATCGAGAGCAGATCGTTCGACGTGAGACGGTGGTCGAGCTTCACGAACGCCAGGTGCTCGTCCTCGTCGTTGGGGACTTCGGCCTGCGGCGCGACGGGCGAGACCACGAAGTTGCTCGACCGCGAGTCGCGCCCTTCGTAGCTCGCGAAATAGAACGTGCGATCGCGGGCAATCGGCCCCCCGATCGTGAATCCGTACCGCGCCGAGCCGCCTCCCGGCTTGGCCGCGGCAAACACCGGCTGATCGTTCAGCACGCCCGCCTGGGCGAACAGCAGGGCCGACCCGTGGCGTTCGTTGGTGCCCGACTTCGTCACCGCGCTCGTCACCGATGCGAGTGCTTCGCCGTACTCCGGCGTGAACTGGCTGCTCAGCACCTGCACTTCCTGCACAGCCTCGAGCGGATACCCGCTGTAGAAGGTCCGCGCCGCACTCCTCCACTTCGAGTAGTGGCTCGCGCCGTCGACGATGACGTTGTTGCTCCAGTAGATCTGGCCGTTCGGGCTTGGTGCGTTGGGGTTGCCCGTGAACCCCGGCGTCAGCACGGACAGCGCGATGAAATCGCGGCCGATGAGCGGAATGTTACGGGCCAGGCGTTCGGGGATGGTCTGCTGGATGGCCGATCGCCGAAGCTCGCGGAGCGCGGTGCGCGCAGTGACCGAGAGGGTTTCGGAGGTGAAGGGGACGAGCAGGAAACCGATCGTGTCGCGGCCACCTGGCGTCAGCGACACCTGACTCCGGACTACGGGCGCGAAGCCCTCGAGGCTCACGTGCAGCTCGTAGGTGCCGACGACCGGCAGGTTCTCAATCAGGTAATCCCCGTCCGGACCGGTCGTGACGCTGCGTTCGACGCCGGCTTCGCGGTTGATGGCCGTCACAGTGGCGCCGGCGAGACCGGCGCCGGTCGACGCCGACACGCTGCCGCCCACCGCACCCGTGGCAGGCTGCGCGAACAGCGCCTGGCGCACCATCACCAGTGCCAGCGCGAGGAGCGCGATGCGAATGGCCTTCATGGATCCCTCTGCAGGGAGGCATTCTACGTCGAGCCCGGCCGTAGACCCGGAGATCGTAAGTGCCCAGCACCTTGCAGAGTGCCTCCCGGCACCTTGCAGGGTGCATCCAGGCACCTTGCAGGGTGCACCCGAGCATCTGAATGGAGACCCGGCACTCTGTAAGGCGCGGGGAGCTCTATGCAGGTGCTGGTTGGCCCTGTACAAGGTGCAGCCCCGCGGCTCCGCCAACTTAAAACCGGAAGAAGCGATTTACCTTCACGATGAACGAGCGGTTCAGGAGCCCGGGCGCCGTGGGCCGCGGCTCGTTGTCCCGTTCCTCGTTGTAGACGATGAAAAGTTCGCTGCCGGGGCGGTACTCCCAGCGCAGGCGCGCGTTCGTGCTGACGCTGTGCGTGCTGGAGTTGTACTGCACGAGCGCGCTGACAAAGAGGAGCGGCGTCACGGTGTAGGTGATGCGCGATCCGACCAGGCGGCTCGTGAAGCTGCCCGACGGCAGGTCGATCCAGTTCAGCGTGACGCTCGGCTCGATCGACAGCCGGGACGAGAAGTTCACACGCGACCGGTTGAAGGTCACACCGGTTCGGTCGCCGTCGTAGAACTCGCCCCGTTCGACGAGCAGGTTGCCCGAGAACGGGCGCTGCTGCCCCATGGTGTAGCCGATCCGGCCGACCGTGAAATCGTAGCTGCCGGCGTCGATGCGGGCCCCGGGAACGACCTGAAAGGGACGCGTGACAAGCTCGTAGTCGTCCTGGACGCCGACGCTGAACCGATCGCTGTTCTGGAACTCGATGGCGAACTCGCCGTCCGACAGCCGCGTGGTCAGGCTTCCGGCCGCGTCCTCGACATAGGTGAACTGGCCTATTCCGGAGAACTTGCGGATGGATTGGATCGACTTCGGCCGGGGACTGAACCGCGCCAGGCCGTAGTTCTTGCGGATGTCGGTCCGGCGCAGGAATCCGACTTCGGGGTTGAACTTCGGATCGATCGCAAGGCGTTCGAGCTGCAGCCCGTAGCGATCGCCCGCATATTCCATCTGGCCTCGGTAACTGGACGTCTGCTTGTCGGTTCCTTCGGTCCGTGTCCCGGCGTAGTAGGTCGCAAAGGTCAGGTTCGAGAAGAAGGCGAAGGTGCCGTCCACCCCGTACGCCTGGTTCGAGCCGGGCGCGACAATGGATTCGGATCGCGACGTCGCGAGCACGCCGATGCTGCTGCGCCGCAGGATGTCGCGCTTCACCCTGAGCACCGAGAAATTGGTCGACGGTGCCGATGCCGCGGCGTCCTCCTTGGTCTGCATGTCGATGAGGCCAAGCTGGTAGCGCCCGACCCGCCCGGTAATGCGGCCGCCGCCCCAGATCGGAACCTCGCGATTGTTCGAAAGACCGATACGCCGGCTGTAGAAGAGCAGCGGCACGTCGGACGCGTTGTTGTTGCTCCCGCCGGACGAATTGTTGCCGAAGGTGAAGACCCCCTGGTTCTCCAGGAAGAAATCGCGCTTCTCCGGGAAGAACAGACTGAACCGCGTGAGGTTCACCTGCTGCTCGTCCGCCTCGACCTGCGCAAAGTCGGTGTTGTAGGTGAGGTCGGCGGTGATGTTCTGCGTGATGCCGTACTTCGCGTCGACGCCGATGTCGCCGCCGGGATCGGCCGACAAGGCCGGCTCCGATACGTTATCGGTGGTCAGATCTCCGATCGCGTACGGCTTCAGCTCGAAGTTGCGCGAGAGCGGCGGCGCCTCCATGCCCACAAGGGTGGCGTAGAGAGAGGCGGAGAAGTCGGCCCGTCCCATGCCGAACGCCGGCGGGATCTTCGTGAGGTAGGCAATCTCGTTCTTCCACTTGTTCGTGCGGCGGGCCTGGAAGCCCCAGTCCTGCACGGTGCCGGGCGCATACCGGATCGACTTGAACGGGATCGCAGCCTCGATCGTCCAGCCGCCCTCGACCTTGCCGGCGGCGAGACTCCAGACAGGGTTCCAGTCCGCGTTGTACTGCCGTTCGTTGGTGCTCTGGCCGTCGGTGCGCGCGCCGAGCGAATTGGCTTCGAACTGGACCGCGTTTCGACGATCGCGGAACGTGTCGAACGAGAAGCCGACCGAGTCGCCCTGGCGAATGTTGCCGCTGTCGCGCCGCATCTCGTTGGCGATCGTCCGGCCTGGCTCGCTCTCCCACGCGCGGAAGCTGACGTAGACGTTCTCGCGGTCGAAGAAGATCCAGACCTCGGTCTTTTCGGTCGCGGTCTCGCCGCCGTTCGGCTCCATCTGGATGAAGTCGGTCGCCGGCTGGACGGTCGAGTAGATCGCCTCGTCCAGCTTTCCGTCGACGTGCATCGGCGCAGTGACGCGCACGGCGCGGATGGTGGCGCGCCCCTCATCGTCGCGCGACAGGGTTTGCGGCAGCGTTGGTGCCGGGGGGTCCGCCGGCTGCGCGGAGGCAGCCAACGCGCACGACAGCACCAGTCCGACAGTGAGTGCGAGACGCCGCCAGGACACCAGGGCTGGCAGGTCAGAGAGCCGCTGAACCAAGATCGGTATCCCTGGTTTCGTTTGTAGCGAGCAGGCCAGCCAGGGTCAACAGCGCTGCGGCGGTCAGATAGTAACCGACCCAGGGAAGACCATGGTGGGTCGCCAGCCACGTGGCGATGTAGGGCGCCAGCGATGCGCCAAAGATGCCCGCCAGGTTGAAAGTGAGCGAGCTGCCCGTGTACCTCACGGAGGTGGGGAACAGCTCCGACAGCATGGTGCCGAGCGGGCCGTAGGTCATCCCCATGAGCGCGAGGCCGACTCCGAGCGTCAGCACCGCGCCCACCGTGCCAGCCTCGAACAAGCGGCCCATCACGAGCCCGAAGAGCGCGATCCCCACGGTTACCCAGATCATCGTGCTGCGGCGGCCGCGCTCGGCGATGACGGCGGAGATCGGAATGGTCACGCCGAAGCAGAGGATGCCAAACAGCTGGATGACGAGGAACCTGTCGCGGCTGAACCCGAGCGCGGTCGTGCCCCACGACAGCGTGAAGACGGTCATCAGGTAGAACAGGACGAAGGTGGCGAGCGAGCTGAGCGTGCCGGCGACCAGCGTGCCCGTGTGGTCGCGAAACACGGTGAACATCGGGACTCTCACACGCTGGTGCGGGTTCACTCGCTGAAACACCGGTGTCTCGGTAATCGTGAGCCGCACGTACAGGCCGACCGCGACCAGGACGGCACTCGCCAGGAACGGCAAACGCCAGCCGAAGGCGAAGAACTGCTCGTCGGTGAACGCCGAAGAGAGCACGAGGAAAATACCGCCCGAGAAGAAGAACCCGATCGGAGCACCGAGTTGCGGGAACATC
>Ga0207701_10006101_pt1 | contig 12050 bp, 10 predicted proteins | sample KBSSwiSSwithPhiX_FD_184294 | JGI IMG/M metagenome (GOLD analysis project Ga0207701, IMG submission 184294) | Switchgrass rhizosphere bulk soil microbial communities from Kellogg Biological Station, Michigan, USA, with PhiX - S5 (SPAdes) (version 2) | ecosystem: Environmental > Terrestrial >...
CGGAAGAATTCACATACTTATCCTTCATAAGAATATAAACATCTGCCCCGGAAGTAAGCAAAGCAAAATCATCCCCTTTTTCCTTTATAATTTTATTCGCTTTTTGCTTGCCATTGAGATCGTAAATAATCATCTTGTTGTTTTTTTCATCTCCATAAAACATGGCAAATCCATTACCGGTAATATTTTTCAACAATAACTGCTTTGCCAGTCTTCCATCTCCAATGAGATTCTTTTTTCTCATATAAGTTTCACCACTCGGGTATTTTAAATCCACTTTAATGGAGTTTGTGCCGACGATCTTGCCATCAAGACTAACAAACTGGGAGAATATTGAGCTCTTTGCGGCTGATTCCAGTTCTTTATTATAAGAACGTACATTTTTAAACTCTTTTCCGACTATATTACTTTTTATATAAGCCAGGCACAATATGTCCTGTTCGAACGACACCTGCTGCAGGAACAGTTTTTCATCCTTGAAGTTTATCGTTCCGATGTCATTCAGGTTTTCATCCATGATGCTGATCCTGTAATTAAACATGTCCTCACTTGCTTTTTCAAGTTGTGTAAAAACGAGGTAACCTACCAGGCTTCCGTCCTGCGTGATCGCTTTGATCTGCGAGGTAACTTCTTCGCTTACTTCTTTAAATACTTTGGTTTGTGACTGGCCATACAATGCGACTAAAACAAGCGCAAATGCAGAAAGGAGATTTTTCATTTGTTGCTGAGTGGATTAATTAGGGTATAGTAATGATTAATTTGAAAAGTGTGTTGAAAATTCGCAATACATACTTGAAGGATTGTCGTTAGAAAATTCCTTAGCGGTTTTCGCAATATCCTTACCATTGCTTTCAGTATCAGAAGTGATGGTGTTCATCAGGCTCTTCAGTGCTTTTTCATCTGCTGACAGATTTTTCCAGAAGGGGAGCGACTGCAGAGAACTTGAATAAACCGATAATTTTTCACTGCTCATTTGTTCGAGCATGGATTGCAATTCGTAATATGGTTTTGAAATGTATTCCTTTTTCATAACACCGATCGAAGTGAAACGGTGTAATTGTTTATCAGCATAATATAGTCCTGAGAATACATTGCTGACCATGAAATCGTACCAATGTTCCGTTTTCCCCTTGTCTTTTTCCAGCAATAAGCGGTATAGACACGCGGTTAAATTTGAATTGGTAAACATGTTCCAGATGATCATCCTGTTCGCATTGTCGTGGATGGAAGAAGGTACCTGTGTATATATTGCTCCCGGGGTTGACAATGAAAGCGTTTTCTCATAACGCATTTTACAGTCCGGATGCGTTTTCATTGAATCCGCAACCGTCTCCGTGCTAAAATTATAGTTTCGGGTAGAAAGCCCTTTTGAGCGCTTCTGTATCCAGCCATCTTCGAATGTCAATCCATATGATTCAAAGTAATTTTTAACGGGTTTATTTAAAGCAAGTTTATAAGGTGAATCGGCGCTGTCGAGTCTGAGGAAAAATTCAGCGTTAAATGCGATGTTGGATTTTTTCAATAAGACCACCGCCATTGAATCGGCTTCGCTTTCCTTGTACCGCTGGTGCCTGTTCCTTTCGAATGTGTAGGACTCCAGCACTTTTTTCAGACGGGTAAGACGCTCATATTTTGAATCGAGAATATCATTCAGTGAATTTTTGTATTCATCTGAAGTGAGCCAGTCGGCCCGCTGCTTCATGGCGTTTTCCGCGTGACCGAGAATATTATGGGAAAGTTCATGTGCAACGATGAGCGCAATTTCTTCTCTTGACTGACTGAAAGAGATCAGACCGAGATTAATGGCTATTACATTATTGCCGATTGCGTAAGCATTTACCACTTCGCTTCTGTCGATCAGGATCAGGGGCTTTACCGGAACCAGGTCTTTATTTGATTTTGTGAGCTGTGAAACGATGTCGTCAACATAATTAAATACCTGCTGGTCTCGAACAAAGTTGTCGCTGTCTATTGCTTCGATAAGAAATTTTGTACGGCTCTCCCAGATCTCTTTGTATTTTTTCTGGGTCGTTTTATTGGTAAAAGCTGTAGGGCATACCCAGGCTTTTTTTATTGAGTCTTTCTGTTTTGAATAATACAGATGGGAGAGTTGCTGATAATTGTACAGGTAACTGTTTTGGGCCTGTGCGAATTGAAATGCAAGCAGCAGCAGGATAAAGAGGCGGATAGGTTTCAGAATCATGGGTTTGAATTCGGCTTACAAGATAATATGCATTGACGATGCAAACAAGATTCCGTGTTAGGGGTTTTTACTTAAAAAAAATTATTTTAATGGATGATACTCAGTCAGATCTTTAATGTAATATGCGACATTTTATCCCTACATTTGGTAAAATTGTCGTTATGGCTAAAAAGATCCGGATTAAGACAAATACGCATAAAATGAATAATGACCTACTATACTGGCTGGGAGGATCACCCACAAATTTCACCAGCATCAGGTCACCTTTCGATGACATTGATCTGGCGACAGAAGGAGTAAATAAGGCGAGCGTAGAAAATCTTGCGGGAAGGATGGGCATCAGCAAGAAAAAGATGGCTGAAGATATTTTGTCCATATCTGTCAAGACAATGGAAAGGAAAAAACCAGAAGAAAAACTGGATAAAAGATCTTCTTCACATGCCATAGAAATTGCGCGTATCATGCAGCATGCATACGAAGTTTTTGAAGATGAGGAGAAAGTCAAACATTGGATGAATGCAGAAAACCGTGCTTTAAAATCAAGAAAGCCTATTGATTTACTGGAAACCCTTTCAGGTATCAATTTCGTGAATGATATTCTCGGCAGGATCGACGAAGGCGTATATTCTTAAAAATATCCTGCTGGTTATGTTTGTATTTCGGATAGTAAAATCAAAAAGCAGGACAAAAGATCTCAGCGGCACAGGTTCATTCAAATACGGAGGACGCTGGAATAACAAAGGGACATTTATGTTATACACCAGTGTAAACGCATCTCTTGCGTTGCTTGAAAACATTGTTCACTTTGACCCGGTATACGCACCACCTTACCTTTATCTTGTACAAATAGAAGTGGATGACAAAGCTCCCGTGTTAATATTGGATGGTACTGATTATCCATCGGCATGGAAAGATCCGGAACTCCCGGAAAATAAAATGTTAGGTGATAAATTGATGAATGAAATGAAGCATCTTGCTGTGGGGGTGAAATCGGCGGTGAATGAATTAGAACTGAACTATCTGCTTAATCCCTTATTCCCCGGGTATAATAAATATGTAAAATTGGCGGGTATAATGGCTCTTCCATTCGATAAGCGGTTACTCAGATAAAAATTCCGATAACACTCAGTCCAAAAATCATTGCATCTTGCGAGAATATTTAAACAGGAATATGGTGTTACACCGCAGGAATGGAGAGTGAATAACAGGGAGATTTTTTTAAGTTGAAGCGTTATTTTATTTCGTTACTGTAACTTTTACATCGTCGGTTGCTTTACCGCCTTTGTTGTCTGTGATCGTTAACCTGAATACATACACTCCGATATCAAGATTATCCAGTCTTGTTTTTCCTGCATCAGGCGTCACAATTTTATATGGAGTTCCGCTTACACCTGTCCAGGTAAAGGATACGATCCATCCATCAGGATCTTTGGATTGAGTTCCATAGATCCAGGGATTGTAGTTCCAGGATTTACCTATTGTTATATCCGCACCTGCATTTGCTATTGTTAATTTGTTACCGGAGGGAGGAGGAGGTGGTACAACTACAGTGTCAGTGGGTGGGGGCGGAGGTGGAACAACGGTATCTGTTCGGGGTATTGTATCTGCGGGTGGTGCTGACGGTGCAGTTTCGGTTACGGGTTCGCTCCATTCACCAGTTCCAGGTTTTGGTAAGGCTGCCTTTAAAGCATTATAAAATTCAGTGTAAGCTGTTAGTTTGATATGTATGGAATCAGGCTCGAATTTTGTTACTGCTGTTCTTGGGTAGAGTGTCCTTATGTCAATAAATTTTATCTTGTCAGGATACGATTCAGCATCCCTTGCAACTCTAACCTGGTACCCTTCATTCACTTTATCTATACTTGCTGAAAATCCTTTCTTATATAAAACAGGGCATGTGACCATGCTCACTACATATACCCGCGTTAACGGGTTCTGTCTGCGTATACTGTCCATTGTACGATTGAAACTCACGAGTAGTTTTTCTGTGATGGTATTGTCACCGGCAGCCGCTCTCAGAAATTCATTTTCACCATCGTACAGTATCACGTCATTGGGACGATAATTGGTAGTAAGTCCTTTGATATAAGGAATTTTTTCACTCCAGGTGGTTCCACCGATTGCCCTGTTAAGTATCGGGTATCCCTGGTTGATCCAGGTGGATTTCCAGTTAGCATAGTTCATCCTTTCCAGGATCGAGTTACCGTTCATTACTATTCCATATCCTTTTTTTGCAATGGAACTGCTGTCGCTGTATACACCGGTGTTCTTGACCGCATACACTTTTTCGGACATTGTTGCATCTGAAGCAATCTGTTCACCGAAGATTTTGTCGTCATTCAGTTGCTTCTGGCACGAGGAAATAATAATAATCACATAGGCGAATAGAATCGTCTGTTTCAATTTCTGGTTCCGGGTTTAGTGGGTTAGTAGAAAGCAAATTACAATAAATCATTACCGGTTTGTTTCAGGGGATCACGCTACTTATTCAGAAACCTGCATAACATTTTTGGAAGAGAATTATTAATTCTTATTGTAGTAAAGCACATTGTTTGAATAAACCGCTTGTATACCTAAACCGCCGGTTCGTATGCGTAGAAGAACTGTATGTATATCCAGGGTAAATCCGGGTTTAAAAATCGTTTACTTTTATCCGGATTGAAAATTTCATACTCAATCTGAACTTTTGATTAATTCCGTTTTTGAAGCAGGCAACCTGACCCGCTGCCTGCTTTTTATTAATTATCTACTTCTTTTATTGGCTTACGTTTATCCGCAGGATCACGGTATTCATAGGATATCCTCAACTCCGAAAGATCAGGCTTGTATTTCCGCTTACGATGCAATTCATATTTGTATATCGTATTTCCCAATTGGCGCATAAAAGGATACCCAATTGAATCATAATCATAATGATCATCGTTTAATATCCCATCGCTGTTCACATAAAGTGTTGCAGCCAGCATATATTCCACCTGGTTATTAAAATCCACTATATAAGATGCGTCTGTGATAAATCCATAAGCCCATCCAACTTTATTAAATACCCTGACCCCGGGAGGTAAATTCCTTGAACTGTCTTTAAAGAAGAATTTGACATAACTGTTATAGTAAACCGATGAATCATAATAGGGATAATTTGTTTCTGAAGGGAATTGCGAAAGATATTGGCGTAAAAATGAATAATCTTCTGTGGTCAGTTTGTATCGTTCAATTTTGTTGAGTGATCCGGGAAAAATAATTGAACGCAGCATCTTGTGCAGGTCTTCAAGAGGCAGGTTGTTGGCCATTGTAAAATCTATCGGCTCATTTACCAGGCTGTCTTCCTGATTGTAATGTGCTTTCCCTAGTTTTATTTCACGGGGAAATCGGAACGTATCCGGGTTATAGACCGGTGGTTGCAACCAAATCAGCTGTCCCTCACCGTTGATAAAACGGATTGCGTTTGTGTGCCGGTTTTGCTCCGGTGTAAACCCCATGAACTGGCGGGTGATCCGTGTTTCATGATAACCTTTATCAATCATTTTCATTTGAATAGTCGATTGGCCGAGGAATTGGTATAACCGATTATAGGCGTCGTTATCGCTTACCAGTAATGCTTTTTTGATAAAATGGCCTACGGAAGGTAATCCTGTTTCCGAAGTACTGTCGCGCCATTCAATGGTTTGCCCTACGAAATTGCTGTCAAACAACATGGAAGTCGTCCTGTCAATCGCAATGCCATCTTGTTTTAGTTTGTCTAATTTCTCAAGTGCAAGAGCAGCCAGCGGAAGCTTGACTGTGGAAGCCGGATTAAAATAGAGATTCCTGTCACAATTAAAATAATAGTTCTGAAAGTGAGGTCTGTTTTTCCTGTCGCGGTCAATCTTGGTGTATATTATCTGCAGCCGGTATGTCGAAGGATCCTTCAGAATACGGGTCATTACCGAATCTTTATTTCCTTCAATTATGTTTGCAAGAAAAGCATCGGTCTTTGGTTGAGCCGTCCCTTGAATGGAAATGAATGCTGCAAATATGATTGGAGTCCATCGCATTTTTTCACTTCCCCATCCAGACTTTAAATGCAGTTACATTTTCCTGGCTAACCACCACCTCTTCATTTATGGAGGGTTCGAGTTCAAGCAATAGTTTGCTTTTCGGATGAGACTTTATTTTCCTTATTGCACTCAGGTTCACAAGATATTTACGATTAACGCGATTGAATTGGGAAGCATCCAGCTGGTTTTCGATATCTGTAAGGGATTGATCCAGGATGAATTTCCGGCTGCTCTTGTCAACCAGACATACCAGCTTATGGGTAGCATAGAAATAGGCAACTTCTTCGATGGGTACGCTGATATAATCGTCGCCCCGTTTCACCAGGAATCTTTTTCTGTAACTGTTTGATGTTTGTTGCTGCCACTGGGTGAGTTTTTGAAAATTCGCAGTAAAGTGCTTCTTAAGTTGATCATATCTGGATAAGGCGGATTCTAATTTATCCTGGCGCACGGGCTTCAACAGGTAATCTATGCTGTTGTGTTCAAATGCCTCCTGCCAGTATTCGTCGAACGCGGTGCAGAAAATAACCGGGCAACTAACGGTCACATTATCAAAAATTTTGAAAGAAAGACCATCACCCAATTCAATATCCATCAGCAAAAGTTCAGGCATCTCATTCTGCTGCAACCATTGCACCGACTCTTTTATGCTGGAAAGTTTAGCCACAACCTGAACTGAAGGCTCTGCTTTTTCCAACGCCTTCTGCAGTTTTTCCGATGCTGGCTTTTCATCTTCTATAATAATTACTCTCATGCAATTTTCATTATTGGCAAATTAACTGTAAAATCGACATCCGTTTCCGTTACAGAAATTTTCCTGCTGGTGATCAGCCTGTAACGTTCCTGTAAGTTTCGCAATCCGATTTTTGAAGACGCTTTCCTCATAGCTTTTCTTCTTACAACGTTGTAAACGGTCAGCTCGCCATTGCTGATGGTCAGCTCCACTAAGAGGGGAGTGTCTTCCGAAAACTCATTGTGCTTGATTGCATTCTCAGCAAGCACCTGCAATGATATCGGAGGAATGAGGAATTCTTCGAAAGCGCGCTCGTCGATCTGTATCTTTAGCTGCACTGCTTTTTCAAACCTGATCTGGAGGAGTAAAAAATAATTCTGCAGGAACTGAATTTCTTCCCTGAGCAAAACAAGGTTGTGTGATTTATTCTGGAGTATGTACCGGTAAACTTCGGCAAGCGTATCGTTAAATTGTTTGGCTTTAAACGGTTTTTCTTCGATAAGATAGCTTAGTGTGTTCAATGAATTGAAAATAAAATGCGGGTCGATCTGGTTCTTTAAAGCCTCTAACTCGGCTTCTGCCTTTGCCCTTTGTAATTGTTCATTTTTAATGATCTCACTTTCCGATTCCTTTACCATGAATGCAGTTTCATAAACATGGGTAATGAAGATAACTGCGATAAGAATGATCAGTGTAGATTGATTTATGATCTCCCAGTCAGGCGGATCGGATGAAAAAAGTTTATACCAGCCCACGAGCAACAAAACGCTGATTGGAACGGTATAAAAGGCGATACTCAATATCAGCACTGCAATTTTTTGAACAGGTTTATTGATCCAGTCGAAATAACTTCTGAGAGAGAAATGCAGGAACCTGTTACCTTCCCACACTATCAATGCGATCATGATGGTGTAAAGAAAACTGAATTTTATATTCCAGGCAGAAAAATTCTTACCGTGTATCATTCCGGTGATCAATGGAATTACAATACCGAAAAAGGGGATCAGGATCAACCTGAAGCCGATGTCGTTGACCTTGTACCTCGGTCCTGCACCCGCCTGCATTTTTGATGTGTTCGTCTGCTCCATTTCCGGTTTGATCCGTAATATAGTTGTACTGTAAAAATCGGTTAATAGTTTAGATGTATAACTTAAAACTTTGTTTATGGAAACAATCAATTGGCCAGCCGTGCTTGTTGCGGGCATCTCATCATTTGTAGTTGGGGGCATCTGGTATTCACCCGGTTTATTTGGAAACGCATGGATGAAGGATAATCACCTTACCACAGAGGATGTGAAAAAAGGAAGCAAGGCAAAAATATTCGGGTGGACGCTCATCTTTTCACTGCTGATGGCTGTTAATCTATCGATGTTTTTAATAGATTCTCCTGAGAGAAAAACAGACCTTGCCTGGGGCGCCACTGCCGGTTTTCTTGCAGGGATCTGGACGTTTTCCGCCATCGCCATTCATAGCCTTTTCGAATTGAAAACATGGAGGTTGATTCTTATTAACGGTTTATACAGTGTTGTGTCACTCACCCTCATGGGCGCAATCATAGGGGTTTGGAGGTAAATGACATTACGCAATAAAATAAACAAAGGCCGAAAGCCACATTGTCATAAAACTCTTTAATTTCTGTCATTATTTTTCAACTGGTACATGTCTTGCTCACCAGGAAGGATGATCCAGCTTATTCATTCAGACAGTAGCCTGCTCGATGTCTATTCAAATACCGTAAGCGGAGTGTATCGGCAAATGTCGCCATCAGTGGTGCATATTCGTAATGTTAATAGTGAGAAACAACCAGGAAATGGTGCTACCGGTTCAGGATTTATTATTTCCTCAGATGGTTTCATTATTACTAACCATCACGTTGTAGATAAAGCCCATGAGTTGCATGTATCACTTGATGATGGCACAATACTCAGTGCAGAATTGAAAGGCAGCGATGCATCAACAGATATTGCTGTGATCAAAATCGACGGCCGGAGCTTTAAAGCATTGTCATTCTCGGATTCAGATAAATTGGTACCCGGACAAATTGCCATTGCGATTGGCAATCCTTACGGTTTACAACAAACCGTAACAGCCGGTGTTGTAAGCGCAATAGGAAGAAGTCTCAGAGCCCAGAACGGGCGATTAATTGATGATGTTATTCAAACTGATGCTTCGTTAAATCCGGGAAACTCAGGTGGTCCGTTACTGAATGCCGAGGGACATGTTATTGGGGTGAATACAGCAATTCTTCCTTCAGCCCAGGGAATCTGTTTTGCGGTGTCTTCGAACCTTGCTTCCTATATTGCCGGTCAAATCATCATGAAAGGTAAAGTTACCCGCGCGCTTGTGGGTATTGCAGGGCAAACGGTTAACATTACTTCCCGGATGAGAGAGTATAATCGCATCACCAATAAAACCGGAATATTTGTTTTTGAAGTCATGAAAATTAATGCGCTTAACTATCGCAAAATTCATTACGGTGATATTATTGTGCAATTCAACGGAAAACCCATTGAATCAATTGATGGATTGTTCAGGCATCTTACCGAAGAAATTATTGGAATGCCCGTGCAAATAGGATTCTTAAGAGAAGGAAAATTGATGCAGGAGGTTATTATTCCCGAACCTGCATTGAATTGATCTTTGCGCCTTTGCGAATCTTTGCGCCTTTGCGTGAAATCCCTGCGACTTTGCGTAAAATCCCCTCACTTTTCCATTACCACAGCTTCGTATTCACCTAATTCTTTTACAGTTGCTGAAACGGCACCATCCTTATATTGAAAAGAAACCGGTTTCTTATCGGTAAGCGTGTACATCCTGGAAGGCTTTGAGGCCATCTTAATGGTAAAATGAATATTTCTTACATCCAAAGGTTTAAAATAGGTATTGCCACTGAAACCTGTAATATTAACCAGGTGAACGATGCGCCCTTCAGCATCTTTCTTCTTCACACCAACTTCATTATACCTGAAATCTTTTACAATGAACTCTACCCGTTCGTGCGCATCTGTTTTCAAAAACTGAAACGCTTCCGGATATATTCCCGCAATAACATCCAGCAGAATATTCTTATACTGTTCGTAACCATGTATAAAATACAATTTGCCGATATTGAACGGCATCATCACTGCTTTGCATTTTCCATAGTCTTTAATTGAACACGCTGAAAAACCCGATGGCTCATGACCACCGATTATTTCAGGGGGACCTGGTCTTCCTTTTGTTAACACTGGCAAAAACGTTTTTGCATCACCGGTAAACGCATACATGCCCAGGTTAAATTTGAGAAACACCATTTTTTGCTGGTTTAACCTGGGGAAAGCAGAATGATCTGAAACATCAAGGTAGTAGCCACTGCCATCTGGCTCGTACCTCGTCGCTGAAACACCAAATATTTCTTTGAGAACCGGCAGGTTGTCAGAAAAACTTTTATTCGTAGCCAACAGGTGAGTTCCTTTATTACAAAGTTCCTTCAATATGTTAATTGCTTTTATGCCCAGGTAAGTGATATCTGGAAATATGATGAGCCTGTAGCCGGCCAGCTTCTCACTTAGGTTTTCAATCTGCGCATCTTCAATTATATCATACTGTACATGCGCTTCTTTAAGCATCAATTGAATTCCGCGGTATTCCTGCATGGCATCACCGGAGGGCCACGAACCTGGAGCAATCACCGCGATCTTTGACACCGACAAATAATCGCCAAAATATTTCTCATTCCTTTTATGAAAACTATAAACACGTTTGAATGTAGAATAATTCCGTTCATCTTCATAACCTCGCATGTCGCCCATCATGCTCATGTCCAGCCCCGATCCATTCGCTATATTCTGGTACAGGCGGATAGCGGTTTCTTCGGGCTCCACAGCATTGTACCGCGACTGAAATGATATTTGTTGAATACTGGCGTTGCTGATAACATGCGAAGGGTAGGAGTTAATCGCATTGTTCACATTGTCGGATGAAGTGTATGGCCAATAAGGGAGACTGTTTGTTTGTGCTTCGTGCCGGATGATGTCTACATATTTATCAGAATAAGTGCAGATAGCGATCTGGTTCGATCCTTTATGCACTAATTCATACAGGCGGTGCGACCAGTCTTCAACAGTTTGTTTTTTAAACCTTAAGTATTCCTGGTATACCGTGTCATTCTTGTCTTCCTTTACCGGCAATGGTTTCCCACTGAATTTCTCAAACGCTTTTTTATCATATTCGTTCTGGTCGATGCCGTGATATTTGTTTTCATATGGATTATTCACCTGGTAACCGGGCATGTTCAGAAATATACCATCAACAGGAAATGTTTGCAGTACTTCGTCTACAATACTAAAAGCGTGTTGCTGCACATATGGGCCATTAATAGTTACCGCATACATGTTGGTGTTGATGATCCGTTCGCCCGCCGGTGAAATATAGCACCAATCGGGGTGTTGCTTATAAATACTTTCATGTACCCTGCTGAAATCGAAACGCACGATCACCTTTATATTTTTCTCATGACATTTTTTAACTACATCCTTCAATGTATTCGGTTTCATATAGGGATTAGTATAATGAAAAGGCAATTTTGTAGGATAAAATGCCATGATGCCACCTGCATTGATGATCACGGTATTGGCGGAATAAGTAAGCAGGTCGTCCACGAGTGAATCTGCATTTAGTGTTGCCGCTTCGTAAGCGGGCAGGTTTACCTGTATCACCCGCAGGTTATTTCGTTTCCACCAGGGTTCCTGGCCTTTGGAAATGTTCGTTGCTATCAAAAAAAATAACACAACCGCAAGTAGAGATCTGTTCATCATTGTAGCAATTTACTTCAAGCGTAAATAGATTATACGTGTGACTCAACCCTAAAACAAACGTCGCTTGCAAAGATTCTCCGCAGATCCTTCGCTTCGTTTCACTACGCTCTGGATGACAATGCACTGAGTGCAAGAAGCCACCCAAAAGAGGCTGTCATCCCGAGCGAAGCGAGGGATCTCCCGATCGAATACGAGTCTTCCTGATATTCATAGGTGAGATCCCTCACCCCGCGGAGTTTACACTGAGCCCGAAGGGCGAACGTGCGGGGATTCGGGATGAC
>Ga0207701_10006102_pt1 | contig 12048 bp, 3 predicted proteins | sample KBSSwiSSwithPhiX_FD_184294 | JGI IMG/M metagenome (GOLD analysis project Ga0207701, IMG submission 184294) | Switchgrass rhizosphere bulk soil microbial communities from Kellogg Biological Station, Michigan, USA, with PhiX - S5 (SPAdes) (version 2) | ecosystem: Environmental > Terrestrial > Soil...
GTCGTTCGTGATCATCAACAATGCGGACACGGCGAAGACAGTGCGCGTGCATGTGAGCGGGCTGGCGTTCACGGGGCCGCTGGAGGGGGAGCAGTCGGAGGCGGAGGCGAGGTGGAAGGCGTTAGGCCCGATCGTGCCCCGCGACGACACGAAGGACGGCTTCCTGATCGCTGTTCCACCGCGGAGTGTCACGTCGGTCGGGGGCGCGTTCTGATCGTAACGATGGCCCGATGATCGAAGCCAGCCCCCTCGACGCTACGTCGAGCAAGCATCCTCGTGGACTCCGGTGTAGTAGTTCCCGCTGACGATGAAGGTTGCTTGTATAAACGGGCCCGGGGCGCCTCCTGCTTGTCGGAGGCGCCCCGGGCCACTGGATCTCGTCGTTAGGTCGTGCTACTTCGCTTGAATGTTAATGCTGCCCCCACCCAGCAGCGTCGTTGGATCGGCGGTGTCGCTCGAAAGGATCTGGTTATCGTAGACGACCTTATCGTTGTTGTTCTTGTCCCAGATTTTAATGCGGAACTTGTCGGTGCCGCCTCCGCCATTGAGTTGACCGTCGATCGCGGTGAGCATGAAGCCGTAGTTGCCGGAGCCGTTGATCGTGCCGGTTCCCTTGAACTGCGCTTTCGCACCTGAGACAACGAGCCATTCGTACACGCTGCTCTTGAAGTTCATTCCACCGGCGTGGAACTGGAACTCTGTGTTACCGTCTGGCGCGCTCTGACCCTTCTTGTACTTCGAGACAAACCCGAAGGTCGCCTTGCCCGTGAGCGACGGCGCTGGCAAGTACGCACCGGCCGGCGAATCGACCCAACCGCCACCCGTCACGAACCCACCGTTCGGGTCGTAGATCGCGATCAGGACACAATCCATCTGTACGTTGGTATTGCCGCCAGCGTCGGTTCCGTACAGGCACGCTTCAATGACGTCGGTAGCGTTCGGAATCGGAATGTTGGCCGAGACGTTAACCGTCACCTGCGGGGTGAAGGTATTCACCGCCGTGCAGGCTCCGCCGTCGATCCTGTAACAGGCGCTCATGATCTTTGAGCCGCCGGTCGTCGCGTCGCTAATGGTCGCCGAGAGCGCAATGGACGCGGTGCCAAGCGGAGCCGGATTGGGGTTCGCCATCGAGTTCGAGACCAGCGGCTTCGTCTGATCCAGCACCGTGATCGATACGCTCGCGGTGGCGTTGGTGTAGTTCAGATCGCCAGACGTAAACAAAACCGACAGCGTTGACGTGCCCGGCGTCAGCACCGTCCCACTCGGCGGAGTGTAGCCGAAGCTTCCGCTTGGACTCTCCGACAGGACGCCGGAGACTGTCGCATTCAACTGAGTGCCCGTGAGGGGCGCTGGCCAGACGATGTTGGCAGGGTTGGCCCAGTTTATTGTCGGCGTGGCCTGCGTGATGTTCGCCACGGTCACCGCGGTGGAGTTCACCGTGTAGTTGCCGGCGTCGGCGCCGCTTAGACCCAGCCCGGCGCCTGTGACTGGCTTTCCGCTACCAACGTTCTTGTTGTTGAACGTCGCCGTACCACCCGTGTAGCTCACCGCGTCGGTACCGATCACGCCGGCGAGCGTCCGCGTTAGGATCGCGGCAGCGGTGGTCCCGTCGTACACTTTGTTCGCCGCCGTGACGCTGCCGGTGATTCCGAGCGGCGTGATGTTGGCGGTTGCAGTCGCCGTGCCGTTCACGGTGTAGTTGCCGGCATCCGCACCGGAGAGGCTGAGCCCTGTCGCGGTTACCGTCTTGCCCATGCCGACGTTCTTGGTGTCGAACGTCGCGCTACCACCTACGTAAGTCACCGTCTCACCGCTGATCACACCTGAAAGCGTTCGCGTCAGGATCGACGCGGACGTGTTGCCGTCGTAGACCTTGTTCGCCGCCGTGATGCTGCCGATCAGCGCCTTGGCTGTGATGTCGGCGGTGTTCGTCGCAGTCGTATTTACGGTGTAGTTGCCCGCATCAGCGCCAGAGAGGCTGAGGCCTGCAGCCGTCACCGTCTTCCCCGTCCCAATGTTCTTCGTGTCGAACGTCGCGGTGCCGCCAACGTAGCTCACGTTGTCGCCACTGACCTGGCCCGTGAGCGTCCGCGTCGCGATGGTCGCGGTCGTCGTGCCGTCGTAAACCTTGCTGTCGGCGGTGATGTGGCCTGTGATCCCCAGAGGTGTGATATCAGCCGTCGTCGTGGCGACCGAGGTCAGCGAGTAGTTGTCCGCGTCGCCGCCCGACAAGGTCGCTCCCGCGAGCGTTACCGTCTTGCTCGTCCCGACGTTCTTGGTGTCGAACGTTGCCGTCCCGCCGCTAAGCGACACGGCGTCGAGCCCAATGACGCCGTTGAGCGTCCGGGTCAGCACCGCGGCACTCGTGTTCCCGTCGTAGATCTTGTTGTCCGCCGTGAAATTCCCGGTGATGCCTAACGACGTGATGTTCGCCGTGGTCGTTGCCGTAGAATTCACGGTGTAGTTGCCCGCGTCCGCGCCGGCCAGGCTCAGTCCCGTGGCCGTTACCGTCTTGCCGGTACCCACGTTCTTGTCGCCGAACGTGGCCGTGCCGCCCACATAGTTCACGACTTCGCTGCCAATGACGCCCGAGAGAGCTCGCGTCAGGATAGTCGCCGACGTGTTCCCATCGTACGTCTTGTTGGCCGCCGTGATGCTGCCCGTAAGCGCCTTGGCCGTGATGTCGGCGGTGTTCGTCGCAGTCGTATTTACGGTGTAGTTGCCCGCATCAGCGCCGGAGAGACCGAGGCCCGTAGCCGTCACCGTCTTCCCGGTGCCAATGTCTTTCGTGTCGAAGTTCGCGCTGCCACCAACATAGGTAACGGCGTCACCGCCAATCACACCACTGAGGGACCTCGTGAGAATCGTCGCCGCAGTCGTGCCGTCGTAGACCTTGTTCGCGGCCGTGATACTGCCCGTGATCGCCAGGGCCGTAATATCGGCCGTCGTCGTATTGACCGACGTGAGCGAGTAGTTGCCCGCATCGCCGCCCGACAAGGTTGCTCCCGTGAGAGTGACGGTCTTGGCGGTGCCCACGTTCTTGTTGCCGAACGCCGCCGTACCCGCGGTGAGCGTCACATCGTCCGACCCGAGCACGCCGGTGAGGGTCCGCGTCAGCACCGTCGCGTTCGTGGTGGCGTCGTAGACCTTGCTCGAGGCCGTGAAGTTGCCCGTGATGCCTAACGGCGTGATGTTGGCCGTCGTCGTCGCGGTCGGGTTGACGGTGTAGTTCCCCGCATCCGAACCGGTCAAGCTCAGGCCCGTCGCTGTTACCGTCTTCCCCATGCCAGCATTCTTATCATCGAATGTAGCTGTGCCACCGACGTAGCTCACGATGTCGCCGCTGATCGAGCCGGTCAGCGTTCGGGTGAGGATCGTCGCCGCGGTTGTCCCATCGTAGACCTTGTTGTCAGCCGTGATATGGCCGGTGATCCCCAAGGCAGTGATGTCGGCGGTCGTCGTCGCGCTCGTTGCGGCAACGTTGTAATTGCCGGCATCTGAACCGCTGATCGCGATTCCGGTTACGGTCACCGTCTTCGCGGCGCCCACGTTCTTGCCCGCGAAGGCCGCGCCCGAGTAGGTCACCGTGAGCCCGTCACCCGACACGCGGTCATCGCTAAACGTCGCGGTCGCCGCAGTCGTACCGTCGTAGACCTTGTTCACGCCGTGAGCGGTGACGGTCAACGTCCTGGGCGTGATGTCCGCCGTGGTCGTCGCAGTCGAGTTGACCGTGTAGTTACCAGCATCGCCGCCACTCAAGTTCAGGCCTGTCGCACTGACGGTCTTTCCGCTACCGACGTTCTTGTCACCGAACGTGGCTGTGCCACCGACATAGTTCACGTCGTCGCCGCTGACGACACCAGCTAGCGTTCGGTTGACGATCGTCGCGGCGGTTGTGCCGTCGTAGACCTTGTTTGCCGCTGTGATACTGCCGGTGATCGCAAGGGCCGTGATGTTGGCGGTTGTGGTGGCGACCGACGTCAGCGTGTAGTTACCGGCGTCCCCGCCGCCGAGCGTGAAGCCGGTCCCGGTGACGGTCTTGCCCGTGCCGACGTTCTTGGTGTCGAATGTCGCGGTACCACCATCGAGGCTGATCGCGTCTCCGGCGATCGTCCCGCTAAGGGAGCGTGTCAGAATCGAGGCGGAGGTGTTCCCGTCGTAGACCTTGCTTGAGACCGTGAACGACCCAGTGATGCCGAGCGCGGTGATGTTCGCCGTGGTCGAGGTGGTCGTCGCCGCAAGCGTGTAGTTGTTCGCGTCGGCTCCGCCCGTAATGCTGATGCCCGAGACGGTCACGGTTTTCCCGGTTCCGACGTTCTTGTTCGCGAAGGCGGCTGTGGTGTAGCTCGTAGTGACCACGTCACCACCAAGCCGGTCGTCTGACAGCGTCACGGTGGCCGCGGTAGTGCCATCGTAGACCTTGTTCACGCCAGTGGCACTAACCGTCAACGTCTTGACGGTGATGTCAGCCGTTGCCGTAGCAACCAGGCCGAGCGTGTAGTTCGCAGCGTCGGTACCGGAAAGGGCTGCGCCGGTCAGTGTTACCGTCTTGCCGGTGCCGACGTTCTTGTCCCCGAAGGCGGCTGTACCACCCGTTAGGCTGACGGCATCACCAGAGATGGCGCCCACAACCGACCGGGTGAGGACAGTTGCGTTCGCGGTGCCGTCGTACACCTTGTTGGCGGCTGTGAATGCCCCAGTGACCCCCAATGCGGTGATGTTCGCAGTGCTCGTCGCCGTTGAGTTGACAGTGTAGTTCCCGGCATCGGCGCCCGTCAGACTTGCGCCTGTGAGCGTAACAGTCTTGCCCATGCCGACGTTCTTGTTGTCGAACGTCGCAGTGCCGCCGCTGTAGGCAACAACCTCGGATCCAATCACGCCTGACAGCGAATAGGCCGCGACGGTCGCCGAGTTGTTGCCATCGTACGTCTTGTTGTTAGCGGTGAAGCTCCCAACAAGCGCCTTGGCTGTAATGTCGGCTGTGGTCGTGAGGGTGGTTGAAGCGAGCACATAATTGCCTGCAGCTGCGCCGGTGAGCGAGAAGCCAGTCCCGGTCACCGTCTTGGCCGTCCCGGTGTTCTTGTTAGCGAAGGTCGCCGTACCACCCGTGAGGCTGACAGCGTCACCGGAGACGGCTCCGCTGAGCGATCGACCCGTGATGATCGCCGCGGTCGTCCCATCGTACTCCTTGTTGGCGGCCGTAAAGCTGCCGGTGACGGTCGCCGTCGTGATGTCAGCCGTAGCAGTGCAGCTCGTGTTGACCGTGTAGTTGCCCGCGTCGGCCCCCGAGAGACTGAGGCCGGTTGCCGTGACCAGCTTCCCCGTTCCCACGTTCGCATTGTCGAACGTAGCCGTCCCACCCACGTAGCTCACGACGTCCGAGCCGAGCACGCCCGAGAGCGTGCGCGTGGCGATCGTGGCAGTCGTCGTGCCGTCGTACGACTTGTTGTTCGCCGTGATACTGCCCGAGATGGCGAGGGCTGTGATGTTGGCGGTGGTCGTCGCGCTCGTGGAAAAGAGCTGGTAGTTCGCTGCGGCAGTGCCGCTCAAGGTGAGGCCCGTGACGCTCACCGTCTTTCCGGTGCCGACGTTCTTGTCGACGAAATTGGCCGTCCCACCGGTGAGGCTGACGGCGTCGCCAGGGACCACGCCGGTAAGGGTTCGCGTCAGAATCGTCGCAGACGTGTTCGTGTCGTAGACCTTATTCGCCACCGTAACACTAGGCGTCAGGCTCTTCTGGCCGATCGTGAGAGTTCCGGCGCCGTTGCTCCCGCTGAAGCCGCTCCCTGGAGTGTAGACGGCTTCGATGGTGTAGCCACCCGCGGCCGTTCCCGTGGGGAGCGAATAGACAACGCTCGCGGCGCCCGCAACTACAGTTGCATCGGTGGTTGTGACTCCAATGACCGAAGCACCCTGCTTGACGGTAAACGCGACCGAGCCGTTGTTGACCGTGTTCGGCGTCACGGTGGCGTTTAGCGTAACGCTGGCGTCGCCATAGGTAGCGGTGGCATTGGAAACCGTCGTGGTTGTCGCCACGGTGGCAGGCGACACGGTAACAACGGCGTTAGGGCTGGTCTGTGTCCAATCTGGTGAGCCGGTAAAGTCATTCGCCATGCGGGCGATCGTGCTCCAAGTGTACGGCGTTGCCACAGCCACACTTGGCGCGGTTGCAGTGAAAACGAGCTTGATCGTGTCCGCGGGGTTGCTCCCATTGGTTCGATTGAGCCGTTGGTTGTTCGCCGTTGAACGCAACTGGATGACGCCGGACACTAGGCTTGCGGTCCATGTTCTCGGGTTAGGGGCGCCTGTTGGCGTCGCAAGCGGAGTTGTGACAGTCCACCCCGAAGGGACCGTGACATTGGCCGACCCAAGTACATTGTTGTTGTTATCCGACGCGTTCCAAACCCTGAGGAGATAGGACTGGGATCCGCCTGACGTCGCCGTGATGGGCGAGATGCTGACGCCGAAATCCGTTGGGCCGTCCGTGAATGTCGTTTGTGCCCGGCTCCCGCTCGTCGCTCCAATGGCCGTCAGGACAAATCGAACGCCCACGTCATATGTACCAGGAGCGAAGTCCGTGTTGCTGAAGTTTCCGCTGGCATCTGCCGTCGCACTCAGTTCGGTGTCCGCGTCACGGAGCGGGTCCATGTGCAGCGTCAGCTTGACCGTCTCGCCCGCTTGCCAGCCGGTTCCGCTGATCACCACCGTTTCGCCCGGAGCGTAGTCATCCTTGTCCGTCGAGACGGTCGCCCCACTCGAATTCCCCGCCTCCATCGTCAACAGCACGACCTGCCCACCCTGGCTCGTCCCCGTCTGCCCGACTGCGTCCAGGTTCACCCCAGGTGCCCCGTTAGGCAGCTGGAACCCGAACGTTGCCATGTTACTGTAGGCGATCGCCCCCGCCCCCGACGTCAGAATCGTCGTCGCCCGCTGGTTCAGCGCGCGTACGTTGTTGTAGATCAACAACGCCGGATCCGACGTCACCGGCACTGGCGTGATCGCCCGCACCCAGTCGTAACGCGAGACCACACCCGCCGACGCATCGAGTAGCGCCACCAGGCCCGGCCCCTTCGCTGTCGCGAACGCCCCGCCCGCCCACGCGGCGAGATTCTGAATTAGCGCATCCTTCATCGTGCGATTCGTCGCGCCCTGGTCGGGCGTACCCGACCACATCGCGATCCGACCGATCAGCGCTGCCTTGAGGTGCTCGGCGACCTCGGGATCGCGCAGCTTCGCGTACGGTTGCGACGTCGAGTCGTCCGCGAGCGACGGCACGACGAAGACCGAGTACGAGAACAGGTCGACCGCCTTGAGGTCGACCGTACCGTCGGTGCCGTCGTACCCGCGGTCAACGCCTAACGGGTAGGCCGGTCCGGTCAACGCCGCGACTATAGCGTTGCATCCGGTCGCGTCGACGCTGACCGGGCAGTACACGAGCGCTTTCTGCGCGTTGGCGGTCGCCGGACGGGTCCCGAGGAGGGCAACGACGGCGGCAAGGGCCAGCGCGCAGCGCTGGAGCAGGGATCGCATAGGTTGGGAAGGCCGAAGGAGCGAGCGGGAGGCGGGCGTCAGTTACAGGTCTCTGCGACGAGCGCGTCGAGCATCGTTACGCGAGCCTGCTGGACCGTATCCGTCGGCGCGGCATCGAGCTGCGTCTTCGCGACGTCACGCTCGGTGACGTACACGCGGCAGATTGTCGATCCGCCGGAGACACTTGCCGCCGAAGCCGAGGCCTTGACCGCGAGTGGGGCGGTCGGCGAGGTCGGCACAGCCGTCGCCTTCGGCTTGTCATCATCACACGAGGCGATGAGAAGAACCGCGAGCAGGAGAGGGATCGTGCGCTTCATTTGGGGCTCCCACGACATTCAGAGGTGGCCGACCGCGCGCCGGCGAACGCCTTTTCGGTAGCCGGGCTGTCTCGTGTTAGGCGAGACCCATGGCTTTGCGGACCGGCCTCACGACCGGGGTGCCTTTGTCGAAGGAAACGGTGGACGACACCGATGACCGAACGCGCAATGCGCCGGTCATCGTGACTGCTCGAGCGTGTGTGCCTGACGAGTGCTGTGTGCCCCGAGGTGGCAGCGGCGTCGCCTCGCTCCCGAGAGCGGACGGGACAGGAAGCAACCCGCGCACCGCGGCTTCACGCGCGGGACCTCTGCTTCATCAAACCGCCGTATTACAGTCGGTTAAGAAATTGGTTGGTGTTCTAACCAACTGGGCATTGCCGGGCGGCCGGAGGTTATATGTCGCGTGCACGCCCTAGGCATCGATGGTGAGGCGCCACACTTCGGCCGTGTGACGGGCGTGTCAAACGCTCGGCGCGCCTAACCACAACCGGGGTCAGACAGATTGCCCGATCACCGGTCAGAGTGACGGATCCTTCGAGAAAATGACTTGCCTAACACGTTGGCAAAGCTCCGCGAGGCAAGACCGGGCGACTCCTCGATGAAACAACCGCCTGCCGGCACAGAGCCGGCAGGCGGTTTGACTCGATCCGGAGGTTGGCGACGCTCCCCGAACTACGTGAGATGCGGGGCGGGGCCGCCAAGACCCTCGGCGCGGTTAGTCACTTCCCGGACGACGGCTGGGGTACCTGCAGGTTGCCACCAGTTAGCGAGCGGGCGTTGGTCGACGCAGGCGCGGCGATCAACAGCTTACTGGAGGGCGCATTCATGTTGATCCAGAACCTGTCCGCCGCGATCGCCGTCGATCCTTCTCCGTTGTCCTCGACCCAACCGAGCATTGTCTGGTTACCGACGCCATCGTACGTCTCGCCGGTAGGCCTAACGCATGCATAGTTACCCTTGCCCGAGAAGCTCGCGGTCTTTCCAACGACGGCGGGCGCATCGATGGCGTTGCTTTTTGCGCGGCAGATATCACCGTTCGTCAGGTGCCGAATGACCACCAGGTTGCCACGCGGTATCGTCTTGCCTTTCCCGGTGAACGTGAAGCTCAAGCCGAATGAAACACGCTCATTCGATGCATCCGGGTAGACGAACTTCCCGCCTCCGGTCACGAATCCCGCCCCCGGGTCGTACACGGTCAGCGCGTCGATGTAACCGCCGACATAGTAGGACCCAGTGACATCAGCATCGACCTCGTACGCATCAACTGCGACGTTCGTGAACTGGCAGGTGTACGTCTTGACGTCTGCGTAGGCAGGCGGCGTAGCAATCACGGCGCTTGGCGTACAAGTGGTGGTCTTGTTGTTCGCGCCGTTACCAACCGCGTTCAAGGCCACCGTGAGTCCGGTGTTATCTACGTCGCCAGGCAGTGCAGCCGCGTTCACGTCAGGCTCGGGGTTTGACTCACGAACGGTAAACGTGAGCGTGACCGACGCCGCCACACCGGACCCGATGGAGAACGAGTTCCCGTACGGGCTCCCAGGGACAACCGTCGCGTCCTCCTTTCCAACTGTCATCCCGACGCCGCCACCGCTGTTGGCGAAGTTGGCATTCGAACTAACGAAGCACCCCGTCACGGTATAGCTGCCCGCGGCGGACAAGACTTGGTACTCGAGCTCCGCGACGCCATCATCGGCAGCGGTGATAGCATCACTCCCGACCGACGTCGCGGGGGGCGCAGCACAGTTGACACTTCCGTTCACGTAGAACGTCACGGTCCCAGTCAGCTCGCTGGAGGCGACCGTGTGTGGCGCCACGACCGCCCTTAGCTTGACCTTGTCGCTGTACTGCGGCGTGGCCGTCTCGACGGTCACGGTGGTCGTCGTCGGCTTCGGGTTGACCGTCTGGGTCAACGTCTTTCCCGACCCGTTGAAGTTGCCGTTGCCCCCGTAGCAGGCGACGATTGTGTGGCTTGCAGCGCCAAGTGTTGACGTTGTCACTTGCGCCGAACCTGACGCGAGCGCGCCGCTACCGAGCGATGTGCCGCCGCTGATGGCTCCGGTAGTGGCATCACAGGTTCCGCCGTCGGCGAAATTCACGGTTCCGGTCGGCGTGCCGCTTCCCGGTGCCGTCACCGAGACCACGGCCGTGAACGTTACCGGGTCGCCAAACGTCGACGGGTTGGCGCTCGAACCGAGCGACACGGTCGTCGATGCCTTGGTCACCGTGTACCCGAGCGTGCCGCTGCTGGTCTCGAAGTCGAGACTGCCGCTGTAGCACGCGACGATCGTGTGTGCTCCGACAGCAAGTGACGACGTCGAAGTGCTCGCCTGTGCGCTCATGCTGAGCGGCACGTTCAGCTGGATGGTGGCGCCCGGGCTGGCGCAGCTGCCGCCGTTGAAGAAATCGACGTTGCCCGCCGGCGTTCCGGTTGCCGGACTTGTGGGAGCGACCGTCGCCGTGAACGTCACCGACTGGCCGAACACCGATGGCGAGGCCGGCGACGCCGCGACCGTCGTGGTGGTCTGGCCCTTGGTGATGGTCTGGGTCAGCGAATTCTCGCTCGCTGCATACGTCGATGTTCCCGAGTAGCAAGCGTGAATGGTCTTTGGGCTCTGAGAAGCGGTGTACGCCTTTGACGTGGTGGACTGACCCAACGGGTTAACGTCGGCCGGACCGGCGATCGTCGTCGCATCTGGGTCATTGCAATTGGCACCGCCCTCCTTGAACGTGATCTTTCCCGTTGTGACCGCAGCGTTCGCGGCGTCCTTGACGGTGGCGGTGAATGTCGTGCTCTGCCCTGTGACCGTCGGGTTGACGGACGACGTGATCGTCGTGGTCGTCGCGTTCAGGTTAACAGGGTGACCGTCGCTGCCTGATCCGGGATTGAAGTTTCCATCGCCGCCGTAGCACGCCGTGATGGTGTGATTGCCAGCGGTCAGCGCGGCCGTCACCAGCTCGAACGGCGCGGCACCGTCGCTGCCTAACGCAGACGCACCGAGGAGGTTGGTGCAGCTCTGCTCACCGGTGAACTCGTAGAACGTAACAGTGCCGCTAGGTGTGCCAACGCCAGGGGCTTTCGCGGTGACTGTCGCGGTAAACGTTACATTCTGGCCCACGCTCGAACTTGGCGGGGTGTCCGATACCGCTACGTCGACATCGGCCTTGCCAACCACGTGAGTCGTATTGCCGTCGCTCGCGGCCCAACCCGAGTTCGGAACGTAACACGCGGTGATCGTGTGGCCGCCGACTGCGAGAGTCGACGTGGCGTACTGGAACGGCGCTGACGCGTCAGTGCCAACTGCGACCGCTCCCCCGAGTGCCGAACAGGACTGCGCCCCCGTGAACTCGTAAGGTTCGAGCGAACGCAGACACCGACGCTCGCGTTCCGTCGGTGCAGAGCCAGATGAGAGTACTCAGTGCGCTGTGACGGAATCGTGAAAGCTGAATGACGAATCGTTCACGATTCGTCGACGAGCGTCAGACCGACGCCGGAACGCGCTCGGCCAATCCGGCAAGCTCGCGCCGAGATACCGACCCGCCCGCTACGAGCGTGACCCGAAAGATGGAGCCGACCCCCGGCTCGCTCTCAACGTCGAGCGCGTACCCCATCAGGTCGCATAACGATTTCGAGACGGCAAGGCCGAGGCCGGTACCGCCATACTGCCGCGCCGTGCTCCCGTCCGCCTGCTCGAATGCCTCGAAGATCGCTTCCTGACGATCCGGCGGAATCCCAACGCCCGTGTCAACCACCTCGATGCGCTCCGGCCGACGTGACGCCGCCTCCGCGACCACGCGGACCACCACGCTTCCTCGCTCCGTGAACTTGATCGCATTCCCGATCAGATTCGTCAGCACCTGCAGCAGCTTCGCCGGATCCGTCATGATCGGCGTTAGGTGCGACGGGATCTCCGCCTCGAGCGCGATCGGACGATCGCGCAGCTGGCCCTCGAACGACGCCACCGTGTCCTCCACCAACGCATCGAGCGCCACCGGCGCCCGATCGAGGCTCATCCGTCCTGCCTCGATCTTGGACAGGTCCAGCACCTCATTGATGAGGGACAAGAGATGCCGGCCACCCACGCGGATTCGACGCAGGTACTGAAGATCACGATCATGCAGATTCCCGGCGCGGTTTCGAAGCAGCACGTTCGAGAACCCGATGACGGAGTTGAGCGGCGTCCGCAGCTCGTGCGACATCATC
>Ga0207701_10006103_pt1 | contig 12048 bp, 10 predicted proteins | sample KBSSwiSSwithPhiX_FD_184294 | JGI IMG/M metagenome (GOLD analysis project Ga0207701, IMG submission 184294) | Switchgrass rhizosphere bulk soil microbial communities from Kellogg Biological Station, Michigan, USA, with PhiX - S5 (SPAdes) (version 2) | ecosystem: Environmental > Terrestrial >...
CTCTTCCGGCCAAACCCAGACCGCGTTCGACGGCGAGAAATGAATAGGCGGCTTCCTCATCGCCGGAAATGACGCGTATTTCCAAACCAAGCTTGGCGCGATAGCGGGCGCGCACTTCAGCGCTATTCCGCGCGTCGCGGAGAGCGCTAGTGCCGACGGCGCTTACCTCTTTCACGCCGAGATTTTTGCAATGATCGAGATAACGTTCCAATACCGCAAGAGCGCGCTGCTCGCCCTCGGCGGAGATCAACCCCGTCTGATCGACTCCCTTGCCAAGCCCGGCGATTTCCGCGAGATCGTCTAAAACTCTAAACCGACCGGTGTCGCGGATTTCCGCGATCAGGCAAAGAATCGTGTTAGTGCCGATATCGATAAAGGCGCTGCGTCTGGGACTCATCGCCGCGCGACCGACTCCAGCTCCTTCTCAGCCGGCGCGACGGCGCTTTCGCGCGCCCACGCCGCCAGATCGGCGAGCGCCCGGCGTGACATCATTTCCTTTTTTGCCCTGCCGCGTAAACGCGCCGTGAGCGGCGCGATCAGTCCGAAGTTCACGTTCATCGGCTGAAACCGTTTGCGCTCGGGATCGGTAATATAATGCAAGAGTGCGCCCAGCGCGGTCGTCGCCGGCGGCGTGACCGTCGGTGCGCCGGCGCTCAGCTTCGCGGCGTTGATCCCGGCGAGCAGTCCCGTCGCGGCGGATTCGATGTAGCCCTCGACGCCGGTCATCTGGCCGGCAAAAAATAATGTCGCGCGCTGACGCCATTGCAGAGTCGGCATAAGATGGAGCGGCGCATTGATGAAAGTATTGCGATGCAAACTGCCCAGACGGACGAATTCGGCCTGGGCCAGTCCCGGGATCAGCGCCAAGACACGGCGCTGCTCGGCGTAAGTCATTTTGGTTTGAAAACCGACCAGATTGTAGAGCGTTTTCTCCTGGTTTTCCTGGCGCAGCTGTGCCACCGCATAGGGTCGCGTGCCGGTGCACGGATCGCGCAGCCCAACCGCGCGCATGGGCCCGAACGCGAGCGTCTCTCTGCCGCGGTCGGCCATTTCTTCGATCGGCATGCAGCCCTCGAAAGGCACGAAGCGTTCGAAACTATGCGTCGGCACGCGCTCGGCGGTCAAAAGCGCATCGATGAAACGATGATATTCTTCCCGCGTCAGCGGCAGATTTAGATAATCATCGCCACCCTTATCGTAACGGGAGGCGCGAAAGGCGACGCTCATGTCAATCGATTCAGCGCTGACAATCGGCGAAATCGCGTCGTAAAAATAAAGATGCTCTTCGCCTAATCGAGCGGCCAATTCTTTTGATAATCCCGGCGAAGTGAGCGGCCCGGTGGCAATGATGACGATGCCATCGTCTGGAATGTGCCGAACTTCTTCGCGAACGATCCGTACTCCCACCAACCCCCCGACCGTTTCGGTCAAAGCGCGGCTAAAATTCGCGCGATCCACCGCCAACGCCGAGCCCGCCGGCACCCGGTGCCGATCGGCGCAGCGAATGATGAGGGAATCGAGACAGCGCATTTCCGCCTTGAGCAAGCCGGCCGGGGCCGACGGTAAATCGGAACGGAGCGAGTTGCTGCACACCAGCTCGCCGAGATCGCTGCCGGCGTGCGCTTCGGTCATGCGCTGCGGCCGCATCTCGAAGAGCTGAACAGAGATACCGCGGCGAGCAAGCTGCCAGGCGGCTTCCGCCCCAGCGAGCCCGCCGCCGATAATGCGCACGACGTTTTCCATGGATTCTTACACAGCAAAAAAAGTCCGTGCGGGCCGGGAGAAAATCGGCGCGCGCGGCGCTGACCTGACGATTTGACGAAACGCGCCGCCTAGGCGGAGCTAGCCGATGACTGCGCCGCGGATTTGTCAGCGCTCGGCGGGTCTTCAACCTGGATCGAATAGCCGCACTCTTTCTTATAACAACGCTGCGTCCGCCCCGCCCGCTTGGTCACTTTCTCGACGAGAATCGGACTGCCGCAATCGGGACAAGCGATCGGCAACGGCTTGTCCCACGAGGCGAACTTGCATTCGGGATATTTGTCACAGCCATAGAAGATCTTGCCCCAACGCGATTTGCGTTCTTTGATGTTGCCTTCCTTGCACTCGGGACACTTGATGCCGAGGTCCACCGGTTTTTGTAGCGGTTGAATATTTTTGCACTCGGGATAGCCGCTGCAGCCGAGAAACTTGCCGAACTTGCCCCAGCGCAACAGCATTGGCCTCCCGCATAACTCACAAGTTTCATTGACTTCTTCCTCGGCGGCGATTTGGACCTCACCATTGTCGGCGCGTTTGAAGTTTTTGGTGCTCTTGCACTCGGGATATTGCGGACAAGCGAGAAACTCGCCGTTGCGCCCCCACTTGATCACCATTTTAGCGCCGCACTTATCACAGTCGATGTCGGTCGGCACCTCTTGGCGTTTGACGTCGCGCATCTCTTTATCGGCTTTTTTGAGGTCGCGCGAAAACGGCGTGTAAAAGCGCTTCATCGCCTTGGTCCATTTTTCTTTGCCGTCTTCGATCTTGTCGAGCTCATCTTCCATGCCGGCAGTGAACTCGACGTTTAGGATATCGGGAAAGCTCTCGACCAGAAGATCGGTAACGAGAAAACCCAAATCCGTCGGCGCCAAGGACCGGCTTTCATTCTGGATGACATACTCGCGGTCAAGAATATTCGAGATAATCGCAGCGTATGTCGACGGCCGGCCGATGCCTTTTTCGTCCAGCTCTTTGATCAAAGACGCCTGCGTGTAGCGCGGCGGCGGCTGGGTGAAATGCTGGCGCGGATCGAGGCCGAGCAGTTTCAACAAGTCGCCCTTTTGCAAGTTCGGCAATACCCCGTCCGTGTCCTGCGCGTCACTGTCCTCTTCGTCTTCGTCCTTGCTATCCGCGGCGCGCTCATCGCGTCCTTCGATGTACACTTTCATGAAGCCGTCGAACTTGATTTGCTGGCCGGTGGCGCGAAACAACGCTTCTCTGACGGGAATCTCGAATAACGTCTGGTCGTAAACCGCGGGCACCATTTGACTGGCGACGAAACGGTCCCAGATCAACGAATAAAGCTGGAACAAATCGCGGCGCAAATAACGTCGCACCCGCTCCGGCGCATAATCCAGCGCGGTCGGGCGTATCGCCTCGTGCGCGTCCTGGGCACCTTTCTTCGAGCGAAACGTGTTCGGTTTGCCGGGCACGTAATTCTTGCCGTATTGGCTTTGAATATGCTGGCGCACGGCGCTCAATGCGTCCGCGGAAATACGCGTCGAATCGGTGCGCATGTAGGTGATCAGACCCACCGAGCCCTCGCTGCCAAGCTCGACGCCTTCATAGAGCTGCTGCGCCAGTTGCATGGTGCGTTTGGGTTGAAAGCCGAGCTTGCGCGCCGCTTCCTGTTGCAATTTACTGGTCACGAACGGCGGCGTCGGGTAGCGGCGCCGTTCTTTCTTTTCGACTTCGCCGATGATCCAGGCGGCGCCGTCCAATGATTTGATGATGTCCTGGACGTGCGATTCGTTCTCCAGGCGAAACTTCTTATTATCGACCTTCTGTCCCTGCCACTGGGCCAAACGCGCCTTGAACGACGGTGGCAAGCGTCCTTCCAATTGCGCCGTTAGCGACCAGTACTCGACCGTCTCGAAGGCGCGGATTTCCCGCTCGCGCTCGCAGACCAGGCGCACGGCGACCGACTGCACCCGCCCGGCGCTCAAGCCGCGCCGCACTTTTTTCCACAGCAGCGGACTGAGCTGATAGCCCACCAAGCGGTCCAACACCCGGCGCGCAATCTGCGCGTCGAATTTGTTGCGATCGAGCTCCTGCGGATTGGCGATCGCCTCCAGCACCGCTTTTTTGGTGATCTCGTTGATCAGCACGCGATGCACGTGCTTGTGATTTTTCGCGACCTGACCGGCGATATGCCAGGCGATGGCCTCGCCCTCGCGGTCGGGGTCGGAAGCCAGGTAGATATTATCTTTCCCTTTGGCCGCCTTCTTGAGGTCTTCGATGACTTTTTTCTTGGCTTGAATGACGTGAAAATCCGGTGCGAAATCTTTTTTAATATCCACGCCGAGCTTGCTTTTCGGCAGATCGACGACGTGACCGACGGACGCTTTGACTTGGAAGTCGCGTCCCAAGTACTTTTCCAGGGTCTTCGCTTTGGCGGGCGATTCAACGATGACTAGATTCTTAGCTGCCATGAATTAAACTCGATTCTGAATGCTCCCCATTTTGATGTCTAGATTTACCTTTCCGCTCGATAGATCTTTCCTGGCAACTGTCGCAGCAACCCCTGCAACTCTAAATCCAAGAGAGTTTCCAAAACCTGAGCGGCCGACATACCGGTTCTTTCAATCACCTGATCTACTTGCAGGGTGTTCTCCTGCAGTAAGGCAAAAATCGTGCGAGTGGCATCGCTGGCATTTTGCGGCAACACGCGCGGCGCGCGTTGTGTCGCGCTGCCGGTGCGATCCAATAGTTGCGGCGCGATCTCTTCGATAATATCGTCGACGCTCTCGACGAGCTTCGCGCCCTGGCGGATCAAGCGGTGCGCGCCCCGGCTCCGGCTCGAGCCCACTTCGCCCGGCACGGCAAACACTTCGCGCCCTTGCTCCACCGCCAAAGTTGCGGTAATCAGCGAGCCGCTCTTCTCCGTCGCTTCGACCACAACGACACCCAGCGACAAACCGCTGATCAGACGGTTGCGCGCGGGAAAATTGAACGCCAGCGGCCGCGTGCCAATGGGCAACTCGGAGAGGACCGCGCCGTTTTCGCCAATGCGTCGGTAGAGCGTTTCATGCTCTGCGGGATAAGCCCGCTCGACGCCTGAACCGAGGACTGCGATCGTACGCCCGCCGGCCTGAAGCGCGCTCTCGTGCGCGCTGCCATCGATACCGCGCGCCATCCCGCTGACTACGGTGAATCCCAAGGACACCAAGCCGCGTGCCAGATCGCGCGCCACTCTGCGTCCATATTCACTAGCGCTCCGTGAGCCGACGATCGCAACCGCTTTGTCGTCGTCGGTAAGAATATTCCCTTTAACATAAAGGAACGGCGGCGGATCGGCGATCGTGCGCAGCCGCGCCGGATAATTCGGATTGGTAAACGGGACAATCGCTATTCCAGCGTCGCGTGCGCGTTCGATTTCTTCGTCAATCTCGGCCCAATCCGAAAAGGCGACGATCCCGTCGATCGCATCACGGTGCAATCCTTCGACTTGTTCGAGCTCGGTCCGTGCGGCGGAGAATGCCGCCGTCGGATCAACGAACCGCGTCGTGAGTTTTTTGAAACTCACGGCGCCGAGTCCTTTGACTCGCGCGAGCGCTAGCCACGGCGCATTCACATGTCGCGACGATACGGACAACTGCAGTCCTTTCTCGAAGGATAAAGATGCCTGAATCATACTTGTTAAAGCTTTGTCAAACTGGAGCGCGAAGCAATCGTCGCAGCGCGGCCAGAGGAACGAGATACAAATGATAAGGCAATTTGAAATTGAACGCTAGCAGGCGGCACTGCGGGCGAGTCAAATCGGCGCTCTCGAACTATGGGAAGTCACTGATTTTGCAACGCGTTTCGCTGAGCGCAAGAAATTTATTCGCCGCCCGGATTTGCCCCTGGCGCGCGCATCAGCGCGTGCAGAGTAGAGTAGGTTCGATAACATGCTGTGCGCCGATGAGAAGGCGTGACGTCGCGCTTAACCTGGCCACCCGCGCTGCTCGGTCATGATCGTTTCCGCTGTTTCGGCTCGCGGCGCGCGCGCAAATCGAGCCGGATCGGCGTGTGCTCAAATCCCAGATGCTGCTGCAATTGATGCACCAAATATCTTTTATAACTCTCCATTACGGCGTTTGGCGTATTGACGAATAGCGTCAACCTCGGCGGCCGGGTGCCGCTTTGGGTCCCGTAGAAAAATTTTACCGGCTTGCCGCGCGCGAGCGGCGCACTGTGAGCTCGGACGATTTTTTGCAGGGCTTGGTTGACCGCCGATGTTGAAACCTTGCGCCGGTAAGATTTTAAAACTCGTGCTGCAGTCTCGTTCATCCTGCGCACGCCGTAACCCGTCGCCGCCGAGATGAACGTAACCGGGACGAATTCCAAAAAGGCCAGATGGTAATTGACTTCGGCGCGATATTTTTCGACATCGCCATCGGCCTTGGATACGAGGTCCCACTTGTTCACCGCGAGGATCAAAGCTTTGTCGCGTTGAAACGCATAGCTGAGAATCTGCGCGTCTTGATCGGTGACGCCTTCGGGGCCGTCGATAATGTGAATAACCAAATCGCCGCGATCGACGGCCTTGAGCGAGCGGCTGACGCTGAAGCGTTCGATGCGGTCATCGATCCGCGCCTTGCGCCGGATACCGGCGGTGTCGATTAGAATGCACGGCTCGCCCAGCAACGTAAACGGCGCGTCCAGCGAATCGCGCGTCGTCCCCGGCATGGCGTCGACGACGGAGCGCTCGTAACCGAGCAAGCGATTGATCAACGTCGACTTGCCGACGTTAGGCCGACCGATGATCGCGACGTGCATCGGTTCGGTTTCATCCGCGCGCTCTTCCTCGTCGGTGTCCGCGCGATCCGGCGGGAATCGGCCGATCAGATCGTCCATCAAATCGGGGATACCAAGACCATGCTCGGCCGAAATCGAATAGAGAGGATCGAGACCGAGCGCGTAAAACTCGTAAAGGTTATCGGCGCGCTGCCGAGAATCGAGCTTGTTGACCGCAAAAAACACCGGCTTGCCCGACTTGCGCAGCAGATCGACGGCCACGCGGTCCAAGGGATTGAGTCCGCCTTTGCCGTCGAACAGAAATAAAATGACGTCGGCTTCCGCCACCGCGCGCCCACTCTGAGCCTGTACGCTCTCGTCGAGCGCGCGCCCGCTGTTCAAATCCAAGCCGCCGGTATCGATGATCAGATACCGTCGCCCGGCCCACAGAGCCTCGGCATAATTGCGATCGCGGGTCACGCCCGGCATGTCGTCGACAATCGCTTTGCGCGCGCCACTCAGACGGTTGAAAAGCGTTGATTTGCCGACGTTGGGTCGGCCGACGATCGCGACGACGGGAAGCTTGCCCGGCTGCGTCGGAATATTCGCAATATTTGCTGTCGATGACGGCATCATCTCACAAACCCATTTCGCTCAAAGCCTGCGGATTCTGCGTCCAGCCCGGGTCGACGCGAACGAAGAGTTCAAGAAAAATTCGGCAACCCAGCAGACTCTCCAGCTCTTCGCGCGCCTGTTTGCCGATCTCTTTCAGCATGCTGCCGCGCTTGCCGATCAGAATCCCCTTGTGCGAATCGCGCTCGGTATGGATCGTCGCTGCAATCACGATCAGATTCTTCTCCTCCTTCTCGGTAAACTCGTCGATGGTCACCGCGACGCCGTAGGGAATCTCCTCGCGCGTGAGCAGAAAGACTTTCTCGCGGACGATCTCGGACGCGAGAAAGCGCTCCGATTGGTCGGTGTGCTCTCCTTCGGTGAAATACTGCGGCCCGACGGGAAGCCAGCCTTCGACAATGTTCAAAACGATATCTAATCCCTCGCCTTTGAGCGCGCTTACGGGAACAATCTCTTTATCGGGCAATAACTGCGCGCAGCGCTCCATCAGCGGCAGCAGTTTGCCTTTAGAAACAAGATCCATCTTATTGAGCAGAATCAACACGGGGGTTTCCACGCCCCGCAGCGTCTCGGCGATCCGTTCCTCTTCCTGTTTGATTTTATCGTGGGCGTCGAGCAGCCAGAGCACGCCGTCCACGTCATCCAAGGTATGTAACGCGGTGTCCATCAAGCGTCGGTTCATGAGCGAATGGCCTTGATGAATGCCCGGCGTATCGATGAAAATAATCTGCGACGCCGCGGTCGTGCGGATGCCGCTCACCCGATTGCGCGTCGTTTGCGGCTTGGGCGATACGATCGCAACCTTTTCGCCGAGAATCTGATTCAGCAAGGTCGACTTGCCGACGTTAGGCCGACCGATGATCGCAATGTAACCGGAGCGAAACGACGGCTCTGTTTTTTCCTTGTTCTTGTTTTTCACGTCTGCCATAAACTTAAGATCGTGGGGAGCTGTATTATGACACCGTGGTTCCGCGGTTCAAGGTCGCCTCTAACACGCATATTTTCATCATGACGACGATCCGACTCACGCCGCTGATGAAACAGCGGCTCACCCGGCGCGCTTATGAAATGGTCGTGCGCTCACTAATTTGCTTTCCGGAATTGAAAGAAACGACGATCACCATCGGCTACACGCGCAAGCACCTGGGGAGCGCGACCGTGGTTTACCGCACGGGAGTCATTTCACAATTGATCATTCGGCTCAAGGTACGGAAGGTAACTTATCAAACCATCGGGCACGAGTTGACGCACTTGATCCAAGGCTTGGACCGCGGCAATCTTACTGCGCCGCGCGCGACTGATTCCACCCGAATTCCCTCCGGCGAAACTCAATGCGATATCTGGACGCTAGCCCGTGACCCACTCTTTTGCGACGACCCACCGACCTATATCAAGATGCCGCGGATCATGCGCGAACGATGGGCGGAATATTCCGAATCCGTGCGCGAATTGTGCATCGCCGCGATCGAAAAACGCCACACCCAGCGGCAGTATATTCGCTGGCTGGAAGATGAGATTCGTAAGCTGGCAAAAGCGCCGGTCGAGAAAAAAATTGCGCCGGCGCAGCTCGCGCTGCCCTTTATCATTTGATCAGAGTTCGGCGCCACCCGATCTACAGATTCTTGGTCTGCGAACGTCAGATCGGTGCAATTGAATTGTTATCCCTTGAGAATCGCTTCGATCTCTTTGAGATCATTGGCGCTCAAGGTCCAATCAGCCGCTTTCACATTGCTGATTAAATGTTCCACCTTCTTGGCGCCGGTGATCACCGAACACACCGACGGCTGCGCTAGCAACCAAGCTTGCGCCAGCTCATTGACGCCGCGACCATGATCTTTCGCCCAAGCCGTCAGCTTGCCGACCCGGTGATAATTTTTTTCCGTCATCAACTCTTGAACGTTTCGGACCGACTCGCCGCGCGAGCCCGCGGGCGGAGGTTTGCCCATTTCGTACTTGCCGGTGAGAAATCCGCCTGCCAGCGGATAATAGGGAACGAAGCCGACATTATGGGTCCGGCAGTACGGTAAGACTTCGCGCTCGACGCCGCGCTTTAACATGTTGTACTCCGACTGCAGCACAGCGAAGCGCGTCCAGCCTTTCAGCTCCGCCAACACATTGGCGTGGGCCAGTTGCCATGACGCGTATAGCGACGCGCCAATGTAGTAAAGCTTCCCCATACGAATCAAATCATCCAGCCCACGCAGAGTTTCTTCGATCGGCGTCGTGTCGTCCCAGCGATGGCAGTAATAGAGATCGATATGATCGGTCTGCAGCCGCCGCAAGCTCTGCTCCACAGCTTGCATCATCTGGTAACGCGACGCACCCCAGTTATTGGCGCTGGTTTTTCGCGGGAAATTGAATTTGGTCGCGATGACGACCTTGTCCAAATGCCCTTTGAGCGCATGGCCCAAGGTTTCTTCCGATCGGCCGTCATTATAAACGTTGGCCGTGTCAATAAAATTGACGCCGCTGTCGAGCGCCGCCCCGATGATCTTGTCGACCTCCACCTGTGGCACGTCCAGCGAACCGAAACGGTTGGCGCCCAATCCCACCACCGACACGCGCACCCCGGCATTACCCAGTTGACGATATTCCATGAAACCCTCGTGGAGCAGTAAATTTTTTCTCGGTTTGCGGTTCGAATCGATGACGAAAGGAAAGCCACGCACGGCGCGGCCGCCGAATCAGCGAATGATTATCTTTTATTGGCTGAGATCGAAACCGAGCGAAGCCAGCGCTGCGGCTTTTTACCGGCGCGGTCGCGCCCGCACTTCCAGCACTCGGAAAATTGGCCCTCGATCGTCTCGTCGCAGCCGTCGCAACGCCAGGCCTTTTTTACAGACCCCAGGGGCGCCAGGGTTTTCTTGAGGATCGATTTGGCTCTGGCGACCTTTTCCTCGTCGATGACCCAGAGCTCGGGCCAACATTCGATCGGCGGCAATTCGCCCGCCGCAATGTTGAGATCGAGATTGCGCGTGACGCACCGAATGCCGAATGTCGCCAACACATTCTTCAGGTGGCCGATCATCAAAGGATCTTTTGCGCTATGGATTCGTTTCATGCGTCTTTGATGGCGCGCTCCTCGCTACGCCGCAGCGCTCCTTCGTTCAATTTTAACTTCTCGCCGAGCCACAGAGAGCGCTCCAGATGATCGCCGTAACCGTCGCCGGTCGATGGGTGCACGAGCACCGATAAGCCTTCGCGATGAAGCATCAGCCACGGAACGACGCTGGCGAATTCCTCGGGAGCAAAAACCGCCTGATACATCGCATCCAAGTGCGGCCCGACCGGCTCATCATGCCAACGGCCAAGCTGGACGTTGAAACTCGTCAGTCCGGCGCGCACCCGCGCCGCCGCATCCCGCGTCTTCGCCGGATCGTAATAAATATGGGCGTGGTAGCCCTTGATCACGCGCTCGCTCATAAAAACACCTCTCTCAATAGAGATGATGTTCTTTATTATCAAATCTGGCTTGCCGAAGCCAAATCAAACGGAGATTATTGGAAAGATAATGAGATCGCGAGTGCACGCGTGATTCAAAGCTTGACGCGAGGAACACCCGCGTAAGGAAGCTTCAGGGGAAAGACCGAATGAGTTAGGAATTGGCAGCTTCTGGCAAGATTTCCTCGGGAAAGAGATATTCATAACCGGCCTGGCCGAAATTGACCAAGATTAACTGGCGTCCCATATTTTCCACCATCCGCACGAAAGTGCCTTCGCGCGGCAACACTACTCCCGTCTTCTGCGATCTGATGGGTTTACTGGTTTTCAATAGGTCTCCAGGACTCATTGTATATCCTCCCAGTGTGTAACGCGTTGCTTGCTAGAATTTCATTTGTCGAATGTCGTCTCCTGTTCCAACAACCTCGTTGCTTCACTTCTTATTAGACGCTCGCCATTGCGAAACTAATGCAAGCGAAAGACCAACTTGATCGTATTCCGCCAATGGCTATTTCAGGACAACCCGGCGCTGCCGCGCCGAATCCTCCCGAGAACGAAAACATTCTGAAAACAAAGGTGTTTTTAACTTTTGGCGACTCTAAAACCGGTTTGTCGGCGCGCCGGGCCAGCGCCGGCAAAGCTGGCAATTTGTCCGATGTTGCCAAAAAAGCAGGCATTACGAACAAAGCTGGTATTTCATTCTGCCCGAAAATTGTCGACCTTTCCCTCAAAAATTGAACGGTGAATTCCTCCATGGTGTCGGCGGAGCGCTGGATGGGGCGGCAAAATGTGCCTATTCTCCAATCGCTCCCGGTCGCAGGAGGCGAATAGTTAAAAATCGAAAATGGAGACAGGGCGGCGCGGGAATTATGGATGAAGTAACTGAATAATCGGACAGGCGATTTCACCATAGGGTCAAGTAAACTTGTGTACGTAGGTGACAGTTTCGAGAGCCGATTTTCCGGAACTCGCGTTTGCAAAGCTACGAACAGATACGATTTCGTTTCTTCGAATCAACCGTTGAAAAATGGCGTCGGTCCACGACCTTGCCACATCGAAAAGAGTTGGCGCGGTGAGGTGCATTTAATTTTCGGCGACCTTAGCATAAGGCGAGGGAGCAATGCACGAAAAAAATCACGCTTGCAGAAAAATTTCCATTGGCGAAAGTGATGCTATGAAAATCTGTCTAGCTTTGGATGGAGCTGTCTCAACCGCTACTTGGCTGACCTGTCCGAATCTAGACACCTGGAACAGACAGTGCCACGGGCTTTGAGAAATGCCTTGAGGGAGTGTTTCGAGCACACACGGCAGCGGCAAACAGAACAGATCCTCCCTGAGAACTCATCGAGGCTAGCTGCACAGATCGCGCACCGAATGGGCGCGATTGAAATATGAATCATGGTTAGTCGTGGAGGTACGAGATTTGTCCATCAGTTGATGGCATGCTCTTACTATTTTCCCCCGTAAACCTTCTCGAAGAACCCTTCGCCGTCG
>Ga0207701_10006104_pt1 | contig 12048 bp, 8 predicted proteins | sample KBSSwiSSwithPhiX_FD_184294 | JGI IMG/M metagenome (GOLD analysis project Ga0207701, IMG submission 184294) | Switchgrass rhizosphere bulk soil microbial communities from Kellogg Biological Station, Michigan, USA, with PhiX - S5 (SPAdes) (version 2) | ecosystem: Environmental > Terrestrial > Soil...
CCGAGCAGCTCCTGCGCTACGCCGAGACCCACGGCATCGACCACATCGTCGTCGGCAATCGCGGGCGCTCGCTGTTCGAGCGCCTGCTGCTCGGATCGATCGCTCGCCAGGTGATGGCACACGCGCCTTGCAACGTGACGGTCGTGCGCGCGTGATCAGTCGAATCCGGTTCCCAGCGCGCGCAGTCGCGCGATAGCGTCGTCGTCGAATCCCCAATCGCGCAGTGCCGCGCGCCCGTGCGCGCCGCGCTCCGGCGGACAGCCGCGGACTTCCGGCGGTGTGCGCGAGAAGCGCGGTGCCGGCGCCGGTTGCAGGACGCCGTCGAGCTGGACATGCGCGCCGCGCGCAACGCTGTGCGGATGCGCGGCCGCTTCGGCGAACGACAATACCGGGAAGGCGCAGGCATCAGCCTCCGCGAAGACCCGCTCCCACTCGGCGCGCGTCTTCTGTGCGAACGCTTTGGCGAAGCGCTCGCGCAGCACGGGCCAGCCATTGCGGTCGTGTTGCGCCGGCGACGGCTCGTCCGCGAGCCCGAGGCGTTGCAGGAGCTCCACGTAGAACTTGGGCTCGATCGCGCCGATCGCGAAGAATTTGCCGTCGCGCGTCGCGTACGTGTCGTACCACGGCGCGCCGGAGTCGAGGACGTTGACGCCGCGCGCGTCGCTCCAGCGATGCGCGGCGTGCAGCCCCCACAACATCGTGGACAGGAGCCCCGCGCCTTCGATCATCGCGGCGTCGACGACCTGGCCCCGGCCCGACGTCCGCGTTTCGAGGAGCGCGCACGCGATGCCGAACGCGAGGAGCATGCCGCCGCCGCCGAAATCGCCGACGAGATTCAGCGGCGGCACGGGACGCGATCTTTCGTGGCCGATCGCATTCAGCACGCCGGCGAGCGCGATGTAGTCGATGTCGTGGCCCGCGCGCGATGCGAGCGGGCCGGTCTGGCCCCATCCGGTCATGCGTCCGTAAACGAGCTTCGGATTGGCGGCGAGCAGGGCATCGGGACCGAGGCCCAGCCGCTCCATTACGCCGGGCCGAAATCCTTCGATGACCACGTCGGCCCTGGACGCAAGCGACACCGCCGCGTCCACCGACAGCTTCGACTTGAGATCGAGCGTGACCGAACGCCGGCCGCGCAGCATCACCTCGTGCCTGCGTTCGCCGGTCAAGCCAAGCGCCGGGTCACTTACACGGTCGACGAGCAGCACGTCGGCGCCCATGTCGGCGAGCAGCATGCCGCAGAATGGACCTGGGCCGATGGCCTCGAACTCCAGAACGCGGACGCCGGCGAGCGGTCCCATCAGAGTTCCCCCGTCATGGCCGCTCGATGGAGAGCGTCTCTTCCAGCCAGTCGAACATCCTGGCGAGGAACAGCGAGCGCGCGGCCATCGCGCAATGATCGCCCGCACCCTCTGCCGCAGTGAAGCGTACGAGTGTCTTCGGGCAAGTGAGGGCCTCGTGGATCCGAGGGCCGCTGCGCGAGCGGATCGTTTTCCTCGCAAGCGAAGAAGGTCGGGCATCGAATGAGGCCGAGCCTGCTCGTCGTGTCGTAGTCGCGCGCGGTGGCGACATAGGCTTGCAATGTCGAAACGCCGTGGACCATGAACGCGCGTTGCACGATTTTCCATCGCATCGCGGGATCGCTCTCGACGTGCGCAACGTACGGCGCGAAGAGTGCGGGGTCGGCCGCGAGCGGGTTCGCGAGCGTGTCCGCGGGCAGCGAGGCAAACACCTTGCGAATTCCCCCAGCCAGTCCCGCGAGCCCGGGATCGGCAACCAACGCCGCGAGCCGTGGCTCGCCGGTCGCGGCGCGCAAGGCGAGGTAGCCACCGAGGCTCCATCCGGAAAGCGCGACGCGTGAATTGTCGACATTGGGCAGAGCGAGCACTGCGTCGATGACAGGGCGCACGACGTTCTCCCAATCCGGCCGCAGGAAAAGGCCCTGCTTGAGGAGCGCGCGCCCCTTGCCCGGCCCGTCGAACAGCAGGCAATGCCAGCCGCGCTTGCGCGCCGCCACGCCGAACGCGAGGTACATTTCGTGCACGGTCGAATCGTAGCCATTCGTGCACACGAGGATCGGTCGAACGCCGTCTCCGCCGCTGACGAAGTAGCCCGCGAGGGATGTGCCTTCGTAGGGTATCTCGAGCGGCGCCAGTGGAGGGTCGAGCGCGGCGGCTGCCTTGGCGAACGTAGTGGCTTCGCGGTCGAACGCCGCAGCGAGGTCGGCCGACACCGGATGTCCGTACATGAAGCAGTACGCAGTGCGATAGTAGTTTGCTGCACGCAGCCACCCCTCCGCGGCACTGACGCGATGGCCGCGCGCGTGCGCGTCGTCGCCAAGCAAGGCGACGCGGTCGGCCGTTGCCGTCCACTCGCGCGCCCACGCCGCCGTATCGCCTGCGGGAACGCGCTGCATGGTCGTGATGCATTCGCCGAAATCGGCGCCGCCGTGGATCGCGTGGTCGAGCGTTCGGACGGCCTGATCCTCGAACAGCGGATTCGTAGAGAGCATCGCCATCGCTCACCATTATTGCAAGGATCGCGGAGCGGCGTTGACCGATGGTGCCAATCTACGGATACTCCTCACCGGCGTAGAACCGCACAACGCTCAGTGGGCGACCCCAACAGCTCCTCGCACGCAGGTCCCGTCATGGACGCTCATGCGTTGTCCAAGGGTACGCGCGTGGCGGAGTTCGAGATCCTGGGCGTGCGCGGCCTCGGCGGTTTCGGAATCGTCTACCTGGCACTCGACCACTCCCTGCAACGGCAGGTGGCGATCAAGGAATATCTTCCGGGGCAGCTGGCACACCGCGACGGCACGCGCAACATCGTTCCCCACTCCGCGCAGCAGCGCGAGACGTTCGACGTGGGTCTTCGAGGCTTCATCCAGGAAGCTCGGCTGCTGGCACAATTCAATCATCCTGCATTGGTCAAGGTCTTCCGATTCTGGGAAGCCAATGGCACGGCGTACATGGCCACCGCCTTCTACGAGGGCGTCACTCTCAAGAGCGCGTATGCGGACACACGCCCCGGCCAGGAAGAAATCACGCAGCTGATCGCGCCGCTGCTCGATGCGGTCGAGGTCATGCATCGCGCCAACTGCTTTCACCGCGACATTGCGCCGGACAACGTCATCGTGCAGCCGGGCGGCGAGCCCGTGCTGCTGGACTTCGGTGCTGCGCGGCGCATCATCGGCGAGATGACGCAGGCGCTGACCGTTGTCCTCAAATCGGGCTATGCGCCGATCGAGCAATACGCTGACGATAACGCGCAGGCGCAAGGACCGTGGACGGATGTCTACGCCCTGGGCGCGATGATCCATTGGATGATCCGAGGCAAATCGCCTCCCGCCGCTGTCATGCGCGTCGTGCGCGACACGTACGTGCCACTCGCGCGCGACGCGCCTCCGGGCTTCGACCAGCAGTTCCTCGCCGGTGTCGATCGCGCTTTGGCGATGAAAGCCGAGGACCGTCCGCAGAGCATCGCGGAGCTGCGAACCGTCCTGGGTATCCCCGCGCCGAAGCCGGCCAGCGCGTCGCGCAGCTTCACTGCGCCGCCGGAGCCGGATGGCGAGGCGACCGTTCTGGCGCCGCATCCGCGCGATGGTCAACGCGCGAGAGAACGCAGGCGCCGGGTCGCCCTGTTCAGCGCGATCGTGGCGGCGGCGTGCGTCCTGACGGTCCTCATCGTGCTGAACGTGCTGGGACCGATTGCGCCGGAACCCAAGGTCGTTGCCACGGAGTCGAAGGCATCGCCAGCTTCGGTCCCCGTGGCTCCGGTTCTCGTACCCGCTCCCGCTCCCGTTCCCGCGCCGGAAGCCGGCCCAGCGGCCGCGCCCACGCCACCCGCGGTGAATTCACTGCCGCTGGTTGCGCCATCGGAAGCGGCCAAGTCCGCGCCAGCGCCGCCACCGACTGCGAAAGCGACCGTCGTGGCTCGGCCGGCCACGGGAGCCGTGCAGGCGCCTGCGTCGGCGGCCAAGTCCGCGATTACGCAACCGACGATCACCGATCCGAAGGAACAGTACGAGCTCGCGCGCAACCTTCAACGCGGAATTGGCGTCGAGAAAAATCCGTCCGAGGCCATCGTCTGGCTTCGCCGATCGGCGGACCAGGACTACACGCGCGCCCAGTTGGCGCTTGGCAAGGCGTACGAGAATGGCGACGGCGTGACGAAGGATGCGGCGGATGCGTTCGGCTGGTACCGGCGCGCGGCGGTGCGGGGAAACGTCGAAGCGCAAGTCAAGGTAGCGCAGTACTACAAGGACGGCATCGGCGTCGCCAAGGATGTGGCAGAGGCGCTGGTGTGGTACGGCAGGGCCGCGGACAAGGGCAATGCCGAAGCGAAGGACTGGATCGTCCGACTGCAGTCCGAGCCGAAGGCGGCGGCGACGAAGGATTCCTCGGCGAAAGCGACCCCGTCGTCCGCGCAGGTAGCGAAAGCGCCCACGAGTATCGCGCCGCCCCCGACGAGTCCAGCCCAGCAGTACGAACTCGGGCTCGATTATTGGCACGGTCGCAATGGAGTGGCGGTCGATCGTGCGGAAGGCATGAAGTGGCTTCGCGCGGCGGCCGATCAGGGATCCGGCCCGGCGCAGAACGCCTTGGGACTGAGGTACAAGGATGGGCTGGGAGTCGCCACCGACTATGCCGAAGCGCGCAAATGGTTTGAAAAGGGCGCCACGAACGGCAACGGCGACGCTCTCAACAACCTCGGTCACATGTACCTGCTCGGCCAAGGTATGAAGGCGAACGATGTGCTCGCCGCGGACTACTTCCGCAAGTCTGCCAATACAGGAAATGCCTGGGGAATGCGAAACCTCGCGTGGAGCCTGGAGAACGGGCGGGGCGTGTTTCGCGACCTCCCGGCAGCTGTCGAGCTGTATCGAAAGTCGGCCAGCGCAGGCAATACGGACGCGATGTTCCAGCTCGGACGTCTCTACGAGCGCGGAGAAGGCGTGAAAAAGGACGATAGCGAGGCGCTCCGCTGGTTTCGCCTGGCGGCAACCGGTGGCCACAAGGCCGCCGGCCAGCGCGTTGCGCAGCTTGAAGTCGCGAAGAAGTGAGAGGGAGCTAGCGCAGGAGTTCTCGCGCGAGCAGGTTGTGCCGCTCGACGAGCGGCCCCGTATCGACCGTCGTGACTCTTCCATCGCGCACGACGACGCGTCCGTCGACGATGGAAAGCCACGCACGCGACGGTGCGCAGAACACCAGCGCCGCGAGCGGATCGTGCAGCGCGCCTGCGTAGGCGAGGTCGTCGAGATCGAACGCGACGACGTCCGCGGCCATGCCGGGCGCGATGTGGCCGATGTCCTGGCGCCCGAGCACTCGCGCACCTCCGCGGGTGGCAATCCACAGCGCTTCCCGGGCATCGACAGCCCCGGCATGCGAGCCGACGCGCGCGAGCAGCAGCGCCTGACGAGCCTCGGCCAGGAGATGCGATGCATCGTTCGAGGCCGATCCGTCCACGCCGAGGCCCACGTTGACGCCCGCATCGCGCATCCGGCGCAATCGCGCGATTCCCGAGGCGAGGCGCATGTTCGACGTCGGGCAATGCGCGACACCGGTTTGCGTTTCGGCGAAGAGCCGGATGCCGCCGTCGTCGAGCTTCACGCAGTGCGCATGCCAGACTTCGCTTCCCGTCCACCCCGCATCGTGCGCATATTCGGCAGGCGTGCACCCGAACCGCTCGCGTGTGTACGCGACGTCGTCGTCGTTCTCGGCGAGATGCGTGTGCAGTCCGACCCCGTAGGCGCGCGCGAGAGCCGCCGATTCGCGCATGAAATCCTGCGATACCGAGAACGGCGAGCACGGCGCGCACGCGACGCGCAGCATCGACAAGGGTGATGGATCGTGGTACGCCTCGACGACCCGGCGCATGTCGCGCAGCGCATCGTCCTCGCGCTCCACGAGCGCATCGGGCGGCAGCCCGCCTTGCGACTCGCCGACCGTCATCGCGCCACGGCACGCGTGAAAGCGCAGGCCCACCTCGCGCGCGGCCTCGATGGTGTCGTCGAGCCGGCCGCCGTTCGGATAGAGATACAAATGGTCGCTTGTCGTCGTGCATCCCGACAGCGCGAGCTCGGCAAGAGCGGTGGTCGCCGACACGCGCAGCATCTCGGGGGTCAGACGCTGCCACATCGGATACAGCACGCGAAGCCAACCGAAGAGGGCGACGTCCTGCGCCGCAGGCACGGCGCGCGTGAGCGTCTGGAAGAAGTGGTGGTGCGTGTTGACGAGACCGGGCAGCAGGATCTTGCCGCGGCAGTCGATGACTTCGTCGGCGCCGGCCGCAAGCGTTTCCGGCGACCCCACGGCAGCGATCTCGCGGCCGCGCAAAAGCACCGATCCGCCGACGATCTCACGTCGCACGTCGTCCATCGTCGCGACCAGCGTCGCATCTTGCAACAGCAGGGTACGGGATTGCTGCACGGGTGAACTGTACAAGACACCGATGCGATAATCACGGCCTTCCCATGCCGAATCTCCGTACCGTAACCTTCGTTGCGTGCGTCGCATGCGCGATCGCGGCCTGCGCGACACGCCCGGTCAACGCGCCGATCACCGAGCTCAAGCGCGGCACGGGATATCGCCTGGAGACGCGCCAGTCGCAGGACCAGGACCGCGAGACGCTCATGATTCTCGCGTTCTCGGGCGGGGGAACGCGCGCGGCGGCGTTCTCCTACGGCGTGCTCGAGGAGCTACGTCGCACCGAAGTCACGCTCGCGTCCGGCAGGCGCATCCGCGTGCTGGACGAGGTCGACGTCGTGACCGGCGTTTCCGGCGGGAGCTTCACCGCGCTTGCGTACGGCCTGTACGGCGAGAGCCTCTTCGTCGACTACGACCAGCGCTTCCTCAAGCGCGACGTCGAGCGCGAGCTCCTCGTGCGATTCCTGAGTCCCGCCAACTGGGGCGCGCTGTGGTCCGCGGAATGGGGGCGCTCGGAGCTCGCGGCGCAGCTATACGACGAGATTCTTTTCGACGGTGCGACGTTTCGCGACCTGAAGGGGAGGCCAGGACCGCTCGTCGTCGCGACTGCCACCGATATCTCGACCGGTTCGCGACTCGGGTTCACTCAATCGGACTTCGATCTCCTGTGCTCCGACGTCGAGTCGGTGCCGCTGTCGCGTGCCGCCGCGGCGTCGTCCGCGGTGCCGCTCGTGCTGTCTCCTGTGACGCTCAACAACTATGGCGGCACGTGCGGTTTCGAATTCCCGTCGTGGGCACATGCGCTGCAGGGCCGCGAGCATGGTGCGCGTCCCGCGAACCGTGCCTTGTATCGGTACAAGGAGATGCAGTCGTTCCAGGACAGCGCGAGCCGGCCGTATATCCATCTCGTCGACGGCGGACTCGCGGACAATCTCGGGCTGCGCAGCGTGCTCGAAGTCATGGAAACGATCGAGAACGCGCGCGCGTCCGGACGGCGCACGCGCCTCGACGGCGTCCGGCGCCTCGTGATCTTCGTCGTGAACTCGCTGTCGGCGCCGAGAACCGACTGGGACAAGTCGCCGCGCCCCCCGAACGACCTCATGATCCTGCTGAAGGCGACCGGCGTGCCTATCGACCGCTACTCGTACGAGGCAATCGACCTGCTCACCGACATCACGGTTCGCTGGAACGCGCTGCGGGGGCAGCGCAATGCGCTCGCAGTGCCAGAAATCGACGTCTACGCGATCGAAGTGTCGTTTGCCGCACTGAGCGATCGCAGCGAGGCCGCCTACCTCAACGACCTGCCGACGTCGTTCGCGCTGACCCCGCAAGCCGTCGACCGGCTGCGGGCGGCGGGCGCGACCCTGGTGCGCGAATCGCCCGACTTCGCGCGATTGCTGCGCGACTTGGGCGCGGCCAGGTCGCCATGAGCGATCTCGCGCGACTTTTCGATGCGCAGCGCGCTGCGTTTGCGCGTGAGCGGTATCCATCGCTCGCGGTGCGCCGCGACCGGCTTGCGCGGTTGAAGAATCTGCTGACCAGGCACGAGTCGAGGTTCGTTGCCGCCGTCGGCCGCGATTTCGGCGGACGCTCGTCCCACGAGACGCGTCTCGCGGAGCTCTACGTCGTGGCCGCGGAGATCGCGGACGCGCACAGTCACCTCGCGCGCTGGATGCGGCCGCAGCGTGTCGCCACGCCGATCCATCTCAAGCCCGCACGCGCGCGCATCGAGCGGCAGCCGGTCGGCGTGGTCGGCGTGATCAGTCCGTGGAACTACCCCGTGCAGCTCGCGCTCGCGCCGGTGGCGGGTGCGCTCGCGGCCGGCAATCGAGTCTTGCTCAAGCCCTCGGAGCTCACGCCCGCGACGTCTGCCTTGCTGCACGAGCTTGCGTCCGAAGCGTTCGCCGCGGACGAGTTTTCGGTCGTGCTGGGCGACGCATCGGTGGGGCAGGCATTCGCCGGCACGCCCTTCGATCACCTCTTCTTCACCGGGTCCACGGCTGTCGGCCGCGCCGTCGCCCGCGCGGCCGCCGAGAACCTCACTCCGGTCACGCTGGAGCTAGGTGGCAAGTCGCCCGCGGTGATCGCGCCCGACGCCGATCTCGCTCTCGCGGCGCCGCGCCTCATGGCCGGCAAGCTGCTCAATGCGGGGCAGACGTGCATCGCGCCGGATTACGCGCTTGTGCCGGAGGGCCAGGAAGGCGCGTTCGTGCAACGCATCGAGCGCGCGGCAGCCAGACTCTATCCTGCGTACCTCGCGAACGACGACTACACCGCGATCGTGAACGACCGTCATCGCGCGCGTCTTGCCGCGCTGCTCGACGATGCGCGATCGCGCGGTGCCACCGTGATCGAGCTCAACCCGGCGAGCGAGTCGCCGTCGGCCGGCTCGCGCAAGATGCTGCCTGCGCTCGTGCTGGGCGCGAACGAGACCATGGCGGTCATGCGCGAGGAGATCTTCGGGCCAATCCTTCCGATCGAGACGTACGCGACGATCGACGATGCAATCGCCAAGATCAACGCCCGCCCGCATCCCCTGGCGTTTTACTACTTCGGCCGCGACGGCGTGCGCGCGGGCAAGGTGCTCGCGGAAACGATCGCGGGCGGCGTTACCGTGAACGACACCCTATGGCATTTCGCGCACAAGAACCTGCCATTCGGTGGCGTCGGTGCGTCGGGAATCGGCGCCTATCACGGCGAGGCTTCCTTCCTTGCATTCACGCATCGGAAGCCGGTGTTCGTTCAGCCGCGGATCGCGGCATCGAAGCTCCTGCATCCGCCCTACGGCGCGGCATTCGAGAAAGTGCTGGCGTTGCTGAAGCGGTTGAATGGGTAGCTAAGACGGCGGCTGACGGTCCCGAAGCAGACGGTCGCCACCTGCGAACCAGCCTCCACCGGCCGCGCCTTACTTTGACGCCACGACCCCCGGAGGTTTCCACGTGCCTTCGCCGGGCGGCAGGATCGAAGGCGGCGTGTCCTTGGGCCAGTACAGGCGCGTCACCAAGTAGACGGTGTCGTTGGGCGCCGGCAACCAGTTGGCTTCCTTCGCCTTACCGGGAGAGTCCTTCTGGATGTAGAGGGTGAGCGATCCGTCCGCGTTCTTCTTCATCGCGGGCAGCATTGGCGAGTTGATGAGATAGCGGTTGATCGGGTTCTCGACTAGCAGCTGGCTCTTGCCGTCATACATCGTCACCGACCAGAACGCATTCACCGGCGGGAGCTGCCCGGCAGGGAAGGTAATTGTGTAGTTGTGCTTGCTGGCGTCGAGCGTCGCGCCCTCCGAATCGACGCGGGTATACGGATACATCGCCTCGACGGCATCATTCCCGTACAGGCCACCCTTCGCAGCGCCCGCACGCAGTAGCCAATCGCCCTTGAAAAATGCGCGGTCGCCAAACAACGCACTGATGTTCCAGCCGTTGATGACCTTCGTTCCGCCGGCAAGATACTTGGTAACTTTGTCGTCACCCTCCTTCAAGCCCAGCAGGACGGCCGCCTTGTGCTCCGGGGAGAGGTCCTTGAACGCAAAGGTCTTGCCCGGCCCGATGCCAATGCTGGCAAGCTTGGCCCTGATCTCCTTGTCCTCTGGCGAGGCCGGGACGAACCGGAGCGCGGCGTCGAGATACTCGAAGTAGTTGTCCTTGATGCCGGCGGTCGTGGCCGGGACGAAGTCGATCTTCGGCGCGGCGGGCGGTGCGGGTTGCTTGAGGAACTGTGAAAGTGGCTGTGCCTTGTAGCCTGCCTGCACCTTCTCCACGTTCGGCATGTCCGCTGCATTGAAAAGCTGAGTCCGGATGAGGGTGAGCCCGAACGGCGTCGTCGAGGTGAACACTTTCTTGATTCCGGGAGGCGTTTCTCCCTTCCAGTCCGGGCCGACGACGAGGTAGTCGCCAGGATCGCTGCCCGTCGCGCGGCTCCCTATGTAGCCGTAGTTGTAGGTATTGCCGTCGATCAATTGCACCGAGTAGTAGCGCTTCTTTTCGACGGCTGGCACGGAAACCACCATCGGCTCCGCCCTCAAGTCCACCCAGAGAAACGAGTAGGGTGTGTCGCTGTTGGGCGTGATGACGGCAGTGTCCGCTGGAGTGGCGACGTGATGGTCGTTGTGGATTTCGTTGAACGCCGCCTTGAACTGGCTGGACTTCGCATCCACCGCGAACTCATTCATCACCGCGTAATTCATCACGAGGGGCAGTCCGTAAATGAAGCCTTCCTCTGCGATCGCCTTGGTCTGCTCGATACTGGGCGCCGGGACGCCCTTCGCCACGTCCTTCTTCTCCGCTTGGGCAATCACGTCGTCTTTCTTCCCGCAGCCGGCAACAAATGTCGTTGCGGTGGCGAAGAGTACGACCCATTTCAAAAGGGCCGAACGCCGCCCGGTGGCGTTCTCCCCTCGCCGCGTAGTCATTTCTTCCAGCGAGTCGCTGCCATGGATTGTGGCTATGCTGCCTAGTGCCTTCATCTGTCTGTCTCTGGGATTCCGCTTTAATGAATGCGACAAAGTGATGCTCTCAAGACTTGGTGACGCCCCGTCGGTGAGCGGCAGTGAACTGGGCCACGTTAGTCTACCCGACTTGACCTGCGCATCTGGGCGACGGTGGCGTCTGAACCATGTCCGCTTCTTTAATCGGGCGGCGTTGTCAATAGTCGAACCTCCGTGGTTAGTGAATCCGTCCCCCTTCGTGGGTCACGCTTCTTTCCGCAGTCGGTTGGACCGATAGTCACCGCTGCACGCATTGGTCGGACAGGGGGGAGAGCCTCGCTTTTGGACGCGCTTCAATGGCGCAGCAGACATACGCGGCTTCATCCAAACCATCGTCCACTGAGGAGAACAGTTCAACAGTTCCATCGATTAATTCGGTTTATTGTCCTTGCTATGCCGGTTCGGCGGACCAACGAAATTCAGTCCCGTCCATCCACATCTTGTGCATGATGACCGCGAGCACGATCGTCTTCACCTCGTTATCGAGTTTCAAATAGGTTCGATAGAGCACCTCTCTCGCGTCGAGCAACGGCAGCAAAGCTCGACCCAGCAGGGGCTCAGCTTGGATTTGCTCCCGAACCACAGCGTCATACGCCCCGTGCGGTACCTTGCTTGCTAACACAACACCGAACACCCTGAGCAGGCCGCGGAGCTCGTTTTCAAGGTCGCCGGGACCTTCGCTTCGTATCGCACGTCCCCTGTCGTCCACGATGCAAATCGAGATCGACCGAAGCGACACATCCAAAGCCGTGTAATAGGTCATTTCCCTCTCCTTCGCACGTTAACCCGTACGATTCTAGGGACAGTTCGACGAGCTGCTCGCCCGCCCGATTACCTATGCTCTTGGCCGTTCAGCGACCATGGAGTCTGAACACGAGCGGTTTGATGGTCGACGGTCGCAGTTCGACCCGAAGGTGCCTGTGACTTTGTCCAAAGCCGCCGTTGGCTAGTTTCTCGCGTGCGGCCCAACCCCAAATGGCGATCCGCTTCATGAAGCAGGCGAAGCGGCGTGCGGCGGCCGTCGAGGGGGCGACCGCCGTGTCCAGGAAGGAGGTCGCTAGATCACCTGGAAATCCCAGCGCTGCGAGTCGTTGTTCTCGGCGCCGCGCGTGACCACGCGGAAGTCGTTGCCCGACG
>Ga0207701_10006106_pt1 | contig 12044 bp, 13 predicted proteins | sample KBSSwiSSwithPhiX_FD_184294 | JGI IMG/M metagenome (GOLD analysis project Ga0207701, IMG submission 184294) | Switchgrass rhizosphere bulk soil microbial communities from Kellogg Biological Station, Michigan, USA, with PhiX - S5 (SPAdes) (version 2) | ecosystem: Environmental > Terrestrial >...
GTGCCTTACTGCGCGCGCAGCCCGGCCCCCCGCACGGGGGGACATGGCCAAACGCCGGTATTCCGTTCGGAATACGATCTTACTCGACGCGCACTACTGGAATGGAGGGATGGGGCGCCCGTCCAGGAAGCCCATGCACCGCAAACAGCCACCTCAGAAGCACGCGCGCAGATCCTCGCGGCACTCCGGCGGGATTGGTCTCCAAGCTATGGACATTGCCGTACGTCACGCCCAACATCGCCGCGAAGTCCTTCTTCGTCCGAAACTGCATGCGGGAACGCAGCTCGTCGATGAGGGTCCGGTCCAGCTCCGGTTCGTCGTCCCACAACGCCACGCCCGTCACACTTGCACGAACGACGGGGATGCTCGGGTGAGGCGGTTCTCCCCCCTCGATCACGAAGACCGAAAAGAGCCAGCGGAGCAGGACCGCGAGAGAGCCAGGAAGGACGGGCACCGTGCCGCTTTCCAGCTTCGACATATGGCCACGTGTCGTTTCTAGCACCTCACCGAACTGTTTCTTGTTCAGGCGCAGCCGCTCGCGAAGAGCTGCGATCTGCACCGGCGTAATCAGCGTCTCCTCGATCGGCACGGTAGCTCAGTCGCGGCGCAGGAGGGTGTATCTAAATGCATATCGGAATCTCCACGCACACAATCCCGGGGGCAAGGGGCAGGATCGCGAGGAGAGTGACATACAACAGGAACAACCAAGAGGGAGCGCATGCTCGACGGCCTGGCCGTTCGGAGACTCAATGGTTGGGCGTCAAACAGCTCGGAATCGGCTCGGGCTCCTCATCGAAGGACAAGGCTTCGTCAGACCCTTCATGCTCTGATGTAGGACGTCCACACTCTTCAGCATCGAAACTATCGAAGAAGACATCCTGGCGCATGCCGGCGCATCGGGGGCAGCGCAACCAGCGTATGCATAAGGCTCCGTGCTTACGGCGGATGACGTTCCCCAGACGTGCTTTCTGGCTCGAGCGATTCAAATTCCATCGCCCCGAAAAAGGTCACGTCCTACATGATAAATGAGTTTTTGCACAAATCCGAATCGCTCTTCCCGGACCAAGCGGCGCCTGCTGCGAGGGAGAGCGCCGAAGGCGCCAGCAGGCGGAATTCAGTGATTTCCCCGTACTGCTGGCAGGCGATGCCGAATACAATGGCCGACAACTGTTGCCTAGAGTGCGTCCAAAAAGGGGCTAGCACTATCGAGAAACGTCATGTATTATGTCCGTTAGTGTTCTTGGCTCTACGGGAGCGTGGCCTCCCAGAGTTCGGAACCTACCGCACGACGTACCGCTAATCTTAAACTCCTTGCTGAAACGGCGGCCGATGCCCAACAGTCGTCGCATTCACGGCTCCTTGCCGGACCTTCTCGACGGCATGTCCGCTCTTCTACTTGATGCAGCCCGATGACTTCACGGGCTGAACGGGTGGGGCGCAAGCGGCCATGGAGAACGGTGCCGCCGCCCGTCCCCGGACCGTGGAACGACATCCTCGACGAGGTTCAAGCCGACCTCGGCCTGGAGTTGTGGAGTCTCGCCCGGCACGCACGTCTGTTAGCAGACGCATTGCCCCACGAACCAGAGCGTTTGTTCCCGCTCTCGCTCGGGCGGCATGTGGCGCAGCGTCGGACAGAAGCTCTTCACGAAGCTCCAGCGGGGATTCGCTCTCATTTGCGGATGTTAATGAAGGTGTCGGGCCGGCGTCCTCCGTCGCCGCTTGCCGCGGCTGAAGCCTGTGAAGCGATTGCCGAATGGGCGCAGGAACACGGCTTCCCGAAGACATCCGTTCGATACGCCGAAGCCGCCGCGGCGCTCGTGCCAGGAACCGCATATTTCACATTCATTGCCGGTCGGACAAATCGTTTAGTGGGAGACGGTTGGCGAGCCGACGCGTTCTATTCCAGAGCGATCCGTGCCGCCTATCGGCAGCAGGATTGGGATGTTTACGTTCGAGCGCACCTCGGTGCTGGCCGTCTCAACCAGGATGAGGGGCGGCTGCGGCGTGCCGCCAACCATTACTTCTCGGCAGCGCGAGTGGCCTTAGATCAGGGCCACGATTGGCTGGCTGCGCAAACGTACCACGACATTTTCCCTCTGCACTATCAGCTCGGGAACAAACCAAAGGCATATGCCACCGCCGAGAAAGCGCTACAGACATACCCACAACACCACGAACGATTTCCGGTTGCCGTTCACGATTACCTTCTGCTTCTGATCCTAGACCTTCATTTCGCAGAGGCTTGGCCACTGCTGGAAGCGCTAGCGGGAGTCCCCCTCCGCTCCCCGGATCAAGTGCTCGTCTGGGGAACGGTCGCAAGAACGGCGGGACACCTGGGACTCTGGGAACGCTATGGCGAAGCCGAGGCGAAGGTCCTAAGCATGGCACCTCACTACGAAGGATTCGCGGCCCCGGCTTACTTGGGGCTGGCAGCCGGTGCCCACGCGCTTGGCGAGTTCGCGCTCGCTATGACTTACGCGAAGAAGTCGCTCGGTTTTGGAAAGCTGAAGGGAGACCGGCACGTGAAGACACTCGCGGCGGAGTTGATACAAGCGTTGCGAACGGGCAAGCAGGCGCCTGCACCGGCTCCTCCTTTGACAGCGGAGCAGGCGAAGGCGCTGAGCGTACTTACGCGCAGGATCCAAGCGGAGTTGGCTACTTGGCGCTCAGCCCCGACGTGGACCGCGAAGGAGAACCAATCTGGTCTGTGGACCCTTGGACTGGTGTAGCTAGTTTCCCGACCCCCCGAACAGCCCCCCCCGGTTGGGAACGCTATCGGCCGCTGTGACCTCGCTGGTCACGGCGGCCGTTTGAGCCTGATTGGAAGATGTCGAATCAGCCTCCGCATAATTGCCAGAGCCGCCGAAGAGTCCGTTGCTCAGCGGGTGCGCTGGTTCGAGGCGATGGTCCGGCACCGCTGTGGGAGAAGCCGTACACGCGCTTGTGAATACAATCGCCACTAAGCAGATACTCTTCCGCATGGGTTAGACTCCTGGAGTGAAAGGTGGGGATGGCGGTGCACGCCGCCCCGGCGCGCCTCAGAAACTTAATGTGCTCCACACCCTTTCCGCCACCTTACACGCCTATTCTAAATACGTCACTTTACACGGCCAACCCTGTCTTGCTCATTTCGGGTTCTCCCTGTTTGGCCTCGCGGTGCTTTGGAGGTTTTCCGAGTCTCTTCATGTAAATGGGACACCAGTTTCGGCCACTGTGCACGGGTTGGTGCCACGCGAAGCCGCAATGCTACCTTTTAGGAAGTTTCCCGGCGAGGAATTTCGGCCGGTTCGCGCTAGCGTTCGGGAATGGGCATCCGGTGCTGAGGGCTCCGCTGTGACAGCCGTGGTGACGCGGCCGAGTAGCTACGCTCCTATCGCACACACCAGGGCCGGGTGCTCTTTCCCCGCGCGACAGAGATCGTCCGATACAAGCCACTCGCGTCGGTGATTCTGACACTTTCCCTTTTGCGATGAGTGCTGCTTATGAAGCGTCGCTGGTGTGTGCCCGCAGCTCTGCTGAAGTCGCCTGGCGTTACGCTGGAGGCTGAGGACGTCCTCGCAGAATCCCCCGGTCAATTGGGGCTTCTCATGTGGGCATCTGTCCGGGACGTGTATCTCTGGGCGGAGGCTGAACCCGCGGGGCGCGCGGCGGTTTTTGCGCCGGAGGCCGCGAAGGGGCGGCTCGCTCTGATTGCACGCTCGCCTCTGCCGCCCGAGGCGAATCTCCGTTTGACCCAGCTCGCGGCCACGCTTCTTCGGACACCGCAATCGGTGCCCGTGGCGCTCATCGTGGAGTCCTGCTTAGAGCTCGCTCGCTGGGCCGGTGACAACCATGCTCCCCGTGCCGCGGTCGCATTCGCGCAGGGTGCTGCCCTTGCCGATCCCGGTGACCCGGAGTCGGCGCTGGAGACAGGCATCCATTCGTTGGCTGCGGGGCAGATTGCCCGTGCAGAGACGTGGCTGCGGCGAGCCCTCAGCCTCGCGCGACACAGCGGACGGGTGGCGTTGATCGGTCCCGCCTACTTGAACCTCGCCGTCGCATTTCAACGCCAGGAACGCCATACGGAGGCCCGCCTAGCAGCGCTGAAGGCGCTTCGAGCGACGCGTCGGCACGGGGGTGGCCTGGCCGTCCGATGGAGTGTCCTCCACGTCCTCTTTCTCGCCGCAGTGGCGGAGAACAACGTGGTTCATGCGGAGCAGTACGCGCGTGCGGCGGCAGAAGGAATGAAACGTCACCGACCCGGTGTCGCGTTCCTGCTCGACCTCGCCAGGTGGTGGTGTGGTAATGATCCCACGCGGGCAAGAGAGGTTCTGGCCGTGCTTCTGGCTCAAGACCTCGGTGCGAGAGAGCGGTTGGTCGCGCTCGCGTTGATGGTGAGAACCGCTGCCCTCGTGGCCCGCGACGAGTTCACCGCCGCATGGACAGCAGTGCAAGCTCAGCTTCGATCCATGGATGACCGTGACGTGCCCGCGGAGATCGCAGCTCACGTTGATGCGGCGGCGGCGCTGTTGTTCCCGGGAGGACGTATTCTTGGGCCGCCGACCGGAGGAGAGGACCGCGCATGATCGGCTCGGGGCCCTCGCCGCTGCCGATCGGTGGTCCTCGTCGATCGCTGCTCGCTGATTGCATGGCGGAGTTGGCGGCGTGTGGCTTTGCGGACGCACGGAGGGCGATCCTAACGCTGCTGTCCGACATCTCTGCCGGGGCTGCGAGCGGCAGTCGAAAGCGAGCGGCCGCCGCGCGGCGGCGCCCGGGTCTTTCGCTGGTGCCGGAACTGACCGGTCCGCTTTCAGAACTGGACGTCGCCATTCGAAAGGCGCGGGGCTCACCTTCCGCGCTCGGCAGTGTCGCGGAGGCAGCGTTCCTCGCTGCCGAGGGGATGGCGGAACAGGGCGCACAGGTAACCGGCCGGTGCTTCCTCGACGCGGCGATTTCCCTGCAACCGGAAGAACCCCGCTACGTGCACGCCGTGGCCGTCAACGAACGCAGGCACGGCCGCCACGCCGAGGCGGCGCGGTGCTTCACGCACGCCGCGTGGCTGGGTCACCGGGCGCGCCGGCCGCGTGACGTGGCGGCCGCCCTTCTCGGCTTGGCCGCGACGGTTCAGGAGCAGGAGCACCATGCCCACGCTGCACGCCTCCTCGGCGTCGCCGCGCGGTATGCACGGCTCCGCAGCGCGCCAGACGCGGAGGCTGACGCGCTGCTGGCGCTTGGTGAACTGCGGCACACCTTGGGCTACGTAGACGAAGCTCGCGGCTATTTCACCGATGCGGTTTACGCGTACGCGGGCAACCGCGCCGGGATCGTGCGCGCCGGTTTGGTGATCACCCGTTGCTGGCTTCAGGAGCGCGAGTTCGTCGGGTGCGCCAAGCTCGCCCAGACGATTCTCCCCCACCTGTCCGACTCGATCACGCGCATGACCGTGGCCGCTCGCCTCGCGCGTGCGTCCGCGGCCATCGACTGCGAGTGCTGGTTTGAGGAAGCGTGGGGCGCCACGTTCCGGTTCATGGGCCAATCGGCAGGGCGTGCCACCGCGGAAGCCCTCCTCGACCTGGCACGGGCAGCGGGAACCTACGGGATGTGGACCCGGGCCTTCGTCGCAGCGGAGGGGGCGTTGGAGCGGGCGCGTTCAGTGGGAGATCCGGTGCTACTCGGACAGGCCGCGCGGATCATGGCAGTCGCCTCCCTCCCGGTGATCCCCCACGACGCGGCCCGGGAGGTCTTTCCGGATCTGCCAGAAGAGTTGGACGAGCCCGGGGCGGGCTGCAGTGACGAGCTCGTCCTGAAACCGCACACGGAGCCGCTGTTCACCGCGTTCGCCGCCTCGTTGCAGGCGCGGGATTCCGCTCGCGGGTGAGCGCGGTGCACTCCCGACGTGACAGCTTAACGGCTGGCGGGCAGCCTCTCGGGAGACGCGCGGCATGTTTACGTCACGGGGCCCAAATGTCGGTACAAGGTGAGCCATCGGGAGCCGAAATGGCCCCCACTACACCCCCGCCCGGGCCCCGTTGTCCACTCTTCGCCCCGACCCCTGGGGCAGAAAGCGCGAAATGTGGGCAGCGAATCCCGCCAAGGCGAAGAAAGGCCGCGGGCCCCGCTGTCCACTTTGTCCATTTATGGATTGTGTGAGCCACGCACAGTACCACCAGGCTACCGGTGCGGATGGCAGCACGAGCTAGGAGATTGCTTCCAAGGCGATCCCCGCCTTTTCCGGAGGCCAACAACCATGCGAAGAGTCCAACGACCCATCCGTACAGGAACGTTCGGAGAGTATTGGGACAGGATCGTTGACGCCCGCGAGTTGGAGACCGTGCGGCAGCAGCTCCGCAGGGAGCTGCGGGTACATGGTAGTCAGCGTGCGCTCGCAACGGAGATCGGGATCTCCCGGGGAACCCTGCGGAAGTTCGAACGGGGGGAGAGCACGCCTGACCGTGTATCCCTCGCGAAACTCACCCGATGGGCAGAGGATCGGCCCGGGTTGGAGCTTGGAACGGACGTACTTGGACTCGCGCTCCTGATGGAAGAGTTGCCGCCGACGTCCCGACCCCGTAGCCGGAAGCGCGTCGCTACCGTCCTCCGTGCCGAGTACCTGGCGGCGGACCTACAAGTGCCAAAGTGGATCTCGGACGAGATCCAGCGGGGCGACCTGTCGGAAGCCGCTGCGGGCACGGGCAAGCCCCCGCACCGGGACCGTGTTCTGCTCCTGCGCATTAGGGCGCTCCTCGAGGACTATCCCGACGAACCGCCGACAAGCGAAGACGCGTGAGTGGTTCGCGCAATCCAGGACCAGCAGCGTCTCACGGCTGACGTCCGAGTCGATCCCACCGGGCTGCTGGCATCGCTCACCGATTCTCACGCAGCGCCAAAGAACCACTACGATTTCTGGTTGTGCGCTTTCGTCTCCTGCAACCACGAGGGGGAGAGACATCCTGCCGCGCGGCCCGCCTCTTCCAGCGCCACGAGGATCGCGTTGGTGGCCTTCGGCCGCCAACGCGCTGGAAGGTGCGCAGTAAACTCCGCCAGCATCGCGACGGCTGCGTCCAGGGTCAGCTCGTTGCCACGTACCGATGGCGTCTCCAGGTACCAGCGGGTCAGCTTCGCAACGGTTTGAGGGTATGGCACCGTTCCCTGGATAAATTCGGAGAGACCGGTCGGGCTGAGGCCGACTTCCGCTCCCGCCTTTCGCAGTCCGACTTGCCTCCGGAACCGACTCACCGCCTCTCGAAGCGTTTCTATGGGAACAGTGGTCGCAGGGCTTCGTGCCGCGTCCGTTTCAGGTTCGGACGGAGATGATCTCTTTTTTTCGCTCTCGATTGGTTGCATGGCGTAGGATTGCGCTCCCGACGGTTTCTGGCAAGCTACTCCATGGGTCGTGTGGCCCCAGCCTGTGAACTGCAAGGTGAGGGAACTCGCACCTCCTCGAAATCGAGGGTTCACCACCAGCAGCACCCATCACCATCGGCGCTTCGACTACGCAGATGAAGCTCACCCCGGTACAGGAGGACCAGCTCGCCGAACTCGCTGCAGCCCGGCATGGCATCGCGAAGGATGAGCTGGACGGTCGAACGCTGCGTGCACTGTCTGCCCGGCACCTCGCCCGCGTAGTCGGTGGGAGGGCAACCGCGACGAATGCGGGCCGAGATTGGCTTCGCCACCAGCGTACAGCCGGCGAAATGATCCGGGGTGATCTAGCAGCACCTCGTGCCTCCAACCTCGCGCGGCGGATTGCTCGGCTGGAAGCCCTCCTTCCGGTAGACGCCGAGGTGCAGATCGGCGCGTTCTTCGCTCACGTCCAAGACGTCCTGCACGGGTTCTGGAAACTCACCCGCAACCTTCCAGATGGGAGGCGCTGAGGACGGTTGGAGGATCGATGCAGGAAAGCCGAGGGGACCGCCGGCGACGAGGCGGTCCCCTTTCGTGTATTGTACCAGCACGTCGGTTCACAAGGGTGCGGCGTTTCCCCTTGAGCTCAGGGGTCGAGCGCGGCGGCCCGCAATTGACTGCTGTCGCCTGCCCTCCGGAGAGGACACTCGACACCGCGCCGGGGAATCCGCTAGGAAAATATCACTAAGCGAGCGTTTGGCACGGGGCGCGTTGGGAACGGTTTCAAACGCTCGCACGCTCCTATCGTGTCGTCGGAAGCGAGACAGCAGGAATTTATGAGTGCCGGACAGAACCTCCGTGATTTAATAAAGTCGTCGGAAAATAGAGGGTGAAACAAACTCGCGGGCTTCGCGGTCTCAAAACGTACGCAGATCCAGTGACTACGGACGAAACGATACGCGGCAAGCCTCCGCGTATTCCGACCGGAATGTCCGGCTGCGCGGAACCGGGATCAGCCAGGCGAACCGCGCCGACTGGTTTGGCCGCACCCTCGCGCACGCCCGCAGCCCACTATGCGTTACGAGACGAGCGATCTGGTCAGACTCTGGCGGGAGCACGCGGCAACGCTACGAAAGTACGGCGCCGATGATCAAGCGGCAGTGCTGGAGCAGTGTGCCACCGAGGTCGAGGCGGACCGGCAGCGACGAGACGGTGCGACCATTAACCTGGATGAGGCAGTCGAGTTGACGGGCTTCAGTCGCAGTCACCTTCGCAGGCTGTGGCGCACCCAGAAGGTGCGGCAAGTTGGGACGCGTGGAAATCCGGAATTTCTTGTTTCCGAATTACCCCGCAAACCCGGCTATGTTGCTAAAAATGAAATACTTGCGGACAATGAACAGCAACTTGTAAATTTGAGAATGCAGGTTGCGCGCGCCGTCGTCAGGGGGAAGTGAGGACGACATGGCGCAGAACACGAAGAAGCGGAAGGCGTGGAGCTACATCGCCGGCAGCAAGGGAACGAACCGTGTGCGTGCCTATGAGGACGTAGACGGACGGCTCTACCTTGATTGGCAAGAGCCCGTGTTTGACAATCAAGGTTTGCCGGTGGTGGATCCCCGGACGAAGCTGCAACAGAAGAAGCGCCAGCGTCTCTCCCTCTCGGCAGCGGGGATCACCGCGTACTCCGATGCGATGAGGAAGGCCGAAGAAACGGCCGAATGTTTCGCGGAGTTTGGGGCGGGCAGCGCCGCTCCGAAGTTTAACGGACCGCTAACTCTCAAGCGGCTCCTGACGTTGTATCTTAAGGAAGCACTCTCTACGAAGGCGCCCGATACGCAGCGGCAGAACAAGATCGCCGCCCGGATGTTTCTCAACTACTTCGGCGGGAACGCCGTGGTGGAGCGGATCGGTGCGAACGGTCGGCCGCAGACGGAGTTGGGGCGGGTCCGATACAACGCGTTCTTGAAGGCGCGGGAGCAGGGGCTCATCCCGGGGTTCCCGACGAAGGCGCGGAAGCAAACGATCCTGAACGACGTGCGGTTTCTCCGCGCGGTGTTCGCCTGGGCGAAGGTCGAGCGGGAGGATGGTACGGTGCTCCTGCTGCGGGACCCCTGGGAAGGCTTCCCACGGCCTCGGGAGGACACACCGGTCCGGCCGGAGATGACGAAGGACTGCCACGACGTGCTGGTCGTCCGCGCTGCGAATTGGCGGATGGCCCAAGTGATGGACTTGTGCCGGGAGACGCGACGCAGGATGAACAGCGTCCGTCAGTTACAGATTTCGGACATCGACTTGGCGGCTCGCACTGTCCGCTGGCGCGGCGAATTCGACAAGGCGAGGAAGACGCGTGTAACGCCGCTCTCGGCCCGTGCCGTCGCGGCGATCAAGCGAGCGATGGAGTGGCGGCGCGCGGAAGGGGTGGGCGATTCACCGTGGCTATTCCCAGCCACGCGAACGCCAGATCAGCCGGTGTCGCGGAGTTGTCTCCATCACTGGATGCAGAAGACCCGGCGCGCGTGCGGGTTCAACGTTCCCCGTCTGGGCTACCACGGGGAGAAGCGGGCCGGAATCCGCGATCCGAAATTCCGTGCACTGCCGGCGCCTGTACAGGAAGAGCTCGCCGGAACGACGTACGGAACAATCATGCGGGTGTATGAGTACGTTGATTTGCCCGCGCTGTTCGACGCGGTGGCGGTGCTGGAAGGGGGGGTGACGGCGCCCGCGCCGCCTCCGGCCAGCTCGGTAGAAGGGCTGCCACAGGCAGCATAGACGAACTGACAGTTGCAACTGACAGTTGGCGGCTCTGCCCGTACGTAAGTCCTCATAGGTTCTGCACTTAGGATTCCCCCCTCAGAATCCGCAGCAACGACTGCACGAAGCCTCCCTTCGGAGGCTGGGCTGGTGAGGCGGCGGGCGGCCGGGCCGTTTGCACGCGCGTCCATCCCGGGCGGATGAATCAGGCGGCGACCGACGCGCCGGACGCGGGCGGATAGAATCGCGACGACCCACGCACCCGCACCGGGCGAATAGGAGAGGGGCGAAGCCACCCATCGTACCGGGCGGATAAACCACCCGGCTGGAACAACAGTCGCCCCGTGCGCATTCCCCAGAAGTTTGCGTGGGGCGCGGACCGTCGTGATGGAGCCTCACGCCGGAGGGGAGGCCGGCCCCACCACCAGGCGGTTGAAACCGCGGCTGGAACGGCACGAAGTCCGCCTGCGCGGACTGCCTCGGCAGGCATCTGTGCGCGTGGCGAGCTGCCGTGGTGCGGGCGTGCCACCAACGCTCACGTTGCCGATGAGCCCCACGCAGGTGGGGGCTTTGTATTGCCGTACGGCAGCCCCGGGCTTCAGCCCGAGGGCGACGTCGCGTGAGAGGATCGCGTGCGCCTCACCCCAGCCGGTCGATGCGGCCGCGGTCGATGGCGAGCTCGGCGGTGGTGCCGAGGGCGCGGACGGCGTGGATGAGGGCGCCGAAGCGGGGGTCCTTCGTGTGGCCGGCGACGAAGCGGGCGTAGATCTGCTGGGCGATGGTGGCGACCTTGAGCAGGCCGTAGACGAAGTAGAAGACGGGGTCGGGCGCGGGGCGGCCGCTCGCGGCGGCGTAGGCCTCCACCAGCTCCGAGCGGCGCAGGTTGCCGGGGAGGAGAGTGAGCGTGTTGAGACCCATCGCCCGGAGCGCGGGCGGATCGTCCGGGTCCAGCCAGTACGCCAGCGTGGTCCCCACGTCCATCCACGGATCGCCGATCGTCGCCATCTCCCAGTCCAGCACCGCCACGATGCGGGTGGGATCGGCGGCGTCGAGCACCAGGTTGTCGTACTTGTAGTCGTTGTGGATCAGCGCCGCGCCGGACGTGGCCGGCTGGTTCTGTGCGAGCCAGCCGGCGGCGTTCTCCACGGCGGGGATCTCGTCGGTGCGGGCGCGCAGGTAGCGCTCCGTCCACCCGCGCACCTGGCGCTCCACGTATCCGTCCGCGTGGCCCAGGTCGCCCAGCCCCGCCGCCGCGTAGTCCACCGCGTGCAGCTCCGCCAGGTTCGCCACGAGCGCGTGCGAGACGCCGCGCATCGTGCCCTCGTCCAGCGGCGGGTCCCCCGCCCTGCCGCGCAGGATCACGCCGCGCACCCGCTCCATCACGTAGAACGGGGCACCGAGCACCACCGCATCCTCGCAGTACGCCAGCGCCCGCGGAACGCGCGGATACACGGCGCCCAGCCGCGACAGGATGCGATACTCGCGCCCCATGTCGTGCGCCGACTTGATCGCGGCCCCGAACGGAGGCCGCCGCAGCACCATCTCCCGCCCCCCGACGCGCACCAGGTACGTCAGGTTGGAGTATCCCCCCGGGAACTGCTCCACCTCCACCGCATCATCGGCCGCGATCCCCTCGACGTGCTCCGCGAGATGGGCGGCGAGCGCTGCCGCATCCAGCTCCTCCCCGGAGCGCACGGCGCGTGGCTGATCGATGGGATGGGTCATCGGAGGATTCGGATCAAGACGCGAGGAAGCCGGTGTTCAGCTGAGGGGCCCTCACCCCCGGCCCCTCTCCCGCAAGCGGGCGAGGGGTGCATTGCTCGGGCGTCCGGGTGCGTCCGCGGGCGGCAGTGGACATCCGAAGTCAGCGGGACGGACCGGCAGGCCGTTCACGCTCGGGCGCCCGGCAGTAATTCCCCTCTCCCACTTGTGGGAGAGGGAAGCGAGGCGACGAGCGGGTGAGGGCCTCC
>Ga0207701_10006108_pt1 | contig 12043 bp, 5 predicted proteins | sample KBSSwiSSwithPhiX_FD_184294 | JGI IMG/M metagenome (GOLD analysis project Ga0207701, IMG submission 184294) | Switchgrass rhizosphere bulk soil microbial communities from Kellogg Biological Station, Michigan, USA, with PhiX - S5 (SPAdes) (version 2) | ecosystem: Environmental > Terrestrial > Soil...
CGAGGCCTGGCATCAGCATTGCCCTGACACCAAATCGCGCTCGCTCGCCTGCCGTAATCCTTCGATTTCCGCAGGGCGCCACACGCGCGGCGCAGATTCTGCGAACGAGCGCCCGATACGCGATGCACATTTCTCCGTCCTCCAACGAGGGATATCAGGTCCGCGCCGGCGACCTCGTCATCGTCCGGCGCGCGCGCTGGCGCGTCGTCGACGTGCGCACCTACGACGCCTGCCGGGTCGTCACGCTGTCCGGGCTCGCCACTCCGATCGCCGGCGTCGAGCGCCGGCTGCTGACCCCGTTCGACACGCTCCGCCGCCTCGAGCGATCGCCCGGCGTCCGCGTCGTGCGACGCCGGCGCTGGCGGCGCGCTCTGCGCAGCCTCGTTGCGTCCGAGCACGGGCCGGCCTCGCTGCGCGCCGCGCACCGTGCCCGCATCGAGCTGATGCCGTATCAGCTCGAGCCCGCGCTCGCGCTCCTGCGCGGCGCCGGCATGCGCCTGCTGCTGGCAGACGACGTGGGGCTGGGGAAAACGATTCAGGCCGGCCTCGTCATCGCCGAACTGCGCGCGCGTGGCGCCGCGGACCGCGTGCTGATCCTGACTCCGGCGGGCCTGCGCGAGCAGTGGGCTCGCGAGCTCTCCGAACGTTTCACCATCGACGCCAACGCAGTCGACGGCCGCGTCCTCCGCCGCAGGACGACGATGCTGCCGGTTGGCGTCAACCCGTGGTCGACGCTCGCGGTCGCAATCGCGTCGGTCGACTACGTGAAGCGCACCGAGGTTCTTCCTGCGGTTACCGCCTGCTCCTGGGACGTCGTGATCGTCGACGAAGCGCACGGCGTCGCGCTCGACTCCGACCGCCGCGCGGCCGCCCACGCGCTGGCGTCTCGCGCAACCTGCGTTCTGCTCCTGACGGCGACACCACACAACGGCGATCGCCGTGCCTTCGATGCGCTGTGCGCACTCGGCGCGATCGACTCCCCCGATGATCCGCCGCTGGTCGTCTTCCGTCGCACGCGGATCGATGTCGGCATTGGCGCCACCAGACGCATCCACACCATCGCCGTCAGCCAGAGCGCGGCTGAGCGGAGGATGCACAAACTGCTGGCCAGCTACGGCGCCGCCATCCGATCGGAACGGCGCGAAGCTGGCTGCAACGATGCGAACCTTGCGCTCGCCGTGCTGCACAAGCGCGCATTTTCGAGCGCCTGGGCGCTGGCACGTTCGGTCGAACGGCGCCTGTCGATGCTCGCTTCAGGCACCGTTGCCGTGGACGCCGAGCAGCTGGCGTTGCCGCTCGGCGATCCCTACGGCGATCTCGTGGCCGCAGACGAGCCGCCGGCGTGGCCGGCGGACCTGACGCTCTCCGACACACGTCGCGAACACCAGCTCCTGACGACGCTGGCATCCAGCGCTGTTGCGGCGTCACGGCATGAATCGAAGCTCGCTGCGCTCTCGCGGCTCCTCCGGCGCGCCTGCGAATCGGCGGTTGTGTTCACCGAGTATCGCGACACGTTGATGCACGTCCGTGAGCGCCTCCTGGAGCAGACGCTGCCAGGCGTCGCGCCGCTCGTCCTGCATGGCGGCCTGGATCGCGAAGAACGCGCGGCGGTCCTCGCCGAGTTCTCGCGGACCCCACGACGGCTGCTGCTCGCCACCGACGCCGCCGCGGAGGGGCTCAACCTCCACCGGCAGTGCCGGCTCGTCGTCAACCTCGAGCTGCCGTGGAACCCGATGCGACTCGAGCAGCGCATCGGCCGCGTCGATCGCATCGGCCAGGGCCGCACGGTCCACGCGTTCCATTTGATCGCGCGCAGCACCGGCGAGGCGCGGATTCTTTCGCGCCTGCGCGCGCGCGTCGCCGCCGCCAGAGCCGACCTCGGCGCGCCCGATCCGCTGGGCGGAAACGAGGAGCAGGCGATCGCGCAGTTTGTCGTCGCAGGGGGATCACGATGACGATGGTGAAGCCGGACCTGAGGACTGAAGCGCAGGACGAAGCGCGCCGCCTGGCACGGGCGCGCGCGCTGACCAGCGAGCGCGGCGAGGACACGCTCGGCCAACTCGAGGGAGATCGGCCGTGGGCGGCGAGGGCGCGCGGTTGGCGGACGCGCCGCGCGCTGGGCGCGCGCGTGACATTGATCTATCGGATCGCGTTCGAAGACGCGGCCGGTGCGACCGTCGAGTCCAGGCTGATCGGAATTGCGATCGACCTTGCAGATGGGCGGCGACGTTTCCTGAGGCGCCCCGCGATCGACCAACTCCTTCGGCAGGTCGAGACACGCATTCAATCTGAACTTACCGTCGCGACCGCGGGCTGGCGTCGTCTGGCGGAAGAGAGCGCACGATCGTTCACCTCGACGCGCACCGCCCGCCGGCGCGCGATCGTGGCTCAGGCCGCCAACGACCGCCAGCGCGAATATCAGCCCGGGCTCTTCGACCGCCGCGCCGAGCGCGAGCGCGGACAGGCCACTGATGAGTCCGCTCGTTTCGACGCAGCCGCCGCTCATCAGCTGGCCGCCACGAACTTCTCGGGAGCGATCACCCAACGGCCTCCGCAGTTGCTCCTGGTGCTCACACCGTGACCGCGACGCTGCCGGCGGTCACCGGCCACCTCCTCTCGAGCGCGTTCATTCAGGGGACGCTGGCGGCGTTCGACGCTCCCACGGAAGTCGATCGCGTGCGCCGCGCGCTCGTGGCCTGGCGCAGGCGCTGCGTCGTGCTCGGACCGGCATCTACGCCGCGCACGCTGCTCGAAGCGGCCGCGATCCCGCTCTGTGCGGCCCTCGGACTGGAATCGCCGGCCGCCGTTGAACCTGCCAATCCGGGCCTGGCGGCCACGCTGCGCGCCAACGGCCGCCCGGTGGCCCTGCTCGTGACGCCCTGGGGCGAGGCGCTCGATCCGCTCTGGCGGCTCGCCGTCACACTGGCACTGAAGCGCGGCGCGCCCTGGTGTCTCCTCTTCGACGGCCTGCGCTTGCGGGTCGTCGACGCCGGGCGCGTCTACGGCCGGCGGCATCTGGAATTCGACCTCGATCTCGCGCTCGATCATCCGGACATCCTCACCGCGCTCGTCGCGATCGTCGGCGCTGCCGCGCTTTCGGTCGAGCCCGCGGACGAGCGATCGCTCCACGCCCTGGTCGCCGCCTCCGATCGTCATGCCACCGGCGTCTGCCGGTCGCTGCGCGACGGCGTGCTCGCCGCGTCTGGCGAAGTGTTGCAAGCGCTGGTGTTTCGCACTGCCACGTCGCGCGCGCACGCGGCCACCACGCGGATACGTGCCCGCCAGAGCGTCGATCTCGACGTCGCCTTCGAGCAGGCGCTCACCATCGTCTATCGCATCCTGTTCCTCCTGTTCGCGGAAGCGCGCGCGCTGGTGCCGGTGTGGCACCCGATCTACCGCGAGAGCTACAGCCTCGAAGCGCTGCGCGACATCGTGGAGGGGACCGCACCGGCCTCGGGCCTGTGGGATGCGCTGCGCGCGATTGCGCGCCTGGCGCACTCGGGATGCCGCGCCGGCGATCTGCGCGTGACGCCGTTCAACGGCCGTCTGTTTGCCCCTGCGCGCACGCCGCTGGCCGAGCGGAGCGATCTCGACGACAACGCGGCCAGAAGAGCCGTCGCCGCGCTGTCGACTCGTCCGGCTCCCGACCGCGGCGGCCGCGAGCGCATCACGTATCGCGACCTCGGCGTGGAGCAGTTGGGCGCGGTTTACGAGACGCTGCTCGACTACCAGCCGCAGATCGATGGGCGGCAGATCTCGCTCGCGACCGGCGCGGGCCTCCGCAAGGCGACCGGGACGTTCTACACGCCCCAATGCATCGCCGACTACGTCGTCCGCCGCACGCTCAGCCCGCTCGTCTGCGACGCTGCACCGGACGACATCCTGAAGCTGCGGGTCGTCGATCCGGCGATGGGCAGCGGCGCGTTTCTCGTGGCGGCGTGCCGGTACCTGGCAAGCGCATACGAGGCGGCGCTGGTGCGATCCGGTCACTGTCACTCGAGCGACATCGGCGACGCCGAGCAGGCCGGAATTCGTCGCGCCGTCGCCGGGCGCTGCGTGTACGGCGTCGATCTCAACCCGATGGCGGCGCAGCTCGCGCGGCTGTCGCTGTGGCTTGCCACGCTCGCCGCCGACAAGCCGCTGAGCTTTCTCGACCATCGCCTGCAGGTTGGCGACAGCCTGCTCGGCGCGTGGCTCGCCAATCTTCGCCGGCCGCCGAACCCCAGGAATCGTGCCGCCGGCAAGCCGCTGCCGCTCTTCGACGACGAGCCAATCCACGCGGCGCTGCGGCAGGCGATGCCAATCCGCTTCGCGCTCGAGGCAATGCCGGGCGACACGCTGGAGCACGTGAAGGAGAAGGAGCGGACGTTTTCTGCGCTGACCGCGCGATCGGCGGCGCTCTCGCGATGGAAACGGATCGCCGACGTGTGGTGCGCTGCCTGGTTTGCGCCAGGCGACGAGGCGGCGCCTGGGTCCGCGTTCGGCGCGCTTTCCGATCAGATCCTGACCGGCCGCTGCGCGTTACCGCCGCAGACGGCCAGCCGATATCTCGATGCGGCCGAGGAAGCCAGCCGCCGCCGTCGTCTCTTTCACTGGGAGCTCGAGTTCCCGGAGGTGTTCTTCGATCGCGACGGGACGCCATTGGCGCGCGCCGGTTTCGACGCTGTGATCGGAAATCCGCCATGGGACATGATTCGCGCCGACGCCGGCGATCGTGATCTTCGCGCCGAAGCACGCTCCGACATCTCGCGGATCCTCCGCTTCACGCGCGACTCCGGCGTCTACCAGTCACAGTCGGACGGACATGCGAACCGCTACCAGCTGTTCGTCGAGCGTGCGATTGCGTTGACGCGCGCCGGCGGGCGCTTCGGCCTGGTCCTGCCCTCCGGGCTCGCAACCGATCACGGCAGCGCGCCGCTGCGCCGGCGCCTCTTCTCCCAATGCGACGTCGACGCGATCGTCGGCATGGAGAACCATCGCGCTGTTTTTCCAATTCACCGCAGCGTCGGCTTCCTGCTCCTGACCGCGACGCAGGGATCGCCGACCAGGAGCACGGCGTGCCGGCTCGGCGTCGACGATCCGGCCACGCTGGTATCGATCGGTGATGAGCCGGCGGACACCGCGCCGTGGTTCCCGGTTCGCGTGACGCCACCGCTGCTCGAACGGCTGTCTGGCCCGAGCCTCGTGCTGCCGCGCCTGCTCACGCCAACCGACCTCGCGATCGCCGATCGCGCCGCGGCGCTCTTCCCGCCGCTCGGAAGCGCCGCCGGCTGGTCGGCACGTTTCGGGCGCGAGCTCAACGCCAGCGACGACCGCGGCGCGTTCCGCGAAGGCGGGCATGGGCTGCCGATCGTCGACGGCAAGCACCTGGAGCCGTTTCACGTCGCGCTCGAGCGCGTCAACCGGACCATCACCGACACCGATGCGCGTCGATTGCTGCGATCCGGCCGGCATGCACGGCCGCGGCTCGCGTATCGCGACGTCGCCAGCGCCTCGAACCGCCTCACGCTGATCGCCGCCGTCCTGGCGGCGGGCTGTGTCTCCACGCACACCGTCTTCTGCCTGCGCACGCCGCTGCCGCTGCGCGATCAGCATTTTCTCTGCGGCCTGTTCAACAGCTTCGTTCTGAACTATCTGGTTCGTCTGCGCGTGACGACGCACGTAACGACCGCGGCGGTTGAGCAGTTGCCCGTACCGACCCCAGAGGTCGCACCGGCCGCCGCTCGAGAGATCGCAGCGCTGGCGCGGTTGCTGTCTCGACGCGCCGATCCGGCGGCACTGGGGACGCTGAACGCACGAGTCGCGGATCTGTATCAGCTGAGCGTGGCTGAGTTCGAGCACATCCTGAACACTTTTCCGCTCGTGGCCGCGACTGATCGTGACGAGGCGTTGGGCAGGCTGCGACTGGTGACATGAGACGAAGCGAAACGGATCACACCTCTGGTTGGGGCGCCTGCTGAACCGCCGAAGCGCCGAAGCGCCGAGAACGCGGAGCACATTTCAATCTGGAAACTCAAGAACTCAGCGCTCTCTCCGGTCTCAGCGGTTGAACAGACCTCTCGAAGAGATCGAGGCCGTCCTCTCCAGGGGTTCAATTTGCGTCGCAGCACGCGTGGTATATTCGCAACCCCGCATGCCCAACTACGGGTTCGCCATCGATCTCCGAAAATGCATCGGCTGTCATGCCTGCACGATCGCCTGCAAGGCCGAGCACGAGATCCCGGTCGGCGTGAATCGGTGCTGGGTGAAGACCGTCGAGGAAGGCGTGTTCCCCGAGACGCAGCGCTTCTTCTTTCCGGTCCTCTGCAACCAGTGCGACGATGCGCCGTGCATGCGGATTTGTCCGACCAACGCGCTCTTCAAGCGCCGCGACGGCATCGTCGATCTGCGATCGGACGTGTGCATCGGCTGCCGCGCGTGCATGGTCGCGTGTCCCTACGATCAGCTGTTCATCGATCCGAACACGCGCACGGCCGAGAAGTGCAACTTCTGCGCGAACCGGGTCGAGAACCAGCTGCTGCCCGCATGCGTCAGCGTCTGCCCGACTGAATGCCGCATTTTCGGCGACCTCGACGATCCGACGAGCGAGGTGGCGATGATCGCGCAGCGCGAGGCGACCTCGGTGCGCAAGCCGGAAAAGCAGACACTGCCGAAGGTGTTCTACATTGGCGCCAACGACAGCGTGCTGCAGCCGGAGATCGCCGTGCGGCCCTTTACCTACAAAGAGGGTCAGGTGCTGCTGCGGCCGCTGGGATCGCCGTCGCCGGATTCGGCACGCCCCGGGGCGGCGAAGGTCGATTACGACACGCCGCACGAGAAGCCGTGGGGCCTCGACATGGCGCTGTATCTGCTGACCAAGGGAATCGCAACGGGCGCGATGCTGCTGACCGCGATCCTCTGGTGGTTCGGCGATCGCTCCGCGGTGACCCGCCTGGCAGGGCCGGCGATCTCGCTCGTCTTCATCACCGCGACGGCGGTGCTCCTCATCGTCGACCTCGAACGCCCCGAGCGCTTCTACTACATCCTCGTGCGGCCGAACCGGCGATCGTGGATGGTGTGGGGCGCCTACTTCCTCACCGCGCACGGCGCCGTCTCCGCCCTCTGGCTCGCGGCCGGGTGGTTCGAGTTCTCGAGCGTCCTGACCGCGCTCGTCTGGCCGGCCGTCGTGATCTCGATCCTCGCGACCTGCTATACCGGGTTCCTCTTCGCGCAGGGGCTCGCGCGCGATCTCTGGCAGGGGCCGCAGGCCACCTTCGACCTGCTCGCGCAGGCGGTGGCCGAGGGCGCCGCCGCGCTGCTCCTCGCGTCGGCCGCGGCGGGTCGCGGGTCGGCCGCTGTGCTGGCGATGACGCTCGCGGCCGCGATGGTGGTCCACCTCGGCTTCATCTCGTTCGAGAATCTCCTGATGCCGAGCCCGACGCGGCATCACCGCCTCGCCGTCGGCGCGATCCGCCGCGGCGCGTTCGCGCGCCTGTTTTGGGGGATGGCCATCGTCGGCGGCGGCCTCGTGCCGATTGCGTTGCTCCTGGCCGGCGGCGGCTCCGCGCCCGTCGCAGTCGCCGGCGCGCTCCTGGCGCTCGCCGGCAGTTTTGCGTGGGAATACATCTGGGTGGAGGCAGGACAGAGTGTGCCGTTGTCATGAGGATGTGACAGACGGAACGGTCAGAAGGCGGGAAGGCTCGAAGGCAGAAAGGACAAAGGCTGAAGGCGTCATGATTGGAAGGACAAAGGGAGGAAGGAGTAGCGACCTTGCGACCCCCAGCCTTGGAGCCTTCCGGTCTTCAAGCCTTGGAGCCTTCCGGCCTTCAAGACTTGGAGCCTTCCGGCCTTCAAGACTTGCAGCCTTCCAGCCTTCGAGCCTTGAAACCTTCCTTCCTTCCCGCCTTTCCGCCTTCTGACCTTACGCCATGTCTCCCTTTCGCTCTCACCCCGACCCATCGCAATGGGACGACTACGTCGACTTCGAGTCGACGAGCTGGCCGAAGAAAGACCGGCGGCGCTACTGGATTATCCCGAGCATCTGCTTCAACTGCGAGTCGGCGTGCGGCATCCTCGCCTACGTCGACAAAGAGAACCTGAGCGTCAGGAAGATCGAGGGCAACCCGCTCCACCCCGGCAGCCGCGGCCGCACCTGCGCCAAGGGCGTCGTCACACCCAATCAGCTCGAGGATCCGGATCGCATTCTCTACCCGATGCAGCGCGACGGCGCGCGCGGGTCGGGCGCCTGGAAGCGCGTGTCGTGGGACGAGGCGCTCAACGACATCGGCGGGCGGATTCGCAAGGCGATTGTCGAGGGGCGGCGCCACGAGATCATGTATCACGTCGGCCGCCCGGGCGAAGACGGCTACGCCAACCGCGTGCTGCAGGCGTGGGGGATCGACGGCCACAACAGCCACACCAACGTCTGCTCATCGTCGGCGCGGCTGGGCCATTTTCTCTGGTGCGGCAACGATCGCCCGTCGCCCGACTACGCCAACGCGCAGACGATCCTGCTGCTCTCCTCGCACCTCGAGACCGGCCACTACTTCAACCCGCACGCGCAGCGGATCATCGAGGGGCAGTCGGCCGGCGCGACGCTGATCGTCATCGATCCGCGGCTGTCGAACACGTCGGCGAAGGCGAACGTGTGGATGCCGGCCTACTCCGGCACCGAAGGGGCCCTTCTGCTCGCGATGGTGAAGGTGATCCTCGACGAGGATCTCTACGACCGCGAGTTCGTCCGCAACTGGGTCGACTGGCGCGGCTACCTGCGCGCCGATCGGCCCGACCTCGCCCTCACCTTCGACAACTTCATCGTCGCGCTGAAGGAGCTCTACGCGCAGTTCACGCCGGAGTTCGCCGCGGAGGAAACCGGCGTCGCCGCGACGATGATCGTCGAGGCGGCGCGGGCGATCGGGCGCGCACGCGGCACCTTCAGCACGCACAACTGGCGATCGGCCGCCGCCGGCAACCTCTGGGGCTGGCAGATCACGCGCTGTCTCTACCTGCTCGTCGTGCTGACCGGATCGGTCGGCACCAAGGGCGGCGTCGGGCTCCACCTGTCGAACAAGTTCGTCCCGAAGCACCCGACCACGCCGCCGCCACCCGAATACTGGAACGAGCTGCTCTTCCCGCGCGAGTATCCGCTCGCCTACTTCGAGATGAGCTTCTTGTTGCCGCATCTGCTCAAGGAGGAGCGCGGCAAGCTCGACGTCTATTTCACGCGCGTCTACAACCCGCTCTGGACCAACCCCGACGGCTTCTCGTGGATGGAGATGCTGACCGACACCGACAAGGTCGGCCTCCACGTCGCGCTGACGCCGACCTGGAGCGAGACGGCGTGGTTTGCCGACTACATCCTGCCGATGGGGCTGGGCACCGAGCGGCACGACACGATGAGCCAGGAGACGCACGCCGCGCAGTGGCTCGGGTTCCGCCAGCCGGTCGTCCGCGTCGCGCGCGAGAAACGCGGCGACAAGATCGACGCCACCCACGAAGCCAATCCGGGCGAGGTGTGGGAGGAGAGCGAGTTCTGGGCGGCGCTCACCTGGCGCATCGATCCCGACGGCACGCTCGGCATCCGCCAGCACTTCGAGTCGCCCTATCGACCCGGCCAGCCGGTGACGATGGACGAGTACTACGGGTGGATGTTCGAGAACTCGGTGCCGGGGCTGCCGGAAGCCGCGGCGCGCGAAGCGCTGACGCCGCTGGCCTACATGCGCAAGTACGGCGTCTTCCAGGTTCGCGACAACGTCTACAAGACCTACGAATCGCCGTTGCCGGTGGAAGCGCTGGCCAGTGCTGAGACTGATTCGAGCGAAGAGGTGGTGCTCAAAGACGGCCTTCCGATCGGCGTCGTCGTCAACGGCGCCGCGCTCACCGGCTTCACCACGCCGTCTCGCCGGCTCGAATTTCGATCGCAAACGCTCGTCGACTGGGGGTGGCCCGAGCACGCGGTCCCGCGCTATGTGCCGGGGCATGTTCACTGGCGCGACCTGAAGCGCGAGGCAGGCGAATTCGATCTGCTCCCGAATTTCCGGTTGCCGACGCTCGTCCACACGCGCTCGCCGGTGAAGTGGCTCTACGAGATCTCGCACGATAACCCGCTCTGGATCGCGACCGCGGACGCGCGGCGCTACGGCATCGACACGGGCGATCTCGTCAAGGTGCGCACGCGCATCGGCTACTTCGTCACGCGCGCGTGGGTCACCGAAGGGATCCGCCCCGGCGTCCTCGGGATGTCGCACCACCTCGGACGCTGGCGGCTGCACGAGGAGATGGGCAACCGCACGGCCTCGGCGCTGGTGACGATCGCGCGGGAGGGCAGCGGCTACAAGGTATCGCAGGTCCACGGCGCGCGGCCGTTCAAGAGCGACGACCCGGACAGCGCGCGCATCTGGTGGAGCGAGGTCGGCGTGCACCAGAACCTCACCTTCCCCGTGCAGCCGGACCCGGTGAGCGGCATGCACTGCTGGCACCAGCGCGTCACGCTCGAGAAGGCCGCCACCAGCGATCGCTACGGCGATATCTTCGTCGACACCGCGAAGTCGCACGAGGTTTATAAGGAATGGCTGGCGATGACCCGCCCCGCGCCAGGCCCCGACGGCCTGCGTCGTCCCATCTGGTTCGATCGTCCTTTGCGGCCGGTAGCAGAGGCGTATCGACTGTCGTAGTTCCGGGTCTCGTAGACTCAGGCTTTAGCCCGGACCTTGCCGCCGCGCCAGTCCGCCTGAAGGCGGACACTACGACCGATCCATGATGAAATATCTCGCGTGAAACAGATGCCGCGCTTGATCTCGCACCCGATTTCCGTCGCGTTCGCGGTGTCGCTCGCCCTGGCCGCGCCCGCCGTCGTCGCGACGCGCGCGCAGACCGGCGGTTCGTTGCGCTTCGCGATCTCGTTCCCGGCAGCACGCAGCGCGCAACCGCTTGACGGCCGCGTCCTCCTCTTTATCTCCGACGACGGCAAGACGGAGCCGAAGTCGCAGAGCGACCAGTACCGCGCCAGCAGCACGAGGCCGATCTTCGGCGTCGACGTCGACGCGATGGCGCCGGGCCAGGCGGTGATAATCGACAACACCGTCGCCGGCTGGCCTGCCCGGAGCCTGAAGGACATCCCCGCCGGCGAGTACTACGTGCAGGCACTGCTGAACCGCTACGAAACATTCCGGCGATCCGACGGCCACACGGTGAAGATGCCGATGGACCACGGCGAGGGACAGCACTGGGACATCAAGCCGGGCAACTTCTACAGCAGACCGGTGAAGATGCGGCTCGATCCGTCAGGAGGCGGCGAGGTCACAATCTCGCTGGACCAGGAGATTCCGCCGATCGCGCCGAACCAGGACACGGCGCAGGTCAAGTACATCCGGGTGCAGAACGATCGGCTGACGAAGTTCTGGGGCCAGTCCGTGTACCTCGGCGCGATCGTGACGCTGCCCGCCGGGTGGGACACTCACCCGGCCGCGCGGTATCCAATCGTCATCCATCACGGCCACTTTCCAGCCAATGCCGCGAGCGACACCTGGCGCGAAACGCCGCCGGACGCCGCCGCGAGCGGCGCGCAGCGCGACGGGCAGGAGGCGGCCTATCAGTTCTTCAAGGACTGGAACGGACCCGGCTTCCCGCGCATGATTCACGTGCTCGTCCAGCATCCGACGCCGTATTTCGACGACTCCTACGCGGTGAACTCGGCGAACAACGGGCCCTACGGCGACGCGATCACGCTCGACCTGCTTCCCGATATCGAGCAGCAATTCCGCGGCATCGGCCAGGGCTGGGCGCGCGCGCTCGTTGGCGGCTCGACCGGCGGCTGGGAAGCGCTCGGCGTGCAGGTGATGTCCCCCGACGCCTACAACGGCGCCTGGGCGCTCTGTCCGGATCCGATCGACTTCCGCTCCTACCGGTCGGTGAACATCTACGACGAGCGCAACGCCTACTACTACTTCGAAGACAACCCGTGGAAGCGCACGCCGAAGCCCGGCTATCGCGACTACCGCGGCCACCTGTATTCGACCTTCGAGGAGCGCAACCTCGTCGAGCTGGTGCTCGGCTCGAAGGGCCG